>JACLAD010004543.1_pt1 | contig 11113 bp, 5 predicted proteins | sample 8027901 | NCBI WGS metagenome assembly JACLAD01 (sample SAMN15725071, study PRJNA655200) | protist metagenome | isolation source: fluorescence activated cell sorting (FACS) single amplified genomes of... | place: Spain: Blaines Bay Microbial Observatory, Mediterranean Sea | collected 2016-07-05
TACACATACACATACATATACACATTCACATTCACATGTCTTACTCTTATCTCTTACAGGAGTCTAGCTCTAGCGTGCCCTCTTACTCTTATCTCTTACAGGAGTCTGGCTCTAGCGCGCCCTCTTAATCTTATCTCTTACATAGGTTTCAACACGGGGTCGCAGCTACAATAGCAAAGATAAAGATCTGCTGCATAAGCATGCTACGCGCATGATAATGATAATCATTTCGTTGAATGTCTTCGGCTATTTTCTAAATCTAAATCATGTTTATCTTCTATATTTGCGTTAAGAACATTGCCCTCAACAGGTTTAATTGGTATTTTAGTTGATCACCATTTGAATTCAAAAATACTTCACTTAAGGGGTTAAAATTTTGTTGTTGTAATGTCTGAAGGAACATGTTTGAGCGGACAGCTGGTAGTAATGCGTACATAAAATTTTTCTCCAATCGGTGTTTTTTTATCAGGGATCTTGCTTCATCTAGATGCCCATTTGCCTGTGACGCTATATCGAAAATGGCAGCGGATAAGGGTGCCATGTCGTCTCCTGATAAAGACGAGATTCTCTTGCTTGCTATTGCTTGAATATTTACACCATGTTTCCGTACAATGCTGTCAGGTAAATATACGAGACCTTGGGATAAATGATATGGAAAGCCTCGAAGAAGAGTTACAATACCAGCTGAACATCCTACATGTGATGCTGCGTGTGCTGTCTTATGATTACTTCCTCTGATACCGAGAGTTTCGAGAACTAAGTACAATATCGATGAGTGCGAGGATTCGGCATACCATTCGAGGTCACTTATGTTCTCAAACCCACTGCCCCCAAAATCAGATATTCTTGCTTCAATGCATCTTTCAAAGAACCTCTGTGTTAGGTCATGTTCCTTAATACATCTTTCTAATTCCTTCAGAACGGGTTGATCCTGCAATTCTCCCACATTGTCACCATCATAGATCCTTTGCAAAGAATCTTTCCAGAATTGAAATCTGATCCTCCCCGTCATAAAATTATTTTTACTCTGATCTCTGACTTGAGCAATCTCGTGGTTAAACGCTCTAATTGCAAAGAACGCTCGTTGTGCATTCCTCGGAAGTATCAGTCCTGAGAGGTAATTATCAAAATCTGCTGTTTTCACCAAGTCCATGCAGTAATCACGTGACGTCGTCCGAGTGGAGAAAGAAGTCGATGGGCATCGAGATGCCCCCAGAGGTACATGGACCAGTCTCCATATCTGATGGATCCTCAGTGCTTTCATTTGGTATCGAGTGGACGAATAGTTAATGATAGGCTGAGTGTAAGAGCGGAGACGGAAACGATACGAGACATGACACTAACTGCTGTATCCTCTTTTTCTCCTCGAATCTTGGTTTCCTGCTACGCTATATATGATGACACTCTACTCTCTGCTGTTCATATACAAATCTACAGAAGTATAAAACAATGAGATATCTCGAGATATCTAATATCTGGATGGTTGAGTCACACATTTCACAAGTCACACATTTCACAAGTCACACATTTCACAAGTCACACATTTCACATTTTTTTTGTGAAATATGTTTCTATGTGACTTGTGAAATAAGTGAGCATCCCATCTGGATATCCAATATCCTGGATATTGGATATCCCACATTTCTTGAAATCCAAAAAGTCACTGGATTTCTACTAGATAGATCCTGCAATATGATAATGTAGTATGTGGTATCTGGAAGGAGGAAGATGACTTGTTAAATTTCTGATAATATATGAACCCAAAAAAGAGAAAAAGGGATTCGCGGGGGGAGGGATCATGAATACATCGCCAAGCAACACTAAGGAAAGGAAGGAGTTGTGAAGTGCGCATGAAACTTTGATAGATTATAGAGAAGGGTAGGATTGTGTAGAAAATGGTTTTCTTCCCTCCAAGACAAAAATTGTTTTCTTCTTTCTTGCTACTGCGGATATCCTACACTGCAATGGCCGCTCATGGCGGTGCAAAGTGAGTAGCTGAAATTGACGAGCGTTAGAAGTGCTACATATATAACATTACAATCTTGTGCAGCTAGGACTGAACCACTTGGTTACGTTCAGCAAAAGGCAGTTGAATTTTACTATGCTTTGCTGCTGATTACAGTTATAGCCATTGGTACAAATGGCCCCAACGGATCTCAACCGAAAAAAGTTTTTTTCAAAAGTTGAATGGTAGGCTTATCTCATTAGGTGAAAAGATGTCTATACACAAAACATCAGCTTCTAACTCGAAGTTTGAAAATTTGCGATGGACATCCTATAGGTAGCTAGAGTCTAAGTCTAAGATAGTAATTTTCGTTTCATATTTAATCGCTACCAAAATAATTTGTTGAAAAAAACATAATGATAATGATATATCAAAATACTCATCCAAATCTAAAGTATAACCCTAGATTTGGATAGTATCTTGACGCATTATGGAATCAGCATCATTTTCAAAAACCTCCGCAAGGTCAATCTGGTGTCCAGGAATTCCTAATGGAGTTGTGGCAGGTTGAATAATAGAACAAACGTCATAATTAATCTCATCAAGAACCCTGCCCACCTTTTGTGCCGAATTAGCCGTATCGACTAATTTGTTTGCACCTCTCTTAGTAATAATAGAAGTAATAATTGTACGTAGTTACTAGTAGCTAGCATTAGTACTACTAGTAGTACTAACTTCAATTAGCTACAGATTATATACATATATGAAGTACTAGAGTGTTCCGCTAATACTAGAAAACCTCTTCCCAAAAATCCAAGACGTCTTATTGAAAGAAGTGTCGTAACAAGAATTCCAAGAATTATTCCCCTCATTTTTCTTGCAAAAGAAAGAAGGATTGTGGCTATTTCAGATTTAGTCAACATTACCGATATGATTGGTAGCATTGTACATCATTTGGTATTGATCAGCGCAAAAACAAAATATCAATTTTGGATTGCTGTTTTTATATTATGTTATAGGCGCTTATTCAATATTTAATATTTTTTTCCTCCGCAAATAATATGCAAAATAATTTATCTGATCAGTTAGTCAGGGAGGGAGTCAGGGAGGGAGGGAAGCACCATCTTTTTTTAATGTAACAAATTATAATTATATATCCAATATATACCGATATCCATTCATGATGTCTATCCATTCGATTCATTTCTATCCATTCATCTCCATCCATTCATTACTTTTCCTCTGCCGCGGACAAACATCCAAGATATCGATACAAGTCGCAAGGTAATGGCTTCGTTTCCTCGAGGAAATCAGGCAGCTTCTAGCAAGAAGAGGGCATTGGATTTTAGTCACAATGATGAATTATTTGGAAGTAACGAACAGCAGAGGTTGAAGCGGATTGACGTACATCAAACAAAAGGCAGTAAAAGGAAGTTCAATTCATCATCAGCATCATCCTTTCCCCCCCCAGTGTATTCCTCGTCTACATCACTTTTGGCACCACTCTCCACATTTAGGACCACAGAGACGAAAGATGTCGTGATTCAGCAAACTAGTGCAATAGGCAGGCTGAAGAAAGCTTCATTTTCAGAGAACACTTTGTCAATGGGCTATGTTTTACATGTCGATAAAGACACTGCATTGATAAGTCTTCCAGGTGGATTAACAGGTACAGTCGAGTGCTCTGAAATTTTTGATTCCCATCACAAACTGCTCGAGAGGCCCTCCTCAAAAGATACAGGGTCCATGAGAATCACCCCAATTAATGGACTCCTTTCAGTGAATCAACCTGTCAGATGTTACACATTAGGACTCCGAGAGAGAGCGAATTCCAAAAAACAGTCGCTTATGTTATCTCTAAGACCATCACTTATCAATCGTGGTCTAGCTCTTAAGCATTTAATTCCTGGTTTTCCTGTGTGCGGAAGCATCGCAAGTAAGGAAGATCATGGGTACGTTGTAGCTACAGGGATTGCCAATGTTACGTCTTTTCTCTCCATAAAGAATATTCCTAAAGGTACAGTGTACATAGCTGGACAGCCTATCGAATGTGTAGTTGAAAGTGTGAATGAGTCTGCGCGAACAATTACATTGAAGGTATACAGTACTTCAGTGTCGACCGCTTTGACTGTAGGCTCGCAGTTATCTCTCAGTAGTATGATGCCAGGAATGCTTGTGAACGCTCTGATCGAAAAATCATTAAAGGTGTGCATAACGTCAATTTGATGGACGATTTTGGTGTTCTCATTTTGTTAAATATTTTGAAAATATGAAACATCCGGCGAAGCATGATCGTCGTATGGCTCATGTAATGATACAATTTTTCGAATTGTGTTGAGCCATCACATGCGCGCCTACAGTAAAAGCCCTTAAAAGGGTTAGCAGACGACAAACTGTTGTTCGATTCCACGCATAGTGTTATTTTTGTTGACACCGTGTACTATTTCACCGATCAATATAATGTGCTGTTTTTATCTTGCATGTTTTGTTTTGTTTTTATTACTTTTCTCTTCCTTCATGTATTTCTATATTTATGAATTTAGTTGTTTTTTATTATTGTATACTTAACTTTTTTATTGATTTCACTTACTTTCGTACGTATTTATACATTTTTTTCATCTATTTTCGATCGATAACTCCTAGACTGGGTTAGTGGTTTCATTTCTCGGTATGTTTACAGGTTTTATTGATAGTGTAAATCTATCCAGACCCACACAAGTAAATCTGATTGAAAGGGCTTATCCAATAGGTTCTATCGTTCAGGCCAGAATCATATTCATTGATCATGGGTCGAAAGAAATTAGATTATCCATTCGTCCACATGTCATTGAGTTCAGGTCACCAAAAAATATACCTCCACTGGGAGCTGTATTGTCTGATTTACTTGTGGTTCAATCCAATAAAAAAATTGGAGTTCTACTCGCTGATTCTCTTGGTGATCCAAATAGCGATACCAGCGAAGATTGTAGGTTCACTGGAGATGCAAAAACTCAGAAGGGTGAACAGGCTGAGGCAGCTTCTGCCAGAGAGCGCAGGAGAAAAGATGAGTTGATCACTGCAGCTTTCATTCATAAATCTTCCCTCGTGGATAGAGAAAGCCATTACAAGGGAGACATAAAAAATGTAAATCAAGAAGATGTAGAGAAACAATACCGAGTGGGAAGAGGTGTGTGTTGTAGAGTTGTTGGTCATCACTTGGTCGAAGGTTATTCGTTGGCGACGACTATGAGCCCGTTTGATGAAGATAAGCAGGCTATTACCCACTCCTCACAAGTTTTTGCCAATCAAATACTTGATGTGAAAATTTTGTCTTTGAACAATTTTGGTTTGGTTCTCCAAATAGGAGAAAAACTTCAAGGTATATGCCCAGCAATACATGCAAGTGATTCCGCGACAGGACTTAATCTGCAGAAAAGATTCAAAGTCGGACAGAAGTTGCGAATGAAGGTGTGGGAAATAAATGGACATAAGATCTTGCTTACAAATAAGAAAAGTCTAATTGAGTGTGATGACTCCTCTTGTATTATTCAGCCTTCGGACGCAACAAAGGGATTGGCTACCCTAGGAGTGATTTCTAAAATTTCTGAACTTGGTATTCAAGTCCATTTTTTCAATATGATCAAAGGTCTAATTCCAATGTCTGTATTGGTGAAACAGGGTGTTACTGATCCAGAAGATGCTTTTCGCGTGGGTCAAATCGTCAGATGCGTCGTACTATCACTTACATATCCGAATGAATACAAAGGAAAGCAACCCCGACGAGCAAAACCAAGAATTCTTTTGTCACTAGATCTAGGGGCACAAGACAACCTCCTTATTGATCAAGATATCAAAGAGATACCTTCATCCTCAAAACGCGTCGATGAGGACAATTTATCCTCAAGTGTTAGCTATGTGAGTGGGTCAATAATTAAAACTAGTGTTGATCATATTAATGTCAGATTAGACGATGGTCGCGCGGCCGTGCTAGAAAGATTCCAGTTGTGTGACTCGAGTAATTTCACTGAAGTTGCAATCAAAGCAGGTAAATTTCAGGTAGGGAAGCGAATAGAAAGTGCTGTAGTACTATCTGATGGAAAGGGGGGTGTCAAATTGAGTGTGAAACCTCTTTTTTTGTCTGTTGCGGCAACTATGACCCAAAGTAGTAGTAGTAGTAGTGGTAGTAGTAACAGCAGTAAGATGTCTGTTTCAGACTCAATGGAGTCCGAAGATATCTATATCCCTACATCTTTTCAAGAATTACTTCCTGGTCAGCTGGTGGCAGGGTATGTGTTCAAAGTAGAGTCTTATGGTGTATTGGTTAGATTCGGGGGAGATTTAGTTGCTCTTGCTCCTCGTCCAAATATTGCTGATAGATTTACAGCAACTGCTACAGGTTTGTTCGAGGTCGGGGATTCAGTCAGGTGTGTAATACAAAGAGTCGATCACTATAACAAGAGAATCGTCATTACTCTCAAATCAGCTTTGGTGTCTCGCTCAGGAGGATCTCATTCATATCTAGCATCTTATTTGAAAGAATCCTATTTTTTTGGATTCAATTATCAGGACTCTAAAGTTGACTGGCAACAAAACTCAATAGGAAGTGTAGTCATTGCTACCATCACAGCTATTAAGGAGTATGGAGTAATTCTCTTAGCTTCTGACAAAACAACGGTAATGCTAGCACATGGTAACTTCAATTCATCGTCCTCCATCGAGATAGGTAAAGAGGTAAAAGCAGTAGTCTTGGATGTGAATTTTGTCCAAAAAGTCTTGGACGTGAGTGTGGAAAAGAATCTCGTTTCGAGTATTGAGAAGTTGAGACCGGACATGGAAAGGAATTTGGAGTCATCGAAATTGGAAGGAACTATTTTGTTGGTGAAAAATAAATACTTAGTTGTGTCTACTTCTTTTGGAATTGGCTATGTAATGATCGCTGACTTTCATTGTCCCTATATGGATCCAAGAAAGAACGAAGTCTATCAAGTAGATAAAAAGATTACTGTGCAAGTAAGTGGTGAGACTGCTAATGGGGACTTTCCTCATTCAAGGTTACTCATTTATTCTGTTAATGACGACAATGGTGTAGTTAATAGAAAAGAAACAGCCAGATTACAGAGAGAAGCAGATGATGCTGACTCTAAACTCCATAGTATGCACACGACGAAAAGCACTTCTCTCAAAAGAAGCAGCACGGTCAATGGGGAAGTCGATGTAAACTCACTACGTCAAAATTTTCTAGATGGTCTGAGACTGGGAGGTAAGCATTGTTGGATAGTAGATCAGGTTCATCCAGATAAATTGAGCCTATTTCCAGAACACTCTGAAGTACTGAAGTTAAAAATAAACGCCTATGCTCATGTTTCATGTGCCATTGAAAGCGCGGATGCTTTCGATGACCTTGAAAAACAAATGGAAGAGAACCTTAGTTACGATAGTAGGAAACGTATCTCCAAATTGCATCCATTTTTTAACATAAAACGAGGATTTAAAGTTTGGTGTAAAATAATGCAGGTGCGTAGAAAAGTGGAACTTGAGATGAGCGATGGTGTAGATCCTCCAGCCCCAGACGATAATGAAAATATAGCCGACAGATTCGGAGAAATAGGTAATGAAAGAATTTCAATAGAGGTACAGCTGGCACTATTGCAGAAAGACAGCAAATCAACATCTTATATACCCAGACCGATGGTTCAATGGAGAGGTAAAAACGCAGTAGAAAAAGGTGGCGTGTACGCAGGTGTTGTTGTCGATCTACGTCAAGCTTCATGTTCAGTTGCACTAAGCCCATATGTTACAACAACTTTGAATTATCTTGATGTATCGAACGAGATAGAAATAGTGAACACATTTAGGCAAAAATGTTTTCTCGGTCAACGAATTGTAGTCGCTGTGATAGCTGATCCAAAGTCAAGAGGACGTAGAAGTTTCCCTGTATCAAGGGCTTTGATAGAAAATCTTGTTTCTGGAGCATCTGAGGTGAATTTGTCCAATGTTACACCAATTTCTCTAGACGGACTCCCGACGGTGGAGGTAGGACAAACTGTTGATGGACTTGTCGAAGTGAAAGATCCTATGAAATTTATAAATAGACCTCTTGCATTCCCAGTATTCTTCAAAAATGGTGTCGTAGGAACCCTATGTGCGTGTGAAGCTGCAGATGTGTCTGATTGGAAAGATCTAAGTTATATTTCAGACAAGGATGTGTCTGCAAAGAAAGTACCATCTTATCTAACAAAAAATGGAGGATTTCTCAAATTTGTTGTTACCAAAAAGGATGAAAACACTGTAAACGTATCACTTCGTCCTTCTCGTATACATAAAGCAGGTAATGGGCAGAGGAAATTAGGGGAAAAGTTTGACGAGGAAGGTTTGCAAGATTTACCAGAGGAGGGTAGTCTCGTTAAAGGCTATGTTATCAGTACTAATAATGATGGATGCTTCGTTAGGTTGTCTTTCAATGTTATTGGTAGAGCTTTGATCAAAGATCTATCTGATGAGTTCGTAGATATTCCCTCAATTGCTTACTCCACAGGCAAATTAGTTACCTGTCGAGTTCTATCTGTTAACTCAGTGAATAATTCTGTCGCTCTCTCCATGAAAGAATCACTGGTTGGCAAAAAATTGTTCAAAGAATTGAGTAAATTAAGCGTTGGACAAATTGTTGAAGGACATGTGAAGAGTGTAGCACCATTTGGGATTTTTGTTAATATATCAAAGACCAATATCACTGGGCTCAGCAGAAAAGAAAATGCTGTGAATCAAAACGTGGAAGATTTGAATGGGGTCTTCGAAGTTGGTGATCTCGTGAAAGCTAGAATCCTTTCTATTACAGGCCATAAGGTATCCCTAGGACTGAAAGGTTCCTATTTTTCAGGAGACGCTTCAGACTCGGAAATTGAAATTGACAAGCCCGAGAGTGAAGATAAAAGCGAAGTCGAGGACGAATCTAATGCGTGTGGTCATGATGATAACGGAATGTTTGTGGATAGTGTATCTGAAGAAAGTGATCAGGAGTGTAGCAACGATGATGAAAGTAATGAAGATGGAAAGTTATATAACTCGCATATGGTGAAGGTAGTTGACGACATACAAGACACTGATCATGACGACAACGAGGCAGAAGTGGAAGGATATGCATTATTCGAGAAGATGAAGCGCGAATATGGCTTTGACGATGAAGACTTGGAGAGTAGGCAAGATCACAGCTATTCAAATAGCGATGAAGATATCGATTATGATGACGAAGATGACGGAGTTGATGAATATGACGGAGATGTAGGAGACAATGAAGACGATGAATACGTTGATAACGAGGTACAGAAAGGGGACGAGGAAGAAAAATATGACTTCAATCTAGTTAATAAGAAACAAAAGAAGACAGGTTCTGTTCAAGAATTGGGTAATAATGATTCATTCATTTGGGACGATTTTAGGATCCCTGCTACTTCGAAAACAAACGACGGCGATAACTCCGATGACGGTACGGATGATGATGATGATGATTTTAGAGATGATGGTAGTGATCGGTGTGATGAAGATGGTTCAATTGATCAAGACATTGGATCTACTGACAAAAAAAAAAGAAGGAAAAAGCAACTCGAAAAAAAACAGCAAGAGGATGACATTCGTCAAAAGGAGAACGCAATACAGGGAGGGACTTCAGTTCCTGAGTCTCCTGCAGATTTTGAAAGAATGTTAGTCGGAGAACCGAATTCTTCCTACTTGTGGATCCAATATATGGTGCATCATCTCATGAGTGTCAACATTGACTCAGCACGAAAGGTAGCGGAAAGGGCACTCCGAACAATAGGGTTCAGGGAAGACGCAGAAAAGTACAATATTTGGGTCGCATATGTAAACCTTGAACACAAGTATGGTGATGATTCATCGTTAGACACAGTCTTTAAGCGAGCAGTCAATGAAAGTAGGGGTAAGTATCTGCATATTAATTTGGCTGAAGTCTATCGAGGGGCTGATGATTTGAAAAATGCTGAATTAGTATTCGAGAAGGCACTGAAGAAGTATAAAAAATCCAAGAAGGTCTGGATAGCTTATCAACACTATCGCTTACAGATCAATGATCCAGCAGGTGCCAAAGCTTTGTTGGGTCGTTCCATGCAGTCTCTGTCTAAACATAAACATATAGAAGTTATAACAAAGTACGCCATTGCAGAATTTGAGTTTGGTTCAGCCGAACGAGGCAGAGTCATTTTTGAGGACATGCTCACAAATTTTCCAAAGCGCACAGATTTGTGGCACATTTATGTCGACCAAGAGGTAAAATACAAAAATATACGTCACGCCCGAGGTGTTTTTGAGAGAATGACCACTATAAAATCATCTACAAAGAATATGAAGGCGGCTTTCAAAAAATTCATCACCTTCGAGGCTAAATATGGCGACAAAATTTCCCAGGAAGAGTGTAAGAAGAAGATGCGAATGTATGTTGAAAGTTTTTCATGATCTGTCTTCAAATCGTGAGGACGCATCTCCATGATAAATGATATATAGCATACATGATATTACCATATTACATGATTCTTAAGATACGATAGATCATCGCCAAATCGAGGTGTGAGAGATTAATGCTGGCAATAAACTGGCGATAAGATGGGCAGGGGTTTCGACGGCAAGATAGGACTCTAACACTCACACCCTGTTGTTGTTATCATTATTTTTTATTATTATTTTATATATTACTATCCATTACTATTACTATTACTATTCCCACGCACTTATAATAAAAAAAACTTTGCATAATTTATGGCATAATCATCTTTTTCGATCGATCTTCGGTGGATGTGAACACATACCCAAGGTTGTGGGAGCTGCTTTGAATTCAAACTCTCACAACTACGTCGGTAGCTCGGTGCTGCACAGTGCGTGATCCGATCTCCTTCCAAGACGGCGGAAATCATTTGTGCACGCATCGGATTATACGCTCACGGAGCTTTTATCGCGTATATGCAGCGGCTGTTCCAAAGTAAAAATAAAACTGCCCTTTCGGTCACGTTCACAGCGATTTGCATCGATGTATGAGAGAAGTTTTCACTATTGACCAAAGTCTCGTCGATATCCCCTGAGCGTACAATCCAATGAATGAAGGATAAAAAGGTAGGCATTCAAATTCTCTCTCCTGCTTATATAGATGTCGAACACCCTTACTGAAGTAGCATGACCCTCACC
>JACLAD010008898.1_pt1 | contig 11112 bp, 10 predicted proteins | sample 8027901 | NCBI WGS metagenome assembly JACLAD01 (sample SAMN15725071, study PRJNA655200) | protist metagenome | isolation source: fluorescence activated cell sorting (FACS) single amplified genomes of... | place: Spain: Blaines Bay Microbial Observatory, Mediterranean Sea | collected 2016-07-05
AGCCAGACAAGGGTGGGGGTGGAAGGCAGCACCACGACCGGCACAACGTCGTCAAGAAGGGTGCCGTTCGAGCCCATCACCAACGCGTAAAGTACGTACGTCGGCCGGCCGATTGTACGCGGCTGGGTCAAAGCCGTCCATCGTGGCCTCCCCGCCTCGATGTTGCAAGGCCAAACAAAATAAAGTGCTTAAGTACTCTAGAATATCCTATAAAATTAAAATTAATCATTCCGGCGACGCCGGAGAACTGAGTGGTATTCCGCAAACCAGAGGCGCAGAGGGCTACACTTCCACCGCACCACAAGGTTTGCCGAGACGACGCCAAAAGGGGTGGACAGAGCCCTGCAAACGACAACGATGGCTGAGGCAGCTCAGGCTCCGTTGCCCAATCCGGCGGGCATCAAGAATATCAAGGAGTTTGCATCACAGCGTCTCATGAAGCGTGCGTCGCAGGAGTTTGAGGCCAAGCAGGTCTGTATCGTGGGCGTGCCTCGGCTGCCTCGTTTGCGCATCCTCGCGACCTCACTCTCTCCTGACACATTACTTTCTGCTCATGCCAGATGACCTCGTCCCTCTCTGATGAGAACGATACCGACAATGCACGGCCGTCAAAGCGTTCGATGGGTGATTCTGAGGCTTCGAACGCCGAAAACAGGGTGGTGGAAAGCGGAGGGGTGAAGCGGCAGGTGAGTGTGCTGCTCGGCGTTATCGTTAATGTCGTTCATGCGCTTGAGACCTTGACTGACTGCAGCTGCACTCTGCACGCACTTGTCCCATGCACAGAAATCTATGGTTGGAGGGGGAGCAAAGCGCGTGCTTGACGGTCCGAAGCGCGTGCTCAAGCCACGGTCCACGAACACACAGAGCGAGCCTGCTGCTGTCGCAGAAAAGCCCGTGGAAAAGCCCGTTAAGAAGACTCCGAGCCGACCCCGACACTCAGGACGCCCCCCAGCCCCCACTGCTGGTACGTGTATACTTGTGCTGCTGTTCTCTACCATCAAATCGTGCGTGTGCACTGCTCCGATGCTGCTGCACTGTAGTTAACGACAGCTCTACTGGCCCGTCTTGCTCTCACTCCAGACGTCGGTGCTGCTGCCGAGCAGCCTGTTGGGGACATTGATCATGCCGTCGGCAAGCGTTGGGAGCTCGATGACTTCACAGTTGGAGCTCCTTTGGGAAAAGGCAAATTCGGCAACGTTTTCTTGGCGCAGGAGAAGGCTACGAAGCACATCGTCGCCCTCAAAGTGTTGTTTAAACATCAGATCGAGAAGGGCAACATCACGTCTCAACTGCAGAACGAAGTTGTCATTCAGGCCCATCTGCGGCACAAGAACGTGTTGCGCCTTTATGGCTACTTTTATGACGAAGAGAGGGTGTACTTAATCGTGGAGCGCGCGTATGGTGACGTGTACAAAGAGATGAAGAAGTCCGAGAACAAGCGCTTCACAGAGGTGAAGGCAGCCAAATATGCGGCTCAGGTTGCGCAGGCTCTTGCGTACCTGCATTCCATGAACATTCTGCACCGTGGTGCGTAAACAACAGGCGTCTGTGTAGCCTTTTGCATCGTACTTCGCATCGCCACTGACCTCGACACGTCTCTCGCTTGTATCCGATCCGAACGAACCTGACCATCTCGCTGCTGCTGATTACCCTGCCGTGCCGCCTCCGCTCCGCACAGATCTCAAACCGGAGAACTTGCTTCTTGATGCCGGCGGCAACGTCAAACTGGCGGACTTTGGCTGGGCCATCAACACGGAGAAACCTCGCGAAACTTTCTGCGGCACACTGGACTACCTGGCCCCGGAGATGGTAAAGCAAGAAAGTTACGGCCCATCCATTGATGCTTGGGCTCTAGGAGTCCTCATCTACGAGTTCGTATGCGGCCAACCTCCATTCTGCGTGACAAGCGAGCCGAACACGGAGCATCTCAGTCCCACGAACAAGCAGAGGCTCAAGGCAGAGCAGCGAGCCACCATGCAGCGCATCAACAGCGTCGACCTGCCGGACCCCGCGCTCGACTTTGCCTCTGCCGAGTGCAACGACCTCATCCACAAGCTGCTGGAAAAAGATTCCAAGCAGCGCCTGACCGTGGACGCGGTGTTGGAGCACCCATGGATCCGGAAGCACGCGGCTGCATTCCTATAATCATTCAGTCGTGCCGCTGCTGCTGCTGCCAGCTGCCTTCTGCCCTGAATACGCCTGGACTGAGCTATCGTCGCCGCAAAAACCACAATCTTACAGTACTGTACCTGCATGTAGATTACGTACTGTACGTACATACATAAGTACTTACATGTTACGTACCGATGTTGCAGTACCATACACGATTTTGATTGCACGGCAGTGTCGTGTGGTTGAGTTGATATGCGTATTTGCGTGCCCTAGTTTGCCTTGGATTTTTTGGTGGCAGGTTCCTTGGCTTTGGTTGCAATCGGAGGTGCAGCCACCCCGGCAGCAGAGGCAAAGTGCGAGCCCAGCACGCCCCCCATGCCTCCACCGCCCTTGCGCTTGGCCACAGCCGCTGCCCCTGACGCCGCTGACACAGCCGCGGCCGCCGACGTGCCGGGCTTGGGCGGGCGCCGGTTGACGGTGAACTTGGTGCCACAGATGCGGCACGACCCCTGAAGCTGGACACACATTTCTTCACTGTACACAGAAAGGCAGATGGAGCACACACCCCCGACCTCCAACGCCTTGTGCGTGACATAGCAGTGCGCCTTGAGATTCACCTCGGCTATGCCGCGGATGTCGGTCAGCGGGCGCAGCACAGCGCGGGTCGACACATCCGACAAAAAGTGCGTGAGGAAGTGCTGGAGGAGAGTGCCGGCTGCCAAAGGATCTCCGACACTGCCAGCACCCACCGCCCCTGACGCCGCTGCGGCGCCGCCGGCGGCCAGCCGGGCCTGGGCTCGCTTCATGTTTAGGTACACACCACCTGTGAGGTGCGCCGCCTGCTGCAGGACGGCGGAGTCGCTACTCCCAGACAGCATACACGAGTCGATCGGAGTTCGCAAATTCTCTGCTGCAAATACAGCATTCATCATAGCCAAATGGTGGGCATCACGGGCGGGCAGGGACACGGACGCGTCGAACACCAGCACGCGCGGGAGGTGTGACGGGGGGGATGTCGCCACCGTGCCTCCCCCCACCACACCGCCGGACGGCGCGCCAACGCCGTCTGCACCGCCAGAGGAGTCTCTGCAGGCACGATTTAAGATGCATAGAGCCCGAGTAAGAGCAACAGCCACCCCCCCACTGCCACGGCTATCCTCCTCCACTAGGTGCGCCCGCTCGCCGCCGCCGCCGCCAGCTTCCTCTTCTGTGCACAGGCGGTTCACCACACGGGCCAAGCCGTGCACAACAGTGTCGCGGGTCTGCTCCGGCGTTGGGGCCTCAAGCAAGTTCACTTGTGTGGCTGCTGCTGCAGACGGGTCCGGCAATATGAAGTCACTGAAAAAGCATGACGAGCGAGTGGGATGGTTAGAAGAAATTACTGTAGAATGGACGTGCGCAACTTGAACAATAAGATATGTGGACAAGAGTGAGGACTCACCAGCCGCGCTTGTGGGCCGCAAGGACGGTGACGAGGTTTTGGCGATGCAACATGACGAAGGCCTGCAGAAACGCAAGCAGCGCGTCCACGAACACGCCAAAGTCGGGCAGAGAGTTTTGCTGCTGGGGCAGCTGCTGCTGCTTCTGCTGCATTTCGCTGCCCTGCCCTTGCGCCCGGGAGCCCCAAGACGCCACGCTGACATCAATGATGACAGCTAGCGCGGAGGGAGGGTCGCCAGACATGGCAGAGGGTCAACTCCCGGTTGGAGACGAAAGAATGTCACGTCAAGTATTACATAGGGTACGTGTAGAATATGATATCTGCCATAGTTAAGTTAGTATTCTACTCCTACTCGAGTAATTGGTACGAGTAAAGTGTATTCTGAAAAGTTCACAGCCTTCATTTGAGTAGTAAAAAGTACTTACTGGGTCAGTGAGCTCAGCCCGGCCAAAGGGCAGACACAACATAGCCGAACGGTGAGTAAGTAGAGTACTATGTAGAGTACCAGTAGAATACTAGTATTCTACTTACTTTAGTGAGTCACTGTCATGTCAGTCCAAGTGATCTGAGTCAAACGATACTGTACTCTAGTGTAGAGTAGAGGAATATTCTACAGCCTGTGTTCCGAAGGCGAACCCAGTGCGACCGTCCATTGTTGCTCCCTCGTCTCCGCCCTTTCTCAGGCAGAGCTGCAAGCTCCAACATGGACTTTCTCGACAATGCGTCGAAGAAATTGAAGAACGAGCAGGCTAAGCGTAAGGCCGACGCGGAGAAGCGGCGCCTGGCGCAAGCCGAAGCCCGCCGCAAGGCGGCAGAGGCCACTGTCAGGCAAGAAGAGAATGCTCAACGGCGGCGCCTCGAAGCCCAGGCCGCAGCGGCTGCTGAGGCGCTGCGGCTGCAAACAGCACTGGAGGAGGGTGGCGGCGTGGATTTTGACGAGAAGTTGCAGGTCGTGGAGGAGCCACACGACCGCCCGGGCGACAAGATCCGCCTGCCGCCGTCAGCCCTCCAGCGGTTGACCGATTCGGGCGCCGCCATGCCGATGACGTTCGAGGTGACGGGCAGCACAGGGCGCATCACGCATGGCGGTGTGCTTGAATTTACGGCGGAGGAAGGTACGGTCGCACTGCCGTCCAAGGTCCTGCGATGCCTGGAGGCGGATGTCGAATACCAGTCACCGCCTACATCGCCTGCTTCAAGGTCAAAGTCGGGCAGCCATGGTGTAGAAGATGCTTCGCCGCCTTCTGCAGCTGCCACGCCAGCAGAAGAAGGCGACGCAGCAATGGACGAAGACTATGATGCCGGCGCTGCCGTTGCCGCTGGCAGTGGTGGTGGCAGTCTTTCTACAGCGGCTGCAAAAGCTGCGGCGCGGGCGGCCCTGTTGCCCCCCGTCGGCAGCGTTAGTGTTCGGTTCCGTCAAATTGCCAAGGGCACATTTGCCAAGCTCATGCCTTCCAAAGGAGACTTCATGGACATTCCCCAGCACCGGGAGCTCCTGGAGTCGCAAATTCGGTCGCAAGGTCACACAACATTGACTGTAGGTGACTCCATCCACATCGACGCCGCTGGTGTTATGCACACACTGACCGTGGCTGACCTCAAGCCAGCGCGAGCAGTGTCTCTCCTTGACACGGACCTGACTGTTGATATCGTCCCTCCTGAGTCCAGTGGCACGTCCGAGACCGTATGGTTGCAAGTCGGACAGACATGGACATCCAGTCTTGGGGCTAGGGACATCGACTTTTTCCGCATCAAGCTCACGCCAGCGTTCACTGAGCTGGTGAAAAGTGGGCAGCAGTGTGTATCCGTTCGTGTTACAGCAATACCACCACCAGCAGCAGCAGCAGCAACAGTAACAACACCGCCCCCAGCAGCATCAGTTGCAGCATCTGCCGCCACCGCCGCTGCCGTCACTTCGGATACTAACGCGGCGATTGACTTGGATTTATACTTTGGAAACGATCCGTGGCGCCGGCCAGGGCCATGTTTCCACCGCAAGGCCAATGTGGGTGTCGGTGACTGTGCTTTGGCTTTGCTGGGGACGGACACTGCTTTTGAGGAGTCGCTGGAGGGCCCTTACTGGTTCTCCGTGTATGGCCAGCCACCTGGTGCGGAGGAATCAGGAGGGTCGGTCGCTGAAGCAGGGGATGAAGGCAAACCGCCGCCGGCCTGCCAAGTTCAGTACAAGATCAGCGTCCAGGCAGCAGAGCCTGCATCTGTGTCTGGACTGATGGCTTCAAGTGACAGCGTGACAGGTGATGAAAGTTGGCTTGATGCTGGGGTGGACATGTGCATGAATAGTACAACAGTACCGGAAGGTCATGTTAAGTGTGGCAACTGTGGTCAATGCGTACCCGAAGCTCGTTTCGTCATGCATGAGGCGTTCTGCCTCCGCAACAACATCCTGTGTACACACCCCGGCTGCAATGCAGTTGTCCAGAAGAACAACCCGGATGCGCACTGGCACGCACCAGGAACCGGCAGGCTGGTCGATGTGCCATTTCGTGCCAAGCATTGTGCTGTTTTCAACACACCTTTGCTGTGCTCATGTGGATTCCAAGCCAATTTTGAGGACATGCAGAAGCACAGCAAATTGCATTGTCCTCACCGGACTGTCCAGTGCCGATACTGTGGCAGTACCACACAGGCAGGGCTGCCTTGCTCTGACCCTGTGGATCGCATTGCTGGTCTCACTCAGCACGAATCAACGTGTGGCTCGCGCACTGCGGCTTGCTCGGTCTGCAATCAACTGGTGATGCTGAAACGCATGGATGCCCACATGGCAGCGTTCCACTCTGGAGGCGATGCTGTGCAGGCTGAAGCAGTGACTGCAGCTGCAGCAGCAGCCGAACGAACACAAGCCGCACAGCTCGCTCCGCCCCCAGCTTCTGTGCTGGGAGCTCTGGAAGGCAGTGGGGGTGGCATGGAAACGGACGGAGCTGTACCGGACGCGATGGCGTCGGTCCAACAAGTGGAGCCGCCTCAACAGGCCAACAGCGTGCTGTGCCCCATTTGCTCTGAAGCGTTCCCGTCTGAGCGCCATCTCAGCAGACACTTTGACGAAGTACACTGCTGAATCATTTTAATCTGTTGGCCCAGTTGAGAGTGGGGCGCAACGACATGTGAATGGGCACACGGCACTGATATGAATTACACGAACTGGCATTTAACACTCCTAAGCACAATAACTAGTGGAACAGAAACATGATGATAATTCATGAAGTTGTGGGGCAGGACATGTGGTTGTGATCTTTTTTACAGTAGTACTGACAGCACACGGCAGCTATCTCGTTTCTCTCAGTATCGATATGTGTGCGTGCTCGTTTTGACTCCATAGCTGAATAAGACGGGCCCAAGACCTGCCATGAATGAATTCATGGGTAAGTCTTGAGACTGGTCTGTGGCAGCAGTAATAATTTACTTGTATTTGTTTAGGTCAGACTGGACCTCTGACAGGTCCAACTTGTATCTGGTGTGGTTGGGGAATGCAGCAGAGGGTTGAGAACTGATGGACTGATTTACGGGTCGGCTGATTTACACGCGCGTTCAAGTCAGGACAAGGCCAGGCAGGGTAATGAGAATTACTCTTCAGCTCCAAACTTGCTGACTCGTGCTCATGCAGCTCCTGGCTAGTCACTCAAGGCATGCAATCAACTGTCAGGTACGGTCCGCCAAAGGTCTGACAATGTGACCATCTGCGAGCTGGAAAATCCCCCATTCTGCCGCGCCTGGAACGCTAGCAGGCCAAACCACACAACCAGCCAGCAGAGTGTGAACCCTTCTTCGTTCTACGGTCCGCAGTTTCGCCAACATCAGACTCACGCCCTGGGTGGGCCAGAGCAGCCCTGACGGCGTCAGCGTGTGCACCGAGTCTCTGCATTAATTGCAGTGACACATGGTAGCAGCCTGAGCGTACCAGAGTGTGACACTGCACCCAACAGACCACAAGGCGTTGGTATACTGAGACAAGTGGCCCATTCCTTGCTTCTGAAATGCAGTTACCACCCCGTTGGCCGTCCATGTTTCCCGGAGCAGAATAAACACTGAAGAACCTGACTCACCCTCCAGCAATGGTCACGGCGGAGGCTTCAAAGCCACACCAACTTGTTTTGGCTGTATCCACTCTGGAAAGCACTGCAGCACGTACCTTAATGTAACGTACATACGCAGCATGCTGACCAGCTAAGGTCGCGGTGACTACACAATTAGAGGCCAACTTCGCGGAGATGTGGCAGGACTTGCAGGTTGACTGGGACGTGGAATGGCGCTCAGTATGGCAGCTGCGTGCTGCTAGACGAGTCTGAGTAACAGAGGACCCAATGTACCTGTAAAGTAAGAACTTATTGTACAAAACGAGCCTGGTCCTCTCAGAATATCATTTAAAATGTTTAAATTTGTTCTCTTTTAATGGTAATTGGGTCCTGATGCCTGCTATCTGACTGCTCATTCGTTTTACTGACAGTGACAGAGGCCATCATTGTTGGAGCCACAGCAGAACAATGTTGACTGGCAACCACAGCTTGTAAAGAACATCCGAGACAACGTGCCATGGGAAGTAGTCTCTGGTCATCAAATAGAATGGCAAGAAATCGAAGTGAGTAGAGCAGAAGAACGGTGAAGTGTCCGAGAAAAAAAAAAATCTTGCAGGACGCACCGAAGCTCGAACGATGACAAGAAAATCAAGCCACAAAGGATGGCCCACAAGCCAAATGCGATGTCGGACATACAACTGTCAGCATCGTCGCTGGTTGTATCTTCGCTGTCCGTTCTCCCTCGATTCATGACGAGCGACTTGGAGACGACGGATCGCGAAAGTCTGGGAGCCCCGCTCGCGGCAGCGGCCAGTGAATCACAGTCACGCACAAGGCGTTGGAGGTCGGGGGTGTGTGCTCCATCTGCCTTTCTGTGTACAGTGAAGAAATGTGTGTCCAGCTTCAGGGGTCGTGCCGCATCTGTGGCACCAAGTTCACCGTCAACCGGCGCCCGCCCAAGCCCGGCACGTCGGCGGCCGCGGCTGTGTCAGCGGCGTCAGGGGCAGCGGCTGTGGCCAAGCGCAAGGGCGGTGGAGGCATGGGGGGCGTGCTGGGCTCGCACTTTGCCTCTGCTGCCGGGGTGGCTGCACCTCCGATTGCAACCAAAGCCAAGGAACCTGCCACCAAAAAATCCAAGGCAAACTAGGGCACGCAAATACGCATATCAACTCAACCACACGACACTGCCGTGCAATCAAAATCGTGTATGGTACTGCAACATCGGTACGTAACATGTAAGTACTTATGTATGTACGTACAGTACGTAATCTACATGCAGGTACAGTACTGTAAGATTGTGGTTTTTGCGGCGACGATAGCTCAGTCCAGGCGTATTCAGGGCAGAAGGCAGCTGGCAGCAGCAGCAGCGGCACGACTGAATGATTATAGGAATGCAGCCGCGTGCTTCCGGATCCATGGGTGCTCCAACACCGCGTCCACGGTCAGGCGCTGCTTGGAATCTTTTTCCAGCAGCTTGTGGATGAGGTCGTTGCACTCGGCAGAGGCAAAGTCGAGCGCGGGGTCCGGCAGGTCGACGCTGTTGATGCGCTGCATGGTGGCTCGCTGCTCTGCCTTGAGCCTCTGCTTGTTCGTGGGACTGAGATGCTCCGTGTTCGGCTCGCTTGTCACGCAGAATGGAGGTTGGCCGCATACGAACTCGTAGATGAGGACTCCTAGAGCCCAAGCATCAATGGATGGGCCGTAACTTTCTTGCTTTACCATCTCCGGGGCCAGGTAGTCCAGTGTGCCGCAGAAAGTTTCGCGAGGTTTCTCCGTGTTGATGGCCCAGCCAAAGTCCGCCAGTTTGACGTTGCCGCCGGCATCAAGAAGCAAGTTCTCCGGTTTGAGATCTGTGCGGAGCGGAGGCGGCACGGCAGGGTAATCAGCAGCAGCGAGATGGTCAGGTTCGTTCGGATCGGATACAAGCGAGAGACGTGTCGAGGTCAGTGGCGATGCGAAGTACGATGCAAAAGGCTACACAGACGCCTGTTGTTTACGCACCACGGTGCAGAATGTTCATGGAATGCAGGTACGCAAGAGCCTGCGCAACCTGAGCCGCATATTTGGCTGCCTTCACCTCTGTGAAGCGCTTGTTCTCGGACTTCTTCATCTCTTTGTACACGTCACCATACGCGCGCTCCACGATTAAGTACACCCTCTCTTCGTCATAAAAGTAGCCATAAAGGCGCAACACGTTCTTGTGCCGCAGATGGGCCTGAATGACAACTTCGTTCTGCAGTTGAGACGTGATGTTGCCCTTCTCGATCTGATGTTTAAACAACACTTTGAGGGCGACGATGTGCTTCGTAGCCTTCTCCTGCGCCAAGAAAACGTTGCCGAATTTGCCTTTTCCCAAAGGAGCTCCAACTGTGAAGTCATCGAGCTCCCAACGCTTGCCGACGGCATGATCAATGTCCCCAACAGGCTGCTCGGCAGCAGCACCGACGTCTGGAGTGAGAGCAAGACGGGCCAGTAGAGCTGTCGTTAACTACAGTGCAGCAGCATCGGAGCAGTGCACACGCACGATTTGATGGTAGAGAACAGCAGCACAAGTATACACGTACCAGCAGTGGGGGCTGGGGGGCGTCCTGAGTGTCGGGGTCGGCTCGGAGTCTTCTTAACGGGCTTTTCCACGGGCTTTTCTGCGACAGCAGCAGGCTCGCTCTGTGTGTTCGTGGACCGTGGCTTGAGCACGCGCTTCGGACCGTCAAGCACGCGCTTTGCTCCCCCTCCAACCATAGATTTCTGTGCATGGGACAAGTGCGTGCAGAGTGCAGCTGCAGTCAGTCAAGGTCTCAAGCGCATGAACGACATTAACGATAACGCCGAGCAGCACACTCACCTGCCGCTTCACCCCTCCGCTTTCCACCACCCTGTTTTCGGCGTTCGAAGCCTCAGAATCACCCATCGAACGCTTTGACGGCCGTGCATTGTCGGTATCGTTCTCATCAGAGAGGGACGAGGTCATCTGGCATGAGCAGAAAGTAATGTGTCAGGAGAGAGTGAGGTCGCGAGGATGCGCAAACGAGGCAGCCGAGGCACGCCCACGATACAGACCTGCTTGGCCTCAAACTCCTGCGACGCACGCTTCATGAGACGCTGTGATGCAAACTCCTTGATATTCTTGATGCCCGCCGGATTGGGCAACGGAGCCTGAGCTGCCTCAGCCATCGTTGTCGTTTGCAGGGCTCTGTCCACCCCTTTTGGCGTCGTCTCGGCAAACCTTGTGGTGCGGTGGAAGTGTAGCCCTCTGCGCCTCTGGTTTGCGGAATACCACTCAGTTCTCCGGCGTCGCCGGAATGATTAATTTTAATTTTATAGGATATTCTAGAGTACTTAAGCACTTTATTTTGTTTGGCCTTGCAACATCGAGGCGGGGAGGCCACGATGGACGGCTTTGACCCAGCCGCGTACAATCGGCCGGCCGACGTACGTACTTTACGCGTTGGTGATGGGCTCGAACGGCACCCTTCTTGACGACGTTGTGCCGGTCGTGGTGCTGCCTTCCACCCCCACCCTTGTCTGGCT
>JACLAD010015311.1_pt1 | contig 11109 bp, 10 predicted proteins | sample 8027901 | NCBI WGS metagenome assembly JACLAD01 (sample SAMN15725071, study PRJNA655200) | protist metagenome | isolation source: fluorescence activated cell sorting (FACS) single amplified genomes of... | place: Spain: Blaines Bay Microbial Observatory, Mediterranean Sea | collected 2016-07-05
TCACTTTAATTAAGTTGCCAATAGCATTATAAACATTACCAGTAGTATTTCCTAAAGTATCAATTGTATTAAGAAGTCTACCTTCCTTATCGTACTCGTAATTGATAGATTTATTTCCTTTTGTTTGTCTTAATAGATTTCCATCGCCGTCATATTGATAATAAATAATATCTCCTAAAACATTTGTTTTAGTTAACATATCTCCGTGAGAATCATAAGTAAAAGAAGTTTTTTGTAATAAGGGATTAATTTTTTCAATAATATTGTCATTATTATCATATTTAATGGTATTAATATTTCCCTTTGCATCCGTAGTTTTAACTAATCTACCTACTGAATCATATTCAAAATTAGTTGTTTTATTTTCTGCATCAGTTGTGCTAGTTAACAAACCATTTGTATATTCATTTGTAATAACAGAACCAGTTGGACTAGTGACTGTTAATAACAAACCATTAACATCATATGTATATTTCGTAATGTTCCCATTAGAATCAATCATTGAGATTAAGTTATTTTTGTCATCATAAACATTAGTAATTTTATTTCCCTTACTATCTGTTACTTCAAGAACATTATCATTCATATCATATAATTTTTGAGTAATATAACCCTGTGGATTGGTTTGAGTTAATATATTACCTCTTTCATCGTAAGTGAAAGTTGTTTTATTTCCGTTTTGGTTTATTTCGGAAATCTTATTTCCATTTATATCGTATTCATATTTGATAGAGTTACCTAATTCATCTACTACTTCAACTAATTCATACTTAGTATTATGAATCAGTTTTCTAGTTTTACCTTCACGATTAGTAGAGTAAGTGATAATTTGACCTGGTATAGATAAATCTTCATATTGTAGAGTAGATATATTCCCTTCTGCATCTAATTGTTTGATTGCACGACCAAAAGCATCATAAGTAGTATCAACATAAGTTATACCTTCTTGGTCTGTCATTGTTAATATTCTACCTTCATAATCGTATGTAATTGTTGTTGTATTACCATTAGCATCAGTAATAACATTTAAATTTCCTTTGCTATCATAAGTAAATTGAACGATACGATTTAGATTATCAGAAACTTGTGATAGTTTTCCATTAGTGTCATATACAAAGTTTAATTGATGACCAGTATTAGTTTGTGTGACCGTTTTTACTTTTCCATTTTCATATGTGTAAGTAAAGGTATCACCTTTTAAGTTAGATTGTTCTAACAAAACTTTATCTCTACTAAATTTGTAGACTGTTTTATCCTTCAAGGTTAATTCATAACTATAATCATCTAATTGTTTAAGAACAGCATATTTTAGTCCATTTCCTTATGGGATATATGTTTTATTTCCAATATTTTTAAAAACAGTTTTTCTATTTGGAGACCATTCAATTGTTAGTGGCTGACTCCAACTTTCCGTCATTTTAATTTGATAATCATGTGTCCAACCTTTTCCTAAGTCACCATTATTCAGTAATAAAGAATTATAAAATAATTTAAAAGTTAATGGATTATAACTATTGTAAGTTAACAATTCTTTTTCTGTAACAAAAGCCCCAGAAGAAGAGTCAATTGGGTCTGATACATAGGAAGAATCATTTTCTGCATATTTATCAAGTGTTATAAGATACTTTTGCGCAACCTTTCCAGTATAATCACTTGAAGTGCTAAATTTAATGTTTGTATCTCTATCAGCGTTTAACTCTAAATAATAGATTTTATCCTCTGTTGGTTTGAAACTAAGGCTATATTCTCTGATATTATCGTACCTAGTTTCTTTTGCCCCAGCTAAAATCTGATTATTATCAAATGGATTATTAGATATTCTAAATTCCACTCCTAAATCATTTGTTATAAAGCCAAAGTTATAGCGATAACGATGATTTAATCTAATAGCATAACGATGATTATATTCACGCCATTTGAAAGTATATACGTCTATACCTTCCGTAGTTAAATCTTTTAAGGAATATATTCTATTTACAACTAAAGATACATGTGATTTAGAACCTTGTTGTCCAATTAATTTTATATAATAGGTTCCGTCTTGATTTGCTTTGAAGATGTCTTGTCTATCATAGGTATTAGTTGATTTAGTAGTATATACATCACTTTTTTGTACTTCGATTTTATTGTTATCGTAAAGGACATATCCGTATGTATCTCCATAAGAAATCTGATATTCCTTATCTTTTTCAACTTTAATGGCATAATAAGAACTTTCATTAGCGGGGATAATAATAGGTTCGTAACCAGCATTATTTTCTGGAAACATAAATATTCTTTTATATGCTTTTTCAAAACTAGAACCGTCACTTAATGAAATTAATGTTTCGGTAGGTAAAGGATTCGTGTTTGCTTTATTAAAATCGATAGTTACAAATCTTTGAATAAGCCCTTCGTTTAAAGTGCAAACTCTATAATCACTACGACTATCAAAGCAACTTAAACTATCTTCTCCCCACATAGTATTAAATTCTTCTATACCCATTCCTTGAAGGTTAGTGCCATATATTTCTACGCTTCTATTTTCATTGAAAATTGAGTTATAAGTTAATCCACTAATATTTTCTCCAAATGGTTTTGTTTTAGTTTCGTATTCCTTAAATAACATTTCATGAATTGCAATAGTATGTTGAGTTCCAGAACCTAGATTTTTTTCTGTATAAATATAATAAAATCCATCTGTGGTTGTTGTTAACACAGTTTTATCTCCATTAACAGAAGAAATTAAATTTTGATTTTCATCGTAAGTTTTGATTATTTTGGCATTATTCATAAACCATAAATACTTTTTGTTACTCTCTAAATAAACTTTAAAGTAATTATGTTTATTATCTGGCATCCAAACACTTTTATTGCCATTTGGATTCATTGGATTATCTAAATCAGATAAATTGAAAACGTGTGCTGTTTGAAAGTCATACCCACTTTCAATAGACAAATCTGATTTGTTTACGGAATCTGGTGTGACCAGATAAGCATCAGCCGAAAATGATGGGTTTGAAATTCCAATTTCAGTACAAGATGTACATATAGCTACTGTTTCACCAGTATCTTGTCTAACAATAGACATATACGTGTAGTAATTAGATTTCACAACTAATCCTCTTCCTTCATCTATATGAAAGGGAATTTCTTGCATAGTGCTTTCAGCAGATACATTTTGATTGATAGTAAATAAAGATGCAATGATTGTTATTGAAACAAAAAAGAATAAATAATAATTTTTAAATTTCTTATACATATTTCCTCCTAGGTGTAATATCACGATTGTTTGTAATTATCTATGTAAAAGTTAGAAATATAATTTATATTTCAAAACCGATAAATTATTATATTAGCTATTTACTTTTATTACAAATTATGTAAAATTATTACAAAGTTTTATTGTAAAAGAAATTAAATTATTGCTTTTTTCTATTGGTGACGTTTTTTTTATATAATAAAATAAAACATTAATATACTAAATTTGTAATTGATACCTAATTAAATTATAATATTTATAAATAAAATGATTCTGGGGTTGATGGCGTGAAAAAATTAATTCCATTAGTCTTATCTTTTTCATTTGTTCTTAGTACTTTTTTACCAATGACAGCTTTGGGGGAAGGAACAGAATCTAAATATGAATTTATTGTAAAAGAAGAAATAGCAAAAGTTCTAACACCAAGAGAACTATTAGAAGAGCATCTTACATATATGGAAAATGTGGAAAAGCTAAAAGGCAATGCTGTAATGGATACAAAAATTCAAGAAGGTGAAAATGTAAAGCATCAATATAGTGCCAAATGGGATGTAGCATTTACGGAAAAAACAAATGTTGCTGAAATTAATTTTGAAGGGACTATTGGAGAGACAACAAGTAAATCTAAACTATACATAACAAATGATAAAGTGTACATGAACGATTCAAAGACCAACAAAGAGCTTGATAAAGCGGTTTGGGCTGATATGGATTTATCACAAACAGGTGATACTTTTACTTCTTATTTATTAATCTATTTAGGTGTAGCAAATATGCAATCTGTTTTTAATGATTTTGTTTTAACAGAAGATGACAAACACTATATCTTAACATTGACGAAAGAGAAAGATGATGTAAAAGAATTAAAGAAAAAATTATCAGAATCTAAAGAATATAATACATTATTCGGAATAGATGATTTAACAACAAAATTTGAATATGTTTATTATATTGATAAAAACAAACATACTCCTGTTAAGTCAGTTATCACTTCTCAAAGTATTCAAAAGGTTCAAGATAAAGAAATCAAAGGAATACATACAATTACTATTAATTATGAAGAAACTGGTAAATTGAAGGAATTGGAAGTTCCAAAACCTATTTTAGAAGTATCATTATCTAGTGAAGAATTAGATGAAATGTTTAAGGCTAAAAAAGAAGAAAAGAAATAGTGTATAATATTCCTAGTCAAAAGACGGTGTGTTCACCGTCTTTTTTTGATGAAAAACAAATAAAAGGTACACAATTAGTTTTGTTTCGTTTATAATGAAGAAAATGATATTATTACATATAATGAATTTACATAATAGGAGTGTTTCAAATGAAAAAAATAAAGGAGTTTTTGAAGTACACATTTATTGGTGTAATTAGTGTGCCATTGTTATTTTCAGCTTTCGTTATATTTATTTTACTATTTAATTTCGGAGATAATAACGATATTGTAGCTGTAATAGATAGTGGGGTAGATTACAACCACGAAGTATTAAAAGGAAAAGTAATGGAAGGTTATGATTTTGTAGATATGGATAATGACGCTATGGATGAGAATGGTCATGGTACTCATATCTCTGGTATTATCTTATCTCAATCACCAACTTCTACAATTTTACCAGTTAGAATTTTAGATGAAGATGGAGAAGGTAAAGTTCCTTCTTTTATTCCTATTTTATATGCCATTGTTAATGGTGCTGATGTAATTAATATGAGTTATTCCGAAGGTGGACATAACTACTTATCACAATGGATGATTAATATTGCAAATAAAAAAGGTATTGTCTTAGTTGCCGCAACTGGTAATGATGGGGCGAATGAGATTAATTATCCAGCTAAATACAATAATGTACTAGCAATTGGTGCTAGTGATAATTATAATGGATTATATGATTATAGTAATAAAGGTGAAGGTCTAGACTTTTTAGCACCTGGTGTTTCTATTAAGAGTTCAGATATTAATAATCAGTATTCAGCAAAATCTGGCACAAGCTTATCAAGTGCTTATGTGTCTGGTGTGATTTCATATTTAAAAGTAAATAATCCTTCTTTGAAAACAAAAGATATATTAAATACTTTAAATGAAAGTTCTAATCCAGCTATTTATCAAGATGAACAAATGAAAGTTCTTGATAAGGATAAACTGATTGCAAAAGAAAAGAAGTCCGTTTATGTTTGGATACACACACCAAAATCATATGTTGAATCAAATAAAGTATCTTTTGATTTACACACAATGAATGCTGATAATGTCCAATTAGTTTATGACCGAAATAATGAAGTTTTATCGCAAGAAGGAGATATTAATACATCAGTTGATGTTGAACTTACAAAAGGAACACATCGTTTTGTATTAACTGCAGAAAAGAATGGAAAGTATTATTCTAAATACTTTAATATTACAGTTGATAAAGAACATCCAGAAGTAGCTATTTCAAAGCTTCAAGTAGAAGGTCAAGATTTCTTTAAAGTATCAGTTAAAGATGATTCTCTTAAAGAAATTGAAATTGAAAATAGTTTTCAAGCAAAAACAAAATATATGTTAGAAGAGGTTGATGAAGAATATAATTTATATATTCCGATGAAACTTAATGCCCCACCTTTAAAAATTACTGCAACTGACCATTTGGGGAGAATTACAGAATATAAATATGACGATAAATTAGAACCAGAAGTATCTTATGCTCTTATTAAAGAAGAAGATACTAATAAATCTAAAACTCAACAAAGTTCAGTAAAATAATAGTAAAGAAAAAGACATCTCTTATGTAAGAGATGTCTTTTACATTTTGTATAAAGAGCTAATAAGTTTTTGCCCCATTTTACGCTCTTTTACATTATACTTATCATAAATATTTAAGACTAATTGTTTTAATTCGGTATCTTTTGTATCACTCATAAAAGGATGTAGGTTTCCTTCATTATAATAAAACTTTTGTATATTACTACTGTTTTTATTTAATAGAGTTTTTCCTTTATCCGATAATAGAATATTGTTGTTATCCTCTACCATTAGACCACTTTCTATTAAGTGCTTTAAATCATTTTCTAATTCCTTGCTATAAGGTCCATATTCCCAACGAATGAAATCATAATTAAAAGTTTGAGTTGAACCTATATTTCTAATTTGGTTTTGAATATCAAAGACTACTACTTGTAATCTTAGAAATCCTTTTTGGTAGTAGCTTAAATCATCAACTAGTTTCATTAATAATATTTTGTTAGATAATTCTCTGTTTAACAAGTTAATCAGTCCTTTACGAAGAATGTGTGGTTTCTACTGTAGTGCGTTTGGAACATTCATTACAAGTAAATTGAGTTTCCATAATATAACCAATGCTTGTTTCGTAATTTCCATAGCGCTCTGTACTTCTAGTTCCACGAACTTTTGTTTTAGAGATTATTCCCTTTTTAGTAGGAACTAGAATATTTCCTTGCTCAAATTCAGCATAATTTCCTCTTCCTTTATGATGCTTGTTTCCGATATGAGTTTGGCAATGACGACACATTATTTTTTCGTTTTTCATGTTAAACACTCCTTTTATTTACTAATCTATATTAATTATACCTTTTTTCTACAAAATTATAAATAAATTTAAAAATATAAAATAAAAAAGACACCCTTTCAGGTATCTTATTTAAGATATACAGCGTAAGTATCAGTACAAGCGATAGGAATATCTGTGATAGATGCTGTTGCTACCCCTATATTTATTAAACCTTTAGCAATAGCTTTTCTATCTTCATATATTTCAAGTGTACTTTTACTTTTTTTGTTATATCCTTCCCACCAATCTCCTTGATGAGATTTTACCATTCCAACAAGTGATTTTCTTATTTGTTTACTGATATTTATTGCTTTCATCTTTTCATTTAATTCCTTGTGATTAAAAACAAAAGTTACAGTTGGTCCAAACATTTAATCATCTCCCTTTTTAGATATGAAACTTTAATTATTTTGTGAAATCATTAAAGTTTATCATATTTATGTATTTTGCTAGAAATATACTTACACAAAAAAATACAAGGCTTATCACCTTGTATTTTTCCGTTTTAAATATAGACTACTGATGTACTAATAGTTTTTTTGCTATTTTTTTGTTTTCATTCCTCTTGCTTTCATAGAAATTACTTTAGTGATTTGATTTTCAATCTTGTTATACTCTCCAAAACAGTGTTCAAATTCTCCATTATTCCAAATCTCAACATATGGTGACTCATCTATGTTATCAACATATAACTTAGAAATAACCTTTAAATCTGGAGTAACTGCATCAAATGTTCTTCTACTGTAATCCCCAGTAGAAAAGACATAGATTGTACCATTTGGTAAAACATAATTGCCACTTTCCAACATAGCTTTTTTAGATAATGCTTTCACAAGTTGTTTTACATTTGTATTGTTGTACTCAATGAAATCACAAATAAATTCATTATTTCTCCAAATTTCTACTGCAGGATAATTATCAACATTTTCAGCGTATTTTTCAGCAATAAATTTAACATCAGGAGATACATGTAAAATACGTGTTCTACTATATTCTCCAACTGTTAATACAAAAATAGCACTAGTCATTTTTTGATACTTTTTTCTTTCCTTTACTTCGACTGTCATAATAAACCCTCTCCTTATATAAAATAAACTCAATTAACTATGGATAATTAATTATATAATATAAGTTTAATTTAAAGAAGTCTTATTCCACATTAAATTCTATACTTTTAACTCCACCGTAACCAGTGGCTGATGATAAGGTTATCTCGTACTTCCCTTTATGCAAATCAGTTTCATTAATGAGTATACGATATTGTATTTCTTCTTCTGGCTGTAAAAAAAGAGTTCTATTACTTCTTTTATCCAAGTCTCTTAAATCTAAATGTTTTACTAATTTTCTATCAATATTATTAAGAACTTGTCCTTCTAAACTTTGAATGGACATATTATATTCAAGCGGAGTTAAAAATTCTAATTCAGCCTCTCTATCCCCAACATTCTTTGTTTGAAATATAAAAAGTCGCATTCCATCTTCTCCACCATTATCAATGATTTGAGTTTGAATTTTTGGAGTATACTCTTCTTTTATATCAAAATAAAACAAAGATAATGAAATAAATCCAGTTATTAATAGAATTGCAATAACAAATAGCAAAATTTGTTTTCTCATTTAGTTCACCTACTATCAATTGTTATATAAAATATACAATATTATAACGTATAAATAATATTTTTCTAATATATAGGAGATGATGGCTAACCCTTTAGATTTTAGAATGAATATTCATTATTTTCCATTGAAAATGTTCATGGTAAAATATAATAGGTACTTTTTAACCTATTATATGGTTAAATAGAAGGGTTTGTTTTTTTATAATTTTTTGGTATCATATAATTAATAATATAAAAACGAAATTATGAAAAAATTTAAATAAATATTACAAGTACAAAGGTGTGTTTAGAATGTTACATAATGAATTTATTGATATGTGGCTTTCTTTGGGGGATGCAGTCGTTGTAACTGATAAAGACCATAAAATTATTGCTATAAATGACCAATATGCGAAAATTTGTGGATTTCCTAAAGATGAACTTATTAATAAGCAAGCAGGTTATATTAAATCAGGTTTAACTCCTGCAACTGTTTATAAACAAATGAAAGAAACTCTTGATGTATATAGAACATGGAATGGAGTTATAACAAATAAGAGGAAAAACGGAGAAGTATGGAACTCACACTTATCTATTACTCCTTTTAATTTAAATAATACTGTTTATTATGTTGGAACAGCAAGAGATTTATCTTCTATTGAAGGAGGGCATTTCTTAACTCTTGTAGAAGAACAGCAATTACAAAGAAATATTTTATTTAGTTTAGCGGTAGCATCTGAATATAGAGATAAAAACATTCAACTACACTTAAGCCGAGTTCAATATTTCACCGAACTATTAATCAATTGTTATGAAGAAGAATATGGAAAACTAGATAAAGTTTATAAAGAACATATTATATCTGGTTCTGTATTACATGACATTGGGAAATCTGCTATTCCAGATAGTATTCTATATAAACCAGCAAGATTAACAGATGAAGAAATGAATATTATGAAAACCCATGTGGATACAGGAGAAAACCTTATTCATTTGATTTTCAAAGATATCAGTTCATCTTTTAGATGGCAATTAAAAGAGATTAATATTGCCAGAAATATTGTCTTATATCATCATGAGAAGTGGGATGGCTCTGGTTATGGAAAAGGTATATTTGGTGAAGAAATTCCTTTTGAAGCTAGAATTGTAGCTTTTGCTGATGTATTTGAGGCTTTATCTGCTAAGAGAGTTTATAAAGATTCTTGGTCTTTTGAAGAAATCAAAGAATATATACTAAGTCAATCTGGAAAACATTTTGACCCAACCATTGTAAATACTTTTGCTAAAAATATTGATTTATTTGATGATTCTTTAAAAGAAATTAATAATTTAGCAATGTAAAATTGTTTTTATTTGTAATTGATTGCGTTTTTATAAATGAATATACATAATCAGACCAAATCTTGTGATTTGGTCTTTTATAATTAAAAGCTTACTTAAAAGTGGTGATAAAATGAAAAAAATATATTATATATTAACATTGTTGATTATTCTTTTAACATTTACAGCTTGTGATGTAAGTGTTTTAACTAATCAAAAAAAGGTTGCTGTTGAGCAACCAAAAATAGTGACGAAAAATACAAAAGAAAATAAACAAAATCAAATTAAAAATACTCAATCTGATAAGATAAAATCTTCAACACACAATAAAGATTATGTTTTAGAAATAAATAAAAATAATAAAGATTTGGGCGAAGAGTCATCAATTTCTTCTAAATCAGAATCTAAAAAAGAAATATCTAAACAGAATTCGCCAGTAAAGGAAAAGGAATCAGATAAAGATAAAGTTGCTAAAGGTAAAAAAGAACAAGAAGAATTATCTAATTCGGATAAACCTTTAAATGAAAATAAAAAGTTTGATGCTAACCCTATTAGCAAAGATGTAGAAAATATTAATCCTAAAGAAGAAAAAGCAGAACCTATTATAAATGCCGACAAAGAAGATAAGACAAAACAAACTGTTACACAACAAAGTATTGCCCTTCAGAAATTAGATGATTTATATAATCAAGGAAAACTATCTTCTACTTTAATACAGCTAGAAAAGAGTTTTTCTCAAAATAATTATCGTGGAGATATCGGGCAAGAAAAACTTTATAATGTAAAAAGTGGAAAAGGTAAGGTGATGATTTCAACACCACATTCTACTAGTCATATAAGAGAAGGAAATGTAAAGGTTGTAGATATTTATACTGGCTCTATTGGTTTGTTATTACAAGACTTAACTGGAACACACCTAATTTATACAACAAAACAAGGTGAAGATGCTAATTATATTGAAGATGGTCAATATAAAGAGTATTTAAAGCAATATATTGACGACAATAATATAGAATTAGTTCTTGATTTACACGGAATGAGTTCATCAAAAGAAACAGATATAGATTTAGGTACGGTAAACGGAAAGTCTATTTCTCAAAGTAAAGTGGACATAATTAGTTCTCTATTTAGTGATAGTGGTGTTAAAAATGTAAGTGTTAATCGTTATTTTACAGCTAATTATAAAGGAACCGTTACTCACTATACATATAGTCACACAAAAGCTGAATCTATTCAAATAGAAATTAATCGTAGTCATAGAAACCCTAGAGAAAATGAAGAGAAAGTTTATCTTTTACTAAAATCGCTCATTACTATCATTGAATCTAATTCTTAATGATAAGAAGATTGTAAATCAAAAACGCTTGGATAATCCAAGCGTTTTTATATTATATATTTTTATTCTTTATTC
>JACLAD010003501.1_pt1 | contig 11108 bp, 8 predicted proteins | sample 8027901 | NCBI WGS metagenome assembly JACLAD01 (sample SAMN15725071, study PRJNA655200) | protist metagenome | isolation source: fluorescence activated cell sorting (FACS) single amplified genomes of... | place: Spain: Blaines Bay Microbial Observatory, Mediterranean Sea | collected 2016-07-05
ACTAAAACGAAGTACAAGCGTTCTACTCTACTGATCGACTCTACTATGTCCCCCCTCCCCTCCTTCCCATATCCATTATCCAGGGCACTTACAAAGTGCGTGCCTGATGAAAATCAGCTTAAATGCGGTAGCACACTTTCTCTAAACGGGCCACGGCTCACCCAGCTATTCAAGGGATTGAGCGTGGGTATAGAGGCGGCGGCGTTTGGGTCCAGAGACAGGGCCACTACAATTTTGTAAGGCTTACTGTTAGTAGTAGTAGTATCGCCACTGCTGGCGGCCTTCAGTTTTGCCTGAACCTGAAGTCGCGTGAATCCGTCGGAAGGGTATTGTGGGGACGTAAGGTTGACGGCAACAGCCGAAAATTTGCCGTCGTTGGGCACCTCATGCAATACGGCAGTCAAGCTTACCCCATCCATTGTCAATTTTGCCTTGCGTCTAGTTGAAAGCTGCTGTTGCGAGGATACCTTTACCATCTCCACGCTGACACTGGCCTGCGTGTGAAGCGCCCATGTAATATTGGATGCAGTGTCGTGCTCAAATTCATCAACTATCACCAGAGTTTTGTGACCCTTTGTATATGCGAAGCCACGACTTACACGTGCTGCGCCGAGGTCAGCATAGGCAGCTGTAAGGTCAACTATGGCGTAATCCAGTGGGCCAGCCGAGCTATTTTTTGGCACCGCATTATGCCGAAAGAGCTCGATGCCAGTTACACCAGCACTGCTTGGGTCTTGCGAACAAGCGCCATGGTTTATGCCATCATTGTCAAAAGTCAGCGTGTTGTGACCGGGAGTGGACTTGCGGTACCAGCGATATCTGCCTGTGCGAGTCTGGGTCCAGTAGTCGGGCAAGTCGTAGTTGTCAGAGCCCATATCGCTGACAAAGCGTCGTCCACCCATTTCCAGAACAAATGTACCGCCATCGACGTCGTTGTGGTTGGGTACGCCATTCGCTGCCTTGAAGGCCAGCCAAGTCTGGGTGCCATTTAGGCCGTCGCTTTCACTAGCCCACCCAGAGCGAAATGAGCCCACACCACGGTGTCCACCCCATTCAAATGCCCCCATTTTAAACACGCGCCCGGTCGGTTCGGCTTCGAGCGTAGTCGAGTTACCAGCGGCCGAATATTCCAGCAGCAAGCGGGCGCAATCAACCATGCTACAGTTGTACCGTTCTGCTTGACGAAGGGTATTGGGTGTAGAAGGTGCGGGGAGAGGAGCATGAGATTGAGGAGGAGGAGTGGGAGGAGAAAAAGAAGAAGCGTTTACAGCGTACCCGGCGATTGAGCGAGCCAGGCGGCGGCCCTGGTACGCAAACAAAGCGGACCTCTGGGCGTCAGTGGTTGGAATTTTGGCATAGCCCATAAAGTAGCTTGCCCCGTTGTTGTACAGCCGGGTTTCAGAGTCACCAAAGTCAAAAGGCGTCTGACTAGGCCCATTGAGGTGCAGGCGGAAGAGCCCCGTCTCGTTGTAGCCTGGCATTGAACTGAGACCTCGATCGTCACCGTACACACTAATCAGCGACTCGATTACCGCATGTGAGTACTCGGCCACGTACTGCCAGTACATGGGGCCCTCATGCCATCCACCTTGGGGCGCAAAAGAAGTGAATCCGCACGGTAGGCGTGCAGCTGCCTGAGCGAGTACGCGGGAAGCATTTTCAGGTATGGCTTCGTAAAGTCCCAATGCTCCGACAGTGAGTCCTCCGTTTGTCACAATACCCCAGTTGAAGGTACAATTGGTCCAAAAAACGCCAGCAGCATACTCGCGCAGCGCCTCGGCCAGTCCCAAACGCGCAGCGCCAGAGGAAATACTCACACGCTGCTCAGCGTTGAGATACTTGTAAAACCAATCGTAGCCGATACCAACGGCATGGGTCATTTCCGATAGCACGAGACCAAATGGATCCCACGTGGTACAGTTGTGTGTCACGTGTATTAATTCAGCAGTGGCTCGCGCCGCATAGCGATCGTCTCCTGTCAAGCGCCACAGTAGACCCAGCGCATACTCTAGCGAAAGAGTTGTGCGTGCTGCAGCCAGAAGATCAGCGTGCGGGTCGCAATTTACAGGCGCCTGGGTTAGCATAGTCTCGCCCACACCCACAAGACCGCGGAAGTAAGCATTCGCCGTTGCATCATCGTAAATTGTCTTATTCAGTATGGCCAACTGGGTATCATTGAGGCGCAGTCGAGGATGCGGCGGAAGTGGAGAAGAGGCGCGGGTGGTGTTGCCGGTAGTGAAAGAAAGTGGAGATGCAGCTAAAGCTTGTTCAGCGGTTTCAGGTGTCCAGCAGTGCAGCTCCTGGTGCTGCTTTTGGAATGAGGCAGTCGTCGTGGACGTGGCTACCACAGCAAATAAATGCAGGATACTGAGGAGAGGTACAACAACAGCGAGGGTTGCAAATTTAGGTCGCCGCCCACCCATGGAGCGGGACTTGCAATTACTATACCACCGCCACATTGCTTTGTGTAAATAGGCACTCAGGTAGTGTTATCTTTACACATGCTTACTTCTTACTTTGGCAGAGTGAGCGTGGAGGTCAAAGACCCACGTTGTTGTTGTGATGTTTGTTGTTACTTGCGTCCGCACGGACCTATTTTGTTGGTACACATAGACGCAGTAGGAGGTAAGGAGCAGTTGGTGCTGCAGCTGGTACCGTTTCGGTACGGCCGTACGTACGACAACAAACCGCGTAAACCGGAACTCAATGTCCTATTAGAATTCCTATCGTACGGAGAATGGTCCATTTCGGTCCGTACGCTTAAATTTTGTCAATATATGTGTACAATACAGAGCAATTATATACGGGTTTGTAAAATTTGAAGTTTTGTAAGCAGACTATAAATACCCACTTGCGTTCGCGTTACGTTCGCGTTATAAAATTACATGGGCTCATAGCACGACATTGTTCCTTCTCCTCAGCGATAGCCCAAGCATCCCGTTGACTATGATTTTTTAAGCTTTCTTTGGGTATTGCGGGTATTAGCAGTGCATCATGCAGCCAATGACGGCCAGATCTGCATTTATGTCATTATGCCAACCACCATCACAGACCATGCGATTGCGCTCATAGGAGAGGGCATATTACGGAACAGAAAGTAAATCTTTAGCTTGGGCGAGGACAAAAAATCTGCCAGGTGTGAGACTCTGTAATGGCCCACACCGCTAAGACATCTGCTGTTGTCGCCCCTACCCTATATCCGCATTTAAAGACCATAATACTCCAAGCACCACCGCCTTCACCACCACTATCTCCGCGAACATGGATTCTACTGATGGTACCTGCACCAATGCTACTAGCTCAACTTCTACTATCTTGGATCTTTCACTCTCCGGCAGTACTGCCAGTACTGCCAGCAGCAGCAGTGTCAGTCGTAGTGTTGTCGCTAGCAGTACTGACGAAGAGCAGCCGACAGTTTTATTTGGCCGCAACTCTTCGCGACATATCACCCATGACGCTGGGCGAGGAGGTATTATAAGACGCAAATCGCAGCGTCTCTCACCTCCACTATGGACAATGTTCTTCGCTGCGACACACATTGGCGCGCCCTTTGTCATGGGTATGTCTCTAGATAGTCCTTTATTTATCGCAGCAATCACGGGGCTGACGGGCACCATTGTGTGCATAGCCGTGACCAATATAATGGATCCAGGATCAATAGAACCCGACACCAGACACGATCTCGAGTCTGCACCACCACCCCATGACGGCGAGGGCGGTGAGCCTCGATGGTGTCACACCTGTATGCTATGGCGACCCCCGCGTGCCAGTCATTGCAGTCACTGCGGATTCTGCGTTCGCGAATTTGATCACCACTGCGGGGTGGTACAAAATTGTATCGGTGAGCGCAATCGGCGACCTTTCACCCTGATTCTTGTCTTTGCTGGCGTAGCTGCCTGCGCCCTCTTTGCGGCGGCTATTTTATGGGCCAACAGCATTGTGGTAGCCGCCGCCGCTTCTGCTACTTCTTCTGTTGATGGTGAAAAGAGTGGCGGTAATGATGACATTTGGAGGAATGGCTATTGGTACTTGAGCCTTTTCATGGCCTGTTACTTTGCTGGTCAGGCCCTAGCCTTTGGCATGTCTGGCATTGGGGCCTTGATGCAGTCAGGTCTGGGACTCACGGCAAAGCGCGCTAGTATGGGCAAGGAGGCAAGTGTCACATGCAGCGACCTCAAGCGCGCGCCATGCACTTTGGCCAAATTCTGGCTCGCACCTCCTGGGAGAGGCATTAGGAGATCACGCCATCGGCTTGGGGAGGGTAAGGGCTATTCCTGGTTTCATTGACGTGCAAAATTAAATTATAAATTAAATACAAAATTGGTTTGCAACACGCGCATTGCGCGAGATGCTTTAGGCAGCCTTTTGCTTTACCCATCAAATTCCCTTGCCGTGCACTAAATGGTGCCAAGATGCATAAACGATAGGTAGAATACGAGCAGTATGTATGTATAGTATAAATGTAACGGTTTCTCCATTTGTAATTCTTGACTGATTGATGTAGAATGTGGTGATTGTTGAATTTATTGTACGGAGTACACAAAATACTATTTTTTATATCAGTCTATCGCGCGGGAATTTTTTACGTTATTTTTACGTTACGTTACTGCCAGGCCCTTTTACTACTACTCCTGGTGGGTCACTTTTGTACTACTCCCCCTAGCTAACTCGGATTGTTCACAAAATTCATGCTGTATCCGCCCGAATTGGGGTCTTGGGTGAATTGAAAGTTACTGGTGGACAGTCCAAACGGTTTGAGGCACATATTGCCTAGTTCTTTAAGCTTGCCCATCATCTCCTCTTTTGTGCGCTCACGCTCGGCTTCGGCAAGCGGTGCCAAGCGTCGGCAGGCCGAACGTGCAGCGTCATTGTGTGAATCCAGCTCCAAGACTTTCTTAAAGTCCGCCTCGGCACTGGCGTATTCCTCAAGCTTCTCATGCGCAGCGGCGCGTCGCAGGTAGGCCTTGACATAGTCGGGCTTGAGTTCAATTGCGCGCCCAGCGTCCTCAACTACCTGCTTGTACTTTTCAGTGTAAAACAGAGCTGCGGCACGGTTCATGTAAAAAGGCGCACTGTCAGCATGGTCGGGCGGCGCAAGTGCAATCGCTTCCGTATACGCACCAATGGCATCCTCAAAGTCTGATTTTTATAATTAATGGTGACGATGAGAAGAAATATAAAACAATATTAGCCAGATACAATAGTAAGTAAAAGTCGATTACGAAATGCGGGTAGGTAGCAGGGAACAGGCAAGTGTGTGCGAATTTTGTGCACATTTCTTAGTGTTAGTAGCGTGAAGGCGCGGCATGGCACAAGCGCGTGTTTTTTAGGAGCCTGCAAACATGAGTATTCACAAAAGGGCGGGTTTGGGGCAATAGGGGCAGAGAGTGTATATCTTGTTATTCTTACCGCGCTTGCGAAACATTTCGTTGCCGCGCTCTTTCGCCTTGACAGCCTCTTCAAGATGTTCTTGGATCTCTTTTTCCGTGAGGAGGGGCTGAGGCTCTCCTTCTTCTTCTTCTACTGTCGATGCCATGCCGGCGTCTGCGTTTGCTGCTTCTTCTACCGCACCAACAGCTGCGCTAGCCGCACCACCAGCTGCGGCTTCTGATAATGGTGTTTTTATTGCCATTTCTGCTGGTTCTGCCATCGCTGCCACTGCCACTGCTGCTTCTGCTGCTGCTGCTGCCACGTCACTACCCACGTCGACCTCCTCGATACCGCTTACAAAATTTTCCGTCATTGCATCCTTTAGCTCTGGTGACTCATGCCACCCATCCCTCCCTGCTTCTGCCATGACAGGTCAAAGCAGCGCTGGCAAAAAAAACACCAAAAAAACAAACAACAAAAAAAAGAAACAACAACCACGTTCCCGGTCTATGTTGTGAGGAGTAAATGATGCAAAAAGCTGGTCCATGTGACTGACTGGTTTGTGTTGGCACTTTTCCCCAAAGCAACTCGCAAAATCAATCGCAAATCCAAATCTTGTCTTGTGCTTGCCAAGAAAATCTGAGAAATCCCAAAACCTTAAAAATTGGATTTGTATTATTAATTTTGTAGTTTCATTTTTGTTTGTTCGGTGTTGCCCTACTGGGGTCCTTTAATTCTGCATTATACACGGTACAGTTTTTTTCATGTTTTTTTTTCCCCCTTCTTTACAACGGTATCACTGGGCAGCCTCATCGGAGATTTAATTGGAAGCGCGCCTGTGAGGCAGAGTCTGTGGGAGTAAAGGGATACCATTGCGGGAAGTTGGTATTCCATATGTTGTTTTGAATATTGTACATAATCCCGCTAGCCATGGACGCGGGTAGGCTTGAGTTGTCGCCTGGTGTGGGGAAGGGAGAGAGAATCCCAGCGCTGACTATCGGTGCATCCAGTGACTTGACAGTCAGGCTGTGGCCATCAGCACGCGTAAACACAGACTGTCCAAAAGGCCCAAGCGAGTGGAGATGCGTGGCACCGTGTGCGACAACATTGGTGGGGTCGATGCCTGCATCGCCAGTCTTGTTGAATAGACCCGTGCGAAAACCTTGCAGATGCCATTTGCCAGATGTAGCAGCAGCAGCAGCAGCAGCAGCAGCAGCAGGAGCAGGAGCAGTAGTAACAGCATCATCGGCCGCGCTGTTGTTGTTTTCAGGCTGAAAACGAAACCAGGACGCCTCCGCTAGGCGTGTAGGAGTCTTTTCAAACCATTGTAAAGTAATATTGAGATCGTAACCGCCACCAGCGTCACCAGGATTCTCTACTACCATAGTCTCAATCCACACGCGCGAGGGCGCCCCGTAATCTGTGTGTGGGCGACCGTTTGCGTTGTCATCTGGCATTGATGTCTCGACGGCAAAGTCGCAGGCTTCAATTGAAGAAGAAGTACCGTCCTCTCTTTCCGCCTCAACTGCCTCACCCGCGCCATCTCTTTCTTTTCCATTACTGTAACGCCGGCGGCTATTCGCTGAACGATACCAAATGGCCTTGAGCATGGGTCGCACCTCCAGGTGCACAGGATGTGCAGATGTCATATTGGGCTTGTTGAAATTGTGACAGCCCGGGTCCTCTGATGTTGGCTTGCAGCCACCGTTTCCATAATCGTTATCAAAGGCCGTAAAGTCTGCCGGGGACAGCGTCTGGTATACGTACTCGCCAAGGGGACCACTGTTTCCCCAGGAGGAGGAGGAGGAGGAGGAGGAGGAGGAGAAGGCGGAGGCAGCATCTCCAGTAGATGTGCTGCTGCCGGGAGTTGTTGATAATGTTGTTGTAAACAGTCCGCCTGCGGGGCCGAATCGCAGGTTCAGTGAGCCACCGCAGCGAAAACGGGCGGCCTGCAGAGCTGTAGCGTCCTTGCCGGCTAGGCGCACGTATCCTTTTGAGGCCAACTTTTCCGGCGTGAGCTCAGCTGGAATGAGCCCCAGCAGAGCTTTATCAATGCGTGCAGCTAGGGCGCGATAGCTAGCGTTGCCATCGCCGACTTCTTCGGTGGCGAGCACTTTGACAGCATTGACGAGGTAAGACCGCTGCTCAAGCCAAGACTGTACCGTCATTTCGTAGTTGGGTAGATGCTGTGCCAAGGCTGAGTGCACCTGAGCGTTGCTCCAGTTGTAGTTGTCACCGAGATACCATGTCGTGTCCTCTCCCCACGTGTGTTCAGGAATCTTGGTCAGCAGGCGGTCAAAACGCTGCATGGTCAGCGACTCAGGGTCACAGTCGCCAGAGTCAATACAGGCCCGACGCAAGCGCGAAATTTCACGAAAGTGCGCGTTTTTAAGCGGGTCAGAAGGCACACCGTAGTTCCATGTGTCACCAATTTCCTGTGTCACGACGGGCAACTGGTCACGAACACCAGCAGCTGCGTCCACGAAATTGTCAAAATTAGACGCCAACACCTCGGCTTTTGGGTAGGATTTCCTAAGCTGTGTGTAAATGTGAGCCACAGTCTCTGCGCTCATGGGCCCGCCATTATCGGTGTTCCAGGCGCAGTATAGTGCCTCGCCGTTGGGTAGGACGTGCATACCGCCACCATAGCCATGGTCATGCACGAACAGGACCTCAGTGGCCGATGCTTGGTCGCGCCACACAAAAAGATCTGGAATCACAGGGTGGCCCCCACTGGAGCCGCCCGAACCCAGCGAAATTGCACTTATGTTTGCAGCAGCCAGCATGGGCACTATGGCACGTGTCATACCTGTTTCATCGCGCTGTGAAAATGTAGTTGGTGCGCGTACGCCAAGCGCCTTTGCCTGGCGTGCACCCATGCGCAAAGATGCATTGAATAAACTAGCGTCGTACAGTCCAGGCATGGCATTGTGCGGGAACGCGTGCCACCATATGTCACGGCGTGCCACGGCGGCCTTGAAGGCAGCAATGGCGCTAGCGTTGGGGCACTTTAGCAACGGTGCCCCCTTGTGCGGCGGTCGCCAGTCGTCTAACCCACTGGCTTCACAGTCGAGCAAAAAGTCCACGACAAAAGGCTGCGTCATGTACGTAAACGGCGTTGTGGTGTTGCGAAGTGCCTCGGATATGGCCATGGCCCGTGGTATAAAGGTGTCAATATTCTCCTGAATGACCCAGTAGGCCCACGGACGACAGGGCTTACCCGTAGATTTGTCCGGATGAAGAGGGCTTATGCAACCATTGTAGGCCCCGTTGTCACACCAGGCCCGCACATTAAATCCCACATCGAGATGGTTGGAAAAGGCCACGTGAATGCGGCGCACAGTGGACGGGTCCACACTTGTATTGTAAGGCGCCACATTCCAGTATAGACCACGCTCCTCCACCACATGGCGACGGCGGCCTGGCTCGTTAACAGTAGGAACAGCAGTAGCAGCAGGATATAGAAGCGCAGTAGTAGTAGTACAGCGCGGCACCATGTAGCTGCAGCAAAGCCCAACGAGAATCAGAACTGAACATACGGGCGACAATGATGATTGCCGCCGCTGCGTCAATAATAAGATCATGCGTATCATGTAGTAGTATCTCAATGTAAAGTGCTTATGTGTGTTTGTGTGTGTGTTTGTGTGTGGAGCTGAGGTGTTACGGTTAGAAGTAGTACATAGGAACTGTAAGGTGCGGATGGATTGTGTGGGATGCTCTGGTAATGTACGTCCTTTTTTACCGGTGTTTACTGGTTTATGTGGAATAGGCGGCAATACCAAACCTCACGGTCCTGTACGGACGTACGGAGAACGTACAGACGGAGGCATGGGGAGCGAGCGAAACGAGGTCGTTTTTCTGTCGGTTGTACCGAAGTACCTTGGTACCGAAACGTTCAGTGCGTGCCGTACCGAAACGTACGTCCGTACCGAGAAACTACTCCCATACGGACCACAGAGACACAGCAAGTAAAGTAAAAAATAATCGTGCTTATCCCCCTCCATTCCAAAACACATGTGCTCATAACCCCTTGTCCCCTTCACGCGCACTTCGCCCTCACTTGTGTTATCAAACCGAACCGGCGACATGAATAACTCTACACTTGTTAATTGCAGCGGAGTGTCTGATGTAGTGCTCCCGTCGGATCCTATGTTTTATGGATTTTTATTCGCTAGCATTGCGCTAATTCTTGCCAGCGGACTCTTCTCTGGTCTCACGCTAGGTATGATGAGCCAAGATGAGCTGGGTTTGCGCGTGCTAATGGAAAGCGGTAAAGAACACGAGAAGCGGCATGCCAGGAAAATTTACCCTCTGATGCAAAATAAACACTTACTCTTGGTCACGCTAGTGCTCTGTAACTCGGCTGTGGCTCTTAGTTTGCCCCTGACTCTCGACCGCATTGTGCCCGCCTGGGCAGCCATCATTGTCTCTGTCACGGGCATTCTCATCTTTGGCGAGGTATTGCCGCAGGCAATTTGCAGCCGTCATGGTCTCGCCATTGGGGCCTTTTTTGCACCGGCCGTACGCGTCCTCCAGTACCTCACCTGGCCCATATCTTACCCTTTTGGTCGCGTACTCGACCGCGTGCTTGGCACAAGCGACGGCGAATACTTACGGCGTGATGAGATGGCTACCTATGTTGGACTACATGCAGTGGAGCGAGAAGAGAACGAGGAGCCGCTCATCAACAACGAGGTCAAAGTCATCACCGGTGCGCTATCACTTTCCAGGAAGACTGTGCGCACTATCTTTACGCCTCTCGATAAGACATTTTGCTTGCCTCGCACTTACATTTTGAACCAGGCCAACATTGACGCCATTGAGTCTCAAGGCTTTTCACGAATCCCAATGTACGATACGGACCCAGCGAAGCTTTGCGAGTACCTTATTGTCAAGTCGCTGGCCTCAGTCCACCCCACAGCCAGCTTGCCGCTTGCTGCTTGCGCCTCTGCTCGCATTCGCAAACTGCCCGTAGTACCGGCTGACTTGGGCTTGTATGACCTGCTGGCCGTCTTCCAACAAGAACGCGCTCATCTGGCTGCCGTGCGCGACCCCGAGGACACGGCGGCGGAGGACGGTGTGCATACCGCTATTGGTGTGGTGACGCTTGAAGATTTGGTGGAGGAAATGATTGGTGCGGAAATTGTTGATGAAACTGATAGATTTGTAGACGTTGTACGCTCCATTCGCGCCGTCAACCAGTTTCGCCGCGCCGCAAAACACGAGGCCGGCGCTGCTGCCACGCGCTTCATTCGCCTGGACAGCGTTGAGGGTGCAGAAGAAGTCATCTTGGATAAACTCAAATCTACCGACTCTGGTCGGGCACTAAGAACCTCCGTTAATGTCGATGGTGAGGAGGAGCACGACAGCTATGTTGTCGAACAACAGGGTGCGCGCCGATTTGTGTCTAACGTATGACGAGGGAACGGGGTTGGCATGGACGCGAGGGCCCAAGATAGCTTTTAACGTAACGTTACTATGTTGTTTACATATCATGCACTTTGGGACTTTGTACGGTGCAATTGAGGAAAACCCCAAACCCAAAACCCAAAATCAAAAACCCAAAACCAAAACTAAAACCAATAAAATAAAAGAAACAATCGTTTTATCATTTAGCCTGGCGTAAAAATTGGCGCCAAGTCTCACAGTCACACCTACAAGCACATGCACGACCTTTAACCGATAACCGACCTACCAGCGTAATAAATGGCACGGGTATTACCAAAGTATGACCAGTA
>JACLAD010010294.1_pt1 | contig 11104 bp, 9 predicted proteins | sample 8027901 | NCBI WGS metagenome assembly JACLAD01 (sample SAMN15725071, study PRJNA655200) | protist metagenome | isolation source: fluorescence activated cell sorting (FACS) single amplified genomes of... | place: Spain: Blaines Bay Microbial Observatory, Mediterranean Sea | collected 2016-07-05
GCTGCCTCGCCCGTTTTGTGTGGTGATCAAGAACGGGCGAGGCAGCAGGGTTATCCAGATTTCTTTTGGAAAAGTTTTGCGCCCTGCTGTCCCGCCCCTACCATTCGATTGTTTGATGTAATTTAAAGAGGCAAAAGTTTTTTACGCTGTAGCGATTTGATAATTTGTGCGAACCCAACACGTGCCTCTAGGCGCTGCACCATGCGGAACCCGTCACCATAGACGGGGCTGCTGTTTTTTGCGATGCGCTCCGCGTGATATTGGTCAGCCTTGCTGCCAATTCGCGTGTAGTGCTTGTGCGCTAGAAGCTCGCAAAACCCCTCTTCTTCAATCATCGGCAGGTCAACGACCTTGTGCTGGGCGAGCCAAACATGGCCGAGCTCATGGACGCAGACACCCTCGAATAGCGTATGTGGTAACCCTTGCAAAATCGCCACGCTGCTCACCTCAACACGGTCAAGCTTGTTGTTGCGCATGTAGCGGGTCGTCAAGGTTAAACCCAGCGGATCGCGCCGACCGTCGCGGGATAGAAAATCAGCGCGATCAAGCACTTCCAACCGAAACGTCTTTTTGCGGAAGCGCAGGCCGATTGACTCTAGCCACGTGATGAGTTGCGGCATCAGATGCTTGGCCTGAGGGGCAGACTCTATGGCGGTGGAGGCACAGATGTCACAGCGTACATCATCGACCGAGCGACGGCGCGTGCGTTTGCTGATATGCGGCACAAGCCGGCCACAGTAGCTGCATGGCGGATAGATATTGGTATGTTCGTTGCAATACGATTCACCCCAATAATTGATTCGATATTTCCCCATCAGCGGCTTGTTGCAGAGCGTGCAGCGTGTCGCGATGTTGTTTTCGTAGCAGGCGACGTGACACGGCTGATCTTCATGCGTGTAGAAACGAGCGTCTTCAACAGGTTTGTTGCAGACGCCGCAGCAGAAATGTTCAGGGTGCCACGTGGCGTTGAGCGCGGTCAGGTAGCGGCCGTGAATCGGTTGAGAACAGGCTTTGCAGATTGGGGTAGTCACGCGTGGAAGTGTAGATCAATTTTACAGTCCGTGCATTTCTAAAAAGATGGCGAAGGCCATTGGCCCAAGCCAATATCCAAGCGCTATGATGAGTGCGATGGCGGCGATGACGAGCAGGCGTTTTGTATTGCGATTACGTTCCATGGTGTGTCCTTGATTGATGTTGTAAATCTTGAGAAGTTTGTGGGTTTGATAGCCAATAAAACGTAAGAAAAAGTCGCTAGTCGCTGGTTGCTAGTGAAGAGAAGAATCGCCCGACTGAGGCTTTTCTTGCTAATCACTAGCCACTTGCCACTAACCACCTGCGGCTTCGCCGCGTTACGTTTTACGGAAGAACTCCACAATCTCTCTTGAAAAATGTAGCTTATTCGTAGGCGAGTACTTCGCGCACGGAGAGGCGTGTGGCGTTCCAAGCGGGGTAGATGCTGGCGGCGAGGCTAATTACGATGATGAGCGCGAGCCAAATTAGCATGGTGGATGTTGAGAAAACGTTGTCGAGATTGGAGCGGATGAATATCCAGCCAGCGATGTTGCCGAGCTGGGCACTGAGCGGGCGGGCAATGATGACGGCGACGATCCAACTGAGTAGGCCGATGACTAGCCCTTCAACGATGACGATTTGCAGCACGGCGCGTGAAGATGCACCAACGGAACGCATCATGCCGATTTCGCGGGAGCGTTCGAGGATGCTGATGCTAATCATGGAGGTGAGCGCAAGCCCGCCGACGGCAGCGATTAGGATTGCCATCATCATCAAAAAGGCGATGATCACGACGAGGTGGTTTTCGAGAATGACGCGGCGTGTTTCGCTGGCCTGTAAATCTCTGACGCCGATTTCTGCGGCTGCGAGGGCTTTGTCGATAGTGGGTTGGAGGGCGGTGAGGGTGGTGGGATCATTTTCGGCCGAAACCAACCGCACCGAAACCGTCTCTCCTTCCATCCCCGTCACCCGATTAAAGTAATCCAAATTAACATACGCCGATGCCGGTATGCCTAGTCCGCGACGCGGCGCACCAACTTCTTGCACGACGCCAACCACCTCCCACTGTTCAGGCTGACCATTGACGCGCAGCGTCACGCTGTCGCCCGTTTTGATGTCAATATGGTCGTCGTAAAACATCTCATGATTGATAACAAGTGCTGCGGTGTCATCAGGACGCAGCCAGCGACCTTCGATCAGCGGGTAGTTGATCAGTGTTGTTGCGGCTGGCACAGCTGACAGATTGAAGCGCAAACCGTCTGTGCCATCGGCTAATTCCTCAACGGCGATTGCACTGTTCCAGCTTTCAACAGCGGTGATTTCTGGCACATTTTTGAGTGCGGTCTCAACCTGGTCGATGGGATACGGCTGTGTCAGTTCAAGTTTGAAATCGTATTGGCGTTGTGCAAAGGCGTTTGCGACCGTGTTGAGCCACGATTGATTGATGTTGAGGGCGCTCATAAAGGTTGCGCCGCCGATGGCGAGAATGGTAACGATCAAGGCAAGCCGTGTGCGTCGTCGGAAGGTGTTGCGGATGGCGAGTAGAATCGGCCGATTGATCCCGCCCATACGCTGTATAAACCGATCAACCCAGCCGCCACCAAACTGCACGCTGCCTGTGTTGAAATCGCCAATTGCTTCGTGCACCGTGACCTGCGTGCCATAATAAATTGGTACGGCTGCTGCCAACAGCGGCACGCTTAGCCCGACGCCAATCTGTAAAATGAACACCCACAGCGGGATTGTACTGTCGGTGATGTTGAAGTTGAGCAGGGTGGCGGTGAAGTTGGCGATGCCGTTGCCAGCCGAGACGGCGAGCGGAATGCCCAGCAACAGCGCAGCAATGCCTAGCACCAGTACCATGCCAAAATAGATGCCCGCAATTTGCGAAATGCGCCCGCCAACCGCTTTCATCGCACCAATTTGGCGCACCTGCTGTTTGATCAAGGCGCTGACGATCGTGGCAACTAGGATGCCGCTCAAAATTAGGGTCAGCAGACCAAAAGCTTGCAGCAAAAACAGCAGCGAATCCATCTGGTCGGTGTGAGGATGTTTGCCCGGAGTGGGGACGGTGACGGCCGAAACAGCTGTGCCTTGCGCCTCGACCTGCGTTCGAACGGCGACAGCCACCTCGTTGTTACGTGCCTCGTTCAGCTGATCGCCTGCGGCCAAGACATGAAGCTCATTGAAGACAGGCGGCTCGCCCAGCATTTCAAAGGTTGCCATCGAGATATAGCCATAGTCAATGCCGTCTTGCCAGCCTGGCGCTTGCGCAGGGTCGTGGACGATGCCGTTGACGCGCAATTCGCTTGGCTCACCGTTAGGCGTTTGCATCAACAGGCTGTCGCCGATCGCAAGCTGTTTGATGTTCACGGAGGAGCGTTCAAGCAGGATTTCGCCGGTCGCTGGCGGCCAGTTCCCAGATTCGCTGGTGAATGTCGCGACACGCATGGCGTCAAAATCGTCTACGACAAATAGGCGAAACGGCAGCCAGTTGGCGTCGTCAAGCTGGATGCGCGGACGTAGCGTGCGGCGTAGTTCGACGGCAGCGACCTCTGGCATTGCTTCAATCGTGTCGACCAATGATTGGTCAGCTTCGGTGACAAATAGTTTGGTTGAGGCGGGTGTTGTGCCCATGTAGTTGGCGTCGATCTCGCGATTGAGAATGCCGTAGGCACTCATGATGGAGCCAAACCCGAAGAGGCCGATGGCAATCGCGAGAATGCCCATGAGGCTACGTAGTTCGTTTGCCCACAAGTCTGCCCAGATTTTGCGCAGACGCAGTCGGCTGATCAGTTGGCTATGCATACGCCACCTCTTTGACGGCACGATCTGTGATGATTGAATCGGCGATGATGACGCCATCGGCAAGCGTGACGGTGCGTGACACCCATTCGGTGACGGTGCGTTCGTGCGTGACCATCAGGACTGTTTTGCCAGATTCTGCAAGCTGCTGGAAAAGGGAGAGCGTGGCATCGGCCGAATGCGAGTCTAAATTACCCGTCGGCTCATCGGCAACAATCACGGGCGGATCGTTGGCGAGCGCCCGCGCAATCGCAACGCGCTGCTGCTGCCCACCAGAGAGCAATGTCGGTAACTTGTCCGCCTGCTCAACCACACCGACACGGTCGAGCAAGCTTAGTGCCCGCGCCCGTCGTTCGCTGACTGGGTAGCTGTTGCAAAAGTCCATCGGCAGCATGACGTTTTCGGCGACGGTTAAAGTCGGCAGCAGTTGGAAAAATTGGAAGACGAGGCCGATGCTGCCGCCGCGCCAAATTGCACTTTGGTTTTGACTGAGCGCGTGAATGCCCGTGCCGTCTACATACACTTCGCCAGCGGTCGGTGTGTCGATGCCGGTGACGAGATTGAGCAAAGTCGATTTGCCGCTGCCTGATTTGCCAATGATGGCGACAAATTCGCCCGATTCAACCTGTAGGTCTATGTCGTTCAAGGCGGTGAAGGTGCCAGCGGGAGAGGCGTATTTTTTTGTGATGCGGCGCAGGTCGATGATGTGAGAATGATTCGGCCGAAAATCTTCACCCCCAATCAACCCGTCCAACCCAGACTGTCCCTGTCTAAAATGATTATGCATCGTCGCCTCCTGCTTTCTGTGCATCGCTCGCCGAGGAGCCACGCAACCAATGCGCCAGCCACCCGCCACCGAACAAAAGCATGCCGCCAAAAGCAGCGATGTGAGCCACAATCAGTCCCGTTACGCCTAATACGAGTAATGATGTTTGTTGACTCAATAGAATAAAGCCAAGGCCAACTACAAAGATTGTGAAGGCGATAATCGCAAAATGTGTACGCCAAAATGCGCGTTTTTGATGCATGGTGATGCTCCTTGTTCTAAAAATTTGGCAGATCCAAAATCGATCTGCTCTCAGAATAAGGAATCACGAACAGTAAATCACTAAGCAAGCTCGGCCGAATATTCACTAATGAACAAATAGCTCAGATTGTCTAGAAACGATGGTGGAGGTGCATGGTAAACTGCTTGTGTAACAAGATGCCGCAGGATGAATCCCACGGTTAGCACAAAAAACACGCTTAAGCGCGTTAGAAGATCCCGAAGTGCGCTTAAGCGTACTTCTTGTAATAGCCTGTGATTTCAATCACAGGAAACCTATGGCCGAAAAAAAGTTAGACCGCCGCGTTCAACGAACCCGCGCATTATTAAATGACGCGCTCATGCAGCTCATTCGTGAGAAGGGATATGACAGCGTCACGATCGAGGATATTACAGAACGTGCCAATCTTGGACGCACGACGTTTTATTTGCACTACCAGAGTAAAGATGACTTGTTGCTCGATCATCACGCGGGGTTTGTCAAAACCTTGCAGCTAGGAAGGCTGACGCGTGAGCAGTTTTTGGGGAATGAGCCACAGCCCGAAATGGTTGAGTTTTTAACTCAGCTCAGTCAGTCGAGACCCATTTATCAGGCGTTTGCGCAGGCTAAAGAGGCTGAGTTTATTAGGCAGGGAGTGCGGGATCAGGCAACGCAAAACTTGACGGGGAGCTTGGAGATGGCGTTTCCTGAACAGACGCCGACGCCAACGCTTGATATTTTGACGCACTATCTTGTGGGTGCGCAGCTAGCATTTATTGACTGGTGGGTTAAATCGCGGAGTGTGCTCACGCCTGTGCAGGTGGCGACGACGCTACACCAAATGCGTTCGGCCGCAATTCGCGATGCGTATCAGATTCATGAGTAGAACAAGCCCAAGATCAGCCACTAACCTTGTACTTTTCTTCTGGTTCCACGCTCTGCGTGGAATCCTAGCCTTTGGCGCTCTGCGCTTTTCTTTTCGCAATGCTTTGTGCTGTTTAGGGCGACGCAGAGCGTCAGTCATGGCATTCCACGCGGAGCGTGGAACGAGCTTGGACATCCGAGGTTTTTGTAAGCATAGTGATCAACTTGTTTGACCTTGCTTCTCCTCAATCTGTTCCTGAAGTCGTGCAAACAGATCGACCCCCATCTGCATAAATAGATCGACGAAATCGATTGGCACCCAATTCTGAACAAGATAATTGCCATCCCGACGATACCAATCAAAGTCGCGGAGCGTCATGACTTTGCCAGTGGCGGGGATGCCTCTGTACGTGCCGTTGTGCCGCGAATACGGTGTGTCCCAGATGCCGAGCGCGGCATAGTTGCCTTCTGCCAGAATGGTGTCGTTCCCATAGCCGAGGATGCGACCGCCCGTTAAATTGGGGTTGCGATCGCCAAACCCTTCTAGCCACGGTCGCTGGTGAAAATCTTCAAACTCTTCAAGCGTATAGCACGAACCGATTCCGCACGGGCCATACCAGTGGAAGTTTTTATGCCATTGGTCGCCGCCTGACATACTGCGCAGGTCGCCGCCGTCGCGGTCGCGACTATAACGGCCTAAACCGTTTGCCATCTGGCGCACAAGCTGTGCCGTTCTGCGCGTTTCGAGCGGGTCTTGTTCCATTAGCAGAACGCCGTCGCTCGTCATTGATGCGATGACCTTGCCACCTTCTGCGCCATGTGACGGTGGCAATAGCTGAAAGCCAGCCTGCCGAATTACGTCGAGCATGTCGAAAATTGTGTAGCTTTCTGCGATTTTGCCCTCGCGCATGACGCAGAACTGTCCAAAGCGGATGTTTGTTTTGCGCCCCGTGGCGGGGATGCCAAGCCAGTCGTTGACAAACGTTCCGACTAGATAGCCTCGCCCTGTCACCCACTCCTCGCCGCCGCTCATGCCGCCTAAGAAAATGTCGGTTTGGCGTTTTAGGTCGGGAAATGCGGCACGCAATGGCCGCCACACCTGTGACACGACGGCGTCAATTCCCACAACCTGATTGAGTGGTTGTGAGCCGTTCCAATTGATGTCTTCATGTGCCGCTGTGCGGAATAGAGCGTCAAATGAATCAGGAGCCGCATAGTTCATGCGCTGCCACAAGTCCCAGACGGCCGATTTGTTTTTTTGATTTTGTGAGCTGGAATTTGTCATAGGGTTCTGTGGCATTGTCAGGGGAGCCTAACAAAGATGTATGAAGGGTGATTTCACTGGCGTGTGTTACCCCGTAGCGGGGACTGATGACGTACTGAGCTAGGCACAGCCGTCGCGACGCACCAACTCGCGTGCATCGCCAACACGACGCGTGAGTTGAATCTTATCGAGATGTTCGAGGAGGCCAATCGCATATTTGCGGCTGGTTTGGAAGATGTCACGCGCATCACCTGCACTGATCGTTTGGTGCTGACATAGGTGGTCATGAACCTTTTGGATGAATATCGTGTAGTCAGACTTCTGCCAGACAACGTCTTTGCTGACCTGCACAATTTCGTTGAGGTCTTGCAGTGCTTGATATTCGTCGCTGCCGATCAGCGCTTGGCACTCTTTGACACTCGGGGAGTTAATGCCGCTTTGGGCAAACTGACGCATGAGCTGGTCGATCTTCGCTTGCTGCCGTTCAGAGAATGTGACTTCGTGCTCGGCCAGTTTGAGCAATGCGCCCGCTTCACTGACGAGGTCGTTGGCGGTCATTCGGCCGATAATTGGATTAAACACAACCGCCTTCAACTTCAATCGACTGCGCACCTCTTCACGCGACATGCCAAGCCGTAGCGGGTGCTGCTTGTGGAAATCGCGCACCCATGCCTCGATGCGATTAATCCACTCGTTGACGGTCGAAATTGACACCAGTTGCTTGCCTAATTGCACGACGCGCCCGCTCTCTTTTAGCCCATCTAGCAACCCATCAAATTCAGTCATGTCGATGCCGACTTGCTTTTGTAGATTGGTGGGTGCGACAGGCTCCATGCGGGTTAGCGCCTGCAGGATCAGTTCGTCAGGCGTGCCTTTAGCGAGCGTTTGTAGACGTTGCTGTACGTCGTCGCGGAAGCGGCGATGTTGGCGGCCTGGCTGCGCATCCAGGATGCGACCGCCGCCGATCGTGGCGGCGGGGGAAGGGCGACGCAAAATGAAACGGTCGCCACGCACGGCGGCGAGCGAGTCGCGCAGCGCGAGTTGGATGAAGCCTGATTGACCAGGGTCGATCTGTTCCGCTCCGATGAGGCGCACGCGGGCTATTTTTTCGGCCGAACCGACAAACAGTTTCACTTCAGCATTGTGTTTGAGTGGCAGTTCGGCCGAAGCCAAATGCCGATACTGCGCATCAACCAATACCGTCGGCTTAATAATCTCAGGTCGCGTCAAAATCTCGCCGCGCTGCACGTCTGACTTATCGATGCCGCTCAGGTTCACCGCCACACGACTGCCTGGCCGCGCTACTTGCAGTTTTGTCTTGTGCGTCTGCAATCCGCGCACGCGCCCCGCAATACCACTTGGCTGTAATTCGATCTCATCCCCGATCCGAATCTGCCCGTCGATCAATGTGCCTGTCACAATCGTGCCAAATCCGCTGATACTGAACACGCGATCAATCGGCAAACGTGGGCGGCCTGTGTCCGATTTTTCGGCCGTCTGCAACAGTTTGTCGATCAGCGTTTGTTTGAGTTCGGCAATGCCTAAACCAGTATGCGCTGAAACAGAAATCATCGGCGCATGCTCCAGCACCGTGCCTTCAAATGCCTCGCTGATGTCAAGCGTGACCAGTTCCAGCCACTCTGGATCATCAATTGTGTCCGCCTTTGTCACAGCCACAATGCCGCTCTTGACCTCCAGCAGATCAAGAATAGCCAGATGCTCCTGCGTCTGCGGCATCACGCCCTCATCGGCCGCCACCACAAACAGCGCCAAATCAACGCCGCCGACACCCGCCAGCATATTCTCAATAAAATCACGATGTCCTGGCACGTCAACGACGCCAATTTCATCCGTAATGCCGTCAAGCGTCAGCCACGCGAACCCAAGATCGATCGTCATCGCCCGCGCTTTTTCTTCCGCGAGGCGATCGGGATCGATGCCAGTTAATGCTTGAACGAGGGTAGATTTTCCGTGATCGACGTGGCCTGCTGTGCCGATTACAAACATATAGTGAACTTACGATTTACGATTTACGATTTACGATTGCTGAGCATCTGCGCGTAAATCGTAAATCAAAATCGTAAATCAGCCTGATTGTGCGACAGCACGTGCTATTCTTCCGGTGTTGGTGAGAACGTAGCTGAACGACGACGATTTGGATCGTTGGTAATCGCTTTTTCGACTTCTTCCAGCCAAAGCGTTGGGATTTTCTTGATCGCGTCTGACTGTGCCGTTTGGATGCGCCAAAGCGTGTCGCGTTCCGTTTTAAGGGCAGCCAACTGCTTCTCAATTTCCTGAATGTGAGAATAAATTTCTTTCTGGCGGCGGTCTGAGGCGGCAACACGCTGCGTGCTTTCAACCTCAACATTTTTCCAGAACTTTTCGTTTTGTGTCTGGAACTCTTGCCAACGATTGTGCATCCGCTGCTGCTCGACGCGGTTTAATTCAGCCACTTCTCGCTGCTGGCGTTCAATCTCTTTGCGCCAGCCTTCAATTTGGTGAATTGCGGCACGACTCTCTTTTGACTGGTCAGCAAAGCGCAGCCACTCTTGCTGGAAACGCGCCATATCGTCTTTATATGTATCAAACGCCTGATTCCACGATTCAACACGCTTGTTGCGGTCATACTCAGCGATCCGCACTTGCTCGAACCAATCTTTCATCTGACGCTCAACGCCTGTCTGTGATTGCGCAGTCTGGTTAAGCGTGTTTTCAAAGCGTGAGGTGGTCAATGCAGTCGCGCGAATGCGCTCCTCAAGCGCGTCAAGACGCTTGCTCGCTTCCAATAGTTTGACTTGTGACTGGGAGATTTCGCGCGCTGACTGTTTGCTTGATTCTTCCAAATAAGTGGTGCTGCTGCGGAGCGCGTCAAACTGGCTGTCAATCGACGGGAATCGATTCTGCACGTTGCCGATGAGCTGTGCCAGGCGACCTTCTTCCGTTTTGCGCTGCTCTAAATCGCTTTGGATGCGCGGCACACTTGGCAAATCTTTGCGAATGTCGGTGAGTTCGCGGTTTGTAATCTCACGCTCAACGCGGCGCAAGCGTTCGATTTCGCGCTCTGAATCTTGGCGTCGCCCTTCGGCTTTGTCGATCAGACCAATGAGCTCGTTGCGCAGGCTCTCTAACTGAAGATCGTAATCAGTTGAGGTCGTAATGCTGCTGCGCTGGCGACTGATTTGTGTTTCGAGGCTCTCGATGCGCTGATCGCGCGTTTCGATTTCGCGGGCTTGCAGTTCAAGTCGGCGCTCTAGCTCGGCAAGTTTGACGTTTGATTTGCGTCGTTCGCCGTCAAACCATTCGAGCCGTTGGTAGAGGGCGTTGAGTTCTTGACCCTGCGCGTTGTTTTCATCTGACATATGCAATCAATGCTCCATACAAGTACGGTTCGCTGCGATTATAGCTTGTTTGGAAGCGAATTGAGAGTATGAAAGGTGAATGCTGAATGAAGAAATGATGGGTCGCGGAGAGTGCGGTTCTTAGCCGAATGCTGGCTTGGGGAGAATGACACTAGCTTTGCACTTTTCTTCTGGTTCCATGCTCTGCGTGGAATCCTGGCCTTTGGCGCTCTGCGCTTTTCTTTGCACACTAATTTGTGCTGTTTAAGGCGACGCAGAGCGTCTGTCATGGCATTCCACGCGGAGCGTGGAACGAGTTTGGACATCAGAAATTTTTGCAAACATAGTGACTCACTTTTTGCAGAACAATTTTCACCAAAACTTATCATCCAACTGCCAATATCGGTAGCATGTTAACTCAAAAAAATTTACCATAGACAACGATGTAGGCGAGCCGCCAACTTATCATATGACAATCAGCACAACCAAATTAGGCAGCGTTCGTTGACCATATTGCCAACTCACATACCAGGCTAAGCAGTAAAACGCGAGCGGGTACTTTGAGTCGAATTCCAGAACATACGCGGTACTCAAGCGAGGAACTTGGTTCCACTTAAACAGCATGTTGCAATCTAGATCAAAAAAGAGCTGGAGGATGACGCTCCCCAGCTCTTGGTGATACAAAATGAAGATTGGTGGCTTCCAGCCACATCGTGGAAACAATGGTGGGCAGATAACGAAACAACTCGCTATCTGCCCAGTTTCGTTTCCCTATCCTTCCTTCTTGCTGTGGTACA
>JACLAD010008542.1_pt1 | contig 11100 bp, 13 predicted proteins | sample 8027901 | NCBI WGS metagenome assembly JACLAD01 (sample SAMN15725071, study PRJNA655200) | protist metagenome | isolation source: fluorescence activated cell sorting (FACS) single amplified genomes of... | place: Spain: Blaines Bay Microbial Observatory, Mediterranean Sea | collected 2016-07-05
TTTCGTAGGAGTTCGCCTGCACCGGGCAGAGCAGGCGGCGCGACGACGGGGGAAGGGGCGAGGCGGGATGACCGCCGGAGGGCTGCACGGCGATCGGCGTCGGCTTTGGCCCATTTGGCCAGGTTCTGCGGCGGGCAAGGTGAGCGATTCAGACTACAGTAGAGGCAGTGGACGCAGCCGTGGGCGCTCACCTCTTCGATGCGCCTCGCCTCTGCCTCCTCGTCTTCATCGTCTTCGAGATCCTCGCCTGAGCCGTCCTCGGCTGTCGGATCGAGGTGTACGGGGATGCGAGACTCGTAGTGCCGATGCTGTTCCGGCGAGTGATACGCATGCGCGCGGCCTTTTCCCTTCCTGTCCCGCGGTGCGCTGTAAACCAGAGTCCGGCCGCCGCCGCCGAGGTCCCCGCCCGCGGCAGATTCTTCGAAATCGAGGTCGGTCTCCCGCCCGCCGGATCCGTACGATGCGAACGACGTGTCTTCCCTCAGGGGCGAGTCGTGCACCTTGACGGGGCTTGTAGACGCTGCGCTGTGTCCGTGCGGCCGCGCCGATGACGACGGTGATGAAGTTCCGTTCGGCTGAGCGCGGCGAGGCGGCGTGGCAGCGGACGAAGGCCCAGCAACAGCGCTGGACATACTTTAGCAGCACTTGCGAGCTCGTAAGGAGCTGCTCGCGTCCTGGCAGGTGCGTATGCGGGCTGGGGCGGCCAGCTCACGGCAAGGAGTTCTTTAATTCAATTTCCTTCCCCGCCTTGTCAGGTCCGGGCGCCACTCTTCCGACCGTGTCTGGGAATTAGTCTGTGCTCTTAGGCAATGCGTCTTGCATACATCACAATCTGAAGATTTCTAGTCCAAATCCGAGTTGATCCTCTCTGTCAACTCTCGGCGTCCTCGGGCCCCCCCAAAGACCGGCTCTCGATGTGAACTCGTCAAATGCAGTTCTCTATATGCGAATAGATGCCAGCCACCTGAACCACCTGAACACCTCATGTGGACGGCTCCTCGAGCCCGAGCCCGAGCGCCTTCTTCGCCTGCACGAGCTCCGGACAAGAGTTCTCGCCCGGGCACAGGTGCCACTCGGCTTGCGAAAAGCCGACGATCGTCAGTTGCCGGGCGACCTCGGACGTCCCGTCGGAGGGTGTGCTCGGGGATGGTCGAGACACGACGGAAGACGGGGAGAAGGAGCCGTGCTGGAAGTGGATGTCGTGGAAGATGGTGAGGGCGTCGTACAGCTTTTTTCTACCGAGAGGGTAGGCCCGGGGGGTGACCACGTTAGCGGATGACAAAAACACGCAAAGGGGCCTTGACTCACCGTTCTGCCCGCGAAAGAGATTCGAACCCGCCTTCGAGCGGCTCGCCGCAGTCCTCGAGCATCATGACGAGCGATTTGTCCTGCTGGTCCGTCACCCGCCCTTCAAACAATCCCCAATACGTCGGGATCGGCAGCCCTCCTCCGCCGGGCAGGTTCACATAAACTTCCTCGGCTTCCCGCAGGAGGGCGAGCATGTCGGTCGCGTACTTCAGGACGACCCGCTCGCCGGTCGGGGTCGTTGCGCGGAAGACTTGCGAGATCCGACCCGCGAGGGGTGCATCGTTCGAGAGGCTCAGGACGGGGGCCGGAGCGCCGGGAGTCGCGGCAGGCGGTGGGTGCGTGAAGAGCAGAGGGGAGGGGGGAAGCGTCCGCTGGAGGAGCTCCGGGGCGGGCAACAGTCCCGCAGCGGCCGGCGCCAGGGCCTGCACGGCGAGGAACGGCGCATGGACGAGGTAGCTCGGAAACGGCTTGGGCGCCTGCTGCTGCGACGAGGACGAGGACGAGGACGAGGACGAGGACGAGGCCTGCATCGCCGTGGTCGAGAAGTTGCGGATCCGGTGTGGGGTCGAGAATCGGCACAGACGGACAGCGGGCGCAGGGACGGCGGTCCGGAGCATCCGTTGCTCTGTCAAAGAGCGTGTGCGTGACGACTGAGCGCTCGTAGATGCGGGCGGCGGAATATTGACTGGCTGAAGAAGCAAGTGATCCCATCAAAAACATGACGGCGGCAAAAACCAAAGTAGGGGCGCCAGGAGCTACTACTAACAGCGACACTACCGTGATGATGATTTCACTGAAGTGCCAGAAGCCCGCGAAGAACGCATGCAAATTGTGAGGGGAAGACCTGCGTGCGCCCTACTCCTCGCCAATGTCCTCGTTCCACACGTCGGGATACCGCTCGATGAACTCGGACATGAGCTTCTTGCACGAGTCCAAATTGAGGTTGACGACCTCGACGCCTGGTAGAGCGGAAGGACAGATCAAACCCGGTCGTCAGCTTCGAGTGCGGGATCTCTTCCGGGGGAGCTTCGGATAGCAGACGTACCATGCGCTTGCAGGATGCTCTCGCCGCCTGTGAGAACGGAACACAATATCGGAGAGGTCAGTCTGTTGGCGAACAGGATTGGCGAGGCAAGCGGAGCACGTCTAGAAGTCGGGAGCGGGAAGACGAGGACTCACCGACGAAAGTCTCGTTCTCGCCCATGACGCAGCGCTTGATGCCAAAGAGAATCATCGCACCAGAGCACATGGTGCAGGGCGAAAGGGTACTGTGTGATGGGCGAAGAGCGAGCTGTGAGCGACTCGGAGGGACATCTTCCTGCGGGGACGTTGGCCGCCTTACGTGTACATGCTGCAGTCCACGTCCCGGGCAAGTCGTCAGATCAGTGCTGTAGACGCTTCCACCGCCAGAGATGTAGAGGCTCACGTGCAGTCCTTGTAGACGGATGCCGGCAGTCGGCCGATACATTCGAGGCAGTCGGTCTAGACGATCCGTACCCGAGAGGCAGGCACGAGGTCAGCCCACAAACTGAGAATTATAGCTGAGGAGATCGAACGGACCTCTCCATGCCGAGTGGCCGATTTTTGCTGCACTCGTCGGTTCCGTCCAACGCCGATGACCACGCCGTCGTTCCTCACGAGCGCGGCGCCGATCGGGACGCCCGCCTCCTTGAGCCCTTGCTCGGCTTGGAAGATCGCATGCCGGATGTTCTGAAGGTCAAAGTCGGTCGGGTTCGCCGTCGGCGGGGTCTTGACCGGTTCTTTCGGGGCGAGCATTGCGGCGGGACGGACTAGCGGTGATGGGCTGGAGTGCGTGCACTGTAGCTTCTGCTCGCTCTGAAGCTCTGCAGTGCGCTTTCGTGTCGCTGCTGTGTAGCCTGCTCAAGGTCTCGGCCGGGGTGGAGATGAAGTTGCTCGTTTCCCCCCTCTTAAGCTTGTGACCTTCTTCCGAAGTTATTAGAACCCCGCTACGTGGAATACATATTGATACAAAAAAAAATGGCCGGGAGTTCCCGCCCGTGCCCCGGATACCGGCCGACTTATCGAGCGTCGACTCGCGCGACTCGCGAACGCTGCACACGGGCGCGGACTTTTTCCTTCGGACTCCGACGGGTCCAGCCCGAGCTCCGAAAAACATGCCCGCAGCCGATCATCCGGCCTCGCATCCGTTCAATGGTGCTCCGCCACCGATTGACCTCTTGGCGAGACTTCTCCAGCTGGCGAGTCGTGTGAGTGGGTAGACGACCTGCAGCGCGTCGAGCCGGATCAGTATGAGCGGTATAGGCTACGACAGTGCCAGCGGGCATTTGCACATTCGTGTGTGCCGACGGAGACGCGACGGGTGAGGCCGGTGAGGTGGACAAGCTGAGGCGGCCGAAGTCCGAAAAAATGTCGGCGGAGCTCGGCAACCTGAGAAGGCCAACCGGCAGAAGCCAAATTTCGGCTTGAGGCCGCGCCGCGTGGCGAGACGGTCTTCTTCCCCAGAAAGTCCGCGATAAGCGAGCAGAGGCCGCTTTTCCGTCGAGGTCCGTCGCGAAAACCCCGAAGGCGGGCTCGCGCTCGTCCTCCTCCCAATCTCTCGTCCTCGTCCGCTCTATCTCCCTGCTGCCCGCGCAAAGGCCTGCACCTCGGTGCCTATCTTCCTTTCCACGCCGGCATCCTTCCCTCCTCCATCCACCCCGGCCCGTCCACCATGTCGTTCGACACCGGGTCACACGAGACGAAGGACCTCGACTTTGAGGAGAAGGGCGGCTTCCAGACGCCCGCCCCGGTCCCGGTTGCGTCGAACGATGACGGCATCCAGCGGGAAGGCAGCAAGGGCGTCATCGGCTGGCTGTGGAAGGTGTCGAAGAAGCTTGACAGCTACGGCGTCGAGGTCCGGGGCGTCGAGCGCGTCCCCGAAAACGAGCGGGATCACCCGTACGTTCGGCAACACGCCGCTTACTGCCGCCCCCAAGACACTCATGCGTCGTCTGTGACAGGCGGTACTTTGACTCGGGCACGCTTTGGCTGTCCGCGAACATGACCATCGCAACGTTCTCCCTCGGAACGCTCGGGAACTCGATCTTTTACCTGAACGCGACGGACGCCTGCCTTGTCATCATCTTCTTCAGTAAGCTCATGCCTCCCTTGGTATCGTTTATCCCGCCCGGCGACGAGAACGAATGCTGACCCCGACCGCCGCACTCGCAGACCTCCTCTGCACCCTCCCGGTCTCCCTCTTCTCCTGCTGGGGCAAGTCCAGTGGTCTGCGTCAGATGATGCTCGGCCGTTTCTCCTTCGGTCCCTACGCCATCTGGTTCCCCGTCGCATTGAACGCTCTCGCATGCGTTGGCTGGGTGAGCCTTTTCTCCCCCTCCCAGCCCAAGTCGCCAGACTGGCTTGATCTCGCGCACCTGCGTCGGCGCTGCAGTTTTCGTCAATACAGCGTGCTGACCCGACCGATGCGAACAGTCCACCATCAACACCATCGTCGGCGCCTCGGCTCTTCACGCCGTCACCGACACCCACCAGCTCCCTGAGCCGGTCGGTATCATCATCATCTCCCTCATTACGCTCGTCATCGCCCTGTTCGGCTACAAATACGTCCACGCGCTCGAGCGCTACGCCTCGATCCCGGTTTTCGTCATCTTCATGATCATCCTCGGCGAGGGCGGCCGCTTCATGCACGGCGGATTCGGTGGCGCCGGCGAGGGCGAGGCGGCCAGCGTCCTTTCCTTCGGTGGCACGATCGCCGGTTTCGCGCTCGGCTGGACTTCGCTCGCGGCCGACTACACCGTCAACTTCCCCGTCGAGACCGCCGACTGGAAGGTGTTCGCCTGCACCTACGCCGGCCTGAACTTCCCGCTCATCTTTGTCGAGTGCCTCGGCGCTCTGATGATGTCCACCTTCGTCGACAAGCCCACTTGGGGCGCGCGCTACGACGAGGGCCGTCTCGGTGGCCTCCTCCGCGCTGGTCTCTCGCCTCTCGGTGGCTTCGGCCAGTTCCTCCTCGTTGTTCTCGCCCTCAGCATCGTTACGAACGTGAGTGCATCGCTGGCTCTGGTCTGTGGCGGAGTCTCTGGTTCGCGCCGCCGGCTCTGGCCGCGGGCCAAAGACCCAAATTTGCCATCTGCGCGAAGCAGGACGCTGACTTCTCTTTACCGCTACAGAACATCCCGAACGTGTACTCGTTCGCGCTTACGGTGCAGAGCTTCCACAAGTCGCTCCAGCGCGTTCCGCGTTTCTCGCTCTGCATCCTGTGCACGATCATCTGTGCGTCACCCCCCTCCCTCTCTGCTCTCCCCCAAATCCGCCATCGGTAATTGACTTTGCTGCTTCTTTATGTGCTACAGACATCGTTCTTGCCGAGGCTGGCTACAACAACTTCGAGACCGCTTTCGACACGCTCCTCGTCATTCTTTCCTGTGCGTGCCCGTCTCCTCGTTCTCGCGAGTCATTTGCCGGCCTCTGACCTTCCTGACTCCTCGCGAATAGACTGGCTCGCCATCTACTCGTGCATCCTGATCGAGGAGCACTACATCTTCCGCGGCGGTTCGTTCGCCAACTACAACCTCGACCGCTACAACGACCGGAAGAACCTGCCAGTTGGCTGGGCAGCTGCGCTCGCAACTGGATGCGGTGTTGCGGGCGCCGTCCTCGGGATGTCGCAGCAGTTGTCAGTTTTATGGCTCTTTGCATGTCTCGGAACTCCCCGAGCTGACCGAAGAACGCTTTCCCGCCCTCCAGGTACATCGGAGTTATCGGAGGCATGATCGGCGGCGAGTTTGGCGCCGACATCGGCTTCGAGCTTGCGTTCGCCTTTGCCGCCGTGACATATCCGGTCTTCCGCTACTTTGAGCGGAGAGCGCATGGCCGGTAGCGGGGTTTCTGGGGATCGGTTTGGGATCTGTGTCCAGGCGTTCACGCCTGATTAATGTGATTGTCTTCTTTTATCTTCATACATGAGTGATGAGATGATAGCTGCTTCTAAGGGACTCGTCTACCTAGAGTTTCGCTCTTCAGCACAGCTGAGTTGGGTGGCGCGTTTTGCAGCTGGCGCCAGATTAAGCGTGCAACTGTCAGACAAGTTACCCCGCATTCAGCAAACAATGCTGGTACTTGCCTCTGCAGGGGAGCACCACCATTTGAGTTGGTCTTGACTACAGCCACTCAAACAAAAGTGAGCTTCTCGGTGAAGAACACACAGCAAGACAGCTCATTGACTGCTTGTTGCATCAGATCACAGTTCTGTGGAATAAACGAAGCGCAATAGTTGACGGGAGCTGAATGCAAGCAATAAAGGCAAAGAGTGAAGTTGTGAGGGCACAACAGTCTTGTATACAAAGGGATGTGCACCCTTTGCATGGAGATGATGGCTGGCGCCACAAAGCGTGAGCCTTCCGTGCACCGCAGTCTCTCTCAGGACAACTTCCGGGAGGTCAGGCCAAGGCTTGTAGAGGGTCCAAATAAGCTTGAGGGACCTCATACATGTGTCTAGACCATATCTGAGGGCTCTGCAACCTGCTCAAAGCGTGATCAATGGCGGCACCACCTTGCCTTGACAGCACCGGTGACGCTACAACTCGTTCCCAAGAGCTTCTCCTGCTGTTCTGAGACTCCCATTTAGTTCCAAACGCTCTATAAAGTACACTTAATACATCTTGAAGCCTTCCAGTGGCATCTCTGGGCACTCGAGGAGAGAGACAGCCGCGCGCGGTTAGCTCACGATTTGCGGCGCCAGCAAGAACCCAGCAATTGCAAGCAGAGAGGTCTCACAACTTCAACGTTCCATGACTGAGGTGCAACACCACACAGTCGCTTGTGTACTTCTTTTTTGTGCTGTCATCAGTTCCTTGAACCATGCCAGCAGCTGCAAGATGATTCACATCAAGGGCCTCAAACATGGGGCAGGAGGGAGACGATCACAAACTACAATCATGCATTTCTGGAAGTTACCATTCACTTTGGGCAAGAGGTTCTGACCTGCAAACTTGGTGCTAGCCGATACGAGCTGGCAGGGTGCAGCAGGCCCTGAGATCTGACCCCCTGGGCCCCTGATGGGCTGTGGAGAAGGTCAATGATGTTGAAACTGCCAAAACCGGAGTCAAGAGCTGTGAGCTCTGGCTCCTGCTCTTTGGTGCTCATACGACCACACTTTGTTGGCTGAGGTCCAAGACTGAGACTGTTGAAGTGGCAGACCCATTCAAAGCATTGCAGGAATGCTTAGAAGAGCTGGAGATAGGTTCTGCAATCAAAAGCAAAGGGGGGGACAGCAGCGGGGCTTGTTTGCCCAGGGGTAGGGAGGGGACCGTTCCCGGTCTGGGGGTCTGGGGGAGAGACCCGCGGGGGCAATGGTCTGGGTGCCAAGGATCTTTGTTGGGAAGGTCCCGGGGACGTGGACTCGGTGGAGACGTCTTTCTTCCCGATCACCGCCGCCTCTACATCAAGTCGTCGTCTTCGTGGTCTTCAAGTCCTCGTCGCGGTTCGCAGGCGGATCAAGGTGGAATCGAGTCAGACTGGGATGTCCGAGGACTTTGTTACTTTAGCTCCCGCTCAGTCCTCTCCGTGGGCTAGCTCCCGCTCAGCTCTCTTTGCTTCTCTCTCTCCTTCTTCTCCATCGCTGTTCACGCTCCCCATCCAGGTACATAGATCTTGTTCTCTCACGTCCTGGAATCGCTGTTCACGCTCCCCATCCAGCCGTGTGAGGACTCCATTGGGTCGCCTACGCCAACAACCGATTCGCAGTCAGACCCATCCCCAACACGGCTTCTCCGGCATCCTCCCAGCCGGGCACACCTTCGGAGCATTCGGACGCGGTCGCTGATCTCAGTGATCTTCTATCGTCCATCACCCTTCGTGATCCGGCCGAGCCACGGTCCATCGCCACCATCCTCTCAGCTCCCGCTCCTTCCGCCATCGCCATGTCGACCTCGGATCCCGCTCAGGCCGCCCCGGCCCAACTGGCTCCGGCCCATCGTCCAGCCGCCGCACCCACCGCGCGCGACTACGACACATCGGTGTACGCTTTCCTCCGAGGCGTCCCTTCGCTCGAGGAGACTGGCGACAACTGGAAGGGCTGGAAGTTCCGCATCCTGCGGGCCGCTGCCACCGGCGGAGTTTCCGGACACTTCGATGGCACCAGCATTCGTCCCGCCACGGACCAGGCAGCCCAAGCTGTCTGGGACCATGACGACGCGCGAGCGATGAACTACCTCGTCGCTCGTCTTTCGGACACCCTCGCAGGCCAGCTTCATGGCCTGACAACGTCCGACGCCTGGGACTGGCTCTGCCGTCGCTTCGAGATCAGCAACCGCCAGTCAATCCAGTCGATTCTCTCGGCTCTTCGCTCCCTGAGGGCAAAGAACCTCGATGGCGTCGGGAAGTTCCTCGACGACCACGAGGAAATCCTCTCTCGTGCTCGAGAGGTCGATTTCAGCCTCGTCCGCGACATCGCCGCCACTGCTACTCCGGCGCAGCGCTCCGAGGCGTCGAACCTCCACTACGTCTATTCCGACTTTATCCTCGAGGGCTTGCCCCCTTCCGCCGATTGGAAGGCATGGGCCGCCGTCTATCGCACGAGCGAGACGTCGACCTTCTCGCCTCGCGAGATTCTCGACAAGATCCGCGCCGAGTACAACCGACTCCGCGCAAACCAGACCGCCAGCACCGGAGGACTACTCCTCGCGAACAACCATCACGGCGACACCTCGATGACCGCCGCGATCACTCGTACCTCCGGCAGAAACGGCGGCAATCAGCAAGGCTCGTCGCGCAGGAAGTGCCGATTCTGCAAGCGCGACTCGCCAAACCACACTCCCGAGAAGTGTTGGAAGAACCCGAAGAATCCGGACAACCGTCTCGGCAACTCGGGCAGCTCGGCTTCTGGTAACTCGAACCAGAAGTCGTCTTCGTCGTCGTCGAACGACGAGAAGGACGGCTCCAAGACGGTCTCCTTCGCCGCGGCCACTGTAGCTGCTTCTCTTGAGGAGATCGCCGAGGATGATCCTCTCTTCCCGACCGAGTGGTACCTCGACACGTGTGCTACGAGCCACATTGTCGCGGACCGGTCGAAGTTTGTCACGTACGAACGTACGAGCATTCCCGTCTCGACTGCCGCCGGACCGTCCCTCACGGGTATCGGACGCGGGAACGTCGAGATCGAAGTCAAGACTCGAGACGGCAACCATGTCGTTGCTCTTCTCGAGGCCGTCCACGTTCCGGATTCGGCGTTCAACCTCGTCTCCGCGACCCGCTTCACGAAGGCCGGCTTCGCGGTCGCCTTCGATGGAAACGGCCACTTCTCCGTCATCTCGGACGGTCACGTCGTCCTCGAAGGCTCGATCGGCCGCGTCGGTCTCCCGCAGATCGCCGTTGTCGACCCCACTCTTGTCGTGCTCGCTACCCCTCAGGAGGAGCGACTCGACCTTGTCGACCGCGCGCATCTGCAGCACGGTCATCCGTCAAAGGCCGCCATGCGCGACATGCTTCGCCTCGGCGAACTCAAGGGGTTCACGACGTCGGACCTCGATTCGTACTTCAATAAGTCTTGCACGGTCTGTCGAGCCGCCAAGATGACGAAGGCGTCGTTCCCCATCATCGAGCGCCAGGCTACGAAGCCTCTGCAGCGCCTCCATTCGGACCTCGCTGGTCCATTCCCGTTCTCGTCATTCGGCGGAGCCAAGTATTTCGTCATTGTCCGCGACGAGGCTTCGGGATGGATCGACGGCGAGCCGCTTCGCGACAAGACCGAGGTCCCTGAGGCCTTTAAGAAGGTCTTCTTTCGCATGCGCGCCGAGTTCGAGTCCTCCAAGGTCGGCATCTCCGAGTCGACCACCCTCCAGACCGACAACGGTACGGAGTATTCCTCCCGGACATTCGCCACCTTCCTCGCCGAGCAGGGCATCACCCGCCGGCTCTCGATCCCGTACACACCTCAGCAGAACGGACTTTCCGAACGTTCCGTCCGCACGGTCAAGGAGAAGATCACGACGTGCCTGATTCAGGCTCGTCTTCCGAAGGCCTATTGGGCCGAAATGTTCTATTACGCCCTCTTCGTCATCGACAACTTACCCTACTCGCCCAACGGAGGCGAGACCCCGTACCACTTCCTTCACCATCGTCGCAACCCCTTCTTCTCCGGCGCCGTCGTTCCGGTTATCGGCCAGGAGGTTTGGGTGCACGACCCCGACGCAGGAGTCTTCGATGAGAAGGCTCGTCAAGCCATCTTCCTCGGCGTCGGTGTCTTTCGTGGTACGAAGGGTTTCCGGGTTCAAGACGTCGACGACAAGGGCTCGGCCAGAATGTTCTGGTCGCGCAATGTCCAGTCGTCGCCCGGCGATCTTAATCGCCGATCGGACTTCGACGACGAGGACGACTTCTCCTGGGTTGAGGAGGAGGGTGAGGAGGATCTTCAAGATGTCGAGGAGGAAGCGCCCACGCCGGCGCCATCCCGCGTGCTTCTTCCGTCCCCGCCGGTCTCGGAACCTCAACCTCAAGTTGCCCCTCGCGCGCCGCTCGTTGAGCAGGACGAGCCGAGACGCGGAACGAGGGAGCGCAAGCAGGCTGACTGGAAGACCCGCCACTGGGACTATCGCGCCGGAGCCGTCATCGTTGCTGTCAACATCGCCGACGAACCTCAAGACTCCGGCGACGCCGCTATCTTCGCGGCTCCAGTCGCCGCCGCCTCTAAGGAGGCATTTTCCCATGCAGGTCGCCCGACTCCTCAGCAGCCGGCATCGACCAAGGACGCCCTCTCGTCGATTTACTCGACGGAGTGGCGCAAGGGCATGGACGAAGAGTGGGACGGCTTCC
>JACLAD010013187.1_pt1 | contig 11095 bp, 6 predicted proteins | sample 8027901 | NCBI WGS metagenome assembly JACLAD01 (sample SAMN15725071, study PRJNA655200) | protist metagenome | isolation source: fluorescence activated cell sorting (FACS) single amplified genomes of... | place: Spain: Blaines Bay Microbial Observatory, Mediterranean Sea | collected 2016-07-05
TTTACGCACAACACCTACCAATTATAGTCCAGTGATATTCAACGCCACCACTTGGTATCGTTTCATGTTTTTCACCTCTTGCATTGGTTATAGTCTCTAATTTTCTGAAAAATCCTACCACAGCCTCTTCAGTGTTTGTAGTGTAACCAATAGTATCCATACGATTGGATCCTCGATTTGTGTTTCGTGTGCAGAAAGCAAAGTTGTGAGAAACGTAATGGTGCCCTCGAGAGCAGAAAGACAACTGTAAGCGGAAACTTGGAGAAGAAACGCCACGTAAAAGGCCAGCACCTGTGTTATGAACCAGGTATCCTTGCTACTTCCTTACGTAATGATATAGGTATATCCACCATGTCAAACAAACCTTGAACTTCTTCATTTTATTCGAATGGCAGCATAGGTAACAACTCCTAACTAAATATACAAAATATTTACATCACAGAGCAGACAGCCAACAAGAGAGCAGAGAGTTGTCACGAGAGAGAGGCTGAAGAAAAAAAAAGCGATTTTACTATTGATTTTGAATGATATTTATATGAAAAAAACCTCACACACACACAGCAGCACAGCACACAAGCGGTGATGATTTTGGATTCATTACCATATCATACCTAGCATATCATCATTTTGATGCTGCTTGTTGGACGGTATGGTCGGTGGGTAGTCTCCATAGAAACAACAAGTAGTAGGAGCTCTGGAGGCTCACCTTGATGACATCTAGTCATGAGTGGAGATCATATCGTATGTGTCGCTCGTGTTCGACCTGTTCTTGACGAAAGCGATGGAATGGACACGGAAAGAGTTGTCCATACATCTTTGACCAATGCCGACATTTCTGACAACCATTTGATTATCGCGGCCTCTAATGACATACATCCTATCAAGAACTTCAAGGTAGATAACCTTTTTGATGTTGGGGCTACTCAAAACGACATATTCCAAGATGCAGTAGAACCCATGTTGGTGAGCGCTGTTGATGATGGTTACAATGCATGTATATGTACATACGGACAAACGGGTTCAGGAAAGACTCATACAATGCTAGGAATTGATCTATGGTCACTTGCAGAAGAAAAGGGATTCGAATTTGCTGTGGAATCATTTGGGTCTGAAGACACTAAGGAGTTTGGGATCGTTCCTCGCAGTCTAGTATACTTATTCAATCACCAAAATGTAGTTGGAGTGTCCGTATCTTACATAGAAATCTTCAATGAAAAGGTACACGATCTTTTGGATACTCCAGAGGATACGCGGTCAGAACATGAAATTCGTGAAGGCAAACCTGCTCCACGATGTGATTTAGATATTAGAGAGGGGAACAAAAAAACTGGAATCATTATACCTAATTTAACATGCGTAGATGTGATCAATTTATCGCAGGCCTTTCAAGTATTGTGGGTCGGCGCAAAGAATCGAAGTATTGCTGCAACTAATGCAAATGAACATTCATCTAGATCTCATACAATTTTTACCATATGTATAGATTCTGTACGAGTCACAACTGACAAAGGGGGCAAAAACAAAACGATCCTGAAAACATCTTCGAAAATCAGCTTAGTAGATTTGGCAGGAAGTGAAAAGTGGTCGAGTTCGCAACTAGCAAAATTAGAGTCAGACAGAGTAAAAGAAAGTATTGCTATTAATAAATCACTTTCTGCTCTAGGTAAGTGTGTTGCTGCACTGTCCTCACAGGCACAAGGAAATAAAAATATACATGTGCCTTACCGAGACTCGAAGTTGACGAGATATCTTCAAGACAGTCTAAGCGGAAATTCTAGAACACTATTTTGTGTGACGTTGAATCCAACCTACGGCTGTATTGAAGAGACTGTGTCAACTTTACAATTTGCAGATAGGGCCATGAAAGTGCAAGTTCATGCTATCGCTAATTGTATTCGAACCCGTGGCTCCAGCAACGAGGAAAGTAATGGTAACAATACAGCAGCCATCGAAAAATTAAGGGAAGAAAATAATGTATTACTGTATATAATCAAATCACTTTCAATAAGATTTACTAAGGACGAGATTAAAGAAACTGTATCTTCATGTTCAAAACTCATTCATACTCAAGATCTTGGCGGCAGAGACGGGGACAATCTGGAAAAAAATATTTTGAAGAGCTTCGATGATTTCCATAAAAAGGACGACGATTCAACTTCATCTAGTAAACACAGTGATATATTTAGAACAAATAGTACAGACACCATGAACTGTGAAAACGGGACAGTTGTGGGCAGTTCCAACAGCAATATCTACGACATGAAGGATGGTAATGATAAAGGGGGAGATCCAAACTTGGTTGGCGAATTCTTTAAACGTATGACGAAAATGGAATCGTCGTTAAATTCCCAAACAGAGCAATTTGCACAAACAAGACAACTTTTTAAAGAAACTAATGATGGCCTAAAAGCTGAGCTAGCCAAAGCAAACGCTGAGTTGGAGGCTTTGCGAATGGGGAAGGAGTCAGACAACAAGATAATAAAGGAACTACGAATGAACTTACGAACAGAAAAAAATAAAAGTGCAGACTTGACAAAAGAGTTGCAAAATTTGAAAGAAGTCTCCAGAAGAGGTGGTAGGATACCATTAGCGATTTCAAAGCCATCCACTTCAGCTATCTCTTCTGGCCCTACTTCTTCTACATCAACTAATGCTCATGCTACTCGGCCTGGTACGGGAGAGAAAAAAATTGACAATGTTTCAGCGAGTGGCTATAGCGCTGCTAAATCAATATCGACACCAAAAGCAGCATCTGTAAAACAGAAAGTAAAGTCCATATCTACACATCCCACAAACATGAAGAATATGGCGGCTGCATTTTCCGAGGAAATGAGCCTGTTGGAGGGCATGGAACTTCCAAAGACAGATAGGGTGAAGAGATTTACGGTTGGTAGCGTCAGCGTTATGCCTAAAATACAAGAATCTCAGATACCAAGCGCAAAAACCAAATCAAAAACAGTGGAACAGGATCATGTTATGGATGCAGGCGAGGATATGAACTTTCTATCTTCACAGCTTCTGAACAATTGTAATGATTTCGCCGACTTGAATGTGAACCCAATAGAAAACTGCACATTTTTGGATCAAAATGATACCAATGACAGTAGTGATACTGATGATGACGATGGTAAGAGCTGCGAAAACGACTATAACCATAACTATGATGCTGCTAGCGATGGGAATCAAGCTAAAGAGTTGGTGTTGGGCGATTTGGAATCTGTGCAGGAGTCTTCAGAACATGCGAAATTTGATATGACTTCTAACGGCGCCACCGAGAATAGATATGACACTAATGATGATGGTAACGCGTTCTCTACGATGGTTCCAAAGCCTTTATGGAAGGATGCTGTAGATAAAAAAAGTGGCCGTACCTATTACTATAATCGTGTCACGAAAGTTAGCCAGTGGATTAGGCCGTCGGACTACGAAATGGAAATGTTGAAAGTTATAAATGGACAAATTGTTGTGGTGGATGAAGATAGTGACCCGCCGAGCGATGATGACTACTAAGAATTGTAATGACAAGATAGTATAAATACAATCTGTGACACCCATATGTTCCCACACTGAAACAAAGGATATTGTGGAGTGGAAGCGCTCCTGGTAGCTGGTAGTACTGCCTTACTAGCTACTTCTACTACTTCTAACTAACTACTGCACCATTTCATTACATTTCACGACTCAACTACTACACTACTACTACTACTACTACTACTACTAGACACTAGACACTAGACGCATCGATAGAGATAGAAGCAGAAGTAGAAGTAGAAGTAGCTAGTCTAGCTATCGCTCAAATCTCAAATTTAATATTTCATCAAAAAACGTACACTGCGTGAGAATGAGAATCAAACAAAAATGCATCGCAATTCTACGATGATAACAATGAAGCGTTCGATATTGATAATGATAATAATTTTATAGAAGTAATTGGTAATCATTTAGAAGTAGAAGATTACAATTGTAAACTACTTCTATCAAAAAGCAAAAGCAAAAAGGTTTTGTGAAGTTTGAATGTATGGAAGGCAATTTAATTCCTTCTATAAACTATAAAATAGAAATAGAAACGGTCTATAGTTATTGATACTCGACTCTAGCTACATAGCGATATGAAACTCCAGCTACAACAAGAAATGAAAATCTAACTAAAGAACGTTAATAGTTATAGTAGTCTGTCTATGACTATGACCAGCTGTGGCTTGTCTACTGCTTCTAGTAGACTAGCTTCTACTGGACTAGTATCTAGTATCTAAAAGCTGAAAGTACGGTAGCGGTAGACCAGGCAACATCTAACTGATAATTTTGTAGCTTGTCAGGTATCAATTTCAAGTGTTATCGTTAAAATCAATGTTTCTAGTGGGTATCGCTAAATCCAAAAATGGAGGCTCCAGAAAAATAGTGTTCTACAACCTGACTTTTGTCGTCATGATGCTCGTGTTGACGATGCGAATGTTTAGAGATTTCTTTATAGGATGAATGATGACATCGAGGATGCAATCTATCGTACAATTCATTCGATCTTACGAGCATATATGACTTATGTGATCGTGCACCCCTAGCCAGATAAAGCGCAGCGACGATGAATCCTCCGTCAGGTAAGAAGTCGCCAAAGGCGAAGGCTGTCGCTGCGTAGCGATGTATGTCGCTTACATCCGATAACTTCAAAGCGACTGTGATGAGTGCAGACGTCTGTGTGCAAAATATATAAATTATGAATATTTTCAAATTTCTCAGAACGCTCCGCAAGTCATCATCTTCTCCTATCTCCTTTTTGTCCTCAGTCCCATCAATTTTCGACTCATCTTCGTTTTCGTCGTCTTCTATGTCCAGTACCGGAATCCTTTCACGATTCTGTACGATCACTCTATGGATGTATGAATATAGCCAAATGCTGCTAATAGACAAGGATAAAATGGTAATTCCCGTACGGATCAACTCATTAGAGGCGTCAAAATACAAGGTAATCTTGAATTTTTCTTCTTCTAGCTCAGTTGATGTTGATGGGATCCCTTTTATGCCTCCCACGATCATCGAAAAGATCGTAGTAAGGGAAAAAACAATGAAAGTTAGGTAACTAAGAATATATAGTGGGAAATTGATATCGATCAAGCCACCAATCGTGATGAGTTGTTTGCTTATGAGTAATACAGCCATCAATAACAAGAATGCAGCTATTTTGTAGACAACATAAAATCCAATTTCAACATTTTCAGTAACGATCATCCCAAGATAAAATATTAATTTCAAACAAGACGCCACGAATATGTAGATTATGGTTGCCAATGATCTCCTTGCGGTTTGTAAACTTTCATCCTCGATACGAATGATGTAGCGAAGCATTAAAATATTCAGGAAGCCAAGGACACTCATAACTCCATACAAACAAACCCCCAAAACACCAATGGTCAGAATACCATTCATCTCTTCTATACGAATAATAGGTTTTTTGTAGAAATCAATGAGTGTCCCCTGCTGCTATTTTTCTCTTTTTTTTGGTGAGAAAATCCAGAAAAAAATACAAGAAAACAAACCTTCAAGTATCCTCTTCATTTCCAGTCTGCACAAAAATCGAACATGCACATTAATTGAACACATTTCTAACAAAACTACGATTTAGACAAAGATAAAATTTGCTCATTCGTAGTTTTGCTAGAAATGTGTTCAATTTTTTTGCGCGCAGAATAGATGAAGTCTCTGTCTCTACTATTACATATTACCATTACATCATCCCGTCTATCATCATCATTATCGTTCTGTCCGATGCATGAATGCCGATGCATACAATAGATGAGTTTTCGCAAAGTGCCTTCTCTGATCACGGCAAGGAAATGTTTTTTCGTGTCTTCTAGGGCCAAAGCAGACTTGGCGGCAATTGAAGAGGCTCATTCATTCGCTCTACTTAAGAGTCTTCCGACGTATAGAGACCCATTGACAGGGTACGAGGTACTTACAAGAGCATCTTTGTTGTCGAAGAAGAAGTGCTGTGGTAATGCATGTAGACATTGTCCCTATGGATATTTTAATGTGTCTTCACATTTGATTAAACAACTTGATCGACATCTAGAAAGACGAGTAGAGGAAAGAGTACTCCTCCGTACGACAAACAAACTATTCAGTGCGGTTGCTCTTTCTACTCCCAATGCAACTTTATCCACTGATTTGACCGTGTTATTGTGGTCAGGTAAATCCAATTCATTCCTTAATTTAGCACAAGTGTTAGGAGAGAAAGCTGGTTTGAATCAGACTGCTTTAGATGAGATGAACTTTGAAGATAGGAATATGAAAGCGTTGCGACGATTGCTACAAATACAACAAGACAATCCGCGAGTTGTACTCATGGCTATATTTGATGAACATGGAAATATTTACAATGGTGATAGTGATCACAGTGATGATAAGTATACCGGTATCAGTAGCAGCAGTAGCAGCAGCAGCAGTAGCAGCAGCAGCAGCAGCGGCGGCGTCTCCTGTAGTATCGAGAATGTCATGAACCAAACAAAATTTTTAGAGTTGGATTTGATGTTAGTGCCAATGCAAAAGAAGAGTCTATCGGAATGTATAAATGAGGGGATAGCATTGATATCTACCAATTTCAAGGGAAACGAAATGGAATATCGGATAATTTGTTATGATTAATATTTGTGTAAATCTTATCAGCATCACGTAGCGTTTGCTCCTTTATGTTTTTGAAGTAGAAGTATTGTCAGTAGGCTAGTATATAGTGAGCTAACTCAGGAATTTTTGGAGCATTTTGTCCTTCAACATTGCAAGATCAAGGGTGGTAGTGGTAGGTAGCGGTATGAGTATGAACATGAACGGAGGAAGCGACAGATCTCTAGATCCTCCTCCAGGGCGGCGCGCACTTGGCCTATGTCTATGGGAAGCAAGTAGTTGGGTAGTGGACAGAAAGAGACAGCTAGACTGGCATTAGCATTCTGGTGTAATGGTAGAGGTAGTGTTGGATGTAGATAGACAGGTATATTTATTTACCATTATTCACATTGGATTACATTCATACGAATCCTTTCTATTCGTGAATAATACATAATACAGAAAGGATTCGTACGAATGTAATCCAATGTGAATAGTACTTGTTAAATGTGAATAGTGGTATATGAATATACCTTTTTTGTTGCCTTTAGTTCTTAAAGGTTCTGATTCTAGATGTCTTGTTTTTTATGACTTCAACTCAGAACTACATGAGCATGTGGTTCTGATTCAGTGATTGCGGATTCTTGCTCTTGCTGATTGCTATGCGCCGTTCTTATTATTTATCATTATTTAGAAGTGTCAATGCATCGACACCTCAGATGACCTGATGTGGCGTGCTACGATTTTTAGTTATTCTTTAAACGTATTCTACTCTTATTTGTCGTTATTTAAATTTTAAATATTTGAATTAATATAATAATAAATGTTATTTTGTCTTTTTGCTGTTGCTTGAAATTGAAGTCAAAGTCAAAGCAAAAAAGGAGTATATCTTGCTACTTCCTACTTCTAGCTTCTAGTTCTAGTTCTAGACCTATAGAAGTAGTTGCTAACAACAGAAGATAAAATTTCAAAACGCACGTACAGAGTACAGCTATAGATATAGAGTATATAAAGTAGTAGCTACCTAAATACCTAAAGCTAAAGCAAACATAAAACCTGCCTATTCCTGCCAGCTGCTACTACTACTACTTCAAGCTTCAAGAACTCACCTCTATCTACTCTCTAGATATGCGAGTCTACACAAGCTAGCCACATCGCTCCGATCTTCCTCCGGACAGCCCGCGGTGGTCGACGCGTGCACGACAATCAATGAGAGCTACTGAATGATGAGGAAGATAGGCAACGCTGGGGGTTAGGGGATTTGCGTATCATATACAGAGAGACGCTGCGAACCACGAGTAAGTTACAGCGACTGGTCACTGTTGACCGCAGTGTGTGCGCTGAATTGGTTATGTTCTAGTTGTAGAAGTACAACATTGAGCTACATGTACATATAGTTCATGGCATTAAGTGGAACCCGGTAATATTTATGACTCATGTCTTTGATTTTCAGTGCAGTTCATTGTCGCGATGATAGATGAAAATTTTCCTTCGAGGACTTAAAATTTCGTAATCTTCAAACGTCAGTATAGGTGATTCATTAAGCGACGACCAAGTCTTTCCGCAGCAAGGCATAACAATTGCAATTTTGGGCGTAGCAACGCGATCCCAAAACTCTTGTAGTGGTGCATGTGAATGACACGCGATAACAATTGACATGTTGCTACAACTACCACTTTCGTCTCTATCGTTTCTTTTAATTATATAGTCTTGAGATTTTTGTTTTAATACTGATAATCTATCTTTAATAGGATGATAGGAAGCAAGGTTTGATACATCGTATTCCATTTGTGGATCGATTGACACATACTTCCATGAAGTATTTGATATAAACAAAAGCATCGTAGCTGCATTATATGGAGCATATCCATCAGCCACACAATAGACAGTAACATTATCAAGCGTTTGAGTATCCAGTTGAATTAAATGCAACGCTCTATATAAGCTATTCACCATACCCATACATTCTGTAATCTCTTTGCATCGTCTCTTAGAATGTTGTTGATTTAGTAAGATATCAAACAGAGAAAGCTCCCACGCATCATTACACTTATGCCGTCTTTCTAATAACTTCATTAAGTATTTTCCAGTTGATATCGGGAACTCAACGCCATTTGGGAGTACTAGAGAGTCTGAGGTGTAATAAGCATTCTCGCACCCTTTGAACGAAGACGATGACGACGACGATAATGACGATGATGATGGTACTGCTGAAGACGACGATGATAATGATGTCAATGATAATGGATTTTGCTTTGATACCGAATATGATGTTGATGAAGATGGTAACGTAGAAATCGCACATTTTCGTTGAATGCCACGATTGAAGCGCACACATAGTTTCTTACCATGCAGGAAAGATTGATCCATCGTCGATACAGCTTTCCTTGCTTGCATCATGGTCTTATATTGGATCAGCACATAACCACTTGCCATGACGACATCCAAAATGCCGTTGTCGTAACCCTGTACGGTAGCGCTGGTTAGATCTTCTGTACATGTGAAGTGATCAAGAATATCTTGCAGAGTTGTTTTCTTTACAACTCCACTCACATAAATACAATCAGTCATCACAGAAGAGGACGATGGAGATTCGAATCCTCCATCCATGCTCATTCAAGACTATACTCTATGCAAAACGTCAACTTCCTGTGCTCGGCTACAAAGGAAGTCGTCTGAAAAATTTTCATTATTGCCATTGCCACGGCATGTCGAAAACTTGTATTTAGCGATAGATATTTTGGCAGAGTGAGTAGGTAGGTAGTATATCCAATTCTATCTAGTAAAGATAGTTAGTTTCGTGAACTAGGTAAGTACCTACCGATACCAGATACCAAAATAATAACCCAGACTACTTACCAAAAATTGTGATGGTGAGAAGTTGTCATCGCTGTATGCATTAATTCGGCGTTTCGCCTGTTCACGCTACAGATAGATAGGCCTTGAGTCTACTCTACATCGGACGAGATGTATCAACAAGTGCAACAGCAGCCAGTGGTGATGGGAGCGGTTGTACAGGATCTATACATATGGTAAAAATTGTATGAGATCTAGATGAATGTTCATTTGCATTAGTTGCAGCAATACTTCGATTCTTTGCGCCGACCCACAATACTTGAAAGGCCTGCGATAAATTGATCACATCTACGCATGTTAAATTAGGTATAATGATTCCAGTTTTTTTGTTCCCCTCTCTAATATCTAAATCACATCGTGGAGCAGGTTTGCCTTCACGAATTTCATGTTCTGACCGCGTATCCTCTGGAGTATCCAAAAGATCGTGTACCTTTTCATTGAAGATTTCTATGTAAGATACGGACACTCCAACTACATTTTGGTGATTGAATAAGTATACTAGACTGCGAGGAACGATCCCAAACTCCTTAGTGTCTTCAGACCCAAATGATTCCACAGCAAATTCGAATCCCTTTTCTTCTGCAAGTGACCATAGATCAATTCCTAGCATTGTATGAGTCTTTCCTGAACCCGTTTGTCCGTATGTACATATACATGCATTGTAACCATCATCAACAGCGCTCACCAACATGGGTTCTACTGCATCTTGGAATATGTCGTTTTGAGTAGCCCCAACATCAAAAAGGTTATCTACCTTGAAGTTCTTGATAGGATGTATGTCATTAGAGGCCGCGATAATCAAATGGTTGTCAGAAATGTCGGCATTGGTCAAAGATGTATGGACAACTCTTTCCGTGTCCATTCCATCGCTTTCGTCAAGAACAGGTCGAACACGAGCGACACATACGATATGATCTCCACTCATGACTAGATGTCATCAAGGTGAGCCTCCAGAGCTCCTACTACTTGTTGTTTCTATGGAGACTACCCACCGACCATACCGTCCAACAAGCAGCATCAAAATGATGATATGCTAGGTATGATATGGTAATGAATCCAAAATCATCACCGCTTGTGTGCTGTGCTGCTGTGTGTGTGTGAGGTTTTTTTCATATAAATATCATTCAAAATCAATAGTAAAATCGCTTTTTTTTTCTTCAGCCTCTCTCTCGTGACAACTCTCTGCTCTCTTGTTGGCTGTCTGCTCTGTGATGTAAATATTTTGTATATTTAGTTAGGAGTTGTTACCTATGCTGCCATTCGAATAAAATGAAGAAGTTCAAGGTTTGTTTGACATGGTGGATATACCTATATCATTACGTAAGGAAGTAGCAAGGATACCTGGTTCATAACACAGGTGCTGGCCTTTTACGTGGCGTTTCTTCTCCAAGTTTCCGCTTACAGTTGTCTTTCTGCTCTCGAGGGCACCATTACGTTTCTCACAACTTTGCTTTCTGCACACGAAACACAAATCGAGGATCCAATCGTATGGATACTATTGGTTACACTACAAACACTGAAGAGGCTGTGGTAGGATTTTTCAGAAAATTAGAGACTATAACCAATGCAAGAGGTGAAAAACATGAAACGATACCAAGTGGTGGCGTTGAATATCACTGGACTATAATTGGTAGGTGTTGTGCGTAAA
>JACLAD010010940.1_pt1 | contig 11093 bp, 9 predicted proteins | sample 8027901 | NCBI WGS metagenome assembly JACLAD01 (sample SAMN15725071, study PRJNA655200) | protist metagenome | isolation source: fluorescence activated cell sorting (FACS) single amplified genomes of... | place: Spain: Blaines Bay Microbial Observatory, Mediterranean Sea | collected 2016-07-05
GAAAATTTGGTTCTAGGATCTGAAAAAATAGCATTAAAAATTGTTTTCCGATTTTTGTGATGTACAAAAACTTTGGAGGTTGATGCCGACGGCACGCCGATGGAGGTTGGCGACGAAAGCAGTGACCCTAGCGAAATCAACACTCGCAAACGGTCCTTTTTTTGAAAATATTTTTTCAAAAAATGAATAAAACATTTGAATTCTTGTTGAATTTGATTTGGTTTCATAGTTTATAATATCATTTTTTGATTTTTTTAATTTTTGATTTTTGTAGTGGTGCTGGATCCGATATGAAGATGGAACCCGATCAGAAATTGGTGCACCGTGGCAAACCCCAATCCCGCGCTCGTACAAAAATAAAATGAAAAAAATCGTAAAACTACCCATCCAACGGCTGCATCGCATCATTTTTTCAAAATATTTCATTGTTTTTTGTTTTTTCAGAAGACACCTTCGATGATATGAGCAATAAGCGTCGGGCCGTTGGTCATGCTGCCGGTCAAGTGACCGTCGAGGACATGTAAACTTATTCTAATTTCCACATTTACATCGTAACATTTAAATTTGTACACACACATATGATTTTGAAATGAACAGAGCATATATAATCTTTAATTGAGAAGAACTGAGAATTTTCGTAGTAATTGATTGTCATTTTGATTTGTAGTGGTTGAATCTGTGGTCATCTTTTTATTCATCTCCCTTATTATGTCGGTGAAATTATGTTTTTCTTCCGAGTTCTGAGTTCTCATTCAAATGATACATGTAGTTTTGTCAGGATGGAGGCGAGTGGGAGCAAAAGTAAGCCCACTGTGAAGGTGAAGATTCGCGCGCGTTTGGATCCAAATTTATGTAGAATCGATCCAAAAGTTCAAGCTTCTCCAAATGTTGCCCAGCCAAGTATTCTTTTGTTCGAAGTAAAATAATGTTATTCTGAAAAAAATATTTTTAATTTGTAGGAAGGGGGAGTGCGTTTAGGTCGGCAATTCAAGCATTGGATGCAAATGCAGGACCTCTCTCGCTTGATGACAATGCAGTTGATTCTGGTCTGACCAGTGCGTTGGATGCTGCTCTAAATAAGATGATCAAAAGTGAACCGATGACCAGAATGGATGACAAAGAACAAGTCTCCATCGACATGTCTTCCCCAATCGCCGGTAAGCATATAAACATCCAGCCAGAACGCTCCCCCTCCGCGCCTGCCCGACGCAATTCCGGCACCCGTGCCTCCCAAACCTTGGCTTCGGGGCAAGGCAGTGCTACAGAATCACGCCCGGCGATACCAGTTGGAAGTGTCATGTTTCGATCACCATTATTGGAGCATGTCAATCACTGGACGTATGTTGAAAACCGAGGCGAAGGGATTTTACACAGTGTACAGCGAGATGATGTTGGGAATGAGACATATTCAGTCGAACTGAATTCGGGGAAAGTGATCTCATGCAAAGTCCATGATTTCATTTACATAGTAGATCATTCTACTACAAACTCTCCACCGAGAGAACTAATCATATCAATTTCAAATTTAAACAATCAATTATTAAAGCCGGGCAAGGGGGACATATATAGTGGGCATAGTATGATAGCGTCTGCCATGGATGTGCATAGTAAGTGGTTGATGACCGTACCGGTGAAAACGATGTTTGAGGTGTTGGTACCGAAATATTTATTGAGTGAGTTTGTGGTATCTGTTCAATTGATACTGTTATTGTTGGCTACCGCGGTTTTCTTTAGTAGTGTTTTATTATGGAATTTCAATGATCATCATTCGATATTCCATTGCCATTTTTCGCCGCTTCACGCTGGGCGAGAAGTGATGGCGGTAGTCCCACAAACCGCGCATGTGCATGATACTTGCCCGGGTGTTAGTCGACCATCGATTCAATTGGCTTTCTTTCATGGGTTTTGTGGGGTAGCTTTTGTGTGTGCAGGGGCAAGCTATCTTCATGCGTGTCATAAAGCGAAAGAGTTCTTACGGCCGACCAGGTTTAAAGTTTTTACCATTATATCGATGCCCGCCACATTGGGGCTGATCACCTTTGTGGATGAAGTTGCACCGAGATTTTCTTATATTGTAATTATTATGGTGGTACTTCCCGTGATATGGTTGCTGAATTATGGTCTTGGTCCAAGATTACGGCGTGCGATTCATTTTGTCCACCAGCCATTACCTACTGCTAGTCCTCCCGATACGAGCCATTGTGAACAGGCGGTTCATGTTGGAATTGTTCCGAGGAGTGAGGCTGAGAGTCCGTGTCCGGATGATGCTAGTAATAATTCTGATTTAGTGGTGAATTGGAGTGCGCGGCCGAGTTACGAATGCTTGCTTCGATGGGGTTTGGGCGTCACGACTATATTCTACATTGGTATCATGCTGCCTTTTTATCGATCGACGACACCAGGGTTAAAGCTATTTTTACGAGGCTTCATACATCCAGTTCTTACAATTTGTGGTGTTGGAGTTTTACGTTCGGTTGCGTTATCACAGAGCAAAAATGTTGCATTAGGAGAAAGGGGGTTATGTTCGATTTTATTTATTGGTGTAATGGAGATGGTTGGGACTTTTTGCGTTCTGTCGGTAAATGATATTGGTTTGTTGATCGGATTAGTGCTCTGCGCGGCTGTTGAACAGCTTCTGAGAAGATGGTTTGGGATGTGGTTGCAAGGTTGGTTTCATAAGTTGTGTCGGTGCTCTAGTAGCGATTTGGGTGATAGCGATATGATTGATTTAACATGCCAAATGGCAGTGGAGAATCGAAGTGGCGTTGCATTCTCTCTTTGCTACAGCGTGCTGGTACCAATCGCAGTATACTTATTCTTTGCGCATCGATTGGTCTTTGATCTTGGATACCAACCGTTGACCCCGCCTGATGGCACACATATGGCAGTCGCCGCGATTTTATTGTATGATTTTTTTATCATCAAAAGATTCATTTTGAATTTTACGATGTCTATTGCATTGTTTGAGGTTTGTGCTGCAGCTGATCAATGCGAGTGTTTGTCATGTCAAAGAAGTCCGGCAGGGAATACCCCGCGTCTCAGCCTTCGGTATTATTTGATTGTTTAAACTTCGATTATTGTTTTTGAAAAATATTTTTGTTTTGAGGTTATAGCCACACGGTTTTCGAAGGATGCTGCGTGGTCGCTGCTTTCTGTCTGTGTCTACTGACGTATAGTTTGGTCCCATTTGTCTCGGCGTGTGATGCTTTTGATATATGCACATGCACCTGGGCAGGGACAAATCCAATTGCAGAAATGCATTGCAACATATTAACATCAGATTAATAGAAGAATAGATCGTCATTATTCCATTACATTCATTCATTTGGTTTTGCAGTCAGTATATTTCATCAGAGTTTTTTGGTTTCAATTCTTCTTTCCCCTTTCAATAGTATGAGTGAAGTTACATCACCAAAAAGTGCCACTGGGCATAAGAAACGGTGTGATGTGATGGAGCACGAGCATGACAAAAGTCCAAGGTACCATAAGAAACATGAATTAGAACGGCAAGGTTTTATCGAACCGCCAGATAGTCCTGACATTCATCCACGCGATACTCCAATCATAATGGGCGATCACGGTACCGGCATACACTCTCCTCGCAACCAGAAAAAAGTCCAAGAAAGAATGTTTTTCGTCAAATTTTGTTGATTTTCAATGTGATTTATCTCAAAATCCATTTTTTTAATCAAAATTTCCTTAGGTTCAGCTTGAGCATTCGGGATTTGTAAGTCCGCCTCATGTGGAGGGTATGGTGTCGATTCATGAAAAGATTCCAATGGGCGATTTACAGCGGGAGAAAGGGGCTAAGCAAGGGAATGCTGAACCAGCAGTACAAAGCGGGCGGGATGTACCAGGATTTTTTTCAAGTGAGGCGGAAGAGAGTGCGCTGTCGTTTTCAAATCCGGATGCTCTACCAGCAGATCATGTAGCAAAGGAAAATAAGGAGATTGCTGAGCTAAAAAAGAAATTGGCAGAGAAAGATGTAGAGCATCGAGCTGCGTTAGCCAATCAACAAGCACGCCATGAAGAAAAAATCAAAACTCTCCAGCAAGCACAAAGTGAGAGTGAACAAAACGATTTTATCGAACCCACCTCACCAAGCTTACCAAACCGGCTACCAGCAGAGGAATCTTCCCTCAAATATTCAAACCCCGACGCCCTACCCAAAAAGGTCAAAACAAAAGAACAAGTCATGGCAAATCACATCCTACTATTAAGTGATAGCGATTGTGAGAGTGCATTATCTATGGCGCAATGTATTGAAATGCAGCGGCTAGCATTCAAAGCCCTCGCCACTGAAAAAGCAGTCGTCCCAAGCCGCATCATGATCCCAATTCCCGAGCATGATGGCGCTTCGTTATTTAAACCAGCTTATGTACCAATCTCAAAACATGGAGACCCAACCTCTAAAAAAGTTGCTAATGGTTTGAAAGTGGTCAACGTCCGCCCGCACAACGCGGAAATAGGGCTTCCTACAGTACCGGCAACGATATCATTATTCGATAACAAGACCGGTATGTTAAAATCGATTATGGGTGGAACATTCCTGACAGCGCAGCGAACGGCCGCTGGTAGTGGGCTCGCTACGCGGTGTTTGTTAGGTAGGAGAGCTGACGATGTGAAAAAGATGGTTGTGTTTGGTGCAGGGATGCAGGGTGAGCAGCATATTCGAGCGATGATGGAGGTGTGCGATGAGATAGAAGTGGTGGTGATTTTTAATCGGAATGTGCAGCGAGCGTTAAATTTACAACAGAAAATGGCAGCTGTATTTCCGTCCATCAAATTTTGGGAGTGCCTACCACTACCGCATCCATCAATCGAAGACCACGTCGGCACTGCCGATCTCATCTGCTGCTGTACAAATTCCTCGACACCATTATTCACCGGGCATAATCTCAAGCCAGGTTGTCATATTAATGGTGTTGGAAGTTATACCCCATCAATGCAAGAAGTGCCTGAAGCGGCAGTACAACGCGCTTTGGTTGTGCCGGACACTGAGGAAGCGCTGAGTGTTGGTGATCTGTCGATTCCGAGGGGGAGTAATAGAAGTAGAGCGGAGAAGTATTCATATTCGGCAACGCTTGGTGAATTGGTTTTGCTGGCCGAGCATGATGATAGCCCAGCGGCAAGGAGTTTGACTCTTCCAATACTGCCGAAGATAGATGGACGGGATATCACCTTTTTTAAGTCGGTTGGTACAGCCGTGCAAGATATGGCAACAGCTCACGCTGTTTACGAAAATGCGTGTAATATGAGCCTCGGCACGTTTTTTTCTTTTGACTGAGAAGTTTCGGTCATATGTAATACTAATTTTTTTTGAGTCATGTTCATCAATGTTATTTGTTTGTCTTGCGTCGAATGAATATTTAACATCACTAGAATCAGTCACGTCTTACAATTTCTGTTTTCACTCTGTGTTGTTCTTTCTCTGTATTATTAGTTTTTTGAATCTTGTCTTCGACTGATTAAAAGTTTTAAAACATGGATATTTGGGATCATGTGTTATGGGTGAATTTCTGGTTCGCTGGGAATTTCATTGAATTAAGCGGGGTGTTAGCTGAATATGATAACCTTGCTTGGAAGTTGTTTTTCATGGTTGTTATTTCAAACATGACATCATTTTCCACAGCGAATTTATCGGCTGAGAACAAATGTAATTTGTTTTGGTCAGCATTTCTGGTCGGGTGTCATAAAGATATGTGGGTGCTTATTCATCAGTTTGTATGTAGGGGGATTGATGGCGATTGCTTGCGGGAGAATAGAGATCAGATGTCGGCGTTTATCTTTCTAATCCCACTATTTGCTTCAACTATTTACGCATTGAACGGGTGCCTACTCAAATACCTCAAAGATGGAGAATTACCAAGCCTACTCCGTACAGGTTCCCTGCCGTCGGTATTTCTAGTTATGTGCGCGTACCCCTTGCAAAATCTTTCCAATTTTGGAGTCTCTATGACCGACAAACTGCCGCACCCATTATTTATGCTCGCACAGGTAATGTTTTTTTACAATTTTATTTGGAAATCGCGATGAATATTTTTTGTTTGCAGATGCTGGTTGCAAAATTCATTGTGTATGTCACCAAGAGTTTGTTTAATATCTTAATTGGTCGAGCGAAGACACCGGAAATGCAAATGTCCTGGACTTCAGACTACCGCCTTGTCCTCGATTCACTGGTATCAAATATATTTCTTGGGTCTCTCCTCTTCTTTTTTTCCAATGCCCACGTATGGAGTCTGATGTCATGGATTACTCTCTCCGTCGTACAAGCACAGAGCCAGCCTGCAATTCATGTGAAGACGGATTAATGTTTTTTGGTATATTGACAAACAACTCGAAATTTGCAATTTTGAATGTCATACTATGATGCAATGTGTTGTGTAAGTATTTAGATTAGTTAGATTTAGATCACGTACGTTCACGATCACAGGATTATATATCGCCACTTTTGACTTTGTGTATAACATACGTTGGCTCTCGTCTACTTGCCCCCATTTTGATTTTAATAAAGTAATTAATAATTACCCCCAATTTCTTCGAGTATTAATCACCATAACATAAATTCAGGGTCGTTAATACATATTGATTTCAATCTTTTACTTTACATATAATTAATTCCAAAAAGTCAACACATCAACAAACGGGTGGTGCATGGTATACAGCCGTCGCAACTCTGGAGCAATTTTCCGAGGCGGGTCTGGTCGTGGCAGAATGGCCCCAGTACGTTTTTTACTAATTCGATTTTCTCGTGTTTTTTTTATTGTTTTTATGTCTATTTTGTCTGTGTAGATGCAAAATAATAACATTCACTTTATGAATCCTTGTGTGCATGCTTCTATGAATATTAATCACGGTCCACGGTGTCCCTGCGTACATTGCTCTAGCGCTGCTTCACGGAATTCCTCCTACGCATTTCAGTCTGCAAACGTACAACTCAAAAAGTAAATATTGACGAATTTGGTTAGTTTTTGATTAATTATTGTATGTTTTGAGGTTGGTTTTGGTATGTCATCAGCTCCGTCAACCGATTTTGAAATGTCTCCCTCGTCTAGTGAAGAAAGGCCGCCGCTGCAGTGTCTTGAGACGAGTACTACTTGGGCCCAGGTTTACTCTCAAAAGATGGGGTACGTTTTTATTAACATAAAAAAAGCAAGCAAAGTCAGAAGCAAACAACAAAATCGAATCCATTTTCCATTTTTTTCGCGGCGGTTTCTATTTTGGCGCTAGCTGGCCGGCGTGCTTCCTTGCGCCGTGGCCGGTCATGATAGAGCAGCGTGGGCCAGCTGCCTTGAAGACTGTGAGATCTCCAAATCGTCCTCCAAATCGTCGATAATGATTGATTGCGGGCGGAATATATCGAAATCAAAATAACATTAAAACTACATAATATTATCTTACCATTTTGGCTCAAGCCACTAAGCTTTGCAACATATCCCAAAGTAACTTATTTTATCGGAGTAATTTAAGTTAAAATTTTAATTTAAGAAACGCTGTCAAGCTCAGAAGCTTGGGCACTCGTTTTTCCTCGCTTCCGCCCCTTTGTTTTTTTCTCTTCGTTTGTTTTTGCGTTGGTAAATTTTTGGGGGGAAATGAGGAGGTGTTTTTAAATCGTGGAGAATGGAAATATTTGATTTGGCTGGATGAAACCCCATGGCCGCCAAGTGGTCAAACGCGCGGAGAGGGGCCTTGACATGTTTTCTTGCCTACGCCAGGCTTGCTAAAGCGCAGAAGGCAGAGTTTTGACAGCGTGTGATGAACATCAAGTTGGCCAACCCGAAAGACTCGTTGTCCGCGGCGTGCCAATTGTGGCATTTTGAAAAGAGCTTGGTTTCTCCGCCCCCTGCTTTTTCTCCCGTCTTTTTTTTGCGTTGGTAAACTTCGGGAAGGAAATGAACAGGCGCTTTTTAATAATTTGGAATTTTCAATTGCGGCGAAATGGTCAAGCGCGCGGAGAGGTGCGCCTGTAATAAGCGCAAGCTTATCCAGCAGCTACGACATGAAGAGTCTGCCAAAGCTCAGTTAGTTCAGGGCAGTTGGGTTTCGTGCTAGAGTTGCATTTTGCCATCATACGACTACGGCGCCGGCGTGTCATTCTTCCGACGTCTATTCTGTGAAAATGCTTTTTCCGCCCCCATTGTTTTTCGTTTTTCTTTTTTTGTTGGTAATTTTCTCGAAGGAAATGAAGTCTATTATTGTTTTGCAGAGTCATTAGGCGCTATAAAAACCTGGGCAGACCCGGCTCAACCATTGATGGCGCCCGAAGAACTACTCGCCCACGCCAGGGTTTCGCCCATTGAAGTTTTTCATTTTTCAATTCTCAGCGCAATGAGAGAGTAGTGCAGCCTCAAAGCACAAAAGCAAGAAAAAAGGTGTGGCACTTTTTTATGGTTGGCCTCATCAATAGCCATTTCGACCTTTTTCCGCCCCTTTGTTTTTCGCTTTTCCTTTTTTTGCATTGGTAAATTTCTTGAAGGAAATGAAGTACTGCTTTTTTGCAAAACCATTTTTCATTTTTTTTTTCTGTGCGCCAGAAATATTATTTGGGTTCCATTCAAGCCGGGTGAGGGGTTGAGTGTAATATGTCCACACGGCATGGGTATTCTCAGAGGGCATATACAAGAGACGGGAAATTGTCTAGTGGAGGTCAACGGCCAATTCATCGAGTACATTTTTTTATTTCATCGAATGAATTTTCTTATTTTTTGATTGATTTTTATTTTTTGTTTGCAAGTTTTCCAGCAAAAATGGTCACGCCAGATCGAGATATAATCGGAGGAGGAGTTTTGGCAGGTAAAAGGCGGCTGGAAAGCGATGAAAATACGGACCCGAAACGGCAGATTCTCGGCTTTCAGTGAGGATCCCTTCTTTTGTTGATGTAATAATATTGTTTTAAAATTATATACCTAATACTTGTACAGGAATCAGATCAATTATAATCAGTTTATAAATGAATTATTTTAATTGTACATTAAGCAAAAAATATTACAGTCAATGTGACGTATCATATTTTGATGTCGATGTGTTGTACGATCATCATTATTCATTATGTGTGTTCAGTAAGTGCAGTAAAAAATGTTTTCAGTCATATTTTCATCAGTTTAATCATCATCGTCAAATCTCTCTCTTGATTTATAAAAAAAATATGAACGCATCGGGGTCAAACAATTACGATTTCCCTGATTTTGCGGATGCATCGCCTACGCGGCGGCTTGGGAAAAATCATTATGATGATGAAACGATACAATTGGCGCTTGAATTTGAAGACCAGCCGGTTCCGATTCGTTTAGCAGCACCGCCGCGGCGGAGTTGTTGCTTTGCGGCGTTTTGTTGTTGTCTCGCACGGGAGGAGAAGCTCTGTAGTGCAAGGAAGTCGATCGTTTGGATCATGGCGGCTTTTTGTCTCGTGCAGGTGGCATTTTTGTTTGACCTTGGTAGTGGGGCGCAGGTCAATACAACAGTAGAAAAAGTTGATAAACCGATTGAAAAGAAAAAGGAATTTCTTGGTGTTGGAGGGGAGGCGTTGGATCATAGTGCGATTCTAGCGAAGTTGTCTCAGGATGAAATCCCAAATGATTTCGGAGTCACAGCATTAGAATTAGCACAGACCGTCGCTGCGACCGATGACTTCGCACCGAATGGGGCTGATGAGGCGCATTTCCCAAAGGAGGCCCGGCATGCGGCGTGCTCCCGCCCGTATGAAAAAGCATTCTTGAAAATTGCTGGTACGAGCCAGGATTTTCAACGGGTTAGTATTGTCATCCCGTATTTAATGGAAGATTGGGACAGAGCACATCGTACTATTAAATCCCTTTTGCATACGACCCCAGCTGTATTGTTGGAAGAAATTCTACTGATTGATGATGGCAATCCTACTGATGATGAGCGGTGGAATTGGAAGGATAAAGCACTTGCCCTCCACCCCAAGGTGCGAGTCCACTCCAACGCTAAGAGAGAAGGACTCATCCGATCAAAAAACATCGGTGTAACGAAAGCCAAAGCGGATTTGATTTTCTTTATGGAACCTCACATGATTGCACAAAAGCATTGGCTCGAGCCGTTAATGGAGCGGATCATGCAAGACTCAACCACAGCCGCAATCCCGACATTGGACATCATCCCGGAAACCAATTTTGACGAGTACATATTTTCAAAAAGTCCAAATTCTTCGGGTTTCAACCGACGCAATGTTTTTCTCTTACAAATTGAATTTGTTGTTTTGAGGTATCATACCGTCCCGCCACAGCTGGCAGGGTTTGATTCTGCTTTTGAGTTTAATTGGTATGAGACGATTAACAACCGCAATGCTAGTTATAGCGCGCCGGATCCGTACCCGGTAAGATTAATGCCGGGCGGCGTGTTTTTGATTAGGAAGAGCGAGTTTGAAAGGTTTGGCGCGTTTGATCCGGGTATGCTGGAATGGGGTGGTGAGAATCTTGAAATGAGTATTAAGTTATGGTCATGCGGAGGTAGCATGGAGACAGTCCCCTGCTCGCGTTTCGGTCATGTGTTCCGTGAGAAGAACCCCTACCCGGTCAATGTAAACCAGGTGATCATGAACCAGAAGCGCATGGCGGCAGTGTGGGCGCAGCCGATGCTGGAGAAGTTTTTGTCGTTGAAGCCGAATGCACGAGCTATGGACATTGGCGATATTAGCGAACGATTAGAATGGAGGAGAAGGTTGGGATGCCGCCCGTTGCAGTGGTATTTGGATAACGTCTACCCGGAAAAGGCAAAGCTGCCAAACACCGTCAGCCAGCAATTCATCAACGACCAAGCCTCTAAGAAATGGAAGGTCTTCAATGGCGCACACCCCTCCACCCGCCCATCCCACGTCACACTCCCCCCGTTGCAATGGGGGCTTGAAAACCCTGGTGAAGTTAGGCGGTTTTTGAAAAGTAGTCTACGAATGAGTGTCGATAAAGATGGTCATTACTATGCTATGAATAGCACGGACGTCCCAACACAGTCCACGGTTGCTGCACCAATGCGTTCCTAACGCCGGAATATACATCCTAGAAAGGATCTTTCTTTGAATTTATTGCAGTTGCGAATTTATAATTTTTTGCGCACTTCATATTTGTTTGAGCGTG
>JACLAD010008596.1_pt1 | contig 11088 bp, 8 predicted proteins | sample 8027901 | NCBI WGS metagenome assembly JACLAD01 (sample SAMN15725071, study PRJNA655200) | protist metagenome | isolation source: fluorescence activated cell sorting (FACS) single amplified genomes of... | place: Spain: Blaines Bay Microbial Observatory, Mediterranean Sea | collected 2016-07-05
CCGCTTTCGACCCGAAGCGGACATCTTTTTGACCATCGATGCGTTCAGCTTGCAATTACTCTCAAAAGATTCGGCCCATGCTCATTGAAAAGATCCATGTCCAAGGATTTCGACTTTTAGAAGACGTCGAGCTTCTGCTCGACGCAACAATAGCGGTAAGACTTCACTCACTGAAATCTTCGATCGGCTCGCAGGAGAGCATGGGCCAAAGTTTAGATTGGAAGACTTCTCGGCCGGCACGCGGGAAAAGTTTCTCGAGGCCAAGACCAAGCGCGAAGCCGGTGGCAACCTGGATAAGGTGCTAGCTCTCCTCCCAACGATCGCCGTCACGCTTACGTTCAAATATGATCCCGAGGCGGGAGAGCTGGGTCCGCTTGCGCCGTTCGTGATCGATCTTGATCCAGACTGCTTAAATGCTATTGCTCGCGTTGAGTACGCCGCTTCGTCGGAATCGCTGGCGACCTTGTTCGACGTTCCGGAGGCCGAGGACGGCGGCGACGACATCGCGCACTTTTACCGGCAATTGCGCGAGACTATACCTCGGGCATATCGCACCACTGTTACCGCGATCGACCCCACCGATCCGTCCAATGTTCGGACACTCGAAGGAACAGGTGCTCTTTCCGCACTTGTTCAATGCGGTTTTGTGCGTGCTCAGCGGACTCTAGACAGCAACAAACCAAGCGACACGGCGGTGATCGGACGGCTGCTCGGCACGCTCTTCCAAACCGCGAGCTCGCTAACGGCCGCAGAGGCAGACCAGACGCTGGTGGCCGATTTGAAAGCCTCGGTTAGCCAGATCGAACAGAAGATCCAGAACGACTTCGATACGATGGTAAAAAACCTGCTGCCAGCGCTAAGCGAATTCGGTTTTCCTAGTCTCAACGATGCCGAGCTACAGCCCGAGACGTCGCTCAATGTCGAGACACTACTCTCGGATCACACGAGAATCTTCTACTCCGGCCATCACGGCGTTCACTTGCCGGAGGGCTATAACGGTCTTGGGACTCGCAACCTCATCTACATGCTGCTGCAGCTTGAGACTTTCCACAAGACATATCGCGCGCGCTCGATCAGGCCGGGCACTCACCTCGTTTTTATTGAAGAGCCAGAGGCTCACCTTCATCCCCAGATGCAGGAGGTGCTGATTGCACAGCTGAACGAGGCTGTTTCTGCGCTCTCCGCCAAATACACAGATGAGCCGCCTTGGCAGGTCCAGTTCGTTATCTCTACGCACTCGCCGCACGTCGCGAACGCGGCTTCCTTCGAAGCCGTCCGTTATTTCCTGAGCTCGCCCCCTAATAGAGAAGGGACCCGTCGCGCGAAGGTCAAAGATTTCCGAAAAGGTAGTGACACGATCCCGAAGGAAGATCGTGAATTCCTCCACCAGTACATGACCCTGACAAAATGCGACCTATATTTTGCCGACAAGGCGATCCTAGTTGAAGGGACTACGGAGCGTATTCTCATACCTCGCATTGTACGGCTCATGGACAAAGAACTCGCGCCCGAGAAGAAGCTTGGCCGGCAATATATTACGACAATCGAGGTAGGAGGTGCCTACGCACATATCTTCTACCCACTGCTCGATTTCTTGGAACTGAAGAGCCTGATAATCACCGATATCGATGCGGTCCGAACTGATGAGACCAAAGGTAAGCTGCGCGCCGTCAAATGCCCTTGTTCCGAAGGCGAACACACGTCCAACGCCGCAATCCGCAACTGGTTCTCGGTTCCGAAGGGAGATCAGATCAGTATCGAGGCGCTCTGCGCTAAAACGCTCGAAGACAAGCTGACCCGGTACCGATTACTCGCGTACCAAGTTCCAGAAGATGGCTCTAGCTGGTGCGGACGAAGCTATGAGGACGCCTTGATCCTCGCTAATCCGGATCGATTCGACTTATTTGAAGAGGAAGATCGCGAGTTGCTCGCTTGGGAGAAGGCACAGAGCCTCAAAAAATCAGACACGGCTTTGCAGTTCGCCATCCAAGAATCCGATTGGTCGGTCCCGAAATACATTAGACAGGGCTTGGCTTGGCTGTCCGAGCCGCCTCCGCCCCCTGATGGCATACCCGCCATCGCTGAGGATGTTGACTATGCTCCGGTAGAGGCTAGCGTCGTAAATTCGGCCGGCGTCAAAGCGGCGATCGTGAACTCTGGCTAAGGGTATGATTTATGACAAACCCAGCGATTGAAGCCGCCAAGGAGGCACAGGCAAAAGTTGATTCCTGCCTAGATTATGGCCGCAATTTCCGACTGGAGGCCGGTGCCGGCGCCGGTAAGACCTACTCGCTAGTCGAGGCGCTCAAGAAGCTTATTAGTGAGCGCGGGCGCGAATTGCAACGAGCGGACAAGAAAGTCGCCTGCATAACGTATACCGAGGTGGCACGCGAAGAAATTGCGCAGGAGATCGAGCAGCACCCAGCCATTCTCGTCAAGACCATTCATGCGTTTTGCTGGGGGTTCATGTCCAGGTTCCAGAAGGAATTGCGGGCACTCGTCTCCGGCCTTGAGGACAAACAGGATGAAATCGAGGAAGCAGGCGGAGTCGTCGATCAGGTCGTAGAGTATCAGCTCGGTTTTTTCGGGATCGATGAGAAGCGGATCACCCTGCATCATGACAATGTCCCACGTTTTATGGCGTTGCTTCTAGGCAAGCCGAAGTACCGTGCGCTGTTCGCGGCTACATACCCGATCATTTTCGTCGATGAGTATCAGGACACCGACCCGCACTTCATGGAGGCACTCGCAGAGCATTTCCTCGGCACAGGGTCCGGCCCGAAGATCGGCTTATTCGGGGACCATTGGCAGACGATTTACCGAAGCGATTATGGCTTGGCGGCTTATCCTTCGGTTGAGGCTATCAACAAGGGCTCTAACTTTCGGTCCGTGCCAGCAGTCGTGAACGTGCTGAACGCACTACGCCCTGATCTTGGACAGTCGGTTAAGGACCCCAACGCGCTCGGCGAGGCGCGGTTCTTCCATGCCAATTCTTATACTGGCGAGCGAACCAATACGCGTTCTTCCAAGAATGACACGCCGCCCGAGGTCAGCCGGGATTTCATGGCGAAGCTGATGGAAACTCTCAAACAGGATGGGTGGGACCTGTCTTCAGAGAAGACTAAAATCCTAATGCTCACCCATAATGCGATCTCTGCTGAGCGCGGTTATTCAATGATCGCCAAGTCCTATCGCTACAACGACTCCTTTGCAAAGAAGGAGGACCCTCTTATCGCCTTTCTCGTCGACATCGTCGAGCCGATGTGTCGGGCCTTTAACGAGAAGCGCTTTGGGGACATGTTCAGGGTCCTCGGACAGCGGCCGGAACTCAGTGCTCACGCCGACAAGGTTGCTTGGTCGACGGATATGGCAGAGCTAGCAGAAGCCCGTATCAACGGGAGCATAGGCGACGTCATTGATCTCCTGAAAAAGACACGTCGTCCTCAGCTGCCGGACAAGATCGTGAGACGCGAGCAGGATCTCGCTGCGGCCGACGGTGAGACTGAACTTCGTCGATCTCTCGAGGAGCATCGACTCGTGCGTGAGGCGCCTTACCAGGAGGTAGTGCGACTCGCAGAATTCATCGAAGGCCAGACACCGTTCGCAACCCAGCACAGCGTAAAGGGTGCCGAGTTTGATAACGTCATTGTCGTGCTCGGCGGCGGATGGAATCATTATAATTGGCCACAGCTTCTTGAATTGTTGACGACGGGCGCGATCACAAAGAAGAACGAGAAAGGCTATTATCGAGCCCGAAATCTCTTCTACGTGTCGGTCTCTCGGCCGAGGAAAAGGCTCGCGGTCTTAGCGACCCAGACGGTGTCGCCAACAGCGATGCAAACAGCGAAGAAGCTATTCGGGGAAGACAATATTATCGGCCTCGAACTTTTATGATATCGGAAGCGAAAGATAGCTTTGCCGCCATTCTTTGACAATTCCAAGCCTCACCAGAAAGTCTATTGAAAGGCCTTGGAATTAATCTAGCTGCAGTAGCGCCTCTCGAAGCCCTCTTTTATTGGCTCGAGAAAACACTCGACCGCCACACTTTCCGAGCAGTGACTGCTTTTGGCCGATAGCGGTCCATTATCCTAAGATTAGTGTACACGCTAGCCTTGGTGAACAGGGTGACACGTAGGCTAGGGCCTATGCTTATGTAGCGCCTCGTGTGGAATCCCATGGAATTAAGTCGCGGGTAGCTTCGACGGTTCAGGCAAGAAATCACAAGGGTGGCAATCAAGCACATCAGCGATCCGGTAGAGCTTCTGTATGGTCAGGTTAACCTCGCCCCGCTCGATTCGTCCCATATAGCTTCGATCAATCTCACAAAGCAGGGAGAGCCTGTCCTGCGATATCCGCTGGCTCTTACGGATTTGGCGAATGTTCTTTCCCAGTGCAGCAGCAAGCGGATCCATAGTCGCCTCGTGGTTTCAAGGCAGGACTATGCTGCGTTGCGGACCTATCGACCACGGACTATAATCCGCATTTTTCAGCCGCTATGACTTTCCCATCTCAGGTGCTGCATGAAATCTCGTACCTTTCCGCTCGATCAGCGCCTTCACGACCTGCTTAGGCAGGAGGATTACGCTGTCTTCACCATTCCAAAGCTGCGAGATGCTTACGCGGAGCAGATCAAGGAATTCAATTTCGATATCAAAGACTTGAGAAGATACCTATACGGCTATATCAATCGTATGATCCGGAGTGGCTGGGTTGAGCGGGACGCTGAGCGGCGTACGCATGGTCAGGTGTACCACATGCGGGAGAAGCCTAAAGAACTGAAAGTCAAGCTGATCTCTCCGGGCTTTGAAGCTAAGCTTTATATCAATGAGCCGAAAGCCACACGTACCTTGCCTTCAGGCAGGCAGGAAACTTCAATTAAGCAAGATCCCAGCCCGGTTGCAGGTCTTGCAGCTCAATGCAAGGAAACCCAGCTGGATATGCTCAGTAGCTTGGGAGAGGCGGAGAAATATAAGAGCCTGATGGAGGAGCTGCCCCAGATCGCTGACGCGTTGGAAGCGCAATACCTCGATGCTCGTCATCGCAGCTCTCGTCTCTTGGGACAGCTTCGTGCTCTGGAAAAAACGCTGCAGACCCTGCAAGAGAATGGCACATGAAGCTACGCCAGTGGCAAAGCCGCTGTATTGATCAGGCCGTAATGCAACTGAGCCCGCAATCTCCCCATTTTTTCTGTCAGGCTACACCAGCAGCGGGTAAGACGCGCATGGCTGCCGGGCTGGCGTTGGCCTTGCTCAAGGCTAGCCGAATAGACTTGGTGATCTGCTTTGCTCCTTCTCGACAGATCGTTGCAGGGATCCAGAGCACCTTTGCCGATGTGCTGGGCAGGCGGCTGGATGGAGCCATAGGTGCCGTCGGCGCAACGTATACCTACCAGGCCATGCCATTTCTTGATGCTTCATTCTGGCAATTGCTCGATGAGTACCGGGTATTAGCAGTCTTTGATGAAATCCATCACTGCGCGGGTGGTGATCCTGTAATGAGCAACCGATGGGGGCAGGAGATCATCCAGCGGGTGCAGGATCGAGCGGCCTATACACTAGCGTTGTCCGGAACGCCTTGGCGCTCTGATGAGCGTTGTATTGCTCTGGCCCGCTATTCAAATCCTCAGGGGACGCTGGTTTGCGATTATCGCTATGGATTGGAGGCAGCCGTCAGGGATGGCGCTTGTCGGTCGCCTCGGATTGTGTTGCTGGATAATCAGCAGGTCAGACTGGAGCTGCAGGAGCGTCAGACCAGGGAAACGAGAGAGTTTGGCAGTGTGGGCTGCCTGTTGCGTGAGTCTCCGGTCACCTATGAAGATTTGTTGCACCATGAAGATATCATGGGTCAGCTGCTGAATCTTGCGATGAAAAAGCTGGCAGAGGTGCGAAGCCACGTAGCCGATGCGGGCGGGCTGGTAGTGGCCACAGATGTTGAGCATGCACACCTCATCGCAAGCTATCTAGCAAGAATGGGAGAGGACAGCATGATCGTTACTTACCGGTCGCCTGATGCCCAGAAACGTATCGAAATTTTCCGCCATGGCAAGACGAAATGGATTATCTCGGTTGGCATGATCAGCGAGGGGACCGACATCCCTCGTTTGCAAGTATGCTGCTATCTAAGCCGTATCAGGACAGAAATGTATTTTCGTCAAGTTCTGGGACGGATTTTGAGAAGGCGGAAAAACAATGATAACCATGCGTGGTTATATGCGCTTGCCGAGCCGATGATAAAGTGCTTTGCAAAAAGAATAGCAGACGATTTGCCAAGTGAATTGGCGGTGCTATCCAAATTAAAAGAAGAAAAAGGCAAGCCGGAAGAAAATACATGTCAGGCTAGTCATGAAGCTTCTCATCAATTGCGTGACACATCGCGTTTAGAAGGGGAGAGGCATGAGGAGGAGGGAGAGACGACGCCCAGCCCTTCAGTGAAGTGGATGGAGGTGTACTTTTCTCAGCAATACCGGCAGCAGCTGTTGGCGATTTACTGAAAAACGGCTATACAGGATCTTGTTAAACAATAACAAAGAGAAGGCTGGAAAATATGCAATTACTGGTCAGGCCAAAGCCATTTCTTGATGAGTCATTAGAGAGTTATTTGCTGCGCTTAACTGAAGCTAACTTCATTGAATCGTATCGGTTGATGAGCGGGGCCATCAAGGAGTGGTTGCTAGAGAAGGACCATGAGGCTGGCGGGGCCTTTCCATTGGATTTGGCGACTGCGAATATTTGGCATGCACGTCAGAGCAGTAGCTTTCGTATTCGTGCTTTTTTACTCTTAGAAAAGTTAACAGATAACGAAGAACTTCCGCTATTAGCGCTCTCTATGAGGCATTCAGCAGCAGATTTTTGCGGAGGTTATCGTGCATTGGCAAGAGGCGGCGTTCATACCCCACGCTGCTTTATACGGAAGTCAACTATTCCTGTTTGTCCTCTTTGCCTGTCCGAAAATACCTATATCCCACAGGCATGGCATTATCAATCCTACACCGCATGTGTAAGGCATGGAGTAAAACTGATAGACAAATGCCCGAGTTGTGGCGAGTCATTGTCGTACCTTGAAAGCGAAATAATAGGGAATTGCTGTTGTGGATACGAGCTGCGTCTAGCAAAAACTATTCAAGCGAATGAAAAAAACATATTGCTTGGCAGGTTAATTACTTGCGAAGAAATCGAGTTCCCAGGTCCATTAGGACACATGTCATCTATCTCTATAAGAAATGCTGCGTTGCTTTATTATTGCACCATAAGTTCAGTAAACATGGAGGACGAGCTAGAGGTAAATAAGTCGCTTCTGCTAGCCATGGATTTTTATGCAAACTGGCCGTTTCGGTTCAGAGAAACCTTGTCTGAAAACTTTAATAAAGTCAATGAAAGGCTGATAAGGCCATATAACAAAACACCCATATCGTTTGCCATAGGGTCGTGCTTGTCATCAGCGATAATGATAAAAGGAATGAGGGAGGAAGAGAATTTTATTTTATGCGAGCTGTTTGGCTGTTTGAAGAGCATTGTAGGAAACAATCCCAGGTCAAGGGTAGGCAATCGTGGCGATATGCTGCTAACGATTGTAGATGCCGCGGTGCTGTTACGGACAACCCACGAGCAAATTTACCTACTCTTGGGAAGCGGATACCTCAAGGCTGCTGGCCGCATCAAAATATACCAAAAGGTTTCGCCACATGAACCTATTTTTTATCTTCGCCAGGTCATTGAGCTAGCAGAGTCCCGAATGCCGTCTGATTTCGGTGTCGTTGCCACCTACCTTCCTCACTGGTGAAGAAATGCATATTAATGACATTCTGAATATCCAAGATGTGGGTGAGAGGTCAGATTCGCTCAGAAAGTGCTTTTGCCCTTATAGTGAGTTGGTCGATGTAACGGGGAGCGAAGCATCTGCTGTAATCGTTTTGATAAACCTGTCGGTGAAGAAAGGGGCCCTAGAAGATCTTTCTAGCAGAAAATCAGCGCAACAGTTACTCAATGATGAAAAGCACCTGCTGTCCTGCGTCAGAGAAATAGGTTGGCAGCATAGCCACAACCTCAAGCATCCAGACGCAAGGGTTTCTGGTGGACGGATAATGGTGAGTCCCCCGCTTAACTATGCAGGATATATATCGTCCAATGGTTTGGAAAGAGAGTTTGGATGGTCCCATGACTCTAAAGCCTACAATTCTGCAAGAATGTTCGGTGCGGCATTTTTATGGAATGGGGGTGCAAATAACCTGTCGATGCTTCTTAGCGAAGGACATACAGTATGGCGAGATGCTGTACGGTCTCTTGGGTTGAAAGGAAAAAAAATTGAAGAATTGATAGAGGCTATTCATAATTGTCTTGTTTACCCTTTACTTCCTAATGAGGTAAGCCGGTTTTCCCCCCAAGTACGCTTCATTTATCAGGGAGATTACGTGGCGCTAACGCCAGTGGTTTCTCATGCTATGATGGTCTATATTCAGAGACTCGTGAGAAGAAAAGCATGCTCTTTTATTGGGTTAAGCTATCCCCACTCTGCCTCGATGGGTGATCTCGCAGGATCTGTGGGAGGGCACATCAATGTACTATACTATCCCCCTCGGCTCGAAAGGCCAGCTAATGTTGATCTGTCACAAGCAAGGGTTCATACCATAATGCAGGGTAGGCACTTTTTCTATCAAAGCTGCCTCTCTGATGATGGTTTTTTATCTGCATGTAATATTCTAGTAAATGCGAAGCGCTTTTCAACGGATAAAGTAAGGCGGCAAGAGAAGCGGCATGCAACTTCTAGGATAAAGAGCACGTTGAGAGAATGGTTGTCCCCAGTTTACGAATGGCGTGAAATTTTCAAAGAAAAAATTGATGCTTATCCTTACGAACTGACAGATAGTCTCGAATGGCGAGTCTCTACACTAGAAGGTAGTCCATCGCCAGCTCTTGTGCGGGAACTGAGTGTTATCCTCAATGATCAGCTGGGTTACCACCCTAAAACAAGACGTTTTGCATATCATTACGATTTGATGATGCCTTTAAAGGCAATCCTGAGGGGGAGTTTAAAGGCGAGTGAGTTTGTTGAAGAGCCGGAGCCTAAGTCGAACTTGAGCGAAGGTAGTAATAATTTATATATTTATCTAAAAGATATGCGTGTCTACGATGCTTTGGCAATGGCCAACCCTTACCTTTGCGGAATCCCTTCTTTAACTGCTTTATGGGGGTTAACCAAGGAATACGAAATTAAATTAAACGTACTAACAAATGCCTCTTTGAAATTTGATGGAGTGGCATGGTTTTTACGTGAATACCAAGAGCGGGGTGATACGAAGGTTCCTGCCCCAACCAGGCTATCAAGGGAGGCTGGCAGGCTGATGCTGTCCGGGCTGCTGCCTACTCGGTTCTGTGACATGGTGATGGATGTAGTCATTCGAGTAAGCGATCCTGACATTGAGCTAACAACGATCGATCCTCAACTATTGCAGGCCGCATGTCCGAGTCGATTTGCTGGAGGCGTTCTGCATCCCCCCAGCCTGCAAGACGAACGTCATTGGTGCCAAGTAGTGGAGGATAAAGGACTGTTTAAGCAGTTGCGGCAACTGCCCCGTAGTGGGCGCTGGGTAACTCCCGGGTCCATTCAGTCTGATAGCCTGCATGAAACTTTATATTTATGTAATAAATTCAGTGATTTAAAGCCTGTGTCGGCAGGGTATGCATTGTTGGAAGAGCCCGTGGAGCGTGCGGGGAGCGTGATGAAACAACATGCTTTTGCTGAGTCACTGATTAGTGTGGCACGTCTGGGCTCACCAATTGAGTATCGCTGGGAAGGGTGGGAGGCGTTTGCGCAGCAGGCGTTTTGGGGGATGCGTGCAGAAAAACGCGCTATGCTGATGGCAAAAGCCTAGGAGTAGACCGTGTGATCGAACTCGCTAGAAATCTTAGCTATCGAAGGTCGTTGTCACCAGGAAAAGCCGTCTTTTTTTATAAAATGAAGGATAGCGAATTTGAGCCGCTGGAGGCTGAGAGCAGCCGATTGCGTGGCGTCAAGTCCTCGTTTTCCGAAGCCTATGACGGAAAAGGCAAAACCAAAAATGACGATGCAGTAGGAAAGCTGCCATTTGGCAATCCGATCTTCATCGAATCGTGCTTTGTCCCCCCGTTGGTAGAGCACATTTATTGCCGCTTTTCTCTTCGTGCTGAATCAAATGTAATGCAGCCTCTGGTGTGCAGCGATTTAAAATTAGCTGAACACCTTAAGACTTTAGCGATACGATATCGAGAGACAGGCGGATTCGATGTATTGGCTAAGCGCTATTGCATCAACCTTATGCTTGGGACTTGGCTATGGCATAATCAACATGCGAGAAACATAGAGCTTTCAATAAGCGTGTCGGACTATGACGATGTTTTAACTGTCAGCATTCCTAAGCAGCAAGGCAATGACCCCTTGTGTTGGGATGAGAGTTCTCGGACGGTACACAAAATCCTTTCTTCTGGGATAAGTCGTGCTTTTTATGATCCTCAAAAATATTGGTTTGCAGATATTACGGCTAAAATTAAAGTTGAGTTTTGCCAAGAGGTTTTCCCTAGCCAAGTTTTAGTAGACAAGGCTGAATTAAAAGATAGCCCCGCTAAGCAGTTTGCTAAAGTGGCAACAAGTGATGGGCGTGCAGCAGTATGTTTTACCTCGACAAAAGTGGGCGCTGCTTTGCAAATGATCGATGATTGGTGGGAAGAAGGTGCTGAAAAACTGCTTAGAGTAAGTGAGTATGGTGCTGATAGGGAGTTTCTGATTGCCAGGCGAAGCCCCTCTACAGGAAAAGACTTTTACTCTATTTTATATGACTCTGAGAAGTTATTGAAAAATTCTGTAGAGAATGAGATCTGTCCCGATTACCATTATCTTATGGCAGTGCTTGCCAAGGGTGGCATGTTTCAGAAGGGTAAATAAGGATAAGGTGGGGTTTATGTCGAGATACTATTTTTCAGTTCGTTATATGCCCGCTAATGCGGATGCAGGACTGATGTCAGGTCGTTGTATCACAGCACTTCACTACTTCATTATTTATAACCAGCCTTATGATATTGGGGTTTCTTTTCCGTTATGGACGGATGAAACTATAGG
>JACLAD010000414.1_pt1 | contig 11085 bp, 12 predicted proteins | sample 8027901 | NCBI WGS metagenome assembly JACLAD01 (sample SAMN15725071, study PRJNA655200) | protist metagenome | isolation source: fluorescence activated cell sorting (FACS) single amplified genomes of... | place: Spain: Blaines Bay Microbial Observatory, Mediterranean Sea | collected 2016-07-05
TGGGTTGTGTTTTACTAGTCAAACTTTTCAGATCTCGACTGTTTATAGGACTGCGTGGGGCATTTTCTTCGTATGATATGTTGATCTTTTTTGACGTTGGAACAAGTTGAGGCAGTGTGTTTCCTGGAAATATAACACGGATGTTTTGTCAGTTGGCAGAAAATCATGAAAATATATGTACTTACTCAACATTATCTAATATTATTTTCGTACCTGACATCACTTCGTATGGATATCCGTTGCCTATGAATTATTTTGGCGGGCGAGGAAAGTTCTGTGGGGATTGTGGTGGAGGTCTGTATATTGTGGTGGTGGTCTGTATATTGTGGTCTATCTATTGTGGTGTGTATATCGTGGTCTATATATTGATGGAGGTGGTCTGTCTGTTATAGTATGTCGAAGTGTGTCGTACGTGGTTCACGAAAGGGAACCAATAACCCAAACAAGAACGTACTAAAAATGTTCTATTACATTTTGATTGGCTGAAACATTTACATTTTGTTTAAAAGAGTGAGACAGCTGCTTCTGCGGTAAATTACGGTTTATGTCGGCTGGGCTTTGAAAATGTTTTAAAATGGTTCCTTCAACAAACTTTCCCAACTCCAATCAAATTGGTCAGATGATAATGAACAACCAATCCAAACTCAATAAAAGCAATACCAACCGCGTGAGCTATTTCTATAAACCAATAAAAACGTTGTTATTCAATATTATATAACCAATTAAAATACTTTACTACACTGTTTTTAAAAACCATGGGACGTGTAATACTGTAAAAGGGTAAGTAAGGTCAGAGCAAGCGATATTGGCCCGCGTGGCGTACGCAGGACCGTGTTTTTTGCCATGAGTCCAAGTGCGTTTGGTTTTAATAACATATTCGATCCAAAATATTTTCCGGAAGAGATTTTTGAGGCTCAGATTGCAAGCAACGTAACAATCGAGCCAAGGATGTACAAAGAATCAGTTTACAAACCCGTTCTTGTGAATTCTAAGCTTGAAAACATCGAGAAAAACATCCCGTTTTTTGCCATTCGTTCAATAGAATTTCGCATTTTATAGGGCTTTGGCTTGATATTATGTATAGAATATCTCGTTGCTCGAGATATTCTACCCCGTTGCTCACATCTATCTTGTTTTATATTGCGGACCATCAGAAGGATTCAACATTATACTCAGCTCCGAATTTGAAACTGAAGATGCTGCAGAGTTTTTGATCGGTCAGTTGCCTCTTGACAAATGCCAGATACTAAATGTTGTTGATGGTTCGCCTCCCAAGCCATGGGTACCAGAGTATGGAGATGTTGTTAGGATGGGCGAAGATATAGTGCAAATCATGAAAGTTGAAGACGTTGGAAAGGACGAAACTGATCTCGTTACAACGGTGAATGCGACAGCGAATGTGAAGCAAAAGAACGGAAAAGTAAAAATGGTTGTGAAGCTGAGCGAATTGCGAAAAGCAGATGCTGGTGTTGAGTTCAAATTAGATAATGTTTCTGTGGCTGAGTCTGCTGATGAACCCAAAACTGAACCTGAAAGTCAAGTCAAAAAGTCAAATGAGGCTAAGGGAAAGAAAACTAAGAAGAAGAGAAAGAAGGTGGCCAAAAAAAAAATAAAGGCAAAGCCTTCAAAGCTGGCAAGGGAAAAAAGAAAGCTTGACATTACGTGATTTTCACAAGATTTCATTCATAGCAATGCTATTTGTCGTAGTCGAAATACGAGCTGGGTTAGACTACGACACTGCCTGTAACAGTAACATTGTCCGATACATCCGAATACTAATGAAGTACCGCATCAACACAGGATTGGTCTTATGTCTGTGTTGAACATGCGCGTAAACGTGACAATATTACAGGAGGAATTCTGAAAAATCGAATGCTTCAGAAGGTTCAGGCAAAGGTTCCACTTACTACGGATGATGGCATTTTCGAATTTCATATAGTTATTGAACAACGAAGACTCGGAAAGGGCAAAAACAAGGCAGCGAACCGGCCCACTTTTGCTGATCTACAGAACAGCCTATCGGTCTCCGACATGTAATATATTTGCGATTCAAAAGCTTGTTTGGTTGATACAAAATTTTGGCCTCGCGTGGCAAAACGGATTTAGTTGACGTTGCTCTCTTAAGAACATGATCGACTACGTGTGGTATACCACACTACATGCCCTTATAGTTTAAGTAGCAGCCTATATACGTACTAGCTCATGCACTGTGTGTGTGCTAAATTAATTGTGTAATATAGAAAGGTTTTAAAGGAAAAATCAATTTTCCCGATGGATTTACCGTGAAAAACTGTCTGGCAGGGCACTACCAAGACGGTATTCTTGTACTATTATGATACTGCAGGCGGGAGTCTAGGCAATGACAAGTTCAAGCGTGTGTACATGCAAGTTAATTCTGAACGACTATTTGAAACAGAAGGAACAGCAGATCATGGACAAAAACCTTTCTTTAGTGGCCAGGCAAGTATGTGGAAAACATATATGCATAGTACTACTACGTAATATGTTTGGCTCGGATGCCGCAGGAATATTGTGGTGAGCCGACCTGCCTGTCGAGATATGCCTGATCGCCGAGAACGATCTACGAAAGGGATATGATATATATAAGTGATAGATACTCAGAAGTACCTAAGATGTGGGTGTCAGTACAAGGGGTTTTCAAAACACTCTCCTTAAACTATGAGGAATTTCCAATCGTAACGGATTTAAAAACAAGAGCTCTCGAGAGCTCGCTACTACGTTTCAACAACATTTTGATGTGTGATTTTGGCTGTCGTGCGGCCTTTGCACCTATGCCATTTTTGGTTTGACAACAGTTAAGCACAAGCTTTAATTTTGTGTGAAATCCCGATCACATTTGGTTTAAAAAATTAAGTGTATAATGATGTGTGCAGCACAGGCATGGCATGTGTTTTTTTTAACATTTTGTGTCGAGAGAGTTTTTTTTTTTTTAACATTTTATGCATCGAAATTTTGTTTTAAAAAATCCTTACCGTCCGCCCGGCACACATTCGCAGCTACGACTGACTGCATCGATCGGTTCAAACCAAATAAAGCTATACACTTCCACGCACACACATACATTACACACATTACACACATTACACGACTACCACCACCATAGCCAAACCCGTCACCATACCACAGCACAGCACAGCATAGCGTAGAATTGAGCGAACACACACACACACACACACACAACATATAGCACACCATACCAGGCAATTGTGTTTCGGAAAGTTCCTTGTTGTTGGACTTCCGTTCCCAGCATACATACGTCAAGTATTTGGGCATTGACCCCAAAGAACCCTGTAGCAAATCGTATACCATTTTGGTCCGGCGCCGTCGGTACCAAGATATCTACGCTCCCTGTTTCCAGTAGCGTCTGGGTGGCGTATTATCGATAGCAAAGCCGGTAAATAGTCGCTACGCACGCCCCCTAACCTCCGAACACCTCCCATGTCCTCTGCGGAAGAGGATTTTGGATATAACTCGCTTGATGACTCAACCCCGTTGTCCGACAGCGATGGTGTGCGAGACTCATCCCCGTTCCGCGCCTCGGATTCCCCACCTCGCACATCATTCATGCCACCCACGACTCAATCGGTTCAAACCGAACAAAGCATGACTGCGAGTCAATGCAAGGATAGTATCGATTTTTTTTTGCAAAATCCTTCTGGCGGAGATGAATCATCTGACCGACGACAAAAGTCGAATTATTCATCTCGTTCAGATAATTCATCTCGTCCAGTTGATTCATTTCGGTCAGATGGTTCATTTATGTCAGATGATTCATTTCGGTTGGATGATTTATCCAGCCCGTTTGGTCTTGTTTCGGACGACAACGATGATCCCAACCGAACGACCCCAACCGAACACCATGGTCTTTCGGGAAAGGAACATGTCAATGCACTGGCAGTTCAAAAACATGTAGTTGACAAAAAACAAGAGAAAGTCTGCCCAGTATGTGAGAATGGTGGACATAAAGAACTTGAAAAACAATTGAAGTTCAAACGCTTTCCGTATGATATTATTTATGACCACAGACAAAAGAAATACAAAATATATGGGTATAAGCACAAGCAGATGCAAACCACAAGACAAAGAGGGTCCCACCAAGAACCTAACTTAAATACTGGCAATCCGTCGACTGAGCCAAAAAACTTCGGTCTAGGAGACATGGTAGAATTCCAAGACAAGGATGGGGTTTGGCATCTGGGAGAAGTTGAAACTATTGAGAAAAATGTGTATCGAATACTAGACAACCGTCAAAAGAAAAACATAGTTACTCTTGAAGTGTCATCCCAAAAGGTTAGATCCCCCCCGTCCGCCATCCTTGGAATTTGCCCTAACTGTGAAAAAACCTATTGCCGCGCCCTAGATCAAGGTAAAATCAATAAGAGGACGTTGCCAATGGGTTGCTCTACTCACCCTCACGTATGGTGTCGATTCGACGAATTTATAGACAGAAGAACTCCCGTAAAAAAAGGAATGACTGGTGATGAGAAAGACGCCACACTTTATGCCCGTGTATCTGTGGCAACATGTCATATGTGCAAGGAAGACGGCAAGGATTATAAGAAGTCGTATGCTTGTAATTTTTGCAAGGTAAATTTCCTTTGTGGGAATGATATTGTGATTCAAGTATTCATTCTTGTTCTATTTGGTATAGTCGCCTCTCGGCACTTTTCGAAAAATGCGAAAATCCGTAAGCGAATGTCAAAAGTGTCCATTTCGCAAACAAAACGAACCTCTGCATGTACCTCGGTCTGAAATGCGTAGTGAATCGGCAGTCATAATGAATCCCACGACTGAAGATGGATTTGCTAATCGTGGTGGGTGATTATGTGGAACCTGCAAAAACTCGCTCTAAGCGATTTGTAATCATGTTTCAGTGAGCGATTTGTAATTAATGTAGCCATCAGTAATGAAGGGAAAGGTCAGCATTTTGATGGATCCTTGCACAGACTTGGCGGTTTTCAAATGCGAGACACTACTACACAGAAGAAAAGCCAGTTTTCACAAACACAGGTCCATCGACGGGCATAATAAAATGAAAGCGTTATTTATTTTTTAGCGTATTTGACCTTGTTGTGTTCGATGATTTTGCGTGTATCTTTTGTTTTAGGATTCCGGGGACTCTTGGCCGGAATTGCAGCTGCAAACAATTGCAAGTAATAAACTGCCAGCAGGTTCAAATTTCGCAAGTGAGTGTTGAGCTTGAGGCGTGGCAAAGACTCAAATTTTTGTGAACCATTTAGTTTGTGACACAGTATGACAATATTACAGGAGGAATTCTGAAAAATCGAATGCTTCAGAAGGTTCAGGCAAAGGTTCCACTTACTACGGATGATGGCATTTTCGAATTCCATATAGTTATTGAACAACGAAGACTCGGAAAGGGCAAAACCGATGCTAATGCAAAGGACAAGGTCATAGAGGATTCTTCGACTCGAATCCAAGATTTGCAGAAACAAAATAAAGATTTGCAGAAAGAACTTCAGAAGGTACACTATCAAATACAACCAATTTTGTGCAAACCGCCGATGAAGAATTCAGCATTACATGCGAGCAACTCGGATTTGTTATATGCAGGGCAAAGATGAAGCTGATGCAAAGGACAAGGCCATGAAGGACTCTTTAGATCAAATCCAAGATTTGCAGAAAGAACTTCAGAAGGTAAACTATCAAATACAACCAATTTTGTGCAAACCGCCGATGAAGAATTCAGCATTACATGCGAGCAACTCTGATTTGTTATATGCAGGGCAAAGAGGAAGCTGATGCAAAGGACATGGCCATGAAGGACTCTTTGGATCAAATCCAAGATTTGCAGAAAGAACTTCAGAAGGTAAACTATCAAATACAACCAATTTTGTGCAAACCGCCGATGAAGAAATCAGCATTACATGCGAGCAACTCGGATTTGTTATATGCTGAACCAACAAGCTCGACCCCTGGCAGATTGAACGCTCCGCTGAGCGGGAAGCCTCCACAGCCACCACCACGATACAGTTCCAGTAGAAAAAAAACTTTACCAAGCAAATCAAGATTATTGTCGGGCCAGAAACGGAAACTTCGAGCTGTTTATCAAGATGTTGTTGCAGAAGTGAAGAACACTTACAAATCTCTTAACAACGACAAGCAGGGCCCTTCGAATGACACACAGTTATTTCAAGAATTGAAAGAGAAAATCATGCAAAATCGGGAGAAAATCAAGCAAATCCTGCAAAAGCAGTCTTGGCTTGGCGAAATGGCAACATTCGAGGTTGACAAGTTCAAAAGGCTCTACGATTTTTGTGCTGATAATAGCATCGAGGACCTCCTGAAAAAGCCAAATGCAAAAGAGAGCATCTCCAAAATCTGTAAGGATGTGATATTCGAGTTTAATTTGAACTCGAAACTGAAACCCGGTACAAAAAAGGATTCCCCCACGTATATTTAATCTGAACATTTAGCATTTGAATCAGAATCTTCTTGTGTCGTTTATATACTATGTAATTTGTGTCCATGTTTTGTTAGAATCTGGGAAAGGAGTGTCTGAGGTAAAACAAATGGAGCAAGTAGAAGATGATAGACACTCTATAAGACTGCAAGTACAGCAGAAAATGCAAGATTTATTCAAAAATCATCGCGACGAGCAGCAGAAAATGCAAGATTTATTCAAAAATCATCGCGACGGGTTACTAAACCGAGTGCAAGCATTGATAACACAATGTTTTGATTCGCGACACAATAAACCAAATTCAATCAAACTTCTTGGAGAACAGATGCCTGTATCATGGCTACCCAAAGGGGGGAAAATAGGGCGATTGCTGTATCGTATGACGACGGACTTATCCACACATCAGATTCACGGGTATTGTTCGAACAAGGGATCAACATTGATAATCGTGAAGGACAAGAAGGGCAACGTGTTCGGTGGCTGTTTGGGTGTTGATTGGACCGGCAAAGGCGATCGGTGGAAACGAGACCCCTCAGCGTTTCTATTTGTTTTGAAGTGCAATGCGAAACAATGCGCAATTAAGTTGCCTTTCAGACGAGAGAGTGATAAAAGTAAAAGGTCTTTCAGTCATTATGATCGTAAAAAATTTGGGCTCATTTTCCATAAAGGATTTGAAATTTTTCGAGAGGGTTGTTGTCGCAAGGATTTTGGTAGTTCGGTCTGGGACGCTGTACCCGAACTAGTAAATAAGACAGGCTGGAAAAATGGGGAATTCACACCCGACGAAGTTGAAATCTATCAGATTATAAAGAATGTGTACTAATGCACGCAAATTTACGAATTTCGCATGGAGAACATCCAGCATCGTCCAGTGCGGGGATACCGCAGTTCAACAAGCAACCTCAATCCAGCCGTCCATCCTGGAGCCACTGGACCGGATTTTCCAACCAATTTCTTGCCTCCAAATGCCAAAGTAAGTTGTTAATTGTCCTGCATTACCAAGTCTTTTATGTGCAAATACCCCAAAAATTTTGGCTGAATGGACAGCCATATCTATGTGTTGTCATAACTATATAAGAATATTTATTGATGAAGGCATCACACGTGCAAACCTCGGTACTCTTTTTAGCTAGATCCTTCGGTTCTGTTACTTTCCTTCCATCCTCGTCTTTCCTTGCAATATCGACGGTTTTTAAAATGTAATATCGGTTGGGTAGTCAGTCAATTGGCCATCTGCACTGTCACACTCCGGAGTTTTCAGTTTACGTAGACTCCCAAAATCATGATTTCAAATACCTAAAATTTTCTACAGTGTATATCATATTATATTACATTATATTTTAATGGATTAATGTGTTTTAAAATAAAAAAAAACTGAAAAATCTAGAAAGTTGTCATCGATACCTATCCCCAACACAGGGTGACAGGTCTGTTGGCCATCTGGCCTATTCAATTATCATATTACAGCGAGGGGACATGTGGCATGATATGAGAATAATGACAATAATATGTCAACATACGCTTTTACGATTAATTGTAGCGCACTTTTTAAGAACGGCAACATCCAACCGGGATCCCCGGGTGACCTTCCAGAAAAATTGTTGTTTGTGGTAAAAGAAGCGTCTTCTTGCGGAGAACAATATAGAATTTAGTATCCGTTCATGTCAAAGTAGGCATTCGTCATCGTGGATTTTTGAATCAAATATCTAATAAACACAAGAATTGTATCTATTTATCCATGTACATACTGCAAGATGCAAAACATAATAATATGGATGCAAACATAATCGTGCCATCTTTTATAAGGATCTTACATCTGTACTTAGACATTATATAAAAGAAAATGATTGAAGCCCTTCCCTCCCAATACCAACACTACGCTCCAAACAAGCACATAAAACACAGGGTCGCTACATAAGCTGTATAATATTGCGTATAGTCGCCATAAGAGTGTATATTTGTATATACCAATCACCTAGCTAGACTTGTGTTTGGCAAAAGCCTGCTCCAAGTTTTCCATGCGTTGCGTGATGATACTTATTAGCTTTTGCAACTCCCGATCTTCTTTTTGAAGATTTCGAATCTTGTTGGCCAAACCATACCGTATTCTGGTTTTATTTTTACGATAGCAGAGTTCGGCTACAAATTCATATTCCAAAATCCGTAAAGTTAACTCGAAATTTATTTCAGTTTATCCAATATATTTACCATAAGATAAGATAAGATGAGTGTTGTGTATTATAATACGCTTGAAACATCACAGTTAGGAAGCACTGCATTATTCATCGTCCGGTATTCAAACCGTCCATGGTAAAAAAAAAAAGAAAGAAATAGTTAATTTCAATGAAACACTATAGACAAAATTGTGGTGTTTGAGGGTATGCATACTAGTGTTTATACTTCTCGTGAAAACGTTATTGTGATAAATCCCGCATTCAACAATTGTAATAATGCTTCGTTTTGATTAGTCCAAGTACTAGTAGATCTATCAAGTCACTTTCACTCATATCCAAATCAACGCACATAAAAACCTACTTTCGCGCGTGCAAACACTCATAGGGGCATGGAAAGTAAAGGTTGCCTCCTACTCGGCGTTGAGTAGGTCTACTTACAGGAATACCTGGAAATCGTGTCACTCGAATGTGGTCAAAAACTGGTAAACACATAACTCACTGTCTCATACGACTAAAATACACATTCGCACTGCTAATTGCATGCACAACCCTCAGAACACACGCACGCACATATTTCTATACAAAAACACATGTTTACAAGTTGGTGGCCGCTTGTAAAAACAGTAAATTGTGACAAAGGTACTGAAGACTGTTGGACAGCGCAATTTACAAGTGGAGAGTGAGGTGGCACAGGTTTGCCAACCACTTTAACACGAACTCGACAGCATCAAAATATTATTGAAGTTCATGTGTTATAATTATCCATAATATTATATTTGAGTGGCACTGCAATTTTTCTGATGTAGACATTCGAAATTCCCACATCATAATAAATAAAACCGTATATCAACTCGTATAGGATTGATGACGAGTGAAGTTACAGGGCAAATTGAACAGTCAATTTGTGGCATGATCCCAAATAACCTTGGCTAGCTAATCGGAAACCACGCTCAATACAAAGGGAAGAATGTCAAACAACAGGACCCTGTGCCTGGAGATTGAAAAATTTGGAAAGAATTATCGGAAATGGCGTTGCGTTCTGTGCGCTACAATTTTTAGAAGCTAGAGCATCACACGCAAAACCCAAATCGGAGGTGGGCGACTCTGGAGTACCTTCGAAATATGTATCAAAATCCAAATCCAGGAAAATTGATGGCGATTCCGGAGATTGCACACCGTTTTTTTTACCATCGGAAACGCTTATCATCAGAGGGTCTGGATGGATATCTATATCAAAGTTAACATGGTTAGCTTCTTTACCGAAGAATTTCGGTGATTCAACTTTTGGTGGTTCAACTTTTGGTTCCGAAATAGACGTGCTTCGGTTTTTCGAAAGTCTAGCTCTCTTCGGTTTTACAGTGTCTGCAGTCGTTTCCCCATTAGGGGACATTTCTTGTTTGCGTTTTTGTAACACAATTTCAGCTATACAAGCGCGAAAATCATCGGCCTCAAAAAAGTTGGTAAAGGCCTTTTTGCCAATTGTTGCCTGGATTGGTTTGGGTATATATTTGGATCGAATAACCACATAATAGTCCGTATTGTCGCAACATGAACTATTCAGTCCAAACTTGTTGCATTTGCGGCAACGAACAGAGCCAATTCTTCGACATTTCTGTGACGATTTGTTTTTTTGTTGTTGTGGTTTTTGTGCACTCACGGGATAACATAACGCTCCCGACGGTGTGGTCGTCGAGCTAAAATTGTTGTCATTTGGACTACGCGACTGGGCATGGTTTATTGCATATGGGTTTTCCTTAACCTCTTTCTTGCATGCGATTTGAACAGGACCTCTTACGGCGGCAACTGGTGCGTGGGGTACGATAGAAAAAATATCAGGAGCCAGGTTCATAGGCAGAAAATAACCGGGATTTATTTCCCATCCAGGAAAATTCATGTTTCCAGCTTGATCAATGCGGGTTTGCGTCAGCGAGTGATGAATGAATGGGCGCAGGTTGTGATGGCTATGCGAATTGAAGAGGGACTGGTGGAGTAGTGGAGTAGTGGATGGATGGAGTACGCGTGTGTCCCTCCGCGTAAAATTGTGACAAAGTTTCACAATTTTTTTCAGGGAGCAGCTGTCTGTTTGCCGAGCCTTCGGATGGGGAGTTTATGATTGGTTCATTTCCACCAGTAATATTAGCCATTAATAATATTCAAAAAATTCGAAGTTTTTAGTGCTTAGTTATTTTTGGAAGGTCGGGGCCTCCACCAGGAGACTAACTAACTCGTCAAAGTTACCTACTGTATGCATACATAATATAATAATATAATATAATAGTAATATAATATAATATAATGATAGAGTTTCATGATGTTGAAGATTGTCAATCGCATTTGATCCCAATCGCGGCCGGGTTATCATCCTGTATGTATGTATGTCTTTAACATAGGGATACGCTTTGAATCCAGGGTCCATATCGGTACTAGTACTGGTACCGCACATACAGTACATACTGTCGCAGTCTA
>JACLAD010015312.1_pt1 | contig 11085 bp, 20 predicted proteins | sample 8027901 | NCBI WGS metagenome assembly JACLAD01 (sample SAMN15725071, study PRJNA655200) | protist metagenome | isolation source: fluorescence activated cell sorting (FACS) single amplified genomes of... | place: Spain: Blaines Bay Microbial Observatory, Mediterranean Sea | collected 2016-07-05
CAGATGAATGGGTAGAAGAATATGAAACACAGTAATAAAAAGCACTAGGGTAACCCTAGTGCTTTTTATGATTTTTCAATTGAATTTGGATTACTATTGTAATTCCTTGTATAAAGGAAATTAATAAAATAAACATACCCATCAAAACTGCTACTATGTCTCCAAATCCTCCACCACCAGCAAATATATCTTGAAATATGATAAAGAAAGAACCGTAAATAATATTCCAAATTAGAAGACTAAATTTAACTTTTTTACTTGTAGTTAAAACTGATAGTACCGCCAAAAGAAAAGCAATAGGAATATGAAAATAAAAAAGAATAGAAATTATAGAATATATAAAAGAAAATATAATAGCCACATCCTCAGTAACTTAAATAATATATAATTTATATCATAATTTTCTATAAATTTAAAATAAATAAAAAAGAAAAGCAAGGAAAGAAATCCTTACTTCACTTTTAAAACCAGTGTATTTTTTTCTAAATCAATCTTTTCTACTATAAAGACTTCTTTTTCCATATAAATTTCAGTACCTTCTTTTATGTAAACAAAGAAAGGTTCATTATACCTACTGTAACTTTCATGAAAGACAGCCTGTACCCCTTGGCTATCTGTTTGGAATCCACGAAAAGAATAAACTTCATCTCCTAGACTTTCAATTCGTTCAGTAGGATGTAAAGAAAAAGGCTCTTTACTTATAGATTTAGATTCAGTAGTAGTAGTAGTTTCATCTCCACCACATGCAGATAGTAAAGCAATTACCAAAGATAAAACAACCAATACAAAACTCTTTTTCACAAAAAACATCTCCTTTTAAAATCAGATAATTAATTATAGTTGATTTATATTAAATATAAAAAAGAAACTTACCATTTTTATATTATTTAAAACATATTATAATTTATAATACTGATTATAGATAAAAAAGGAAGAAGAGAATATGAGACAGAATCACACAACAATAAAAAGAATTACATTTTTTCTATTGGGAATTACCATTTTAACTTTTGGAACTGCTTTAACCGTTATAGCTAGTTTTGGAACATCATTTTGGAGTGCTTTATTTGTTGGACTAGAACAAAAATTTGGTCTTACCTTTGGTACTTGGTATATTTTAATACAAGTTGTAGTGGCTATCATAAATGCTTTTTTATTAAAAAAAGCACCAGAAGTTTTATCCATCATAACTATTGTAATAGAAGGATTATTATCAGATATTTGGTTAGAAATCATTTTTAATAATATAACCTTCATTAACTATCCTCCTTACATACAAATATCTATATTTATAATGGGATTAGTTCTAGTTGGATTTGGAGTTGCAGTTTATGTGATTCCAGATTATCCACAAGTTCCAATGGATAAAATAGTTTTTGCTCTTAGCGAAAGGTGTAAATTTAGCATTAGTAAATCACAATTTATTATTGCTTTAATCGTATCGGCATTTGCCTTTATTCTTGGAGGACCTATTGGAATAGGAACTCTTATTGCTATTATTATTTTTGGTAAGATAGTAGAGAATAGTTATGAAATAATGTTCAAGTTTTATAATAAAATATAATAAAATTGTCAAAAAAGGATATCTTAATATGGTATCTTTTTTATTTATGATAATTATAAAAAGAACTCAATTATGATATAATTTATATATCATTTATATAAAGGGAGTGTTTAATATGTCTGGAGGTTCATTCAATTATCTTTTCGCAAAAGAAACAGCAGATTTTATAATGGGGAGAATTGGCTTTGATACTTTAGAAAGGATGAAAGATAGGTTAGTTGAACTTAATTACCCATCCATATCTAATCAAACAGAATTAATTTATAACAAAATTAAAGATTTGATGTCGGAGTATCATAAACTAGATTCTTTAACTTACACTCTTCAAAGAGAGTGGAGAATTGCTGACGATGATAATGAGTATCGTGATGAAATAGGGAGTTTTAATTTAGACTATATAATTGATTGCAATTACTTTCCTGAAAGCTTTAATGATATAAAATTGGCTATCAAATCAAATATCAGCGAAGAAAAGTACCAAGAAACAGTTGAGTATGAAAAACGTGTAAAAAAACTACTTAGTGATATGATTGAAATGGATAGTGTAATATCACCAATTAGTTCTGTTTGGAAATCCGTTGAGTGGTATGATAGCATGGATAGTGGCATCGATTATGTAGAAAGTGAATCTAAAAAATACATTGAAAGAATTGAACAACAGGCGTAAAGTCTGTTGTTTTATTTTTCTAATTTTAATTGTAAAAATAAAAAGAAAACTAATATTTATGTTATAATTTAAATATCTTATTTAAAGAAATGGAGTGTTTTATATGTCATTAACTAAAGAACAATTTGAAACTGAAATTAGTAAATTTGGAGAAGAAATTCATCCTTGGCAATTTGATTTGAAAATTGAAAACAAAATGGTAAAAGACAAACAAGATTTACCAACAGATGATGTCACTGGAACTGTATTTTTCAAGCTAATAGATGGATTTGCTAAAATTGATTACATTCAACCAGCAGATTCTGGTCCCGTTATGTTAACAGAAAGTTTAACTACTGATTTGGAAGAAGAAGAAATTAAGTGTTGTGAAGAAATGTCTTGGACTTTTTAATACAACCTATTTTGATTATCTTAAAACAAATAAAAGGAGATGTTAATTGTGGGATACTTTGAATGGAATCGCTCTGATGTAGAAAATGCTATTAATAATGCTAAGAAAAATGGTGAAAAACTTGTGACTCTGTCTATGGATAAAAATACTTATGAAAATGAACTACAAGTCGTTAAATGGGCTGAAGAAATGGGATGTAAAGCAAAATTAGATGCGGAACGAGTGTTTGTAACAATTGTTAACGACAAACCATTTTCTAATCTTGAAACTTCCTTAGTTTCTAAATGGTTTAATGGTGTAATTGATGAAATGGTATCAGAGAATAAAAGTTTAGAAAGAAATAACCTTGTATGCTTATTAAGTGAAACACTTGAAAATCTTATCAAAAGCGAATTAGAGTATGTTAGCGAAGGCTTTATTTCTGAAATCGTAGGAAATAGTTTTGATAAAATCAACTATCATGAACTCATTGATTACTATAAAAAGTAAATATTTTTTCAAAAACCTATTGTATTTCAAGTTAACGATGTTATAATAACATTACCCAACCAACCCTATCGGTATTTAAACTGAATAGGACTTTAACGAATTTACTATGGACTATGGTAGCGACAACCATAGTCTTTTTTTGTGCATAAAAAGTAGGTAATTATTCTTTTGCTATTATTTTGTAAATGATATAAAATTATAACCGTGATTAATTCAATTTACGAGGTGAATAACAAATGGTTATTACTGATAACGATGATAAAAAATATGAAGTTATTCCAAAAGAAGATTTAAATTATAAAGAAAATGAAAGTGATATGGATTATGCAATTAGGTCTTCTAAACTAATGGATACTATCACTCATTGGAAGGCAACAACAAATGTAAGTGAAGACGGAGAAGTAATCGAAAAGGAAAAAATATATAAATTTTACAAATCTCCAAGTGATGGAGAGTACGTTTTCGAGCATGATAACGGAGAAGAAAGTTTGAGTTGGATGTTCATAGAAGGCGAATTTTTAATTGAAAAATAAAAAAATATAAACTTTATGTTCAAAAAGTGTAAATTTTCACTTTTTATCTGTTATAATAGAAATACCCAACCAATTCCTATAAGTTGAAAAACGAATAGGTCTTTAACGAATTTATTCCTAGCCTGTGGTAGCGACAACCACTGGCTATTTTTTTGATAAAATTTTATAATAAAATAAAATCTATGATAAACTATATATAGTAAATTTTTAACAATAAAAGGAGTGTTTGATTATGTCTAAAAACTATAGTATGTATTGGTATCAAATTACAGAAGACACAGAACTTTTCATTAAAACAGTGAAAGAAGATTTTGATTATACTGTTTCAACTAAGGATTTTGATTATAGCAAATGGTTAGTTTCATTTTTTCAAGGTGTTCATAAGCATTACAAGTTAATATTAGGAGCATCTAATTTTATATCACTTGTAGATGCATCTCTTGTTCTTTCTCAGTCTCACTTTAAGGACTTTGATAAATCTAAATGGATTGCAGATGACCCGCAAAAAACACTTAAAATAATGGCAGTAGAAGCATATAACACGGATTTACTTAAATCTATTATTGAAGATATGCATGAACAAGTATTACAACCTTTGCTACCAGAATTAACAAACAAATTCCAAGAAGTTTCAAAGCAGTATTCAAAAGCACAAACAGACCAACTACTAGCTACGGCAGTTGTAGGTGGTAACTCTCAATATGTTGAAAATGACTTTGGTGGACTACGACAAGAAAGAGATAATCTTTTAACTTCTATTCAAAATCTAAATAAAGCAATTGAACTATTTGATAAAAAAGAAGAGTTCGTTAAACAGTCACAAAGTTTGATTTGCAAATAATATAAGAAAAATCTCCTAGCAATAGGGGATTTTTTCTTATATTTCAAAGATTTCATTTGACTATTATCATTATAATTTTATAAAATAGAGATAAGAATTTTAATAATTTAAAAGGGGCGTTTAATATGCGTTTTACAGAATTTGATTATCTAACAAAAGGATTACCACTAATTCTAAATAAAAATGTAGAAAGAAACTACTATGACGAGTCAATTGATACTTTAGAAAAAGGAACAGTTGTTTACTTTTCTGAATGGGGTTTTGATAGAAGTGATTTAACAGTTAGTTTAGATGGAACGGATGATAACACTGTTGTTTTAGATAGTTACGATTTAATGATTGATTACTCAAAAGTAGATAATCCTAATCTTAACGATTTAAAAGAAATGGAAGATGAAGACCTAAATAAAATTACAGTTGGAAATAAGTTGATTACTGGAGAAAATGAAAATGAAATGATAGGTAGTGGACAAGTAGTAGAAGTCACTGAAGTCCACACTTATGAACATCAAAATGGAAATAAAGAGTTTTGTGGGGCTACTGTTAAAGATAAATTTGGAAATGAAGAAAGACTATATGCGTTTTATCATTTAACAGATAATCAAGTAGTAGACCCTTATATTGTAAATCCTGCAAAAGATATTTTAGAAAATGGAACAACAATTGAGTTAAACCAAGATAATCTTCCACTTTTTATAAAAACACTAACAGAAAAAATTGAACGTGAAAAAACTTTATCAACAGAAGTTAGAGAACAAGATGTTTTATTTGCTCTTGCTCAAACATTAAATACTTTAAAATAGAAAGGGTTTTTAAAATGAATGTATATAAAAATTCTCTACTAATGATTTCAGTACTTTTTTGCATCACAATCTTAGGAGTTCTACTTTCTTGGAATCAGATTTTTGGACAAGCCTTTACCCCCGATAATGAAACGCTATACAGGGTTATTAAGGGGTTTGTATCAGTTGTCTTACTTATGACATTTGGACACATTTTAGCGGCTGTCACAGTGGGTAGAAAGCAAAAGCAAACAGTCGAAAATAACACAAAGGAATAAAAGAATATGTGGATTAAAAAACAATATCGTGGGTATATAGAATACTCAATGGAAAATAAAAATTGGCGTATTCGTTGGGATAAAGCAAAAGGTGAAGGTACAGTTCTTTATCGCTCTGGAAAAAAACAAATAGCAGATAATTTTAATTACAAAGAAGGGAATTTCGCTGAAGGTGTTGGAATCCCTAAATATGTTATAGATTTAGTTGAAATGTTAATTATAGATTATAGAAGTAAAACATTATTTTAGAAATTGGTGATAAAAATGTTAAAACCAACTGCAGACTTATTAGTAATCTCTAATATTAATTTTGGCGATTCTTATGAAGAACTAATTGAATTGAACGGGTATGAGAAAATGGATGTTATTGACCACTTACATCCTGTTCATAGAAAAGAACTTCTTTTAAAGCAAATACAACAAGTAAACGAAGGAAAAAAAATCGCTGTCATTACAAATAATGATATTGTAGCTAGTGAAATTAATAACCTTATTTGCCTTTTCAAATCCAATAATAAGGAATTAATGAAAGAATTAGGGTACACTGAAAATGTACTAATCAATCCTGATAATGTAGAAGCTTATGAACTAAATAATCAAAAATTAGTTAAAGCTTTCATTGGAGAATACGGTATTATTTTTGAGTGGATGAATTTACTTTTAGAAGACCTATATGATAGAACCTTAAAAATTCAAGATTCTTTATCTGTCTAATATTTTAAATGGAAAGAGAGCCTAATGGCTCTTTTTTCATATTCAAATTTATAGTCAAGGGCGTGGAAAAAATGAAAAATCCATTTACAGTTTTAGATTTTGTAACAAATCCAATAACAAGTAAAGTTCATATTATTACAGATATACCAAATAATAATGGAGATGTTGAAATCGATGGAATTAAAAGTATGAGACCTCATTATAATAATTTTCGCCACTCTACAAAGGAAGAAGTTATTCAATACATTAATGAAAGATATGTTGAGATATCAGAGACACAAAAGTAATAAATGATTAACAAAAAAACCTAGTCTTTCGACTAGGTTAATTTTTTATTTATAAACTTTTTGAGTTTCAAATTCCTTTGTATATTTCAGCAATTCACTCTTAATATAATCAAATTCTTCTTCACTCATATCTAAACGCTCTGGAGCATCTTCACCTACTACATCAAAGATAGTGCTTAATACTTTATGAGCATTTTTCATGGGATGTGAAACTTTTTCTTTTTCTTTAACTTTAATAGAAGTAGCTTTAAATTCTTTACCTAGTAAACTAAAAATTTCTTTATATAAGGATAACGCCAATTCTTCTTCTCTTTCTTCGGCAAAAACAACTACCATAACGGAGTTTTGATACACCTTAAATTCAATATCTTCTTTTACGATAGAAAAGTACCAAGGGTCTCCAATAAGGTCCTCTGTAATATACTCATAAAACTCAACCATTTTTGTTGTTTCTTCTTCTGTTTTCGTAAAGGAGTATCTAATAGTATTTAAAAAATCGTTAAGTTCATTATCATCAGCACTGGTATTAAAATTTACTGTAAGCAACTCTCCATTTTGATAATAATGTTTAAAAATACTTTTCATTTCATCATTAGAGTATTTGAAGTAATTTGCTTTCTCACCAAAAGGAACAACTCCTATATCTCTTAAAAAAGTGTTATCTCCTTGATTAGAGTGAATTAATAACTCTCCATCATTTACATTCCACAACTTATTTTTTCCTAAATGGTAATCTTTAACTTGGACACTCTCTGCTTGAAATTTCTGATTAGGAACAACAACTGCATATGACATAATCTAAACATCTCCTTTTTCTTTTTATAAATATATTATATCACATTACAAAAATTGAAGTTCATTGCGCTGAAATTTTTTTAATAAAAAACCGTTTTTTTTGTTATCTATACTTTCTATTTCTACAGCAAAAATAAAGAGTATACTTTACATTTTTACAAGATTAATAAAAAATATATTTTAAACTTATTACTCCAAAAATTGATAGAAAGGATAGTCCCAATATGGTATGATAGTAATAGTTAATTTATTATAATTTTATATTTTAGAAGGAGTGTTAAACATGAAAAAAACTTATACCATTATGGATAATCAAATTATTCTTAACCCTAATTCTGATGAAGAGCAAAATCTTACTGTGGAGAATGAAGAGTGTAATTTTTGCAAACTAGCACCGAATACTTCTTGTGGAAATTACAATCCTAACATAGATTTCCCTGCTTGTGATTTCTTCAGAATGAAAGACGGTTATGAAAGAGTAGAATTATAAAGAGTATAGTAATCACCATGAAGGAGTGGTTGAAGTGGAACTAAAAGAAGGAATGATACCAGTTAACTGGATATTCATTAGCCCCAAAGTACAAGCACACGGTTTATGTAGCATTGCAGACTGCAGTAATTCAGAAGAGTATATGAAAAAATATAAAAATAATTATCGTATTTTCTGCAAAGAACACGCTACTAAAAAAGAGTAATAACAACTTAGGATACATTGTTCTTAAAGAAAAAATAATCAGCAATTAATTATATTGATGGATAAAAGCAGTGGGATTCATTCTCACTGCTTTTATAAAATAATATATATATTTCTATTTGTGGGAAACTCATATATAATCTTATTATAAAAAATAATATATCAGAGGTTTAGAAAATGACAAAAGAAACAAAAGAATTTCTATTAAGAGAACTAGACGGAATCAAGAAATGGGAAAAAGAACAACTAAAAATATGGTTTTGGGAACATCTAAGCAAATTACCTTTTAAATTGTTAGATAAAATCACACCAGAGTTCATTCAAAATAAAATTGGCAAACTATTAGATGAAGTTGGGAACTTTATTCAAACTGGTGGTCAATACTTAGTCAAAGAAGATACTGTCATTAAGAAAATAAATAAAAGGTCCAATATTGAAGTGTTATTTGCAGAGGAAGTATCATATCTGCCTTTAGAAACAATGGATAAAGTAAGTAATGATATTAAATCAAATAACACTAATATTGCTACTGTACAAGGTGCTACAACAGGCTTTGGTGGGCTTTTTACACTAGTTATAGATATTCCTATGATATTAGGACTATCGCTCAAAACACTGCAAGAAATCGCTATTACATATGGTTATAATCCTAAAAATAAAAGAGAACGTATCTTTATTATTAAATGCTTACAATTTGCGTCTGCAGATGTTGTAGGAAAAGAAGCTATTCTAAAAGAACTATCTAATTTTGATAATAAAGATAATGAGTCACAAGATATGTTATCACAACTAAAAGGATGGCGTGAGGTTATTTCAACTTATCGTGACCAATTCGGATTGAAAAAGTTATTACAAATGATTCCTGTTGCTGGGATGATTTTTGGAATCTTTTCTAACCGCTCAATGTTAAGTGATGTTGCTGAAACAGGGATTATGTTATATCGTAAAAGAAGAATACTAAATAGATTAAATGGACCTAATATTCAAGAATACGAAGAATTGATAAAGGAGTGATAATCCTTGTTGTACAATAAGCAAAGAGAAGTAGATAAACAAGTAGTGGAAAACATTAATCAGTATTTTGAACTAAACAATATGTTTACTTCTAAATTACCAGAAAAATTAAATCTTACAGAGCAAGAAGTGACAATGTTATTGTATGGTAAAACAAATCAATTAATTCATAAGTACGCACAAGAAATATCTATACAAATTGGAAAGCCAAAAGACTTCTTTTATCATAAAGAAAATATTAAGGTAGAAGAAGAAAAAACATTAGGTATGAGTAAAATTGCTTTTAATTATAACTTTAATGAACAAGCACAAGAAGGACTTGTAATGTTAGAACAACTCATTGATTTAATGGAAGAAATGATTACAATATCAGAAAAAAATAAAGAGACCACATAGAGTTATCTATTTGGTCTTTTATCCTCATACATATAATTTAAACAACATCTTAGGGAGTGGCTAAAAATGAATAAAGAGCAATACTTAGAAATGCTAAACATAGAATTACGAATTTTAGGTTTAAATAAAAAAACAATAGAAAAAGCAATCAATACATATCAGAAAGCAATTGAAAGATTAAAATCTTCTACAAAACCAGAAGACTTAGCACGAAATATTAGAGGTGCTTGGGAAACCAAAATGGAAGAAAATCTATGGCTTGAAATTATAGAATTAATGGATAAAACAATTGGTCTTAAAGGAAGAGAAGATTAAAATCTAACAAATAAAAAATCAAATAATAAAAACTACCTATAAATAAATATAGGTAGTTTTTATTGTTTATTCTACAATCATTTTCCATTTCATATCTAATAAAATTGGAGGATAGGAATGGTGTGGGTCAAACCATTTATAATCTCCATTCTCTTGTAGTTTTCCAAAGGCAAGATGAACATTTTTTCTTAAAATTATTAACCAATCACTAGATATAGCAGATTTTCCAGATTCTAAGACATGGTTAACAGCATCTTCAAAGGAATATTCTTCATTCGATAAAGTTTTATATTTATGATTTGGCTTACCTTGATTAATTGTATCGGAGTCCCATACTTGTATGAATTTAAAACCTTTCAATCTATTTTTCTTTACAATATTTACAAAAGTATCAGAAACATAAGTAATTAAAGGTTGTTCTGGTATTTTAAATATATGTTCTTCTTTTATAGATGAATAATCAAATTCATACTTACGAACATCCAAAACTTTTCCATTAGGAAATTTAACAATTTCTGATGTACTTTTGTTTAGAACATCTAAAACATTTACTACATTTATTATGTAAATAATTTGACCTTCAAATACACTATGAAGTATCTGAACCTTATTTTTAATAATATCTTGAAGGAGATTATATGAATTATGCGTAAATAATATAACTTGTGGAAGGTACGGGGGAAAATCTGAAAGTTCCCCGTCCGTACCCCTTTTAAATTCAATCTCTCTCCAATCTAAAACTTTATTACCTTTAAACAAATCTTTAATATAAGCCTTTGAAGGTTCTAAATCTAGGTGTAAATAATCACTGTTAAGTTCATAACTTAATTTGTATATTTTCATAATATATCCTCATTTAATCGTTTTTTAATATCGTGTTGGTCTAATATCAATCGAACCATTTAAAAGTTGTTCTCTGATATAATGTAAAGTCATAATAACATTGTCTCTTTGCTCTATCTTATTACTACCACTATCATAAGATTGCCTAATTAATAAATGAACATCCTCAATATATTGAGCATTATGATTTCCATTATGAAAAGATATACTTTGACCAGAATAATCAATGGAATAAGAAGAAGTAGGTAAAGATTCTTTATAACTTTTGCTAACTTGTGGCAAAAATACGCCATTAACAGCAGAATTCTTATCAATACCAACATTGTTTAGTATGATATGCAAATCATCTAGTAATAATTTAGCGTTATAATTCCTAGAATCCATCAACTGTTTTTTAGTAAAATTAACAGTAGGAATTATATGATGCGCTTGCCAATTATTAATTCCTGTTGTTATTGGAGGACGATTAATACCGCTTTTTA
>JACLAD010000363.1_pt1 | contig 11082 bp, 9 predicted proteins | sample 8027901 | NCBI WGS metagenome assembly JACLAD01 (sample SAMN15725071, study PRJNA655200) | protist metagenome | isolation source: fluorescence activated cell sorting (FACS) single amplified genomes of... | place: Spain: Blaines Bay Microbial Observatory, Mediterranean Sea | collected 2016-07-05
GCGCGCGAAGCCCACCCAGCTGGTGTCGGGCGCGCCGGCGAAGTGGAAGGTGCCGCCTGAAGCGCCCTCGGCCATGGCGCGCGCCATCACCAGAAGCGCCGCGGCGATCTCGGCAGCGGGGGTCGGTCCGCCGATCTGATCGGCCACGACGTTGAGGGTCGTACGCTCGGCGCCGAGCCGCAGCATCGTCTTCACGAAGTTCGCGCCATGCGCCGAGAAGACCCAGGATGTGCGCAGGATCGCGTGGCAGCCGCCGGCGGCGCGTACCGCCTCTTCGCCTGCCAGCTTGGTGCGGCCGTAGACCGAGAGCGGGTTCGTCGCAGCGGTCTCGTCACGCGCCTCGTCGCCGGTGCCGTCAAAGACGTAGTCGGTCGAGACATGCAGGAACGGCACACCCGCCTTGGCGCAGACCCGCCCCATCGCACCGGGGCTCTGGGCATTGACGGCGCGCGCGGCCTCTTCCTCGGCCTCGGCGGCATCCACGGCGGTCCAAGCAGCCGCGTTGATCACCGCATCCGCTCCCGCGATCCGCGCCTCAAGCACTTGGGCCACGGCCTGCGCATCAATCAGATCGGCTTGCGCGCGATCGATCACGTCAAGCGTGACACCCGCCTCGTCGGCCTGCCTGGAAAGCTCGGTGGCGACCTGCCCCGAGCGTCCGAATACGATGATCCGCATCAATGTGCGCCCACCACCTGTGGCGCCAGGCTCCCAGTGCCGAGCCGCTGGCCCACGCCAGCACGGTCCTGAAGCGGCCGCCACCAGGCCTCGTTGTCGAGATACCATTGCACGGTGCGCCTCAGTCCTTCCTCGACCGTCACCGAAGGCCGCCAGCCCAGCTCCTCGCGGATGCGGGTGGGATTGATCGCATAGCGCGCGTCATGGCCGGGCCGGTCGGTGACGAAAGCGATCTGGTCGGCGTAGCTGCCTTCGGCCTTCGGGTGGATCTCGTCGAGGATGGCACAAAGCGTGCGCACCAGCTCGAGATTGGTGCGCTCGTTCTCGCCCCCGATGTTGTAGCTGCGACCCAGCGCCCCCTTCTCAAGGACGGTGAGCAGCGCGTCGGCGTGATCCTCGACATAGAGCCAGTCGCGGATGTTTTCGCCCTTGCCGTAGATCGGCAGCTCCTTACCCGCCAGCGCGTTGAGGATCACCACAGGCACCAGCTTTTCGGGGAAGTGGTAGGGGCCGTAATTGTTCGAGCAGTTGGTGAGCACCACAGGCAGGCCGTAGGTCTCGTGCCAGGCACGCACCAAGTGGTCGGAGGCGGCTTTCGAGGCCGAGTAGGGCGAGCGCGGGTCATAGGGCGTGTCCTCGGTGAACTTCACCTCCGGATCCGCTGGCAGCGAACCGAACACCTCGTCGGTCGAGATGTGGTGGAAGCGAAAGCTTTCGGGGCGGCCCGCCTGCACCCACCAGGCGCGTGCCGCTTCCAGCATGTTGTAGGTGCCGGTGATGTTGGTTTCGACGAAGTCGCCCGGCCCGTCGATCGAGCGGTCGACATGGCTCTCGGCCGCGAGATGCATCACCGCGTCGGGGGCGTGCTTGGCGAAGATCCAGTCAAGTGCAGCCCGGTCGCGGATGTCGGCCTGCTCAAAGGCGTAGAGCGAGCTGTCGGCCACGGGCGCCACGTTGTCGAGGCAGGCCGCATAGGTCAGCGCGTCGAGATTGACGATCTGGTGACCACGCGCGACCGCGAGCCGCACCACGGCCGAGCCAATGAACCCGGCACCGCCGGTGACGAGGACCTTCATGCATTTTCTCCTTGGATAGGTGATTTTCAAGGCGCGGTATTGGCGTCCTCGTCTGGCGGCGCCGGATCATGGCCGCTCATTCGCTACTCGCGGTATGCCGTAGGCGGAGCATTCTTTTCGAGCCGCGATACGAAATTCTGCTGAAATAACGGCAGATTTGCGTGCCGGTGTCCGGCACTCTACAGCTTCATTAGTGGGACAAGGAGCGACATTGAGGAAGCCCGCGTTCGACCCAAGCCACTCCTTGCTTATGCCCGAGGCGTGGAGAGGCGGGCCTCCGCGAGCGCCGTCCGGTAACCCTCAATGATAATCGCCTGATCGTATTCCCGCACCATTTTTCCTCGGCCCGCCTGTCCCAGTTTATTACGCTCCACCGGTGTCAAAGACAGCATTCTCCTGCAGGCGGCGCTCAGGCTTTCAACGTCGCGTGGAGCACACAAAAATCCTGTGCGGTCATGCTCGACCACAGCTCGGCAGCCGGGCACATCTGTGGCAATAAGCGGCCGCGCCATGGCTGCGGCTTCAATCAAAGTGCGTGGCGCGCCCTCGCGGTATGACGGCAGGACTACGCAATCCGCTGCCGCGATCTCGCGACGGACGTCGTCGCTTTCGCCGAGGTACTCGATTGCTCCGTTCTGCCGCCAGTTCTCGAGCATCTTAGCCGGAATAGCCGACCGGTTCTCGGCGCCGAGCGGCCCCAAGAGCTGAAATATTGCCTCTGGATGCGCCTGTCTCACCTGCCGGGCAGCATCGGCGTATTCCACCAAGCCCTTATCCCGCAGAAGCCGCGCTATCATTAGGAAGCGTACCTCGTGGCTTTCAGGCAGGGGTTCAGGAGAGAAGTGTTCCAGATCGATCCCAGAACCTGGCAGGAGCCGCGCTTGTCGCTCCTCCACCAGCCTCCGCGAAAGAAAGAGTTCGCGGTCATCGACATTCTGAAAAAAAACGACAGGCAGTGGGCGAAAAGCCCCCCTATAGAGCATCTCGGCCACGCGCCGGAGGACGCCAGAATAGAGGAAGGCCGTGCCGAGGCCAGTCACGTTCGGGATGAAGGGAAAGCCCAACCCCCGCGCTGCGAGGGCACCGAAAATGTTGTTCTTGATCGTGAAGGAGAAGACGGCGTTGGGGGTGAGGGTGCGGAAGTGATGCCTGAGCTGCCGTATCAAGGCGAAGTCGGCCAGCGGCGACAGTCCTTTCACATCCATCTCCAGCGGCACGAAACGGCACCCGAGCGCCTCCAGTTGTTCCACGGCGTCATCCGGCGGAGCGAGGATTGTTACCTCGTGACCATCCGCGCGCATGGCCTCGACCAGCGGGCGGCGAAAGTTCAGAATGTTCCAGGCCGCGTTAACTGTGAATACGATATGCATGACACGGTCTCAGAGACGAATATCCGCCGCTTCGGCGGGCAGGAGGTATTTAAGATCGTAGAGCACGTGCGAAGTACGGCCGAAGGCACGGATGCCGTCCGGGCCGAGAGCTCGGAACTCCTCGTGCGCGACCGCGAGAACAATGCCATCGTAGGCATCGCATTCCGGCTCGGCGACCGGTATAATCCCGTATTCGGCTTGAGCCTCCTCGCGATCCACCCAAGGATCGAAGACATCGACTTGAGCACCAAACTCGCCGAGTTCTCGAACCACGTCGATGACGCGAGTATTGCGCAGATCAGGGCAATTTTCTTTGAAGGCGAGACCTAGGACGAGTACCCGCGCACCGTTCACTTGGATGCGCCGCTTCATCATCGCCTTCACCATCTGACCCGCCACGTAGCTTCCCATGCCATCGTTGAGCCGCCGCCCGGCGAGGATGATCTCGGGATGGTAGCCGGTCGCCTCGGCCTTGTGCGTGAGGTAATAGGGATCGACGCCTATGCAGTGGCCACCGACAAGACCCGGGCGGAAGGGCAGAAAATTCCACTTCGTGCCTGCCGCTTCCAGAACAGCTTGCGTATCAATCCCCATTCGGTTGAAGATCACCGCGAGCTCGTTAACTAGCCCGATATTGAGGTCGCGCTGAGTATTCTCGATTACCTTGGCGGCTTCCGCTACCCGGATTGAAGGCGCGAGATGTGTGCCGGCGGTAATGATTTCCCCATAGAGGGCATCGATGGCGCGGCCGATCTCGGGTGTGGATCCGGCCGTGACCTTGCGGATATCAGGCAGGCGGTGCGCTTTGTCTCCTGGGTTAATCCGTTCGGGGCTGTAGCCCACAAAGAAGTCCTCGTTAAAGCGCAGGCCGGAAATCTGTTCCAGCACGGGGACGCAGTCCTCCTCTGTCGCGCCTGGATAGACTGTGGACTCATAGACCACAACGTCACCACGTTTAAGGGCTCGTCCGACCGTCTCCGACGCTTTCAGGAGGGGCGTCAGGTCCGGCCGTTTGTGCGCGTCGATCGGTGTGGGTACGGTTATGATGAAGACGCTAGCCTCCTCGAGCCGCACCGGGTCGTCCGTTACTTCGAGCTGTGCCGCTTGGGCTAGTTCCTCCGAAGTGATTTCACGGGTGCTGTCCCGCCTGATACGGAGTTCGGCAATCCGCGCCGGTTTGACATCGAAACCGATCACGCGTCGCCGCTTCCCGAGTTCCACTGCCAGCGGAAGCCCCACATAGCCGAGGCCGATAACCGCAACGGTCCGGTCGCTCAAGTTCTTCATCATTCTACTCTCTATAACCGGTGTTACTTGCCGTAGTAGTCGCGGAACCATGTCACGAAGCGCTTGATGCCCTCGTGGATCTCCGTCTGTGGCTGATAGCCAGTGAGGCTCTGCAGTAGGTCCGCATTAGCCCATGTCGCAGGCACATCGCCCGTCTGCATCGGCATGTAGTTGCGTGTCGCCTTGAGGCCGAGTTCGGCCTCAATTGCGTCCACGAAGTCGAGCAGTCGCACCTTCTGGCTGTTGCCGATATTAACGATCCGGAAGGGCGCGACCGGCGAGAGGCTGTCGCTATCGGCGATATCCCCTGAACTTGTAGGCCGCTCGGGCACCGCGTCGATCAACAGGCGGATGGCCCGCACGAGATCGTCGACGTAGGTGAAGTCGCGATACATGTCGCCGTGATTGTAGATGTCGATGGGCCGGTTCTCAAGGATAGCGTCCACGAACTTGAAGAGCGCGAGATCCGGCCGCCCCCACGGGCCGTACACCGTAAAGAAGCGGAACATGGTCGTGGGCAGGTCGTGGAGATGGGCATAGGCATGTGCCATGCTCTCGTTGGCCTTCTTCGTCGCGGCGTAAATTGTGAGCTGGGTGTCCGCCTTCTCCGTTTCGCTGAAAGGCATTTCCTCATTTGCGCCGTAGACCGAGGAGGTTGATGCCATGAGCAGGTGACGCACGTTAAGCCGTCGCGCGGCCTCCATCACATTGAAGGTGCCGATCACGTTGGCGTCGAGATAGGCTCGCGGGTTTTCCAAGCTATACCGCACCCCCGCCTGGGCGGCGAGATGGACGATAACATCGGGTGCGAAGCCATCGATGGTACGATCCAGCGTTTCCTGGTCTTCCAGCATCGCCTCGGTCGCAGAGAAGCCAGAACTCTGCAGCAACATCTGGTGCCGACGGCGTTTCAGTTTCACGTCGTAGTAGTCCGTAAATCCATCGAAGCCATGGACGGTGAAGCCTTCGTCCAGCAATAAACGCGCTAAATGGTAGCCGATGAAGCCAGCGGTGCCAGAAATGAAAATCTTGGTCATTTGATCTCGCTAATGAGGGAGGAGTTGACGATAGGCCGAGACGGATAGTGGGGATCGTGCGCTGAGCGGAGCCCTTGATTGAATCCTCGCAATGAGCCGTAGCACTGCTAGGTTAGATCTATCCAAAGTAATTAAGGGGCATAAATATGCGTATATCATAGGGAATATAGCACTGATTGAAGTGCCCCGACATCTGAGTCCAGACGACGAATACTAGTGATAGCGCCACATAAGGGGCTGCAGATAGCAGTGGGCGGTTTTTGATGCCCTTCAAGTACGGAATTCGAGAAAAAATCATTATCTGAATCGGAATCAAATAGTAACCGAAGCGGTCACCGATCACGGTTGAGATGAAAACCAGAGCGAAAAAGCCGATCATCATCCACGCGCCGATCGCGGCAAGTTTGTAGTCTTGCGGAAATTCCCTGCGCCACGCCGGCGCGATCTTCCAGTGAAAGAGCAAGCCGCTCAGAGTAAGGATGCCGAGGCGAAATGCAGCGCCAGCCGCGTCTATTTCGCTGTCAATGTAGCGCGAGGTTGCAATATCAGCAGCTTCAGTTTGGGTGAGTGCGAACAGCCCCGGCGCAGCCAGAAGACTAGCAAGCACCATGTTTTTCTTCGTCAGGCGCCCCCAGACAAATGGCGCGAGCCCAAGAAATAGGAGGCTGCTCGAGTGAAACAGAGAGCCTGCCAGCACCCAGCTAGTGTAAAGTATCAACCGACGATCCCTGAAAGCATTGAAGGCGAAGCACAGCAGGCCTATCGCTGCGCCTTGCCTGATCCCTGACATCGGCATGTTGATGATCAGAATTGGGAAGGCGAGGACAAGAAAGGTCAACGGATTGGGCTGCCGCCGGGCGAGCACGTGAAGGCCGGCAAAGAAGATCCCTGATGTGACAACGTTCAGGTACTGGTACGGTAGCCCAAATTGGTGCAGAAAGTGTATGAGCGTCCAATGCGCCGGCTCTGATCGTGACCACGCTTGGAGGTAGGTATCAAATTGCACCAGCCAATTGCCGAGGTAGCCGTCCCAATCGCAGCCGACCTCAAACCTGAAGCCGGAGAATAGGAAAAGCCCAAGAAGGAGAATGAAGTAAAAAGCGGTTCGAAGCTGTACGCTGGAACGTCCAACATAGGCTGCAAGCAGAAGCCCAAAGTAGGTGACGTAATAGGTCACGCCGCAGCGTCCGCTTTCGGATGCGAAAGGCCAGGCTCCCATTGGATTAGCCAGGCTTGGAGCATGGCCAGAGCCCAGAGTTGATGACCGTGGTTGCCACGCCGCGCTTGGTGTGCCTCCCAAAGATCACGAACGGGTTCGAAATGTAAGACGCCTGTGCTCTCGACCACCTCTCGGGACAAAAGGCCTTGTGCCCAGTCGCGCAATTCCCCGCGTAGCCAGCGGTCGACAGGAATCGCGAAGCCTTGCTTTGGGCGCTCGATCAGCTCTCGCGGAACCCGCCGCCAAAGAATCTCGCGTAGAATCCTCTTGCCGACGCCGTCGCGAATTTTTGCATCGAGCGGCAGGCTCCAGGCTGTTTCTACGGTTCGAGCATCCAGAAATGGCGCGCGTGTCTCGAGGGAGGCATGCATAGCGGCGCGATCCACCTTCACGAGGATGTCGCTAGGAAGGTAGCCTATGGTATCTCGGGCCATCATCCACTCGGAAGGTGTTAGGTCTTGGAGGCGGACCAACTCATCATTGGCAGAAGGCGCTTTGTTTATACAGCTTTTTAGGAGAGAGGATGGCATATCGAACGTTCTGGTGAGAGCCATATAGACCTCGTCAAGAGACGTTGCTTCCCCAGCGATCTGTCCGAGCCGTGCCGCCCTGTCGAGAGTGCTCGCAGGAAGGCCAGCTCTACGGAGCAGATCCCGCAGTAGCGGTGATTGCCCCCCACCAAGCCGCTGGACGGCCTGTCCGAGGATTTTACCGTGACGCCGAAAGGGCATAGGGATGCGAGCCATCCGTGCCCAGAGACGTGGCGCCATGAAGTGCCGGGTATAGCCACCAAAAACTTCGTCGCCGCCGTCGCCGGTGAGGGCGACAGTGACCTCTGACCGTGCCAGCTGGCAGAGAAGCGCCGTCGGCACTTGCGAGGAGTCGGAGAAGACTTCGGAGTAAATCTCCGGCAGCCTTGGCACGAGCTCTAGCGCATCTTCCTCCCGCACCCGGAAGGTACGGTGATCAGTACCGAGATGCGTCGCGACCTGTTCTGCATGCACGCTCTCGTCGTAGCCGCTTTCGTCGAACCCAATCGAGAAGGTCTTCACCGCCCGAACCGAGCTCTCTTGCATCAGTGCGGTGACGAGCGACGAATCGATCCCACCGGAGAGGAAGCTCCCCAGCGGGACATCGCTGATCATTTGCGAGGTGACGACGTCGCGCAGAACTCGCTCTACCCGGTTTGCCGCGTTTTCCGGAGACTCATGACGCGACGCCGCGGTGCGTCCTCGCTCGATCAGCGTCGAAACAGTTTCGAAAGGGAGGGCCCGAAGTTTCTGTGCCTCCCCTTCGATGCGCAGGATATGGCCAGGAGGTACCTTTTGGACGCCATTAATGATGCAGGCGTCATCGGCGACAACCGAACTGGACAGGTAACTTGCGACGCCGTCGGGGGAGAGGCGAGGCGAATAGCCGGGGACAACTCGCAATGCGTGAAGCTCGGATGCGAAGGCCCAACCGGAGTTAAGTTCGGCAAGATAGAGAGGCTTTTCTCCCATCCGGTCGCGCGCCAGAGAGAGAATTCCACGACTCCTGTCCCAGAGGGCGAGAGCAAACATGCCGTAGGCTCGCTGCAATGTCTTCTCCAACCCCCAAGTGGCGATTGCCTCCAGAAGCGTCTCGGTATCAGACTCTCCACGCCAAGCCCGCGGCCCAAGCTCCTGGCGCAGCAGCTCGTGATTGTAGATTTCGCCGTTGAAGACGAGGACGAGCCCGTCGTCCTGCGACAGCATCGGCTGAGCTCCGGCAGGTGACAGGTCGAGGATCGAGAGGCGACGATGTGCCAACCCGATTCCGGCTGCACGGTCCAGCCAGATCCCTTCCGCATCCGGTCCTCGGTGCGCAACAGCAGAGGCCATGCTCTGGAGGGTCTGCTCCGAGAGCACGTCGGGAGCTGCAGCTCTAGGTACTAAAAGTCCTGCTATTCCACACATATCTGTCGTCTACCCTTATTCCGAATATCGCTCTGCCGCTTTTCGTAGAAACTCGGCGACACGCGGCCCTTGTACCCGAAGGCTGTACCAGCTCTCGACTTTCTTCCGTCCTTCGGTCCCCAGTCGCCGTCGGAGTTCCGGATCGCCTATTAGTGCTTTCAGTGCCTCCGTCCATTCTCTGTCGGTTCGCGCAAGAAATCCGTTGATGCCATGTTGAACAATTTCGGAATTAACGCCGACCGGCGAAGCCACGACAGGCAAACCGCACGCCATGTACTGGATGAGCTTGTACCCACACTTGCCTTGCATCCATGGCGTGTCAGGGAGCGGCATAATCCCGATATCCATGTCATGAATGTCGGAGATCTCCGTGCTCTCTGACCAATGTCGAAAGTCGAAGTTATGGCCCTCTTGGACGTCGTCCCCAGCCCCAATGGCAAGTAACTTAATCCTATTTCCGTCGACCAACTGCTTCAGTGGCTTAAGAAAGGGCGCTACGCATTCTCGCCATGTGCCGGGCGTACCAATCCAGCCCAAGGTCACTGTGGAGTTCATAAGTTTGGAAGGTAACACTGTGTATGCTGCCGTATCGACGACGGTCGGGACGATCTCGACGCGCGTGGCACCCGCCCATCCTGCATAGTCCGCCAGATACTTATTGCCAGCGAGTACCGTGTCTGAGCTCTGCATCACGCTGGCAATCTTGTGGCCCAAGAGACTGCGCACGGACCTGAGCCGATGCCGATCGTAACGGTGAAAGACCGCATCATCGTAATCGGTGACAATTGCAGTTTTGTTCGATAGAAACCGCCGCTCGAACCCAGCTGGCAGCCAAGGTAAAGCCTCCTTCTCGACCCAAACCACGTCATAGGTGCCGAAATACCGCATTCGAGCGATCCGCTGCCTGTATGCGCGAAGGATCGCTGCGTGATTGCGGCGACCGGCGTAAAGATCGTTCAGATAGGCGCTGCCAAAGAGCGGCTGAGTTTCGACCTCAAAGCCGGCCGATTCGAGATGCGGGATGTACTGCAGCTGGCGCAACCGACTTGAGGCACCCTGCCGATCATAGCGGCTGAGAATGAGAATTTTCAATGTGCCTCCGAAGAAGGGATCTATTGGACCGCCCCGGTTAGAGGTGGCCCGGCAAATTTGAATAGCTGGGATAATACCAACGGCATTATTCGCTGACCTTCGCCCAGCCACGGGAGGTGATTGAGACGATGCGTTCTGGGTCTGCAAGGAGCCCGTTCCAAGCGGCGCAGCAGGCGTCCACGATAGCGTCGTAGCTATCGAACACGCGGTTTGCGAGATGGTTTTGGCGGAGAAACTGCCAGATGTTCTCGACCGGGTTCAGCTCCGGGCTGTAAGGAGGAAGCGTCAGCAAGGTAATGTTCGCCGGCACGACGAGGTTCTTGGAACTGTGCCAGCCGGCGCCATCAACGATGAGGATGGCACGCGCGCCAACTATGACACGCTGGCTGATTTCGGCGAGATGAGCGCCCATTGCTTCCGTATTTGCGTAAGGCATGACCAGCGCGGCGCCGGTCGCGCGAGGGGGACAGACGGCACCGAAGATGTAGGCCCAAGCATAGCGGCCGTCCTTCGGAGCGCGTGGGCGCGTGCCCCGGCGCGCCCAAAGCCGTGCGAGCGTCCCCTGCTGACCGACGCGCACTTCATCTGGAACCAGAGCTCGGGAGGCTTGTCCTTCGCCCCGTCAGGCAGGGCCGCGCGCATCAGTTCGGCGAAGTTTTATATAGTTCCTGGGCTTCTGGATCGCTTTGCGGATGACACGGCCGTGCCGATAGCTTTGCGAAACCGAGCCGGCGCAGGATCGAACTCATCGTCCGCTCCGCCAAGCGGATACCAAAACGCTGCTCCACCACGGCGCAGAGGTCGATCCGTCGCCAGCGCACGACGCCGTCCAGTTCCGGATTTGGCCCCGCCTCGACGATCACCGCCAGCGCGTTCATCTGCTCCGTCTCGAGCAAGGGCGTCCGGCCTTGGCAGGGGGCGGTCAATAAGGCCAGCAAGCCCTTCCGCATTATAGCGATGAGCCCAGTCGCGCAGGGTCTGCCGATCCATTCCTCCGCCTCCGTCCATCGAGCACCAGCGCAAGTGGGAGCATCCGACGAGAAGCTTTTGCATCTCTGCTCCGCGATGCAGCCCTCCGCAGCTCCGTCGCCGACATTTCCGTCCGAGTGATTTCGACTACCATGCTGACCCTCCCTCGTATCGAACGAAAGAGAACCAGTCTTTTGCAACCTTGGGAATCCCCGACGAGTCAGAGCCTCAAGCCGCTGGTATAAGTGGATTTTCCGCGCAACAGCAGCGTGATGCTGCGAGCGAGCAGCAGACCATGACCAGACGACCGCGCCGGAACCACAGCCCGGCATTCAAGGCGAAAGTGGCGGTGGCCGCGATCAAGGGCGAAAAGACCGCCCTAAAATTTCCACCAACTTCGCGACCCGATCCCATGGT
>JACLAD010016344.1_pt1 | contig 11081 bp, 6 predicted proteins | sample 8027901 | NCBI WGS metagenome assembly JACLAD01 (sample SAMN15725071, study PRJNA655200) | protist metagenome | isolation source: fluorescence activated cell sorting (FACS) single amplified genomes of... | place: Spain: Blaines Bay Microbial Observatory, Mediterranean Sea | collected 2016-07-05
TTGATAAATTATCAGAATGCTGCTTAGCAAATTATCATCATGTAAATACACCGCTTCCATCGTCTTTTTTTGATGGTTTAACACATCAAGAATACTTGCACTATTTAGAACGATCTATAGAAGAGCTAGAAAGTAAATTTGTTGAAATTGAAGAATGGGAAGAAGAAGCGAGGAAAGAAAAAATACGAACAAACGTCATGTTTGATAGCATCGTTAATATATGGTCGAAAGGCATTTTGGGGTTGAGTATGTTAGTATGGCGTAAATTTCACAAATTAATGAAGAAAAATTTAAAACGAGTCAGTATAATAATGACATTTGATCATGCGAATAAAAAACTGGATAATTTATGGTGGTTTTTTAATCGTTGGCATTCTCATCACGTACAATATATACATTATAAACATAGTACAAATGCAATACAGATGTGGAAATTATATCGTAAATTATTAGATGAAAATAAAAAATTAAATGAACACGTCCATACGTTAAAAGTGGAAGTGCAGAGTTTAGAAAAAGAATCAATGAAAGCAAAAGAGAGAATTTATAGAGCTAGCTTGCGATTGGAACAAGTAATGAGTGATTGGACCGCTATGAAACAGAGAGAAAAAGATTGGCTGCAATACGGTATGATGTGGCATGACATGACAATAGAAAGTTGTTACTTTTTAATGGAACATGTTTATATGAACCAGCTGAAACAAGCTTCTATCGATGGGATTGAAATGGTTGCACCAATGTCTGGAAATATTTATGTTGATACGATTCATCCAATTCTACGGACAGCAGGCTTTGTTGGTGCAATTAAACAAAATTATCGATCATACCCAATTTGCTCTCGTGTTTTACGGTTAAAAAATGCTGAAATGTGGGTGCTAGATCAGCCATCCTCAATTGGTAGTAATAAAATCGTTGATTTAGTCCTCGCCATTCCCTCATATCCTCCTATTTTAGATACAGCAGAAGGTATAGAGTTGCAAGAAGCACTTTTAAATATAAAAAGACATCTTGTAGATTGCTTGTCTTACCCAGAGATAGAGGCAAAAACTTCCACACCCAAATCGCCGATTAATAACAATATGTCCAATAAAAGCAAAAAGGAGAACAAGGGTAATGATGTTACAGACTTATGGAAAAAAATATCAGGTTTTGAAAAGGAATACAATGGTACGCTTACTAAAGCGGACATAATTATTGATGAGTGTGAGGAAAACTGGAAATCACTAAAGTCATCTGCAAGAAATTTAGAATACATTACGTGGTTGGATCTTTCGAACTCAATAGCTAAATTTAAAGGGCATATAACTCTCAAAGAAGAAGAAAAAGATGATGAAGAAGGAAACGAAGAGACAAAGGCAAATGCAGAAGAAGAATTGTTGGCAAAACGTCGTATTGATGAGCAGCGTTTCGCGCATATTCAAAGATTCCGTTTAAATAAAATAATAAAGGACCGTTTGAAAAAATTAAAAATCGAAGTTGAAGCAAACGTTGTTGAAGAAGATGCTGATATGGTTATTGAATATTTACGTGAGCACGTATACGATATTAAAGATACATTTAGGTTATATGCAGGTACGGATGGTGGCATAAGTAGTGGTGAATTTATTAAGTTCTGTAAAGATGTAAAAATAATAAATAAAAAAATGTTGAAAGCAACTGATGTTGAACGTTTGTTTATAAAGATTAATTTAAACAGCGATGATACAGATGGGGTTGATAAAGAGATGGACCCAGATGAATTCTTAGAAGGTATCGTACGTGTTGGTTCAATGCGATTTATGACAGAAACAACTTTGTATTCCTGTATTCAGAAACTTGTTGAAGAACATATAATACCATATGCTGATAAAGTCGATTTAGAAACATTTAAACGTGTTATAAAAGACCCTGAGGTTGTTAAATTAGTTCGTTCGTATCGCGGATGGTTGAGAAAAACGTTTAGAAAAGCTGCTGATGAAGATTCTTCGCAACAATCATCAAATGCTTCATCGTCGATGAGTGTGAAGGAGTTTGTCATTTTTGCAAAGTCAATGAAATTAATGCGTGGGCGTTTATCAAATGGAGATCTAGAATCATTATTTGCACGGGTGCAACAAAATGATGGTTCAGATGATGAAGAAGAGGAAGAGGAAATGATGTATGCAGAATTTGAAGAAGGTGTCCTTGCATTATGTTGTTATGAATATCCAAATCCACACACACCATATATAGCGCGATTGAAAGAGTATTTAATGCGTTTAAAATCAGGAACAATCGGTAAAAAAGTTGATGAAGTGTTTAAAGTTAAAAGGAAAAAAATAAAGAGATGAGAAGAGTGAAAATTCGTCTCTCGATTATCGATTATTAATTTTTATTAAATAAAAATATCAGTAAATGGATATATATACGAGAAGTTCGTACAATATTTTTAATTTTATACGAAGTACGAACGTATTTTTTTATATCATTAGATGGTGTTATATTACTTAAAATGCAATAACTAAATACGACTAAATACGAACTCCCGAACTAAATACGAATTTTAATTTATGATGGTGTTAATCTTTAATTAATGCATAAATTATTTTTTGATGGTGTTATATATAATTTTTAAAATATTATATTACACGTAGAGAGCAGAAATTATACGTTCGTACATCTATTATGTCGCACACAAAAATATTTTCCAAAAAGCGCAGTATTGTGTATTTCTCCTCCTTGCCTTTTGTTCTTTTCTTATGATAGCACACAATTACTTTTTAAATGGAAGGACTTTCAATCATTTCTTCCTTTTCGTCTGGTTTATGATTATTATATTGCTGATCTTTCTTATTATTTTTTTTCTTCTTTTTCTTTTTCTTTTTCTTTTTTTTCTGTATGGCATCAATATCATCAATTGGTACAACCATAGGTATTGCACGAACAATTCCATCTGGCTTTCCTTTCATATTATCTGTATTGGTGCTGATTTTGTTATTATTCTGGTCTGCTGTAATGATATTTTCAATATCATTATTTATACCATTGTTACGATCATGCTTGTTGTTGTTATTATTAGTTTTATTGTTATTAAGATCTATAATATTCCTTTTCTTTTTTTGAAAATGTTCCTTGTTTGGTCTACAATGTGCACCAGGTAATCCGGTCCAATTATCTGTAACACGTACGTTGGGTGGAGTTTCGAAAAATAATACACCTTTTGAGCCATGAACAGCAGAAATAACATCATTATATCTAAACCACATAATCCAAATTAAAGAACTAAGAATGAATAAAGATATGGCCAATATGTATGAATATAATAAAAAAAGACTGTGTGTTATCATTTCTTCCTCTGTAGGTCGGCTATCGTAATCACCCGTTTTCGGCGAAGCAATAGTTGCAGCTGTGCCTTGACTGTCTCCATTGTTCGATTGTATTATATTGATTGTATCTCCATTGGCATTAATTGTTGAATCGGCCCCATTTTGTTTCATTTGGTCATTTTTTTCATCGTGTATGATATCTCTAAATAAATTGTCATCAACTAATTCATCATCGTCTGGAATAAAAATTGGTTCTTGCTCTATTAATTCTGTTATTTCCTCTCCGTCATCTTTTTCCAATGACACTCCATGTATCTCTTCAATTATTTCTGAATCTGCAATTGGAATTTCATTGATATCCGTGCCGGATGAAACAATATCTACATCAAGAGCTGCAGAATCATTACCACCAGGTGTATCGTATTTTTCTGCCATATCTACATTATCTTTCTCTGTTATTGTGTCTTCACTTGTATGTTTATCTTGATACAAACCATCGTCAATATCGTTAACAGCAGGAGCATTAATAACTGGATTTTCTTCTTCGCCACTTGCTTCTGTTAATGCGGCATTTACATCTTCTAAGTGCAATAAGTCTTCTTCGGGTATAGTAGGTGAGCCAATCACGTCAATATCAGTATGAATACCTTCATAATTATCATCGTCATTCAAACTGTTTTCGTCAATATCATTTTGCGTATAATCACCAACAATTTTTTCTTCAGAAATAATATTATTTTTTTGTATATTCTTATCATTATCTCTATTCATATCTTCATTTGAGAAAGACATAGACATATCGGTGTTACTTCTTGAATCGATGCTATTCATGTTATCTTCTATCTGAACTCTGTTGTTGCTATCTACAGGAATGGACGTGACAAAAATATGATGGTCAATAATATTGAAAAGAATATAAAGTAAAATTATATATATATTTTTCAAATCCATGTTGATTACAATAATATTTCTATAATATATATATACTTATATATACATATATGAAGAAAAACAACGGGATACCAATACTACCGAAAAAACGGGAAAAATAATATGTAAATATTATATAGACATATATGTGCTCTACGAAGATGGTAAAATATTTATCTCTTTTCTTTTTAGTCGAGCTTATTGCTCTGCCTCTCTCTCCTCGTAGATTTAAAAAAAATAAAATTATGCATGCGGTCAATAAATGTTAACATTTTTATTGAATTATTTATAAATTCCTCCGGACAGGTGGTCGGTACAGTACAGTATATTTACCTGGTAATAAAAAAAAAAATATATTATTCAATCCATATTTAGTTATTAGTAGGCTCGTTTGGGCTCGCTCTTTTCAGCTAATACACTTAAGGATGGGCAGGTTTTAAGGGGCCAGGTTAATTGTTTTTCTGTTTTCATTTTAATTTTTCATAGGGGTGCTCAAAATGTTTGCTGATTGCTGATAGGCATAAACTAACTACTATTTTTATACTGTATTACCGTATACTTAGTAGATGAAAGGTGCGAAACGTTTTTTGGTAATTCCGTTAAAATAATAATAAATTGCAGTTGCAATTATAATAAATTTATTTAATTATAATTTAACATGGACAAAAATAAAACATATAGATGTAGAAAAAAAGGAAAATTGTTTCCATCAGATTCGACAATTATAGACTTTATACTATTCGATATTCTTGAATATATTTATATTTATATACATTTGGATATTGTAAATTAAATTGTAACACAATACAAGGATAATTTTTCGATTATATATACATATATATAATTTTATTTTATAAATTATAATATTATTTTTTTAACAATATTGTCAATATATTAAATACAAAAAAAAAAATGGAATCTAGACCATATGATTCAGTGTATGATCCTACGTACACAACAACAACAAGACGCTTGCCACGTCAAGGAACACGTGCTCGCGCTTTGTATCGTATGTCAGAGTCAAACTCAAAAGTTGTATCAGGAACTGGAAGGCATAAATATTTTAAACGTCCGATAGTACCATTTTTACATGCAGTGCCACCAGAAGTTATGTTAGCACCTACTGCTTCTGCTCCTGTACAAGTAGCAGTAAATAATAATAGTAATAGTAGTAATAATCCTTTGGATGCGCCAGAACCACCGCGTCTGGATAGAAAAAGAGATCAAGGAATGCAAACGAAATATCGTGATTCAGATGTACAAACAGATCCATATACACCAGACTATATTGTAAGGCCTGGGGAGGAACCAGAAGTATTATCGTTAGCAGCTTTGAAGGCTGGCGGCAAAGGGTTGCCAGTATCTGCAGCGGAAGTGGAGATGATTGAACGTGCGCGGGCAAAAAGACTTTTTAACAAGGATTTGCCTCCAACGACTGACGAGGCGTCTTATAATTTAAGACGTGAGCTTATGGAAGGTCAAGAAATGCGTGAGTGGAAAGCACGAGAAGCGGAAATTGATAGGATCCAAGGCGAAAGATTGGCGTTGTTGCAACAAGCTGTTGAAGAGCGAGAGAAAGAGACTGAATTTTTATCAGAACAGCGTATTGAGGCACTAAGGCAGCGAAGGTTGGAAGAGAAAGAGCGTGCTGTAGCTGAAATTCAACGTTTAAGAATCAAAGCTCTGAGAAAATTAGGCAAAGCAAGGCAAAAAGCAGAGCCAAAAGTTCAAAGACGTGATATTATAAGTGAATACCATGATTTTGGCTCAAGCGTATATGCTCCTGTATTACGTGAGGGTGCAGCATCATTTGACCATAATCCAATTATTAAACAGTTTGAAAGGGAAACTATGGAATACAGTGATTTAGAAGGCTTGGATGCATTGGAACAAAGTATGGATCCATCTTTGCTGGAAGCTAAAATACAAGTACCAGGAAAAAAGAAAATGCGTGCTGTGGATGAACGAAAAGAAATGACAGTATTGAAACATTTAGAGCATATGGACAATATAATTAAAAACGGCACTATGGGACGTGCACCAGAACGAGAACGATTACAACCCAGTTGGAGAAAGAAGGCTAAAAAAGCAGAAAGGCCACCAACACCAAGTGTTCCAAGGGCAAGAGAAGGGGAAGATGAATGGCGTAATTCGTTATTATTGTTACAAAGACTTATTCGTGGTCGCGCCGTACAAAATTTTATGTTTGAAGGCAAGGAGCGTAGAATTGCTTTGATTCGAGAATTGCGTGTTGATGAAACAGATGAAGCACGTCTCGCAAATGAACAATTAGCAGCACAAAAGGCAGAGGCAATGATGGCTCAATTAAATCGAAGTACGCAAGATAGTGTGCAAGGTGAAGTGATCAGCGCAACAGTTGATTATTTAGCAAAAGAGCTAGTTCGCAATCGTGAAGAGTCGCGTATAACAGATTTAGTTAGTAATGCTGAAAGGACTAGAAGAAGACGCCAAGCAGAGGAGGGTGGTCGAAGACAGGCAGAATTAGATGTAAGACAACGTGAAGATAAAGTTTTCAATGATATGGTGCGACTGCATCAAGGTACAGCGGAGACTTATGTCGATGAAACAATTGATGAAACAGTAGATCAATTTGCAAATGAAAAAGCACAACTTGAGATTGGAATTCAACAAGGTGTTTTAAATCCGACAATTGATCAACTAGAAGGTAAAGTAAATGAAGATGGAGAAGTTGTGAAAGATTTGGTTGCATCATTTTTAATGCCAGAAGTGGATCGCCAAGCTATCCAACAACAAGTTGAATTGGAGGAAAAGAGATTTGTGAATGCAGCTAGTGGTGCTATTCAAGAGATGGTAGAGACAGTAGAACAAAAAATAGGAGAAGAAATTACAGAAGGTAAAGAAGGCAACGAAGGTAAAAAAGGGGATGTTGTGTAAAAAGTATGTATCATGTCATATGATAAGATGATAATTACGAATGTGTTTTTTACTTTAAAATAAATATATATATGCATATGACAATTTACGCACACATAAATAGTATGCATATAATAATTAATAATGTTCTCATATTATTTTTAGCAGGCAATAGCCCTAGTAGTGTCAAGTAAATGACATATAGGAAAAAGAATCTTGGTAACGAAAATTACGGGGAGTAAAAAAATTTTAATAATAGGTGCCATAGTTCTAATAGTAGGGATACAGATTATAGTTTTAAGTTTTATTTTTTATGATTTTGACAAACTAAGTGAACTAAGTTTGTCAATCCAAAAAAAAAATGGTTCACTCGTAAAAAATTAATTAATCATTACATATATGAGTAAATAAAATCTTTAACTTATAAATAAGAGAATTTTTTATATCAGTATTAGAAAAATGCGTGAAGTAAACAGTATATGTATATATATATATATGATATGCATACGAGTATACGAACGTGCGAACGTCGTATATCATAGCACTCACAGATGATATAATTCATACCATTCCTATTTATTAATATGATTCGTATCATATCTTTTTTTTTAGTAATCTTGATAATCTTTTGAAGTTGAATTTTGGTCAAAAAAATCATCTTTCAACAACGTTTCCATATCTAAATTAGCAGGATCTTGGCCTAATAATTTGCGCAATAGAAATTTAGCAGGTGGATGATCAATGTTTGATTGATTTATATATACAGATGGGTTGTATTGTTCTTGAACCAATCTGTCATATAATTCTGCTGGCTCCAAAGCATTCAAAATCTCCGGATATGGATATTCCCCAGTCAATAATCTATACAATATAACACCATAGGTCCAAAACTCCATTTCTGGTGAAACGTTTAACAATTCAGCGTCATATTGCAAAAACGCTTGTGCCAATAGCTCTTTCGGACATGTACAAATATCTTCAAAACGAAGTTCCTCCCGCATCACTTCACAAGACATACCTTTAAATCGATTGAAGTTAAATACTTTAATTTGATTAAAATTATCATTTGCATCTTTAACTAAGTATATATCTCTTAATGTTAATCCAACTAAGCTATAACCTTTAGTGTGACATGCAAAAAACAATTGCAATATTTGCTTGCTAATGGAAACGACATAATTATACGGTAAACCCATGTTTGATGGTCTTTTATTTAACATTATTTCTAAATTTATGTCGACTCGTTCCATAAAATAATATTTAAAACGCCTTATTCCTTTTGGATCTTTTTTAGCAAACATATTTGATTTAGTTTTTTCATCATATTCAAAAGCACCCTTGTATTTCATAGCAGTTTTCTTTGTTCCTGTGTCAAATTCATCAGATTCTATTCCTAATAAATATTTCTGTTCATTGCTTAATATGCCTGGCCTAATTTCAAATTTACGTACGCTATATTCTTTCCCTGATAAGTAGATTATTGGCATGAATACATCCTCGCTAACACTTGTTACGTAATCTTTTGGGAAATGTTCAAACTCGTAATTTGAAAATACACGTTGATCAAAGGTGTCAAACTCAATCGGATATTCTTTTGCATACTCTTCAGTGTATTTCTTGATATGCGATTTTTGTCTTTTTTCATACGCTTTTAGTATTTTATTTATTACTTTCATTGCCTCTTCAATGATTTCTTTATTAAAGTGCAAACTTTCCATTTCTAATTCTATGCTGTCAAGAGAAGCAGCTTTATTTTCCTTCGCGCCACTTTTACTTGCTTCTTTCGTCATTTTTTTTGTTGGTGATCTAATTTTGCCCATTTTAATTTCAACTTTTTTGGCTTCTTTTATTTTGCTTTTTTTGCTATCATTGTCACCGAATGATGAAAAGAATCCAAATCCCTTTTTCTTTTGAGAATTAGACATTTTTGGACTTTTGCCTTTTTTTGATTTATTACTGCTATTGAGATTTTTAACTGTACTTTCTGCTTCTCGAAGGACTCTCTCTTTTGCACTGATGTATTCTTTGGTCTTTTTTGCAGCATTTTTTGAAATATAAATGGCATCAGGGGACGTTTCAATATCGAATACAAATTGGACCTCTAAGTTTACTTGTTTCTTTTCTTTCTTTTGCAGTAGCTTATGTAAGATACTAAATAAATGTATAAAATGCGTCTTTGTCGGCAGCTCTAACCATAAATCATAATCGGCTCTGATTTGAAATATAATTTGACCATCAATCCTATCTGCGTACAACTTCTCTATCCATAATAATGGTATCTCTTCATCACGTTTATCGCATCTTTCATATGGGTACTCTGGAAGTAAAATATGAAAACTTGTTGTTGTCATTACAAGTATGCGCTGTTTCCGCTTTTGATATCGTAACGATGGGTCGTAAAGTACTACCAATTCGCTGTACACTACGGGGGAAGTCTGACCGATTAGCTCCATTGCAAATTTTTTATCCTACAGTTAAAAAGAAATTGTGTTAGAAAAAAACAATGCCAATTCAATATAGTGGCGACATTATAAATAGAACTATTATCAAATCATGCTACTTACTTTAATTTGAACATTATCATATACTTCTCGCAAGGCGTTCTCATATGATAGTTCCTCTTCGTATTTTCCGGTAATAGCAGCCATGTTTCTTTTGATTCTTAAAGTAAGGTATTAAGCATGTATATTTAAAAATACAATAAGTATATAATAATTGTGTAATAGTTAAGGAAATGTATATACCGTGTATCTATTATGGAAATTAAAAACCCAATGCAACTATAATATCTATATATATATAATCTATATATATCCACTCTCCTCGTATAATTTTATTATCTTTTATTACTTTGGACCTTTTACTTAACAGCCTTTATTATCTTCTATGTGCCTATCTTTTTTGCAACTTTTTTGCTTTTACTTTGTTGTTTTGTTGTTGTTGTTGCCAGGGTTGCTGGGTTGCCTTTTTTTTTTTTCTTTTTCTTTTTCTTCCCACACTGGCACAGTCGTCCTGTCGTCCTTATAAAAAAAAAAAGGTTGCCGGCATTTAGGAAATATTTATACTTCTTAGTATAATAAAACATATTTTATATATTCTTGGGTGCTGCAGCCTGCTGCAGAGATAATAAAATGTGCAAATATGAGTAGCAGTATGATATGATATGAAATAAAATACATTTATTCATTATAAGTCTTGAATGACAACATTTAGTTGATATTATAATATCTAAAAATAACTAATTTTTTAAGGACTTTATCAAATTTTACATCAAATATGCCATGTCACAAAAAAATCGTCGGTTAGGATAAATTATTTGCCAAATTACTAAAACAATATGAGAACTATTCTTTATATTACTAATTATTATTTATTTATATTTTTTGAAAAAAGAAAATATATTTATGGCAATGTTGTAGTATATATCGTTCCCGTAAATTATTAACAAATATAAGAGATTTTTCATTTTTATTTATTTCAATACTTATTATTGATATTATTTATCTTTGAACTAGTTGCATTTGCTTTTGTTTGGAATATTTCAATTCTTTTTTTATTTTTTTTTGTGTTTGTTTGTCTTCATTGTTGTACGTATACATTTTAGTATATTGTGAATTTTGAATAACATATGTACAAAAAAATGTTTCAAAGAATCAATGTCATCTCAACCAAAAATACTAAAGCATATTATCACAAATTGAAAATGAACAATCGCATATGTATTAATTGCTATAAAAGGGATATACATGCGCGATACAAGTTGCCACAGCCTTCATATATTTTTAACTTTATACGTCCTTTCAGTGATAACAACTCTAACAAAAGTGCCACAAAATCTACCAATAATCCTCCTGCAAAAAAGGAAGGAAAGGTTTTAGATAAACTGATTGGGGAACGGTTACCAATACCATTAGCAAAGGCAGAGGATGAATTTCCACCTGCTCCTAAAATAGATTCCTTTCAATTTCGAAA
>JACLAD010005060.1_pt1 | contig 11075 bp, 5 predicted proteins | sample 8027901 | NCBI WGS metagenome assembly JACLAD01 (sample SAMN15725071, study PRJNA655200) | protist metagenome | isolation source: fluorescence activated cell sorting (FACS) single amplified genomes of... | place: Spain: Blaines Bay Microbial Observatory, Mediterranean Sea | collected 2016-07-05
GCCGTGGTGGTCGGGCTCGAGGCAGCGGCGGACGAGGGCGACAAGCGCGTCACCTCCTACCGCGATCACGGCCACATGCTGGCCTGCGGCATGGACCCCAAGGGCGTCATGGCCGAGCTGACGGGCCGCGATGGCGGCTATTCGAAGGGCAAGGGCGGGAGCATGCACATGTTCTCGAAGGAAAAGCACTTCTATGGCGGCCACGGCATCGTCGGCGCGCAGGTGCCGATCGGCGCCGGTCTCGCCTTCGCCGACAAGTACAACGGCACCGACCGCGTCACCTTCACCTATTTCGGCGACGGCGCCGCCAACCAGGGCCAGGTCTACGAGACCTACAACATGGCCCAGCTGTGGGACCTGCCGGTCGTCTTCGTGATCGAGAACAACCAGTACGCCATGGGCACCAGCGTCCAGCGTTCGACCAAGAGCCCCTCCCTGTGGGAGCGCGGTGCCGCCTACGGCATCAAGGGTGAAGAGGTCGACGGCATGGACGTGCTGGCGGTCAAGGAAGCGGGCGAGCGCGCGGTGGCGCACTGCCGCGAGGGCAAGGGCCCCTACATCCTCGAGATCAAGACCTACCGCTACCGCGGCCACTCCATGTCCGACCCCGCGAAATACCGCTCGCGCGAGGAAGTGCAGAAGATGCGCGAGGAGCGCGACCCGATCGAGCAGATCCGGCAGGTGCTGCTCTCGGGCCAGCACGCGACCGAGGAGGATCTCAAGGCGATCGACAAGGAAATCAAGGAGATCGTCAACGAGTCCGCCGAGTTCTCCAAGGAGAGCCCCGAGCCCGCGCTCGATGAGCTCTGGACCGACATCTACGCTAAAGAAGCCCCGCAGGAGGCCTGATCCATGGCGACCGAAATTCTGATGCCCGCCCTCTCGCCGACCATGGAGGAAGGCACGCTCGCCCGCTGGCTCGTCAAGGAGGGCGACACCGTCTCCTCCGGCGACATCCTGGCCGAGATCGAAACCGACAAGGCCACGATGGAGTTCGAGGCCGTCGACGAAGGCACCGTCGGAAAGATCCTCATCGAGGAAGGCTCCGAGGGCGTGAAGGTCAACACGCCGATCGCGGTGCTCCTGGAGGAAGGCGAGGACGCCTCCGCCATCGACAGCGCCGGTGACAACTCGGGCGATGAGGCCAAGACGGAAGTGAAGGAAGAGACCAAGGCCGAGGAGAAGGACACCGTCCCCTCCGACACGCCCGCCGCCTCCTCCCCCGCCGCCGCGGCCCCGAAGCCGCCGCGCACGCCGGACTGGCCCGAGGGCACCGAGACCAAGACCACGACCGTCCGCGAAGCGCTGCGCGACGCCATGGCCGAGGAGATGCGCCGCGAGGACAACGTCTTCCTGATGGGCGAAGAGGTCGGCGAGTACCAGGGCGCCTACAAGATCAGCCAGGGTCTTCTGGACGAGTTCGGGCCCAAGCGCGTGGTCGACACGCCGATCACCGAGCACGGCTTTGCCGGCATCGCGGTCGGCGCGGCCTTTGGCGGGCTGCGCCCGATCGTCGAGTTCATGACCTTCAACTTCGCTCTGCAGGCGATGGACCAGATCATCAACTCCGCCGCCAAGACGCTCTACATGTCCGGCGGCCAGATGGGCGCGCCGATGGTGTTCCGCGGCCCCAACGGCGCCGCCGCCCGCGTCGGCGCGCAGCACTCCCAGGACTTCGCCGCCTGGTTCATGCAGATCCCCGGCCTCAAGGTCGTGATGCCCTACTCCGCCGCCGACGCGAAGGGCCTGATGAAATCCGCGATCCGCGACCCCAACCCGGTGATCTTCCTCGAAAACGAGATCCTCTATGGCCGCTCCTTCGAGGTGCCGGTGATGGATGATTTCACCATCCCGCTCGGCAAGGCCAAGATCGCCCGCGAAGGCACCGACGTCACCATCGTCTCCTTCGGCATCGGCATGACCTATGCGCTCGAAGCGGCGGAAAAGCTCGCCCAGGACGGGATCGAGGCCGAGGTGATCGACCTGCGCACGATCCGCCCCATGGACACCGACGCGATCATCGAGAGCGTCAAGAAGACCAACCGCTGCGTCACCGTGGAAGAGGGTTGGCCGCAGGGCTCCGTCGGCGGCTACATCTCGAACGTGCTGATGCAGGAGGCCTTCGATCATCTCGACGCGCCGGTCATCAACTGCACGGGCAAGGACGTGCCGATGCCCTATGCCGCCAATCTCGAGAAGCACGCGCTGGTCACGACCGACGAGGTCGTCGAGGCGGTGCGCAAAGTGACCTACAAGTAAGGGGCGCGAGACATGCCAACGGAAATCCTGATGCCCGCGCTGTCGCCGACCATGGAGGAAGGCACGCTCGCGAAATGGCTGGTCAAGGAGGGCGACACCGTCTCCTCCGGCGACCTGATCGCCGAGATCGAGACCGACAAGGCGACGATGGAGTTCGAGGCCGTCGACGAGGGCGTCGTCGGCAAGATCCTGGTCGAGGAAGGCTCGGAAGGGGTGAAGGTCAACACCCCCATCGCCGTGCTGCTCGAAGAGGGCGAAAGCGCGGACGACATCGATGCCTCGACCGAGCCCAAGGACCGCGACGCCGACAGCCATGCCGAGCCCGCGACGCCGACATCCGAAACCTCGCCCGCCAAGGGCTATGGCGATGATGGCGGCGCGGCGCAGCAGAAATCCTCGGGCGACGGCGAAGCCGCCGCTTCGGGGGATGACAAGGCCGCCTCCGGCGGCCCTGCACCGAAATCCGAGGATGGCGGCCGCATCTTCGCCTCGCCTCTGGCGCGGCGGATCGCCAAGGACCGCGGTCTCGACCTGAGCGAGATCGAGGGCTCCGGCCCCAATGGCCGCATCGTCAAGGCCGATGTCGAGAACGCCCAGCCCGGCCAGAAGCCGCAGGCCGCATCCTCGACCGAAAAGGCCGCGCAGGAGCCGAAGGCCGAAGCCGGAAAGGCCCCCATGGCCGAGCCCGCCGCCCCCGGCGTGCAGGCGGATGCGATCCGCAAGATGTATGCCGACCGGGAGTTCGAGGAGATCAAGCTCGACGGCATGCGCCGCACCATCGCGGCCCGCCTGACCGAGGCCAAGCAGACCATCCCGCATTTCTACCTGCGCCGCGACATCAAGCTCGACGCGCTGCTGAAATTCCGCTCGCAGCTGAACAAGCAGCTCGAAGGGCGCGGCGTGAAGCTCTCGGTCAACGACTTCATCATCAAGGCCTCGGCCTTGGCGCTGCAATCGGTGCCCGACGCCAACGCCGTCTGGGCCGGTGACCGCGTGCTGAAGCTCAAGCCCTCGGACGTGGCCGTCGCCGTCGCCATCGAGGGCGGGCTCTTCACCCCCGTCCTGCGCGACGCCGAGGCCCGCACCCTCAGCTCGCTTTCGGCGCAGATGAAGGACCTCGCCAAGCGCGCGCGCGAGCGTAAGCTCGCCCCGCACGAATACCAGGGCGGCAGCTTCGCGATCTCCAATCTCGGCATGTTCGGCATCGACAATTTCGACGCCGTCATCAACCCGCCGCATGGCGCGATCCTCGCGGTCGGCGCGGGCGTGAAGAAGCCGGTGGTGAACGACGAGGGCGAGATCGAGGTGGCCACGGTCATGTCGGTGACGCTCTCGGTCGATCACCGGGTGATCGACGGCGCGCTGGGGGCCGAGCTGCTCAAGCACATCGCCGAGGCGCTGGAAAACCCGATGGTGATGCTGGCCTGACCGGCCATATCATCGCCGCGATGCCGCAGGGGCCGCGTTCCGCAAGGAGCGCGGCCCCTGCGCCGTTTGGCCCGCTCTGCCCTCGGGCACCCACGGGCCGCTTGCCCCGGCGGGAACCCGCTCCACGACCTTGCGTTGAGCTGAAGCAATCGTGAGGGAACCCAATGACCTATCGTGACCGGCAGCCCGGCCTCGGACTGACCCTGCTCGCCGCCATCGTCGCCAGCGTGGCGGCGCTGATCGCCTATTTCTGGGATGAGAGCGGCGTGGCCCGGACCACCGGCGCGGCGCTGGCGCTGTTCGGCTGCGTCGCGGTTGCGGTGGCCTCCGGGCTCGTCCTGTTCAAATGGATGCCCCATTGGCTCAACCTCACCTTGAAATGGCTCTGCCTGATCGGATCGGCGCTGACCGCGCTCGCGGCCTATTTCCTGCATCAGGAGGTGATGATGTGGGCGATGATCCTCGCCACCATCGGCGCGATCTGGAACCTCGCCTCGCGCAAGGGCCATGCGCGCCGCAGCTCGACGATCGCGCTGGCGCTGCTCACCCTGCCGCTGCTGCCCGCGCCCGACGCCCATGCGCAGGACTGGCCCGGCTTTCACGGCGACCTTCAGGCCCGCAAATACAGCCCCCTGACCGAGATCACCGCCGCCAATGTCGAATATCTGGAGCCGGTCTGGGAAATCGAGACCGGCGACGTCTCCGACGGCTCGGGCGAGCTGCCGCAGACGGTCTGGTCGGCCACGCCGGTCTATGCCAACGAGACGCTCTATGTCGGCACGCCCTTCTACCGCATCCTCGCGCTCGATCCCGCCACAGGCGAAGAGCGCTGGTCCTATGACAGCCAGGCCCGGCTCGAGGCGCTGACCCAGCCCGCGCTGAAGAACCGCGGCGTCACCTACTGGGAAGAGCCGGGCGCGACCGGCGCCTGCGCGCGCCGCGTCTATATCGGCACGATGGACGCCAAGCTGCACAGCGTCGATGCCGATACCGGCCGGCCTTGCGAGGATTTCGGGCAAGGCGGCGTGCTCGACGTCAACCAGTGGAACGACACCAATGACCGCTGGCCGCTGTCGCTTCTGCAGCCGCCCGTGGCGCATGAAAGCCGCCTCTTCATCGGCTGGGCCGGCAAGGACTGGGAAAGCGCGCAGGCCCCTCCGGGCACCGTCTTCGCCGTGGATGCGAAAACCGGCGAGCTCGACTGGACCGTGAACTTCATCCCCAAGGAGCTGTGGGACCGCACCGGCACCGCCAATGTCTGGACCCACATGACCGTCGATCCAGAGCGCGACATCATCTACATGCCGGTCTCCTCGCCCTCGCCCAACTACTACGGCGGCAACCGCACCGAGGAGCTGCCGCTCGCCACCTCCGTGACGGCGGTCGACACCAATTCGGGCGAGATCATCTGGTCGCGCCAGCTCGTCCATCACGACATCTGGGATTACGACACCGGCGCCGCGCCGACGCTTGTCGATATCGAGCGGAACGGCGAGACCATCCCCGCGCTGATCCAGACCTCCAAGCAGGGCATGCTCTACGTGCTGAACCGCGAGACGGGAGAGCCGGTCTTCGGCATGGAGGAGCGCCCCGTCCCCGCCTCCGACCTGCCGGGCGAGGTGGCCGCACCGACCCAGCCCTTCTACGACATCCCCCAGCCCACCAACACCTCCGACACTTGGCCGGGCATCTGGTGGCTCGCCGATCTCACCAGCTTCGGCCATTGCTCGCGCATGCTCGAAGAGCTGCGCTACGAGGGGCTGTTCACGCCGCCCACCGCCGAAGGCGAGGGCACGCTGATGTATCCCGGCACGGCGGGCGGCATGCAGTGGGGCGGCGGCGCGCTCGACCCGACCACCAACACCTTCTACGTCAACACCCAGAAGATCGCGCAGATTCTCAAGATGATCCCGCGCGAGGAATACGAGGAGGTCGCGGGCGAGAGCGGCGCCGAGCAGGGCTACTACCCGCAAGAGGGCGTGCCCTACGGCTTCAAGCTGGTGAACTTCACCACGCCCCTCGGCCTGCCCTGCTGGAAGCCGCCCTATGGCACCATCCTCGCCTATGATCTCGACACCGGCGAGCAGCTGTGGGAGCGGCCCTTCGGCCAGACCCAGCAATGGGGCTTCTACGCGCCCGAAAGCTGGGGCAGCCCGACGCTGGGCGGCCCGGCGGTCACCGCCGGCGGCGTGATCTTCATCGGCGCCTCGATGGACGCGCATGTCCGCGCGCTCGACGCGGCCTCGGGCGAGGAGCTGTGGAAATGGCGGGTCGAGGCCCCGGCGGTGGCGATCCCGGCGGTCTACGAGCATGAGGGGCGGCAATATGTGAGCTTCGTCGCGGGCGGCAACCCGATCCTGAAGCCGCAGGTCGGCGATCAGCTGATCACCTTCGCCCTGCCCGAAAGCTTCGACTGATAAGCTTCGCCTAAGCCGCGCCGCCCGCATGATGCGTGGGGGGCGCGCCGAGAGGCGCGTCAGGCGGTGCCGTCGCCCTCGAAGGTCTGGTTCATCGACACCGAGGGCTGCGCGCAGCCCGCCTCGCCGACGATGCGCGCAGGCACCCCCGCCACCGTCTTGCAGGCGGGAATGTCGGTCAGCACCACCGACCCGGCGGCGATGCGGCTGCAATCGCCGATGCGTATATTGCCCAGGACCTTCGCGCCCGCGCCGATCAGCACGCCGTTGCCGATCTTGGGGTGGCGGTCCTGCTCTTCCTTGCCGGTGCCGCCAAGCGTCACGGAATGCAGCATGGAGACGTTGTCGCCCACCACCGCCGTCTCGCCGATCACCACCGAATGGGCATGGTCGATCATCACCCCCCGCCCGATCCGGGCCGCCGGGTGGATGTCGACGCCAAAGGTCTCGGAAACGCGCATTTGCACGAAATAGGCCAGATCGATCCGCTCCTCCTCCCACAGCCAATGGCCGAGCCGGTAGGCCTGGATCGCCTGGTAGCCCTTGAAATACATCAAGGGCTGGAGAAAGCGGTGGCAGGCCGGGTCGCGCTCATAGGTCGCCACCAGATCGGCGCGGGCCGAGGCCACGAGCTCGGGCTCGGCGGCATAGGCGCCATCGATGATCTCGCGCAGGATCTGCGCCTGCATCTCGTCGGAGGCGAGCTTGAGCGACATGCGGTAGGCCAGCGCGCTGGCAAAGCTGCGGTGATGCAGCACGCCCGAATGAATCGCCCCGCCCATCAAGGGTTCGGCGGCGATGGCGTCCTGCGCCTCGCTGCGAATACGGCTCCAGACCGGGTCGATCTCGGCCAGCTGCGCCTGTGGTGTCGCCATCGCCATGGCCTCCTGATCCCGCGTCGCCTGTCTGCCCAAGATAGGGCCTCATGGCCCAGATCAAAGCCCGGGCGATCCGTCAAGAGCGTCGAGCAGCTGCCGCAGCGCCGCCCGCGCCTCCGGGCCGAGCGATGGCGGCAGCGGCGCGCGCGGATAGCGCAGCGCCGCCGCCATGAGCGAGCCGTCGCCCCAAAGCGGATGGGCGCGGCCCTGCCGCTTGCGCCACGCATCCGCCACGCGCGCCTCGGCCACGATCCGTGCCGCCAGCCCGGCGCGCGCCCCGGGCGGCACGGCCAGCAGCGCGGCCACGCCCCGGTCGAGACAGCCCGGCAGGATCGGCCTCATGCGCCGATCTCTCTCGCGACCGTGATCGCGGCGAAGGGCCCCGGCCCGAAGGCGTCCGAGATCTGCGCCACCTGCAGCACCAGATCCCCCGCCGCCCCGTCGGCCACCTGCGCGGCGGCGGTGTAGACAAAGGCGGGTCTCTCCACCTCGACCTCGCGCAGCACGACGCCACCATCGAGAATCCGCAGCAGATAGGCCTCGCGCCCCTCGCCCAGCGGCACCTCGCGCCCCTCCCAGCCATCTCCGCCGTGCCGCGCCCGCCTGATCCATGTGATCTCCAGATCGCCGCCCGCCGCGCGCGCGGCGAGATGCGCGGGCGCATGGGGCCTGAGCCCGATGCCTGCAAAGGCGCGCGCCTCGTGCCGCCAGCTCGGATCGGTCAGCGGCCGGCGGGCCGGGCCATAGCGGTAATGCCGCTCCAGCCCCCGCGCCGCCTCCGGCAGCTCGATCTGCCGCGGCACACCGTCGAGCAGGACGACGCGGCTGCCGATGGGCCAGAGATCCGGCATCACCCCGTCCGTGCCCGCCTGCCCCCGAAGCCGCATGGACAGATCATAGACGCCGGGCGCGACCGGCTCGGCGGTTCGGAACTGGAACACCTCCCAATGGTCGCTCGTCCCGTCGCCGATGGCGCAAAGATTGGCGCCGGACAGGATCGCCGCCTCGCTGGCCGAGCCGAGCTGCCCCTGCGCCAGCCGCACCCGAAGCGCCGGGCCGCGATCCCACACCGCGCTCGGCGCCGCCGTCATCGCGGTCAGGCTCGTGCCGATGGTGGCGGGCAGCGATTGGACGAGGTTGAGCCGGTGATCGGCATCCTCCACGCCCGAGACCAGCGCCACGCCCCCCGGCCATGGCCGCGCCGTGGCGGCGAAATGCGGCGCGTGTGGAACCTCCTCGCCGGTCAGCAGCGGCAGGTCGAGAAACACCCCCTCGACCGGGGCGGGCGGGATATATGCCCCCGGCGAGACGGCTTCGGCCTCGGCAGGTTGCGGCAGGTAGAGGCCCGGCGCGGTGCGCACCGCCTCGACCTGCGCGTGGCGCGTCCGCTCCACCCGGTCGATGCGCCAGTTGCCGCCCGGCTCGCCCATGATCTCGACCACGTCGCCCGCGCCCAGCGGATGGGCCGAGGGCGGCAGCGCGAAGGCCGCGGTCTCGCGCGCCAGCCGCATCTCCGCCAGCCAGCGCGCGGCCATCGCCTGCGCCTCGGACCGGGTCAGCGCCATGGGCAGCTCCGCCGCCTCGACATGTATCCCCGCGCGCCCCGGCAGCGCCGCCTCGACGCTGCCCGCCTCTCCCGTGCCGCCCGCCTCGACATAGCCCAGACGCACCCGGTCGGGCAGCGCGCTCGCGCCATCGCGCGCGATCTCGGTTCCGGGCGTCTCGGGCGAGACGCGGACGAAATCTTCGGGGTCGAGCAGCGCATCGGCCCGCCCGTCGCGGCTGCGAAACACCAGACTGCCGCCCCGCTCCACCGCGTCGAAGCCATGCGCCAGCATCAGGGGCTGCAACAGCGCCCGCGCGCTCTGCGCCCCTTGGGCGACATAGCCGCGCACGAGGCCGAAGAGCCGCGAGGTGTCGATGTCGCTCACCCCCGCCTCGGCGCAGATCTCGGCCACGACGGAGGCGAGATCGCGATGCGCCGTGCGCCCGGTGATCCAGTGCCCGCGCGCCCAGTTCGCGCCGTCGGACCAGACCTCCGACAGCCCCGGAAACCACGGGTAGGGCCGCAGGTCCCAGGCCCAGACCAGCATCCGATCCGTGTCGAGCATCGGGCTGCCATAGATCTTCGAGACCGGGTTGGCCCCGGGTGCCGCGAAATGCCGGTGCATGGCGCGCAGATACTGCATCTGGATCAGCTCGTCGCGGTGGCCGCGCGAATGGTAGGGCAGCGAGGATTCCGTGGATTTCGGATCGAGGAACTTGTTGGGCTGGTTGGTGCCCCGGTCCACGGCGGCGCAGCCCAGCTCGGTGAAGCGGATGGGCTTCGAGCCGGGCTGCCACGCGGTGGGCTCGGCTTGCCGCACGCCGCCCAAACGCTCGTGATGCGGATTGCCCCACCAGCCCTTGAGATCCTTGTAGCGCCAGACCCAGGGCTCGCCGTCGCCATCGGTGATCGGCGTGCGGATCTGGGCGGCGCGCGCCTCGGGCGAATGGTAGAACCAGTCATACCCCTCGCCCCCCGCGACATTGCCCGCGAGATAGTCGAGATCGTAGATCGAGCGGTGATCGCGCGCGTCGAGATGGTCATGGCCGTCGCGCCAGTCCGAGAGCGGCATGTAATTGTCGATGCCGATGAAATCGATGTTCGGGTCGGCCCAGAGCGGGTCGAGGTGAAACCGCTTCGTCGCACCGCCCGGCTGGTGGCCGTGATATTCGGTCCAATCGGCGGCGTAGGAGAGCTTCACCTGTGGCCCGAGGATGCCGCGCACCTCCTGAGCCAGATCGCGCAGCGCGGCGACGGCGGGGTAGCTGTCATGCGCGCCCCGGATCGTGGTGAGCGCCACCAGTTCGGAATTGATGCAGAAGGCCTCCACACCCCCCGCCATGGCGCAAAGATGCGCCTGATGCAGCACGAAGCGGCGCAGGCCCCAATCCTCCGCGCCCGCATAGACCGGCCCATCCGGCGTGATGGTGAAATCCTCCGCCTTCGCCGCGCCGAAGAAGGCCGCGACCTCGGCCTCGGCCTGCGCCGTGCGATCGCTCGTCCCGCTCTGCCCCGGCGCGATGGCGGTGGTGATCCGCCCGCGCCATGGCAGCGCCGCCTGCTCGGCTCCGCCATACGGGTCGGGCAGGCCGTTGCCCGCGAGCTGATCCATCAGGATGAAGGGGTAACAGGTCACCTCCAGCCCCCGCGCCGTCATCGCGCGGATCGCCTCGATCACCGACCGGTCCGAAGGCGTGCCGCCGTAAACCGGGCGATCCTCGATCCGCGGCACCTCCATCGCCTCGCCCCGGCCCAGCCCCGAGACGCGCCACGCCATCTCCTCGCCGTCGCTCTGGCGCTGCTCGACCTTGGGCCGGATGCGGCACTGTCCTGCGCGCAGATCATCGCCGAACCACGACACCACGAGAGAGGCGGCGCGGCAGCGCGGCAGCTCCTCGACCAGATCGTCTAGCGCGGCCTCGGCGTCGCTTGGGCCGGACGGCCCGTGCAGGTTGGCGGGGGCGCGCTCGGCAAAGCCCGCCGCCTTGTGCACCGGCGCGCGCGCCAGGGCGTATTCGCCCGTGCCCGGGATCACCGCGACACCGCGCAGCAGCCGCGCGATGTCCCCGGCGCGGGCGGGATCGTCGATATCGGCGGGGTGCAGCACCTCGAAGGACAGCTGCGGCACGCGGTTGCCGAAGCGCGAAAGATCGAGGTCCTCGATCACCACATAGGCCAGCCCGCGATAGGCCGGGGCGCGGCCGATGCCGAGCGCGGCCTCGACCTTCGGGTCGGGCAACTGGTCCTCGCGCCCCTCATAGAGCCGCCACGCGATCTCGTCGCGCCCCAGCTCGACCCCGTCGGCCCAGATCCGCGCCACCCGCGTCACCGGCCCCTCGCACAGCCCCACGGCGAGGCTCACCGCATAGGAGAACTCGGTCACCTCCGGGCGGGGCGCGCCCTTGCCGCCGCCCGACGTGGCGCGGCGCTCCTCGAAATCCGAGGCCCAGATCACCTGCCCGCCGATCCGCATCCGCCCCCAGAGCTTCGCGATCGGCGCGCCCTCGCCCGCGCCGGTGAGGCGAAAGCGATCGACGCGCCCCGTCT
>JACLAD010005884.1_pt1 | contig 11074 bp, 10 predicted proteins | sample 8027901 | NCBI WGS metagenome assembly JACLAD01 (sample SAMN15725071, study PRJNA655200) | protist metagenome | isolation source: fluorescence activated cell sorting (FACS) single amplified genomes of... | place: Spain: Blaines Bay Microbial Observatory, Mediterranean Sea | collected 2016-07-05
AAACCATCAAGAGTATTGCTCGTGGGCCTTGGGCAGCTGGGGTCGATAAAACCCACAACACCTGGTACCAACCACTTCAGGATGAAAAGGATATACAGCGAGCCGTTCACTGGTTGTTGTCCCACGAAGGACTCTTTCTGAATTCTGTGGGGGATGTGAATCTCTTACCGCTGGTTCTGAAAGCAGCTGAAAACAGAGGAAAGCGCCCAAGTCAGAAGCAAATGGACGATTTTAAGGAGAAAGCGGGGCTTGTTTCAATTTTTGGGATCTGAGCACTGATTTCTAAAAACTATTTTTTGAAAAGGTCGAACAGAAACTTTTTCATTTAATGATCGTGCGTAAGCTTGGCGGGAATCTATTCGCTATTGAACGAAAAGTTTCAGGACGACTCTGGGATTGGTCAATTGAGATCTGTTCTGGAAGGACTTCTACCGGAACTCGAAACCTCAAACTCAAAAGATGTTACAGAAGCTCTCAAGCAAGCAGAATCGCTAATTGGTGAGGTGCCTGGCAGTTATGGAATCAAATCACCACTGAGTAAAGCAAGACGCTGGTTCCAAAAGGTCGATACAGACCGGCAGAAAGCTCAGGAATTTGTGGATGAAAGCTTGAGTGTTCTTGCCTCAGAGATTGCTTGGAGGCAAGACGCCAAACAGAATATGCTGCCATCAATTCGGGAATATGCAGAGGCGCTGAAACCTACAGTTGGCTTACGCTCACAACCATGATTGAGTGTGGAGTTGGCTAAAGGGGTTTCGGTTTGCCAGGCTGATCACCGGGACGTTTCACTATACTTCTAGATTCTAAGGTTAGCGAAGAAATCCAGCAACTTGTGTCAGGCTTGACTTGGCATCACCAAAGAGCATCCGAGTATTTTCACGGAAATACAGTGGGTTCTCTACTCCAGAGTATCCAGTTGCCATGCTCCGTTTGAGAGCAATCACCATCCCCGCTCTCCACACTTCAAGCACGGGCATCCCGTAAATTGGACTGCCTGGATTCTCTTCGGCTCCTGGGTTGACAATATCATTAGCACCGATCACCAGAGCAAGATCTGTGTTTGGTAATTCTGGATTGATCTCATCCATTTCTAAAACTATGTCATAAGGCACGTTCGCTTCAGCCAACAAGACATTCATGTGGCCTGGGAGGCGACCTGCAACTGGGTGGATTGCAAATCGCACGTCCACGTCCATTTCTCTGAGGAAGGCAACAATCTCTCTCACAACGTGCTGGGCTTGGGCAACCGCCATCCCATAACCTGGGACAATGACGACACTTCTGGCATTGCGAAGTTGTTCTGCCACTTCCTCCGCCTGAATCGGAATTGCCTCTCCCTGAACCTCAGAGGAATCTAGCACCGTGCCCTCTTCAACTCCCCATCCACCAGCAATTACATTGATGAAAGGCCGATTCATTCCCTTGCACATGATGTAGCTTAGGATTGCTCCACTGCTTCCCACTAGGGCTCCAGTAACTAGCAACAGATTATTGCCCAACATGAATCCTGCCATGGCCGCTGACCAACCGGAGTAGCTATTTAGCATGGAGACTACGACAGGCATATCCGCACCACCGATCGCCATGATCATATGAATCCCAATGGCACCTGAGATCATCGCTACCAAAAATAGGGCAAAGGCATGATTTCCTGGTTCACCCACCATCAACCAAATTGCTAGAAGAAAACTGACTCCTATACCTGCCAAGTTAATGAGATGTCGGCCGGGCAACATCACCGGTCGGCTGCCAATCCGAGCGCTCAGCTTTCCAAAGGCGACCACAGAACCTGTAAATGTGTAGGTTCCAATGAAGACCCCAAGAAAAACCTCAAAGATATGGATGGTTGATCCCGGTCCAGCCACGGTCTCTAAATAACTGACAAATCCGACAAAGGTTGCCGCAAGTCCTCCAAAACTGTTGAGAATCGCAACCATCTCCGGCATTTGGGTCATTTCTACTCGGGTGGCCAACTGCCAGCCAATGAGAGTGCCCCCAGCTAGTAAAAGGACTAACCAAAAATATTGACCGGCCTCTGGCAACCAGAGAGTCGCAATAATCGCTATTGCCATCCCCAACATGCCCAGACGATTTCCCCGCTGAGCAGTTTCCTGTTGTGACAAGCCGCTGATGCTCAAGATGAATAAAATACTCGCACCAATAAAGGCTAAACTAATTATCCCTGAGGGCATGATGTTTATAACTCCTAATTGAGTGTCAGATTTTCAATTTAGTGATGAGGTCATTTCTTGAACATGCCAAGCATCCGTTGGGTGACGAGGAAGCCACCCGCAATATTTATCGTAGCAATCAGAATTGCCGCACCTGCCAGCATTGGATGATCTCCAGCAATATGCATCATTCCACCAAGCACAATGATTCCACTGATCGCATTTGTCAGACTCATCAATGGAGTTTGCAGAGAGGGTGTGACATTCCAAACCACCATGTAGCCAACAAAACAGGAAAGCATGAAAACAAAGAGATGACCCAGAAACTCTTCCGTTCCAACGAAACCTAGCATCACACACAAGAGTGCCGCTAACGCATAAGCAACGTATGGATGAAAAATCTTTTGCCAAGCTGGTTTTACATTTTCTGTTTCAGCCAATTCAGCTTTTTGAGCTGGAGCAGTTTCCGGTTGAGTGGGTTTTTTCGGTACCGGAGGTCTTGGTGGCTCCCATGTCACCTCTCCATTACGAGTAACGGTGATTGCGCGGGTGATTTCATCCTCAAAATTCAACTCAACAAGGTTCTCACCTTTCAGATGATTCAATAATTTTAGTACGTTGTTTCCGTATAGCTGACTAGCCTGCGTTGGTAACTCACTTGGCAGATTGGTTTTGCCAACAATGGTTACTCCCATTTGCTTGACCACTTTGCCAGATTCAGTTAGTTCGCAATTACCTCCACCTTCAGCTGCCAAATCGACAATCACTGAACCCGGCTTCATCGAGCGAACCATCTCTGTAGTGATTAGTTTTGGTGACGGACGGCCCGGGATCGCTGCCGTAGTAATGATGATATCGACTTCTGCAGCCTGCTGAGCGAACAACTCCATCTCTGCCTTGATAAAGGCCTCACTCATCTGCTTTGCATAGCCTCCTGCACCTGTACCATCTTCCTCTAGATCCAATTCGAGAAATTCCCCTCCGAGACTCTTGACTTCGTCACGAACCGCAACTCTCGTATCAAACGCTCTGACGATAGCTCCAAGGCTATGGGAAGCTCCAATTGCCGCCAAGCCAGCCACTCCAGCACCAATGACCAATACTTTTGCCGGAGGAATTCGACCTGCTGCCGTGATTTGGCCGGTAAAGAATCTCCCAAAATGCTGAGCTGCCTCAACAACAGCTCGATATCCTGAGATGTTTGCCATTGAGCTGAGGACATCCATCGACTGAGCCCGCGAAATGCGAGGAATTGCATCCATAGCCAAGGCAGTCACTTGTTTGCTTGCTAGCTCCTCCAATAACACCTTTTGTTGGGCTGGCTGGAGCATGCAGATCAAAATTTGGCCTTCATGTAGTTTTTCAATTTCTTTGGCTTCAGGTGCTCGGATCTTCAAAATAATATCTGCTTTTTTCCAAACGTCCGCAGTTCGTCCAGCTATTTTAGCTCCTGTTTCGACGTAGAGGGAATCAGGGAAGTTGGCTTTCACCCCTGCACCTGATTCAACCAATAGGTCATAACCAAGTTTTTGGAGGTTGGGTACGTGCCCCGGAGCAATAGCAACTCGTCGCTCTTCAGGAAGAATTTCTCTTGGAATCCCAATCAGCATGAAAGACTCTCCTTCAAACAAAATTTAGATTAAAAATTACTTAAAAAGTTATTGATTAAATTAAGAATTACTTAAAATATAAACAACAGTCTTTATTTCAACTAAAAAAATCGCAAGAGCAGATACTGTTTATTGAGAAGTCCTTTCGAAGGATCTTCTTACTCGAATTGAATGATCTAAAAAAGCTATTAAAGTAATAGTTTTTTTTCTGACCTTGGATAGCGGTAGATCATTTCTGCATTTGGGTGAACTAACCTCTCAGGGAGTTCGATTTTCTGTGGTTTCCCAGTTTGAGAAGATTTCTCGATGGCAAGTAAAATAGCGAGATCAGCAAGACCTTCCAATCCGTCAGCTTCAGGGGGGTTATCATTCAGAATGCATTCTGAAAAATAGGCCGTCATGCCTGCAAAGTGATCCGTGTAGGGGAACTGATCCAATTTAATAACCTCCTGATTACGTTGCTGAAGCCGCATGGCACTTTCAAAACGGTAGGCTGGATCCATTGTGAGGCTTCCTGCTGTTCCTACGACAGTATAACTGTCGCAAGTATCTGCCCCAAAACTCGCAATAAACTGGGCAATTCGCCCTCCTGGGAAAATCATTGTCGCTGCAATGGATTCTTCCACCTCATTAAAAAGCGGATTGCCTGTTCTTTCGTTGAAGCATGCCCAAACCTCTGTAGGTTCTGCCTCGAAGAGATGACGAGCGGCATTGATGCAATAGACTCCCAGATCCTGCAGTGGTCCACCCCAAAGGCAGCTTTTCAGTCGATGATTTTCAGGCTGTATCCGAAAGGAAAGGATCGAATTGAAAATGCGCGGCTCCCCAATCTCCCCTTGGCGAATTCTTTCCATTGCCTCCACAGTGCCAGGTTCAGAGTGCAGGCGATAGGCCGTCATCAAATACACACCATTTTCTTCGGCAGCCTCAATCATTGATTTTCCCTCTTGAAGGGAAACAGCAAGTGGCTTCTCTACAAGTATATGCTTACCGGCTTTTGCCGCCTGAATTGTGTATTCGGCATGCATTGAGTTCGGTAGCGCGACATACACTGCATCACAAATATCTTCATTTAACATCTCTGCATAGCGCTCATATCCGAAGACATGAGGAACTTGATGGAAATCAGCGAGTTTTCTCCCCTTGTCCTCAGAGCCAGTCACAATTGCTGAGACAACCGAATTTTCCGTCTGCCACACTCCTGGCAGGAAAGCTTCTTGAGAAATCCAACCAGCACCCACCACAGCATATCGAACTTTCTTCACAACTGACTCCCTCACTGTATTTTTTTGAATTAAGACCTGTTAGCTCATTGCTTTTGAGCTGTCCCGAGCAGAACTTGAAAAATTTTTTCTCGTGCCGGCGGTAAGGATTCAAGATGGATCTGTTGCCAGCCAGATTTCTTCAACATTTTGTGGAGATCCTGAGCTGAAAAGCCCTGCCAGGCATGCTGCAACTTATCACGCACCCACCCGTGGTTGTGACTCTTCAATTCAGCTATCAGGACACAACCTCCTTTGCGGCAAATTCGATGGGCTTGCTGCAAACCAACCTCTGGTTCCTTGAGATGGTGAAGTGCCTGAGAAAACACCACTACATCTACTGATTCATCGGTGAGCGACAATTTTTCTAAGGGTTCCTGAATCCATTCTACATTTTGGAGGCCGGATAAAAGCAAATTTTGTCGGGCAAACCGGAGCGGTTCACTTTCAAAATCCACTCCGATTACTTTCTCAGCACATCTAGCAAGTTCCAGGGTCAGAGTCCCATCCCCACAGCCAAGATCTGCAATATGCAGATTAGGCTTAAGAGTACCAAGCAAACGTCCAAGCAACCGGGACCAGGCAGACCAGGATTGCCCGGGTTCTAATAGTTTCTCGTTGAGTCCGGGGCCTCCCAGTCGGCGTTGATGTAAAATTTCCTGTAACCGAACTTGGTCGTGGTGCGGGTCATCAAGTTCTTCGAGTTGTTGATGTAAATACTGAGCAAAGAGTCTGAGATCATCATCCTGGTCAATCAATGGAGTCAACTGATAATAGGACCTTACCCCTTCTTTGCGTTCCTGAATCACACCCATCTTGCGCAAATGGCTCAAATGCCGTGAAATACCAGATTGAGCCAGGCCCAAGATCTGGGTAAGTTCACTGACATTCAATGCCTGCTCAGAAAGCAACCTCAGCAGCCTCAAACGGGTCTCATCACCCAATAGTCGTAACGATTGCGCAATCCTTTCCATTCAATTTCCTTAGGCCAAAAAGTTTAAATGTAATCCTATGCGCTGGTTACCGGAGCTTCAACTGGAATCGGACGTGAAATCGCCAGATGTTTTGCTAAAGATCAAATTTCACTGATTCTAGTCTCACGCCAACTGGAAGTGCTTGAAAAAGTCAGGCATGAACTGATGGAGGTCTCAAAACAACCAATTGAAGTGATTTCAATGGATTTGTCCCTTCCTCAAGCTGCGAGCGAGCTTTGTCAGAGGACCGAGGATTTGGGCTTGGAAGTGGAGTATCTAGTCAACAATGCAGGCTTTGGGAACTTTGGAAATGTTCAGGATTTACCTGAGGGAAAAGACGAGGAATTACTTCAATTGAACACCTCACGCTTACCGGCCTCACAGAACGCTTTTTACCGAAGATGCTTGAGCAAGGAAGAGGCCGTATTTTAAATGTAGCCAGTACCGCAGCCTTTCAACCGATTCCCAACATGGCAGCTTATGCTGCTTCAAAGGCCTATGTCCTCCACTATTCAGAAGCATTGGATGAAGAACTCAGAGGGACTGGAGTGACCGTCTCTGTTCTCTGTCCAGGGCCAACCGCAACAGAATTTGGTAAAAGAGCCGGTGTAGAAATGCTTCCCTTTTTTGAAGGTCCGCTCGTAATGACTGCTGATAGGGTGGCAAGAGAAGGTTATGAAGGGATGCTTGCCGACAAGAGGATTATTATCAACGGCAGGCTCAACCAAATTGGAACATTTTCCAATAGATTCAGTCCCCGCTGGTTATCCTGCTGGATTGCTAGACAATTGATGCAAAGCGTAAAACGCAGAGGACAATCATCTCAATGATTTTTTTGGGAAATACAGTCGAAACTCACTGAAGGTACTTCAGATTATTGATTAGTTGAGGTTAGGCTGTTGAGGCATGCATAACCCGCAACTACCCCACCCTCGTTGACATTAGAAGCCTTTGTCCGAACCAAATGTCCCACTGGCATATTCATTCTTAGATCACCTGATTGTGCTCGTAGCAATCCAAAGATTCCAAGCTCACTGATGCTTTGGCGAGACTGAGCCTGTTCCTGAACCACTAGCAGACTTTCGGCCGTCTCCGCTTCAATACGTTTCATTGCAATCCAAGCCCTGTCTTCACTCGTAGGTAAAGAAGTCAAAAAATCTTTAATTTCTGCTCCATAGACATTGTTGCCGCCTCCTTCTCTTTGAGGTTTGAGGACGTATTGCTCTGCATTTTCTGCCAAAAATTCTCTAGCTGGTCTACCTTCTACCTCTTCTTCTAAGCCAAACATCATTGCAAAATAAGCCTTCAATTGATCCGCGACGGACTCGGGGACAAATTCACTCAAGATGCTGTAATCAGCTAACACTTGTTGAATCTTCTTAGTACCAGCCAGTTGCATGGAGGCTTCCGGAACCAGGACTGCAGTGGAGGCTTCCAACATTCTTCTGGCTGAACGGCTTTCCTCATCAGGAAGATCCCTCGGTGCATATCCGGCTCTAAAGTAAACAACCCCAATTCGTTGTGGACCAACCCAGAGGTCTCCATTCTTGAGTTTCCCTTTCTGATGGACTTCTGCCAATGTCGCCCGAACAACCTTCACACCACGCTGACTCAGTGCAGCAAATAGCCCCATCTGATCAAACCAGTTTCTCTCTTTAGGCTGGACCAAAATCAGTAAAGCTGAATCCCGCCAACCAAGATTCTCAATTGTCTCTTTGATTCCACTTGCAAAGCCCGCGATGGCATCATGAGGGAGGGGAGCTGCTTTCAGAATATTTTCTTGCTGAAGTTGCTGGTGAAGGGCTGTGACCCTACCCGAGAGATGAGCAAAGCTCGCTGAAATGGTATTGAATTCGACTTGTAGGGGCTGAAGTTCTCCATTTTCTTTTCTTTCGAAGAGAAAATCATTTCGATTGATGAGGAGCTGTTGGTCCTGTCGTTTTTCCTGCGGGATCAAGGAGAGTAGGAATCGTACAAATTCGTCTACTTTTGCAGTAGGCTCTAAAATTTCTCGTAGAAAATCGGAATTTTGAGCAACCTTCCAAAAAAGCAGGCTTGACCACTGTGTGTGTATTTGAAGTTGTGAGATCAGGGAAGATGGTAGTTGATAGGGCGTAAGCGAGAATGGAGCGTGAACGAGTTGTCCGTCTAGATTTTTCTGAAGCAATCCAAAGTAATGAGCACGATCAATAATATTCCGTAATTCCTTTGGAGTCATAGATTAATTTAACGTGCTCTGACTATGCAGAAAGAGTTCTTGAGTTAGCCAGCGATCAAACGAATCCGCGGATTGGTAACGCTCTAGGACCAAGTCAGCTGGGGAAAGACCCTGCTTTGTGTATCTATCGAAAAATGGTTCCAGCCAATTCGCTTGATTTACAGAATCCATATGGGATAGCGCAGATTCCATAATCTTAATTGCCAACTTGTTGAATCTTACCGGTCCAACCTCACCAGTCAGTCCTTCCTTGCAAGCAGTTTTTCGAAGCTCAGGAAATAGTTCAGCTGGGATGTCCATTAAGAAACCTTCTAATTCTGTCAGCACACTCTCATTGTAGGTCAGAGCTTGCAGCAATGCTGGAACCGCCATCACATCCTGAGGCTGTTGCGTGTCCATACAGCGCAACTCCATAATTCTCTTGATCCGCACCTCAGGGAAGAGCATACCCAGATGAGTGAGCCAGTCTTCTTGATTCATTTCAAGTGACGTTTCCTTCTTCATCAATTGTCGGAAGGTGTAGGGACCAGGCTGAACCACCTCTCCATCACGGTAGAGGTGATATGGACGGACGTCCAAAGCCCACTCGATGTAGTCCACCAAGCTGAATTTCTTACTCAGGAAACTAAGAGGTAAACCAGTTCGGTAGGGATCCGTATTTTGCCAAATTCTGCCCCGATAGGAGCGATAGCCACTTGGTTCTCCCTCTAGGATTGGGCTGTTTGCAAAAATTGCCGTCAAGAATGGAGTAAGCCTGTTGAGAATCACAAACTTCCGCTCCAAATCTTCCAGTGACTGATAATCAAGGCTGACCTGAACACCACTTGTCGCTTTCATCATCCATTGACCATGAGTATCCACTTCTTTCATGGTCGAGTACATGATTCGATAGCGTTTCTTGTCAAGCAAAGGCAGATCATCTGGAGTTAGGTAGGGATGAGCCCCTAAAAACAAGGGTAATCCTCCCCAATCGCTGAGCGCCTGTGTGAGTTGTTGAATATGAACAGTGACTGCTTGAGCCACCTCGCTCAAGTCCTTCCTGGGAGAATCCGATAGTTCAACCTGACCGCCTGGTTCAATCGAAATGTTCTGACCACTGGAATGCAACAAACCTAGAAGCAGTTCACCTTCGTAGTGTAGTTCCCAAGGCTGCGCTCCCTGGCTACTCAATTGCGCCATTTTGAGCAAGAGCGTCCCAATACTGACATCCCCACTGATTGGCAATGACTTCCATTTCCCTTCATCAGATGGTAGCGCCGCAAAAGTTTCATACTCCAGGCCCATCTTCTCTTGGCGTTTGCCACAGCATCGCTGTTGGAGGAAATCCAAAAATTGGTTACGGAGTTCCGCAAGCTCCATAATTTCTCTGCATATATTGGTTTATTCGTATCGTAGGGAATCTACCGGGTGAAGCCGGGCAGCTTTAGTCGATGGGTAAATCGTCACTAAAAAACAGATCAAGAATGAGCAAATCGTTGTGAGCAGCACATCGGTCCAGTTAATCAAGACAGGAATTCTGTCTCCTCCAGGATAAACGCCAGGCGGAATGTCGATAAAATCAAAAGTCGCCAAGGCCCAGCAAATTGTCAGCCCTAAGCCAACTCCCGAACAAGTACCGATCAAACCAATGACCACGCCCTGCATCATGAAGATTTTTCGCACGCTTTGGTCTGTAGCACCCACTGCTTTGAGAATCGCAATTTCTCGAGATTTTTCAAGAACCAGCATGATCAGCGAGCTAATTATGTTGAAGGCCGCTACTACGACAATCAATGTCAGAATCACGAAGAGTCCAATTTTTTCAAGCTGCATCACTTGAAAAATACTCTTGTTCTCATCGACCCAGCTGCTGACCGCAAAGTCCGTGAATTCTGCACGTAATTCATCGGCTACTTCCTGGGCAGTTTCCGGGTCCTTCAAGCGAACTCCTAGACCTGTCACATCATTCTGCATGCGATAGACTTTCTGAACGAGTCGATAGTCCATGAAAGCCAGCACCTCATCATAGCCTGCGATGCCAGATTCGAAGAAACCTATCACCATCAATTTCTTGATTCTCGGAACATCTCCTACGGGAGTCATTCTTTGTTCAGAAGAAACGAGTTGGACGGTATCTCCAAGCTGAACACCTAATTGTTGCGCAAGGTTTGAACCAAGAATGATTCCATCCTGCAGTCCATCTTCTTTGGCTTTGGGATGTGAAAGACGAGCTAAGATTTCATCAGAAATTATCTTCTGTTCTTCCGTCGTCGGAGGCCTAGGTGAATATCGTTCTTGTCTGAGGAAAAGGCCCAAATTGGTAACTTGGGTTTCTTTGGAAGGGTCAATACCTCGTAATAAAGCACCTTTTGGACGCCTTGTCCCCGTTAGCAGAGCTTGCTTGAAAATATAAGGAGCCGTGGCTTTGACTTCAGGATGTTCGAGTATTTGAGGTTGGAGTTGTGGATACTCCGTCATTCGATCTGCCCATGAGAACAGAGTCACATGAGGAAGTGATCCAGTGATCGCTTGACGGAGATTATCTCTGAATCCGTTCATTAAGGATGTCGCCACAATCAGGGCAATCACCCCAAGGGCTACTCCACAAACTGAAATCCAAGTAATTACAGAGACAGATCGGTCTTTACGAGGGGAAAAGAGGTAGCGTTTTCCAATGAACCACTCATAAGGCAGAGGTTTCACGCTATCTAAGCTCAGTTTAAATTTTGAAGGTAGTTCTCGATCTGATCGGCTGCTTGCGCCAAAGCGTGGGGAAGTTTTTCGGGTGACTTAATGCCCGCCTGTGCCAAGTGAGGCTTACCCCCACCCCGGCCATCTGCAAGAGCTGCAACCCGGTTCA
>JACLAD010009599.1_pt1 | contig 11062 bp, 17 predicted proteins | sample 8027901 | NCBI WGS metagenome assembly JACLAD01 (sample SAMN15725071, study PRJNA655200) | protist metagenome | isolation source: fluorescence activated cell sorting (FACS) single amplified genomes of... | place: Spain: Blaines Bay Microbial Observatory, Mediterranean Sea | collected 2016-07-05
AGATCCTTTCCGGTCGATCATTTAATGCATTAAGCCCCTACCTAGCCCCGTAGATGGATCGAAGCCATGCTTGAAAAGCTGTTTAGCGAATGCAAGAAATGTGACGGGCGGGGGCAATGGACGCCGCCGATGGAACAGCGTGGCAATTCCAAAACATTTTATAGCCCCCGCGAATGCCCAGACTGCGGCGGCGCTGGAGCCATTCCCACTGCGGACGGCGAAAAGATTATCGAACTAATCGAACGATGGCGCCGAGCTGGCAAGCTTCGCTAAGGCTAGGAAAGTCCCTCTCTTCAAAAGGGGTTAGGCGGCGGGGACGTTAGGGACAATAGGGACGATAGGGTACCACGGTTTGCGTATGATGACGGTAAGCGAGCTATTCGATCGCGGGCCATGAGCTGCATCGTATGCCTTCAGTGCGGCTTCCTCACATCCGCTGTCCGGCACGCTTACAACATGAACCCGGCCATCATCGTTGCTGGCCTGCTCCAATCGATCGAGGCGTTGCTTAAGCTGCATTGCAAGCCTCCCCCGGTTTCACGCCAATCAATCGGACGAAGAAGGGTTCTTTCCCGCTTTTGCCGTGGATGGCTTCATGCGCGGCCAACACGTGGGCGGGATCGTCTTCAGCCGTCATGAGCAGGACCGGATCATAGAGGGGCCGGTTGCCGTTGCCTCCTTCCAACCGGCTGAGGCGGCGTTTCAGTTCGTTCATTACTTCATCTCCAGTGCTGCAATTCGGGCTTCTAGATCGCCCGCTTCGACCAGATTTTTGTGGGCCGATAATAGGGCCATGACGCGGCCCGCTTCGTCCGGTGTCACCTCGCCAGCCGCGACCGCCGCCAGTAGTGCAGCGGAAGCCTCCACCGCGTCGGAGGCCGTTTTGACCTGCGGAAGGGCAAACGTGACCGGGCCGTCCTTGCGGGGCGGTGCTATCCGGTCGAGGCACAGTCGCAGAGCGGGGCCGTCGCCCGCCAGCGCCATGTCGATCGCCTTCCGCGTCAGTCTCTCCGCATCGCCATCGAGCAGCTCTTGAACGGCCAGCGTAGTCTTGTTGCGCGAACCAGCCGTGCGACCACCTAGGCTATTGCCCGGTGCGAATGTGCCATCCGATTTCCGGCCGGTTTTTTTCGGTTTGTCGGCCATGCTCAGTCCAACACGAAACCAGGCGGAGGCGGCGGGATGCCAGCATTCGGATTGCTGATCCCGGCAGATCGGGCACCGCCGAGCGGGGGCGCGCCATAGTAGCCGGGAAACTCAGCGTGGACGTGATCGCGCTCGTTCAGGACATTGGCATTCGGGTAGAGCTGGCGAACACGCGCTTCCAGCCACCGCATTGATCGCCCAGGCGGAGGCGTGAGGTCGAGCGCGGACCCGTCTTGGTGCAAGCTGTTGGCGGCTGGCCGATAGCCCCGGCGGCGCATGTCGTCCTGATATTCCGGCGACCTATAGCCCGAAGTGATCCGAACACCGGGGATCGCGTCTTGCAGATCCCTGTAAACGTTCACGCCCGCGCTTTCGCCTTCGACCAAGAACCCCGGCGGCGGGGGAGGAATATAGCCAGCATCGCCACGGCCGGAAGGTGTTGCCGTCATGGCAATGCTTCGGCCAGCATTCGGCAGCGGGACCGACGCCCCGCGCGCTGGAAGCGCATAATCCGCATCATCCAGCACCAAGCGAGCAGCCTTTCGCGCCTTAGCGATGGCTTTCTTCGCGACATTGCGCCGTGCGTCGTCGTTCATGCCCCGGTATTGGTCCGAACCAATCAGGCCGAGCAGACTGTTATAGGTCAGGCGACCCGCGATTTCGTGATAGTGATCGTAGGTCTCCGGCGCGTAGTCGATACGCTCGCCCTCCTCCGTGAAGGTTTTGCCAGGCGCTGACACACCCTTCCCGATCCTGAGCATTTCGGCGACGACGGGATCATTCTTCGTCTTCGTTTGCCAGAACGGCGAGAGGAAGTCTGGGCCGAGGCTATCCAAGGGGACAACCTCGCCGAACACATCGCGGCGGGGCAGGAGCTCGTCGGTCATGCCGGGAATGCGCGCCTGAATTGATTCGCCGACAGTCTCGCGACGACGGGCAACAGGATCGATCGCACGCGCAACACCAGCAACACCGGCTGGGACCGCGAAGGCACTTACAGTTCGCTGCCACCACGCATCCGCGTGCCGACCCGGATCGGTCAGTGCCTCAGTGAAGGAAGACACACCCGACAGCCATGTCTTGCTCGCTAGATTGCACATGATCGAAGCAACCAACATCGTGGCCTTATCATCGGCTTGCCGCTTGCTGAGCCCGTCGCCCAAGGTCGCCATATCGGCTGCGACACCGACAGTTGTGGAGAGAGGATCGAGGCGCGAGTAGCTGACATACCGATCGCCAATCTTGATCGAGTAGGGTTCGAAAGCAGGAAGTTAATGTAGAGTTCGCCAACCTTGTTGCGGAAGGTCGGCTTCGCGGCTTTCTCGACCATGGCGTTGAATTTGCCAGGTCGTTCCGTTTCGCCTCCGCCTGATCGTCCTCCCGCTTCCACGCGAGCGCTGTCATTTGAGCCTCGCGATTGCGAGCATCCCATTCCCGGCCAGCCGAACCGATGTTGCCCATCATTTGCATTGCCCCCGCTTGGTTGCCGGAAGCAGCCATAAGCGCAGGACCGACGACAGAAGCGATCTTCTGCCCGGTGGACATTTTCGGACGAGGGCCGAGCAGGCCGGTTAAAATAGCCCCATAGTCCGGCTGGTCGCCCGGCATCACGGCGCTGTCGGGAAGTCGCTCTGCTTGGATCGATCCATCGGGCAACTGGAAACGTGCCATGCTGCCGTTCGAGGTGGGATCGAGCGATCCGCTGGCGGTAATGCTTTTCAGGATAGCGCCGCCAGGACGAACCGTGTCTGACCCACCACCAAGCGGAGGATTAACCTCCCAATTCGGACGAGCGGGCAACTGTCCGGTATCGGTCGGCAGTCCAAGCAAATCCGAGATCGCGCGCCCACGCGGACGAGTAGCTTGCATCAGCATGTGAGAGCGCCTTTCGCATGGTCGCGCAAACCCCGCGCGACAGTTAAAGCTTTCGCGGTGAGACGGTCGGCTGTGGCAACGAGCATGTCACCAATCTCGTCATCGCCATCTTCAGCCATGAACTCGGCAATCGCGACCGACTCCCCGCTGGCCAGATCGGCAAGATGACCCAGACCAGCATCGCGCAAGGCACGTGCATTTTGGTCCAGAAGGTAGAGGAAGGAGAGCCAGTCCTGACGGCTTCCCCGCGCGGTTGCTGCGAGGCGAGCATATTCAACCGAGCGAGCATACGCGACGATGGCGGGTTCGGCACCAGTTAGCCCGCGCTGATAATGAAGGCCTGCCAATTCAGCAAAGCTGGTCGCATCACCACGCGATGCGAGTTCAGTGATCGATCGTGCTGGCTCTACGGCGATGTCGATCGTTGGAGCTGGATCGGCCAGCCCCACATGATCGCGAACGATTGATCGAAGATATTCAGAGATCGAGCAGCCTGCCCGTTTAGCGCAAAGGGCCAGCGCCTCCGCAAGGGGGGCACCGGCCCGGAAAGAAAGTCGCGCGTCTTGCATCTTGGTCCCTCTGTCTCACGACGATGGCTTGCGATCGACTAATGCCAAATCACGAGCTTGGGTATCACAGATTTTTCTGTCGGTCAAGCGTCGGACACCACTATCCCGAATCATTCGTTCACGGCATGTTCTGGGTAATGGGAAGCAAGAACCTCCGCTCGCTACGCGACTTCATCCGGCACGGCTTCAGCGTGCGGATCGAATGCCAATGTGGAAGAGTGCGCTTGATCGATCCGAGGCGCTTGCTCGATATGGTAGAGGGAGGCGGCTGGTCCGCTCACAGCCTGGAGGGCATCGCGATGCGCCTACGATGTGAGAAATGTGGCCAGCGGCCTAAGCACATGGGACCTGGATTGGATAGGTAGGATCGGCTACACTAAAATCTTGACAGTTCCAGCCCTTCGAAGAAAATCTTCATTTCAAGGGGGGGCAAAGATGAGCCGGGCTTTATCGCACGTTCGCAGTTGGCAAAACTTTTATATCAAGGGCGGAGACCCGAAGCTCCGCCCTTCCTCAGTCGGAAGACCCACGGTGCAACGATTCGTTCTTTTCCTGGCTCTCGTCATGCTTTCGTTTGCAAACGATGTTCGCGCGCAATCCAGCGGTCCGCAGCCAGATGGGTATGCATTTTGCAACTGGTACTCTTGGCCTGCTGGCTCGGACCGGCGTCATCGATTTTTCAATACCAATGTTTTCCCAGCGAGTTGGGAGCTTCTGCAGAGAGACCGCCTTGCGAAAACATTTATAGATCATACACAAGAGAATGATTATACGGAAGACTTACGAAACGGCGCTAGATTTTACGAATGCAGGTATTTCGCAGACGAAGAAAGTGCTGAAAAGCTTAGAAGAACCTCCGATGTTTTCGGAGGTGACGAATGGAATTATATCAAGGATTTTTATCCATTTGGGAGGACACTAGTCAAGCCAACCGCGAAGAGGCATTCGGTACGCGCGCGCTGGCCCAACAAAGGCGGAAATAAGCGCGGCGGTTACACCGACGCCAGTATCGGTGTTGATTATCAATTCATTGTATGCGCGGATGAGATCGTCATGGCTTACGCCATTGATCCTAAATCGGTGGAGGTTGGGCCAAATTACGCTCGCTCTGACTTCGAGACGGTTTCCACGGCTGGTGTCAATATTCCTCAACCATCGGCGATCACCTTACGTGGAACAATAAGTTTCGACTTAGCCAGCGACCCTTCGAATGAGGCTGGCCGACGCTTTCGCTCGCAAAAGTTTTATGATGAGTTCGCTGGCGATGCATTGGGATTTGGATGCTTCACTGGACAGACCCGCTCAATCGGTAAGGTCGCTGATCTGATAGGACCAAAACCAGCAAAGGGAGAAGTCGAAGCTTTTCTGGAAGGGCTCGAGTTTATAAATCTTGTTGCCGGCGACGGGCCATTAGCAAATGCAGCACTCGATAGTTCGGTATCCGCTTCAGATGCTGATCGTATTGCCCGCGAGAGGGCTGAGGCCGAACGTCTTGCTAAGGAAAGGGCCGAAGCCGAAGATCTTGCGCGACGTTGGGAGGAAACTGAACGGAAGCGCGCTGAGTTAGAAGCCCGAGATGCCGCAGCTCGGAAAGCTCGCGCGGACGAACTGGCGAAATACGAGCGTGAGGTTGCTGCGAAGAAAGCAGCGGACGAGAAATACGCTCGCGACCTAGCCGCCTTTGAAGCCGAGACCAAACGGGTCGAGGCCAAGCGCGCTGAATATGAACGGCAAATGGAGGCATATCGTCGGGCCATCGCAAACGGTGCAAAGCCCGCCAAGCCGCAGTAGTTTGCCAACCACCGGAGGAAGGAAGCCGATGAAGAAGTTCGCTCTCGTCGCATTGAGTGCGATGGTCGCTACGCCTGCAATCGCGCAAGTAAGCGTAATGGTCCGCACGGACCTGACAGACTTGGCCACGGAGAAGAACAAGCCCAATACGCTCAAGCTTGTTCAGGAGCGAGCTGCGAAAGCGGGCGGAATATGGGAAGTCCTGCTAGCCAACGATACTACATGCGGGGGTGGCGCAGTAGCTATCGCCCGGAGCATGCGGGATCGCAGGTATTTCCTTGTGGTTGGGAAAAAGACAGCTGCCGAGGCTAACACCGAGGCGATGCGCCAAGCCAACGAATTTGCAAAGGCGAACAGAGGCTGGATCACGACGGCGGGGCCTAGCTGGTTAAACATCAATGCTTATAGCCAAAGCGCCGATGGAATGGAGTGGGTGCTGGAGAACACGGCAGGCATGGACCGATGCACTGACAAAGGAGGGCATCCTGGTCGCGCTATCGGAACACGTGGTTGATCTGTAATGGAAGTTTAGTGCAAGTGGCGACGTTCGTTGAATGTGCGAGACATGGACGAGCGAATTGACAGTATAGCGAATAGCAAATCGCCGGACACGTTAGCCCTGTCCTACGTGCGGCCAATCTGTCTAATTACCGGCATGCGGAAACCCAAGCCAATCGACCTGGAATTTACGATGGTGCTGTTCCTAGTGCTGGCCCCGCTAGGCTACATCGGCATGCGGGCTATCCTCGAGCTCTTCTCGTAACCATGCGAGGCGGCTGAAAAGGCCACGCTTCTGGCAACGTGCCACCGTCAGCCATGTGGAGAGGTGGGCTAGGTGCAGCTGGCCTCGATTGCCGCGCGCCACGTCTGCGCGCCTGCCGGGGACTGGTGCACCCCATCCGATGTTTCGTAGGCGATCGGCTCGACCAGCTTCACACCCGGTTGCCGTGCCAATTCCGCTATTACCGCGTTATAGGGCTGCGCTGCGGCCTCCTGTTCCGGCAGCTTCGGCACCGACACGAGCGTCACTGGCTTGGGCAGTTCCGCCAGCATTTCGGTCATTTCGCGGCGAAAGTCTGCGATCGGCGCTTCCGTCAACACCTCGTTCGTTCCAAGCGCCACGACTGTAAGGTCTGGCTTCAGTTCCTCCGCTAGCGTACGAGCGGCCCAGCGCATATCCTGAGCCTTTGCCATCGACACGCCCGCATTGAACACCGGCTTCCCGCACAGCGTTGCAAACCCGGATCGCTCCGTAAGGCTGTCGCCGATCATCAGCACGCCGCCATCCGGCGTCCGCTGCGCTTGTTCGGTCAAGACCCAACCCCGTCGCGGGATATAACGCTCGGCCTCGTCCGGCGCGGTCTGTCGCCCCGATACGAATGCCCCGATCATCGCGATGCCGATACCCCCGGCAAGGAAAAGCTTTCTCACGGGACATAGCTACTTCCCAGTGAGGTGCCGCGCAACATTATCGTCAGTGCCGCTAGATCGACCTGTAGCGGAGACGACAGCGACCGACGTTAGATGCGCCCAATAATCTCGCCGAACAGGTAGCCGCCGCAAGCGAGGAACAAAGCAAGGGCTGTAAGCAGCGCCGCATCCTTCAGGTCGCTTTGCCGCAGACCCTTTACCTCATGGACCGTCGTATCGATCGAACTCCACACCTTGCGCCATTCGTTCGCGGCGAAGAGGCCCGCCAGCGCTCCAAGGGCCATGGCTACCGTCGCAGGATCATAAAGGGTGCCGGTTTCGGGCATTCACCAAAGCTATCAGACAGCGTGCCCGCCATCTAGCGTAAATCACTCGCGAACACCGACGCTCTCAATCTCGGCCACTTCCCCGGACTTGGTAAAAACCGCCCCCGCGCTTTCCAGCGCATCCCGAATAGCTCCGAGGTTTTGGGCGATCGGCACAGAACGGCCAGCTTCAAAGTTCCGCACAGTCGAAGGCCCGACTTTCGCCGATCGGGCTAGTTCGTTTTGCGACAAGTTCACCGCAGCGCGAGCGGCACGGCATAAAGAAGGGGTCAACGCGAAGCTCCTAACGATTTGCGCTAGGTATAACGAAAAGCGTTGACAGGCGCAATGTCGCTAACCATAACGATTAGCGTTAGACCTCTCGGGACTAACGACCGAGCGCAGAGGCGGCAACCTCTAGCACCCGGTCTCATCGAAAACCCTGACTAGAGGGAACGACTATGGAAAAGACTACCACCATCACCGCCCGCCCGCAAAGCCGCTTTGACGAGGCGTTGACCGAATATCTGCGCGAACGCGATCGGCTTGAGGCAATGCCCGTAGAGACGACCAGCCGCGAAGACGAGGGCCGCGCGATGGAAGCGATGGCCGCAGCGGAACGCCGTCTATTCAACAAGACACCGCAAACCGTGGGCGACGTTCGCGCTCTGGCCGAGATTGCTTGGCGCGATCCTGACAGCCTCCCCGACGTTTCCATGATCGGCGCGGTCATCAACGGCCTTCGCCAGCTCGACAACAACGCCCCGTCCCGCACGTTCGAGCCGGAAAGCTGGCTTAGGAATTACGAGCGCCTTGGCGGCGGTTGGACGAATGTCGAAGGCGAGGTTTCTTTGCTCGCCCCGGTGCCGACACCCGATGGCCTGCAAGCGATGCTATGGGAACTCGACACGCGCGGCGGGCGCGAACAGGTCAAGGCGGCGATCCGCAGCCTGCCCGATGGCGCGCTAACCGTTCCGGCGTCCGTTCGCTGGCATTCGCTCTGCCGGGCCTACGACGCCGCCGCTGAGGCAATGAAGGCGCACGAAGCGATCAAGGACCCGCACCACTACGACAGCCCCGAATGCGAGGCCCACGAAGCCGAAACCGAACGGCTGGCGACTGCCGAGGGAAACGCCTTCGATGCGATGATGCTCCACCCAGCCCCCGACGCGGCGGCGCTGGCCTTCAAGCTTGCAGCGCAATCGTCATTCACCAAAGGCCAGCACTGGCCCACGGCTGACAAGATCGCAGCGCGCCTCGCTGCCGACGCAGCAACCATCCTGCCGAAGGCTGCTTGACCATGGGCGCGCAGATCATCGGAGGGCCGAAGGGCCTCCCATCCGCCGCGCTGTTGGAGAGCGCAATTCGCCGCCTGCCACGCGATGCGTTGGCCGACCTATGCCAGCAATTGATTGATCGCATGGACGCGATGGATCCCGATCCTGACTTCGAGGAAACCGACGCCGAGGATGGCTTCTGTTTGAGCGAAAGGGCTCGAGCGCAGTCGGGGCCCAGGTTGTGCCGTCAGCGATCCGAATGAGGACAGTGACAGCGACTATTGCGAGGCGAGCGACGATCGCGGCAGCAGCGGCCCGAACGCGCTGTTTCGTGGCTTTGTTCCTCACAAGCAGCTAGACTTCGAAGACGATTGCGAACGCTGGCACCAGCCCGCACGTTGGAACGCCTAGCCCACTACCGCTCTCTGTTTCAATGGCCCGTCGCTTCCCCGGAGGCGGCGGGTTTTCTAGTTCCAACAGAAAGCATACCCAGGTAGCCAATACCCAAATCACCGCATTCTATCCGAATGGGCCCAGTGTCGTGGATTGATCGAAAGGTTTGAATTGGCCTAGTTCGCGAAGACCAGATTCCGAGCGAACATAGACGTCTTGAGAAGCCTCAATAGCGACCAATTCTCTGCTCTGAAGATTTCTAAAGCAGCGGTTTGCGTGGACTGCGGTGATCCCACAGGCTTCAGCATATTCGACTTGGCGAAAAGGAACAGCAATTCGCATTCCATCGTACTTCCCCCGCAAACTAAGTCGTTCAATTACCTCGCACAGAAAGTGTGCGATTCTTTGCTCTGCTCGAAGAAGTCCGAGCCGAAACACCCACCGTTCTAGATACGTCGAATCCCGTAGCGTTATCGACCAGAACGCCCCCATCATCTCGGGATGGTCCTTGAGAATCTTGATCATCACATCTTTTGGTATCTTACCAACTTGTGTTTGTTCGAGCGAGCTGATGCCATAGCTGCGGTTCGTGGACTGCAAGCTATCGAGATCAAGAAATTCGCCACAAAGCCCAACGCCAGTTATCTGACGACATCCGCGGCTGTCAGTGAGATAACGAACAGTCGACCCTCGAAGGAGAAGATGAACACAGCTGGTTTGATCGCCAGTAAGCGCAAGGTCACGGTGTGGCCCGATTGTTTCGATGTCCGCGATGTAGTCTTTCAGAATCGGAAGGAGTTTTGGATCAAGCCCTGTACCCTGGACAAGCTGCGAAGATAGTCCGCCATGCATCCGAAACGCTCTCTTCCCAAGAGTCTAACGCAGATCGCGCATATAAACGTCGAACGCCGGTTCGGTTCCCGCCCCCCCCAAAAAAATCCACCTTCGTATTATCCTCAACGCCGGGCGCGGATAGTGCCTCTAGGCGAGTACCATAGTTTTCTTTCACAATTGTTTGATCTGAGAGACAAGTGGATGTGACAGCGCTCTGATCCGTTGTTAAACAATTCCTACCGGCGACTTGCCCGAATTAGTCAGCGTCGGCGAAGGCGCAGCCTTCCATTGCGACCCGGTCGGTTGCCCCTTCATCAACTGATGGTCTTACGTCTTGCGTCGTTCAACATTCGTTGACTGGCGGCATGGCACCTTATGGTGTATAACACATGTGGGCTGCCGACTGGCACTTTCAGTGAGAATGTCCGCAACAACTCCTGTGCTCTGTCGCGATAGCAGCCTTGCAGAGAGGTGATGATGCGAAAATTTACTCTTCAGCTTGAAGACGCAGATCCCGACCAACCTGAAGTGATCAATTTTCAGAGCGAAGATGGGCATGAGGCGTTTGGCATCCTTTCTAGAAAAGGAACCTGCAAAGCAAAAATCTACGAAGGGGAGAAACTCGTTGGCACGCTCGTCAAGGCTGCCGATGGTGGATGGCTTTTGAGTTCATAAGCTATCACTTCTAAACGGCAAAAATTTTGCCTCAGGCGTCCGAGTGAACTTCCCGAGAAGGCGCATCCATCCTCATAACCGATCTGCGATTTCCTTCTCGTAGTCCACTTTCTGTTAGCAAAGAATGTGAACCATGACGCCGATATACGACTTCCACCAGATCAGAGAGAATGAAAGCGGCACGTTCGTCGTCGAACGCAAGACTTGCGTGAACACCGCAGAGTTAGGTCAAATGCCGAACTTGGTAGAGACGATAAGAACTGTGGTTTGGTCTGAGACCCGAGGCGCTGCTGAAACTGCAAAGCGGAATGCAGACGAGCTATTGGGCTCTGCCTATATGCCAGACCTCGAAAACGATCAGGCCTGACCTGTGCGGGATCCATGTCCATATGGGCCAATATCGATCGATCGTGACCTACGCTGAAAGGCGTGACAGCGTTTTGGTACAATGGTAAAATGGTGCCTGCCGACGCGATCTTCCCCGACCTTGACAGCGCCGGCGAAGGCGCAGCCGAACGATCAGCGACCCTCGGGTGGCTGCGCCTTCATCCGGCGATCCACGCAAGAACCTCGAGCGCCTCGACGATCAAATACCCGAGCGCCGTAACGACTGTCGCCAACATGATGGCAAACTCGATTTCGAGCGGTTCGGGTTTTCGCATGTCGGAAGAGCAGCCAATAGCGCTATGGAGCGTAGGTGTCGGGAATGCATTGCGTTCATCTGAGTGCGCCTATGGACGTGCGCGGTCACAAGGCCGTAATTCAT
>JACLAD010007081.1_pt1 | contig 11055 bp, 8 predicted proteins | sample 8027901 | NCBI WGS metagenome assembly JACLAD01 (sample SAMN15725071, study PRJNA655200) | protist metagenome | isolation source: fluorescence activated cell sorting (FACS) single amplified genomes of... | place: Spain: Blaines Bay Microbial Observatory, Mediterranean Sea | collected 2016-07-05
GATCCACTGTGATGACTCACTAGTGTACAAATACTCTTCGAAGGATGTGATTACCGACAAGACCACTCCGTATATCCTCTTCTATGACTTGGAATTTCCACTTCAGAAAGAGGGTAGTTGTCATCATGATGGTACGAGTACTAGCGCTGGCGGAGGTACAGAGACTGATAAAGAAGGAAAAGGAGTTCCATTCGAATTACAAGATAATCTGAATGATGATCTGTTATTCACTCAGGTAAGCATCTCTTATTGTCATCACCATTGTTGCCATCATTAATATACATTGTAATGATCATCATTTTAACATAAGCTTTTCACGCTGCCACCACCATCAGAGAAAGAGAAGTAAGAAGGTTAAAGTCAAAGCCACTCCTTCCAAAACTACAGCAAAGAGCTCTAGCAGCAAAGCTTCAAAAGGAACAAAAGGAAAAAGGAAGAGGAAAAGTTCAGTCTATCACAGTAGCTTGGACAGTGAGAGTGCCAAGGTGGATACTCTGGGTACTACATACAGTGAGGGTGGTGATGCCCTGTTCACTGCGATGGAACTAGAGAGTGAGAGTGAGAGTGGCGTCCAAGAGGAGGAAAAGGAGGAGGAAGAGGAGGAGACTAGTGCCGTCATTGTTGATGGAGAGGACGGTGCATCTACTATAGATGTTGCTCCAACTGCCACTGATCGTAACAGTAGTAGTAGTAGTAATGCTAGTGGAGGCAGAAAAGCCTCTACTAATTGGTCGTCGACGAATGTGTCTGGCAAGGACAATAGTAGTAGCAGTCATGACCACTCTACTATCGCTTTCTCACCATTAGCGATCAGACTGCGTGATCGCTTGATGAGTCAACAGTGGTTCAATGGAAGAGTCAATGTCGCTGAGACTGCCAAGATGGAAGGAGTTACTCCCAAGCAAGTGAAAGACGTGTATGACTCCTTCGTCACAGTAGGATTTCTTAGAAAGACGAACCAGTACAACTACATTGAGAATCTCTCAAAGCCAGAGGACATGCAACTAGAGAGTGAGAATGAGAGTATGGAAAACCAGAGCAACAGTGACCGCAGCATGATGGGGAGGACCCGACGCAGCGGCACTGGTAGTACATATCGTATAATGGGGATGACCCGACTCGATGCTGGAAGCGATGGAATAGAAGAAAGAGGAAGAGAGCGTCCTACCGAAAAAAGTGAAAGGGAAAAAAAACACTTGTACCCGTGCAAACGTGACAATGACCAACTGCGAATCTGGACCGGTTATATATTTCTCTGTGAGCATAACAAACAAAGATCTCAATGCCAGGACTGCAGCCCACATATCTTTTGTAGGCATGGAATGCTACGATATAGTTGCAAAGATGGGGAATGTTGCCAAGGCTGTTATTGCTCCGGGGATCAGTATGAACGTAAGTATTGGGAATGTGCCACATGTTGGTCTAATAGACATAACGCGAGTACTAACGTGCACTGGTTCTTCTCACAAAAGTTGATGCCTTCACACTTGACAGAGGGCTATTCTGTCCAAATTAAGAGTAAGGATAAGAATAGTAACACTACCATACAAATAGAAAAGGCTGCGTTTAGTACTCATGTTACTACACTAGCGAGTGCCCAAAAAATAGTACAAGAACAAAGACTGTTAAAGAATAAGCTAACTGAAAAAAAATTCAAAGGTGTATTCTTCAACACCACCGCAGAAGACCCGACTGTTAAACGCCAAGAAGAAGTGCTAAAAGGAATGAGAAGTTTTATGATGAATCACCATGGCGTGAAGAAAGATGAAGATATTGTTATGATAGTTCTCAATAATAATAACCACGTAGGCTTTCAGGAAGCACTAGAAGCAGGGAAGATATTTGACTGGAGAAATATGCGAAGGCATAGGCATGTCATTTATATTGCCCAAGACGAACTAGCACTTGGTGATGCGAAAATGTTTCGTTTGAGTAGTAAATTGGAGATTTCAGTTTTTTTACCAGAGAAACACAAGAAACGATAAGTAGCAGTGGTGGTAGTAGTAGTAGTAGTAGTGGTTGTTGTACTTTTTGGATATGGATGAATGAATAAATGGCATTTCACTACTAGTTATCTCTTTCGACGATTTCCATATCATGCCAATTCTTCCCCATTTTGACTACGCTTTTCATAAACACACCGTTACTTGCAATTTCTGGGATGGCCCTTTCAAATTCCTCGCGTATGATTTCTGTCATCCGTCATTTCCTTGGCTCTCTCTTCTTTGACTTCGAATATCAATTCATCATGCAACTGCATCACCAAGTAGATATCATCTTGACTATCTTGATGAATATTTGCTTGCAATAGCAGATTCTTATTTTTACTTTTGGTAGGAATGTAATTGTTCTTTGCTTCCCTTCTTAAACCAGGAGATTTATGTATACTTCTATACTTTGGAGAATTGACTTGACTATAAGCTCTTGCTTTCAATTCCTTATCAATATTCACCATAGTCGTCTTGATAAGATCTGAACAAGATCCCTGTACAACATGATTGACTGCTGATCTTTCAGTTTTTTCACGCATCGAAGTACCCTTGGGAATGGGTTTATCACCGAAAAAGGCTCTTGGCGGGGTCCATACTCTTACTTTGGGTCACAGCTGTAATACCACCGATGTGAGTGCACTCGACGGAGTAAATTCTATTTATCGCCAGGATTTTTAAAGTTTTTACTGGTTACACACACTTAAGTACAGTCCACATACACTTCTTTACAAAATTACATATCTACCCCCTTTCTGCTTGCTATACAATGCGAGTACAGAGAAGACAAATGAGAGTATATAAAAAAGAGGTTAGTTTTCATTTATCCAAAGAATGTTTGCTGTGTATTATACCTATAAAGACTAGAGTACCGCTTCGAACACTTCGCAGTGTTGAATCAGCCATACCCGAGAGTATGGAAGCCAAGTAGGCATCTTCACTGCCAATATATGTAGCAGACCAGCCAGTCGACAACTGCTATTCTATCTCAGAGAAGGGCAGCCTGGTCGATGAGGTCTGCAGATTATTATGATGAATAAGACTAGAAGCTCCTTACTTATCACTTACCTCCCTTTGGTTGTCTTAATCATCTACTTTTCATCCTTCTCATTATCATCTAAATAAGTCAAATCGTAGCTCTCAATGAACCGCATATCCTCCATTCGTGTCTTCTCCTTAGGTTCAAAAGACCAATATTCTTGACAGATACTGGACATACTCCATCCTCTTAATCGTCTGATCAACCCAATGATACTACCAGTACGATGTTTACCTTTCTTACAATGAATCAATGCGGGCTGATTTTGAGGGTTTAAGATCGTTTCGAGAGCTTTGCGACATGTAATGTTATCTATATGGTAATTATGATTTTTGTTGCCTTTGCCAAAATTATGATTAATAAATGTAATATTGTTTTCTTCATAGAACTCCTTCAAGTTTTGAGGAATATCATCTGCTAGTAGAGACACAACGGTTTTCAAATTTAATGTCTTCAAAAAGCGAGAATGTAAATAGACAGAGGGTAGACCACTACGATAAATGCCTTGCTCTACTTGGCAATAATTCATCGGGGTGAGTATTTGTGATGAATGTATATCTGACATCTCTAATGGCAATACACTCGTAGCAACAGAAGTGAAACTACTGCGTGCACTAGTAATACTGTTCGAGCGGGAGTGCCCACCAGTAGATAATACCCGACTTAACAATATATTGTTGATTGCCGTCGTCTTCGTGGGACTCAAGCTGCGACTACTCGTGGTCGAGGTATCAAGCATGTCTTCCAAGCTCAAATCGACGCTGCTTTTCGGTCCTTCATTTAGATTCTCCCCGTCAGTAGACACCTCTGTGCTCGCTGAAAGGATTGAGTCTTCTTGCATTTGAAAAGATCCAATATCTCGGCACTGAGAAGGTTTTTTGGTGCTCTTTCAGAATTATCCTGTAAACGGACACAACTACGATACTTTGTAAACTGGATTCTCAGACAGGTCTTGATGTGGTAAATGAAAGTCACAAACAAAAACATACAACGTCGGTCGACCCGATTTATTTGTAGAGTCACTTCTCTTAAATATATTTGGAACGGCTCAAGCCACAACCTAAGTAAAAGTATCAATCAATCAATCAGTTAGGGTGATTTGTGGGAGCTTTTTTGCTGTTGTGGTATTTTTCAATAGTTATTTAACAACGTATTCGGTGCAAGAAACGGATCATCATCATTTAGCAATTTGCCCGTGAAGTCTGGGATCGATATTCGCAACCAGTTATAGCAATCGTTGTTTGCTGTACTGGATTGCATTGATTCTGCGATCCTTGCGTCCTACTTGCACATAATTTCTGTACAATCCAAATGTGGATTGACCTTGTATGTGTTGTTTTGGCGCTTGCTTTACGTTGTGTTCATGGCAATACTTTGCAATACACGTACAACATCGCACTACATGCACAAGTAGCCCCCGCTCCGGACCAGGTAGTTGGTAGTGTAATCACGACGGATGGTCTCAAAGCAGCGTTTGAGCTTCGTGATGAAGTGGATTTCGTGAAAGTATTCTATCCTTTTAGTTATGAAGGTCTCTATGACCACATTTGGGACGTAGTGATCATTGAAGGCTGGTTCCCTATGATCCACGACTTTATTCAACTGATTCGGAGCCATTCCAGTAATCCTATAGTACTCTTTTTCTGCTTAGATCCCTCTTTTCCTGGTATGAATGAGACGATTACGTATGATGTCGATGGCTTTTTGACAAATAGTCATTCGATTTACAATTATTTGGTTGATTTGCAGTTACCCACACAATTCTTAATGTTAGCAGCAGATCCGATTCATATGCAACCCAATGTATCTGTGTCCAAGGAGTACAATGCTCTCTATATAGGAGCAGGTGGGCTGATGTTAGAGTACAAACCTTTCCTATTGGAGATGGTATTGCAAGCCTTGCCGTATGGTTTGCGATTGTATGGCAAAGATTGGGAAAATGTAGATAATGTTGATATCCAGAGAGCCTATGGTGGCATTTTGCCTCGCTTCGAAATCGCCAATGCTTACAGTAGTACAAAAGTAGTGCTTGCGAACACTATCGAATCACAGAGACAAGCTGGCATGATCAACAATCGCATCTTCGAGGCCATGTCTTGTAGTGCCATTATATTGTCTGATTCGTTTCCCGAACTGGAAGCGTTGGCAGAAGGTACCATTTTGTTTGCAGAGAGAGGAGAGGATGTGAGCAGACACTTGCAATGGGTGCTGGATCATCCCGACCAAGCGGCAGATATGGGCAGAAGGGCCAGAGCGCTCATTCTCAAGAAACACACATGGAGTCATCGCGTCATTGAAATTATGAATTTCGTGCAGAATCTCAAACCAGAACGATCTTTTGGTAAGAAGGATATTCAACCCTCAGCCTCAGAAGAGGTAATGAAGGGGGGAGGAGGAGATGCATTGCCAGAGTGGCAGTCTTCCGTGCCCTTACTGCTACGTGGAGGCCTCAACCAATGTTGCAGACGTCGTCATTGCCCTACCCTATTGGTAGTATCTAGCTCAGACATTCGACAGCACGAAGACTATTCCTCCATCTTTGACAGCCACGTGCTCTACTCACTATGTCAACAATATCGCATCGTGCAAGACGACGCCAGTAACTTCATCAAACATATTTCTCTGATTGAAGGTCTTCGTGCCAATGCAGTCAACACGTATCATGGCTATGGAGCGTCTGATCTGGTGGCTCCCTTGCATGTGCAGCAATACATGGCCCGCTTTGAAGTGATTCTGACTGTCATTCGACCTCACGATCTACTTGATCTGGCCATGAGAAAGCTCAATACTATTCTATGTGTATCCTTCGTACAAATACCTGGTCATGCCAATCGAGATATATCATCTATTCGATTGAATACTAAAGCTAAGGACGAAGGCTACGGACGCTTGCAAAAAGTGGTCTCCTACATTGTTGGACTGCATCCTTACACACGGGCAGACGTTCAGGAGAATATTAACATATTGTCATCTCACTTTTCAGCCAAGAATAAAGATGTAGAATTGAACTTGACAGACTATTCTCATTATGATCTGCTCTTCTTTCGCACCATGCAAGAGATGCAGACCTTCAGCCATCCCTATGTGCAACAGGGCTATCCTGACCCCTGTGGAATGTATTCTTTGCGTTGTGAACATATATTTGGAGTCAATGACCCTCTGATACTAGCAACTGCTACCAAGGGGCATTCACACGAGATGTATAGTGGACAGACTCTGAAAGATCTCGAAAGACAGATGGCCGATACAGAGTCAGAGAAGGAAGGTAAGCAGGGTGGGAAAGAGTCATCGGATCCCTGGTTCTCCAAAATACGAAAAATTGGTGCTGAAAAGATGAAAGAAGGGGATAATTTAGAAGATGATGCGACAGATGGGAAAGGTGTATGGGCACCTGTAGAGTATTCAAGTATTAGCCAACTACCGTCCACACTGCATCAGAACAAAATTCAGCCGGTGGCTGTGGTCTGCTTCCATCAATTTGCTGATCTGTGTACAATATCGAGTCGAAAAGAGTTTGTGTCAATGACCATGGACGAGTACCACTTGATCTTGCTTGGAGGTACTTTTGATGATTGGTTGTCATATAATAAAGGAAATGATACCATTGTGAACTACAGCATGATACATCGAGTACTACATGTCCCTACAAGTGAGTCAACCCTGTATGCACAAGCATTACTACTACGTGTCTCCAAGACGTATATTATGCATGGTAGTGGCAGTAGTGACAATGAAAGTGGTACTAGTGATCACGATTGTGCTATAGGGAGTATACTGGGAAGCGGTGCTGCATGTATGGATACTTATTCGAGTGTGGTATGGCCTCTCATGACCAGTGCAAATGGAGCTGCAAATATTGCCATTGCACGGCCTAATGCGTTCCTCGTGGATGTCGTGCAGAAGGATGCCGTCAAGTCTTGGACTGGCAAATACGTACATAACCAAGTACAGCGCTGTTTGAGTAAATTGCATGGCCTGGGATCATCTGCCTCTACTTTCCATCTCCATCCTCATAAGACTGATCAAGGACACCCGCTTAGTCTAGTAGGGTGTCAGTATGACTATGGACAAGATTGTTTGGTGCAACTGCAAGAAATTGTGCGGAACATGTATCCTTTCCTCCCAAATGAAGTAGGGATCGACTCTACTGGTGGCGCGGGGCAAGAAGGAACGAGTCTATCCACCATAGATTTAGAACCGCTTAGTAGAAATAAAGATGAAGACGAGATGTACATAGATCTTGTCAGTATTCAATTTCATCTGGACTTGCACTTGTCGAATTTCCTTTTGGGTAGAGATGGCGATTTGTGCTTCCAATTCTATGAATCTATGGGTATTGTGCATGAGAGTGTGCTCCGCTTCATGGCCCGGAGTCATGATATGGATGAAAGTGCTTTCACAACTGAGTCTCAGCGTGTGGGAGAAGAGGGCAGATTAGGGAGAAAAGCGTGTCTGATGCGATTAGACGCATCTATTCTGCAGCTCAATGTCACCATCAAAGCCCACAGAAACACACAAGACAAATACCTCTCCCCATCTTCAATCGATGTTGCAAGTATACTCAATCAAATCAAGAGCGGAGCATTGGCCACATATATGAGAGGCAACCTATTTGCTGACCGTGTTGCACTCAAGGCGACATCCTTGTGGGATATATTGCAAGTCGCCCCTTCCAGCATTGATACGCCAAGAGTCAAAGACAGCGAGATGACAGGATTAGATGTAGAAATTAAGATATAAGATGTTGCATTGTAATGTAGATAGTGTTAATAATGAATAGTATTCCACCCACTCTTCACAATGCTCTCCTCAGAACCACAAAGTGAGCTGGTCTTTGGTTGTGTGTTTGTCGTCCTCCGGCTATCTTTCCCACCCGGCTCGCACTTACGAGCTCGTACATCCTTGCGGCTTGGCTCGATGAGAGTGTGTGTGTCTTTATCCTTCTTGATCTGGTTCATCGCCAATGTGAATGCTCATCTCAACTTACCAAATGGTCTTCAAGTTGCGTCCTCCTCATCAGGATCGGGCAGTGACCAGTTTGCAGTGTATCAGGAATTAGGTGCGAGCTCTCAATCTGCTGCTGCTTCAGACTCTGTACCGCACCGACAAGCAGACATAGCTGTAGAATCAGTACCTATCTCGCACACCAACAAAACTTCTTCTGTTGAAGTGTATGCTCAACACATTCCTGCGAAGTATGGCCCCTTGATCAATGAGTACAAGAGCAAAGTTCGATATATTACTGTTCCTCATTATCCGCATTGCTCCTTCTTGTTATGTGGCACATTGCATGTTTCCAAGAAGTCTTGTGACATGGTTTCTAAAATTGTCTCTCATTCGCACCCACAATACGTGGTGATCGAGTTGTGCGATGCTCGTGTAGATGGACTCTTGGATGATTTGGAATATGATATTACCAAAGCGAATGTCACCATGAGGAATGTATTTGGCGACTTCTTAAAGGAGAAGAGTATCTTCACACTCAGCACTGGCTTGTTGACATGGATGCAATTGAAAGCCGCCAAGATGATGGGAAACAAGCTAGGTGGTGAATTGGTTGTAGCAGCAAAGGAGGCTTATAAACAAAAGGCCACTGTTATTCTTGGAGACCGATTCTATAGTATTACTATACAACGCTGTTTTGATGCTCTAAATATGTTCGAAAAGATTAAGCTGGCTTTTATGATGTTTTTTGAGATACTAAGTATGAGTGTCCTCAAACTCAAGGATTATATTGCCAAAACAGAGGGAGATGACGAGTTCATAGACAAGGAGATTCGTAGGTTTGAGAAGCATTTGCCTGCATTTAGCAAAGTAGTGATTCATGAACGCGATGAATATATTGCGCAGACACTGTGTGAAGTGGCTCGTGCCGGATATGGTTCAAATCCAGATCCCAAGGTACCCGCTGAACAACGATGCATTATTGCAGTGGTGGGAGCAGCACATTTACCTGGAATAGAGAAATGGTTGAGAAATGGGGGCAGTACTCAAGAGAGAATGCAAGAGATTTCCAAATCGGTCAAGTCGCCGCAGCATACTTGGCCAGGACGGGGTATCTTGCATGTCGCGAATTTGAAAAATCTATACGAATCTCCCCCAGCTCCACCTGTCATACAATCCTCAGCAACGACGGCGACAGGGATACATCAGGCTCAATAGCAAGCTGCAGCACTTTTCACGGCAGTGATTTTTTGTAGTATATTTTCATTTTTTATCTGACTGTAAAAACTAGTGAAACATTTGTTAAGATAAGAGTAACAATAGACATACAGACACTCTTTACAATAATTACACAAGAAACATAGGGCTCGATGATAATAATCACTCGAAATTCTAAACATCTGTTATTTTATTCAAGGTCCATCTCTCTCTCGATCGTAAATCAAATCCGGTTGTTGGTCCAGTATATCCTGATCTGCCTTTTTGGCAGCCAATCTTTCGCGTCTCTTGACTTCAGCTTTCTCGACTGCTTCCAATAGCGTGATAAGTATAGGTTGTACACATTGACTACCCATGGTGTCTTCTCTCACTCCCAAAGCACTCGCATTCTCGACACAGAACTCCTTGGCAGCTCGTAAGGCTTCGTGGTCCTCGGGTCCGAATTTGAACTCGAAATCCTCACCTGCGATGTTGACTACAGCTTTGATCATCTTGCGCTCTTTTAATTTATCAGGCTTGGTGGTAGCATTGATTAGATACTCTTCCACAGGTAACACACACGCAGTATAGTCTATATTCAATGTTTTCTCTGCATGAGCTAAACAAAAGCGACGTGCCATATTTCCAGGACCTGCATTTTTGGAATTCCAGCTTATCTCGAACGTGATTCCTGATATTTCCATCATTAATTTGATATCATCAAATAAAGAAGGTTGTGCTGGTAATTCATAATTACTGTACTTGGTTATATGTTCTTGCAATGCCTTCTTGAAATAGTCACCGATAGGTACAAGACAATCCGATTGGTAATTCTCATTAGTAATACCAAAGGTTCCACCTCGTTGTGTGCAAAATTGTTCTGCTGTGGCCATTGCTGCCTCCACAGAAGGACGGAAATTGATCTCATATTCGAATTCAGCTACTTTTAATGGTACAACCACATCTTTCTTCAAATCAGAAGCAGCTTGGTTTTTTGTTGGCAACCACATTGTCCAAGTAAATGATGATGGGCTCTAGACAGTTGTTGATGTACTCATTTGTGATGTTGAAATCGCTTTTTCTTTCGTCACAGAATCGAGAAGCGATGGCACGGACACCATCGCGACTGGGGATGAACTGAATCTCATACTCCAAACCTTCACCAGGCGAAAGGGGAACAGTGATCATTTGCTCACTCACATCACCGCCAGATTGCTGTGCCAAGAGTGACACAAGCATTTGCATTACCACCGAAATCAAAAATGCAACCATTTCCAAGCCTAACTAAAAACAATGAGTACACAATAGCAACTGGGGTTATAAAGGGCATTTTGGGCATTTGAGAAGTGACATGCAGGGTCGAGTAACGGTGTTACGAACTAAACTGGACAGAATGTAGAGAAATGTACGATATGGCGATAATGTTAAATTTTACAGGTTCAACGAATGACCTGCCCAGATGTGGTACATTTATAAAAGCCATATACAACCTTACACAAGCATCTCAAGATTCACGCCTACTATAGAGAATGCCTACTATATTCTACCCCCTTCCTTCATCTTGCCATCACACTAATACATTGATACATCGTCTAGAGGACACGATTTGTACTTTGATCCGTCAGGATTCAGAATGGCTCTAATTTCATGTTCCAATTTAAGCAGTGGTTGATTTGTCTTTGGGTCCACGAGATCAAGGAGACGGAACATACATTGCTTTTTGGCATTTTCTAAATCGTAGGCTCGGCGACCAAATCTATGATTGACATACAGAGCCCCAATATCGTCTGCTCGTTTGTAGGCACTGTCAAAATCCTGTACATACATACTCAAATGCACTCCATAGTTGGCTGGACCTTCTTCCATCTCTTCACATGAGTGATGCGC
>JACLAD010014034.1_pt1 | contig 11055 bp, 9 predicted proteins | sample 8027901 | NCBI WGS metagenome assembly JACLAD01 (sample SAMN15725071, study PRJNA655200) | protist metagenome | isolation source: fluorescence activated cell sorting (FACS) single amplified genomes of... | place: Spain: Blaines Bay Microbial Observatory, Mediterranean Sea | collected 2016-07-05
TCGATTACCGAGATATCAACCACAAAGAACAATGCCTCACACAATGATGAAAAAGAGAAAATTTACTAAATTGGAATCAACAGAAACAGAGTCAATCACGAGTATACCAAAAGCAAAAAAATCAAAATCAAACACTGCAAAAACTGTGAATAATGATTTAGAGAAAAGATTGACAAAAAAGGAATTTTTAGATAAAGCGTATAATAAATTAGAAACTGTAGAATGTGGACAAGATAACATTGTAATGGCAAAAAGATTATTTAATACAGGATCTATTGGATGGAATGGATCATTACATTCAAAAATTAATGTAAATGGTAAAGAATTATGTGTTATGTATACTGTTAATGTAACTGTTATCAAATCAAAAGAATTTGAACAAGGTGGTGAGATCACAGAGCATAAACCTACACCAAATAAGAAAAATGAGGTTGATGTAGATAAATTATCAGAAGGTGATATCATGACAATTAAAGAGTTTATGGATAATGCAAATGAATTGATATTGAAATATGATGGTGCTGAGATTAAATGTAAACCAAAGAAAATGTCGACAGGAAATGTTGGATGGAATGGAAGTAAAAATATGGTTCGAAGTATTCAATATAAATTGTATAAAGTTATGATGACTGTTAATATCACTGTTAAAGGATCTAAACAATGGGAACAACAATAAATAAGTAAAGTTGTGTGGATGTTGTGCATAAATATATTGTGTTTGTCTTTATTTTTTAGCATTCTTTCGTTTTCTAAATGTTTTCAGCACAGCCATAAATAATCATAATGAAGAAAGACTTTGATTCATACGTGATAACGCGAATTGTTTGGTGAGTTTCCTTGAACTAAATCTCAAACTTTACTTCAGTCACTACTTTTCGTTTAATCACCTCACTTTCTTACTCTTTTACACATTTTATTTTTTTTTATTCAGAAAAATAAAAATCACATAAATCATGTTTTTATCAAATAATTATTCAATGAACGTAATGACAGAAAAGCAAATTCCAATTGATTATATCAATTTTTGTCGATCCAGCATGTCAAATAATAATGCCAATACCAACAATAAAATTGTTATATTTGATTGGGATGATACATTATTCCCAACCACAGCCTTTATTAAAAGCAGCAACAATAATTTTAATTTTAAAGGTAAAGATTTAACAAAATTATCCGAAAAAGTATTAGATTTAATTAAAAAATCATGTCAATTATATGGAAATGAATATGTTTATATTGTTACAAATGGTTCAAATGGTTGGATTCAACAATCTTTAAAATTAATTATTGAATATTGTTCAGAAAATAACATTAAAAATTCATTTAAAGATATTTTAGAATTAATATCAAGAAATTGTATAACCAGTATTTCCGCCAAACATTTATATTCAAAACAATATCCACAACAAACCATGGTATGGAAATATTTAGTTTTTCAGCATATATCAAAGTATACATTAGCAAATACAATAATATCTATTGGTGACAGTGACGATGAATATCTCGCATCGGAAAATGTTGCAAAAAATAATAAAGAACAAATTAATTTCTTACATCGTCTTAAATTATCGCAAAAACCATCAGTTTGTTTAATGAATAAACAATTTGAATTAATAGATAAATTATTAAATATATATCCAACAACAGCACAAAATACAGCTATTGATTATGCAAAAGCTGCAAAAGCTGCTTCAAAGTAAATGAAATCCATTACAAATGTATGTTATGAGAGAGATTATTATGATATCCAGTATTAATTAACTCTTCTGCAAACAAAAAATACGTTTAATTCATCATTGGAAAATCATAAAAATATCAATCATTTCATATATATTTAATAAACATGGTTATTGGGTCGTGTATATATTAATTACCTATTTATTTACTGAAAAATCATTGTATATTCCTTTTATTTCGGGTCATTACGCATTGAATAAAACGAGAAAGCAATGTTTTTTCCTTCTCAAACAATAAACTCTATATCGATTGCAATTTTGTACAGATTATTTATTTTCTCAAACTCTTTCAGTTCACATCTCATTCTCGTTCACATTCCACTCGAAATATTATTGTCTTACAACATCAATCACAAAGACTTTGATTGACTCAATGACCATTAAACAATACATACAATAAACTCGCTTTGAATCAATGCAATATACATTTTGCTGAGATACTGAAATTAGGCGGAAATATGTGAGCAATATCTTCACCCAAGGTAAGAGTTACAGTGTGTTTTTCCATCATGTCGAAAGAAAAACAAAGTATCATTGATGGTGATACATCCACGGATGAGTCTACATTTATCAAGCCACAAAATGGAACAAATGATAACAGTTCATCCATCCCTGCTGCAAATAATGACGAAACTAAGGACGAGAGAAAAGAAGACGACATAGATATCGATCCAACTAACGACAAACAAGCAGAGGTTAAAGATGACTATTCATGGAGAACCGAAAATATCGGTTACAGAGCAGAATCATACATGGCTTGTGCTGGAATGTCTACGTTTTTCCTTGCATTTGCAATCGCGGACATTCAAAGTAACATTACAAATGATGGTGAAGAATGGGATAATATTACTTATTTCTATCTATACTGTATTTTCCAATCATTAGCTGTTGGATCTGGATTATATTGCACATTATGTTTTAGTTTTATTGGATTTAAATTGAAAAGGCAACAAGGACAGGATGTGTGGTACCATGCTAAAGAAGCTAAATCCATGGAAGAGAAGAATAAATGTTTAAGTCATAATTGGTATAAAGATAAGGAATATAGACCAATTTATTGGTGTTGTATTTATAAGCATTCTAATTGGGGAACTCCTGAAATTGTTATCAGACAGAGCTCATTCTGCTTTGCTGCAATGTTTACATGTTATATTATGGCTGTGGTGTTTTATATGGCTGACAACATCGAACATCGACCTGGTTTAATTTCTGTGATGATTATTTGCTTTTGTCTTCCATTGATATTAGCGATACATATTTTGTATGCAACAGACAGTTATGCTGTTTATTGAATTTCACATTACTTGAGTTATCATTACAAGTTTGAACGCTGAGTGCAAGGATAATATGTAAGATGTTGTCAATCATTATGTGATGATGTTGAGTTGTTATGGATTGGATTGCAATATCAAATCATAATTAGTTGTATCAATTCCAATCAAATCCAGCTTTAGATAATCGTTCCTTTGCTTGCTTTATATCATCCAATAATTCCTGTTGTGATTCTGGATAATCTTTAACATTTCGTACAGCATTCAATACAGAAAATGCAGCATAAAGTCCCCATAGAAATACCAATTCAATAGGCATCAATTTCCAAAAAAAATGAAATGTAGGAAATTCTCCAAACATTGTAGCACTTATTGGATAATATAACGGTACCAACCATATAAATAATATGGATGAAAATAATACAATAAAATATGTTAAACGTGTCATGATCAAACTTCCAATATTTTTACTCTAAACTGTGTTACTCAAAGCATGACAACTAAACAACCGTTGGTTGAACCAGATGTGGTGATAAAGCAAAGTATCCAACCAATGAAATGTGAGCATTTAACACCATGCAGTGATCCACCTCCACCTCAATGGGATTATGCAACATCAACTCCTTTATTAGAATCTCGTGGTGTTACAGATGAAAAGTTACGTCAAATGGTGGATAATTTAAATAACTTTGCATCGGATGATTTCAAAACTCATTTTAATCCCAAAGTGACATATATTATGGTTATACCATGTATTGGAGTGATTGTAGGAATTGTATTATTAATTGTAGCATTAGATCAATTTACAAGTGCCAGCAGACGAACTGTCACTCGTTTTGCAATTGGTCCAGCCATTGTTATTATTTCAATGTTTATGATGTTATTATTTTTATATATTGTTTATAAATCATATGGAAAGGCACAAATTAAAACATGTGAAAAAGTGAGTGATTACGTAACAAACAAATTGAATTCTGAATATAGAGCAAAGCATGGTTTGCATGGAATGATTATCAAAACAAAGAAAAAGGAGGATGTTGGAGAATCTATGCTTTATCACATTGGAATTAAGGCATTGAACTCTATTGTTCATGCAACAAATGGTCAGGAAAAGATTGTGTATCTCGATTTGGATGGACATCCCGTAGATAGACAATACACACTACACTGAGATCTTAGAGAGACAATTGTAAACCAAAAAGACGTCAAAACCCATTGCTTGAGAAACAACATTTGCGATTGTATGAAAAAGATAGGGATCGAGTTGATCAAGTTTATAATAGTAATTTATGGTAAATCTCGTATATCTTCCCACAGATCTTTGAATGGTATTTTGTATATTTGTCCTCTATATGGTTTACCCCAATCTGTAAATCTTGAAATATCACTACTTTTATCAACATCTGTTGTTAATTGATAATGATGATATAATATCTGAGTATAAGGTGCATTAAAATATCCTCTTAATCTTCCAATATATGATGAAAATGTAGATTCCTTAGTACCAAAAAACATTCTTCCCATCGCACAAATTGCCATTTCAACTTCACCATGCAATTTACCAGAAATTACAATATCCTTTGTCTCTTCAAATATCGCTTCTTCACCAAAAAAATCCTTCCATTGATAAACCTTTCTCTTTCCATTATCATTAAAAATATCAAAATACCCAGGTTTTGTCTCATCTGTAGCAATATATAATGCCTCCGTCTCTCCAATCAATGGTTTAACATCTTTATAACTTTTCTCCCCATCACACCAAACATATTTATATTGCAATTCATTTCTTCTAATATGCAAACTCGAATACTTAAACGCACCCAAAATACCCACCACTTTTGCTGCATATTCCATGATCTCCGGTCTTAAATGCACAAAATCTCTCAAAATCTGTTTAAATCTTTTATCATCATCAACATTATCAAATGCAACACTTCTCGCAATCTGTCCCAAATACCGATAATTACTCATATCACCATCATCTCCTACATATATAATAATCCAACCATTTACAAAATACATTACTTCATCACACAACATACAACAAGTACTGTACCTGGTAATCCCTTGACACAACTCGGAAAATGAATGAACGGCGCTTGTTTCAAATGCTCTGTATATTCTCTAGCCGTCCTATGATCAATCCATGCATCATCGATATTGATATTATTTTCTCCAACTTTCTCTTTATTTGGCCATGCCACATAATTTGCCAATTGACCCCAAGGTAACAAACTACTCATTTCTGTTGCCTTTGATGTCAACCATTGGGTAAATTGGTTGCCGATATTCTTATCCAGATTCACCACATCACCTCCATGATATTTATGTGGTAGTTTTAAATTGTCATATTCTCTTTTAATAAATTCCGATGCTGTTATAACTGATATTTTGTTATTCATATCATCTAAATCAAACCATATATCATAATTACTAACACCATCAATACGTTGTGAATTATCAGGCCATGCAACTTGATCATGCTCAAATCTACCTTCAACGCCACGTCTTATTACACCAAAATCAATTAAATACCATGGAGTATCTGGAGGTAATACCAATGTACGATCAGTTAACCATGCGATCATGGCATGGAATTCAAATCCTTGCCTGATATTATTAAATCCACCACAATCTTTGAGGAATGTGACGTATTTAGATTTGATATCGACAGGATTATTGTCCGAGGTTTTAGAGACTCCATTGATCCAATATTTCATATGTTGGGATATACAGTCTATATCATTGGCTTTTGATGGAAAACATGGATTGCTCCAATCTGAGGGGTATTTGATATTTGGATCATCATCAATGGCATTGTTAATAGCTTGTGGTTTTGATTCTTGTTCATGTTCCATTTTGGCCCTCTTTTTCTTTTTCTTGTTCTTTTTTGATTTTCGAAGTGCTGAGAAATCGATATCTTGAATACCTTCATCATTGTTTGAGTTTATATTTTGCTGTTTGTTGATGGTTTGTTTTTTCTTTGTGGAGGATGGACTGTCTTTGTTTGCTTTGTTTGGAATGGATGGATTTAGGTTTTTGATGTGTGGATACCAATATGTCTCTAATAAATAATCCATTTCTTCGATGGGCATTCTTACATTGTGATTATGAATATAAATAGGTTTCCATCCTGTTGATGCTAGTTCAGGTGATATAGATTCCCAATATGATAATTTGGGTGCATATGATTCAATGGATGGATTATTTGATGCTGATGCAGTTTTTTTCGCGTTGGATTGTGTGTTTATTGTAGCAATGACATTAATTTTGGATGTTAATACTTGAGAGAATGGATTCCATTGATTGTTAAATGATGATGTGCTCTGATTATTTGCATTGAAGGCAAGGAATATTAATACTGCTCCTAACCATAAACATAATGAAATGACAATAATAATCGTGCATGTTTGATCAGATATTGGCAAGCTACTGTGGCTTTTGGTCCGTCTCATGATGGTAAAGTTTTGACAGTTTTTGCTCAGTTGACTTATTCAATTAGAAACAACCAATTTGAATGCGATCCATATTTCTTATCATTTTAGTTTGCTGTCAATTAAATAACACTTCATTTCATTTCAGCCATGTTGATTATGATGACTTTGATTGCAATCATAGCCACAAGTCATAGTAAAACATGTACCACATTCTTTTGCATCACACGGACACAGATTATCACCACATTCAGGACATTTACCACAATTACAACAATAATATTCATCCTCTTTGTCATATGCACGTGACCATTTTCTATTACATGTTGTATCATCAATTAACATCTCCATTTCACATTGACCACAGGATACAACCTGATCCGTACACAATTTACAAAAATGTTGAGTATCGCCATAATGTCCATCAAATATCACAAATTCTTTGTTATAAATATCAGAATCAAAATTTTCTTGTATTATAAATATCTCTTTATCAGATCCATATTTTGAACAGTCATAGACCATTCCTGTTGAATATTGTGCTATTTCTGAGTTGATTACAAATGGAATGTTTAATTTATTGACTAACTGACATGCATTGATGCCATTCAGAATGGATTCAAATTGTTTTTGATCTTCCTTGTGTTTGAAAATGTTTTGTGAATCAGATTTATGCTTTTTGGTTTTACTGATATGTTCTTTATCCTCCAATGATTGGATTTCCACTAACTTTCGTTTCTTGCTTGACATGTTTAGTTTGAGTTAAACTGAGCTGAAATGAAAAAACACACTTTGATTGACCAAAATCAATCCTTATATGTTAATAATATTTATGATGCTTTGATTCTGATATCAGCTGCATCTGAGTCTATTTTTGGCAAATTATGATCAAATTAGCATTCTAAAAATATTCATTCCGCAAAAAAAGAATTAGTCAAATTGTCGACAATTCCATCAAAACATAAACTATTCCATCAACAAAGATGTTAAAAGAAAGCATGTCAACATTTCCATCAACACATAAATTATTCGATCAACAAGTAACAGTCGGAATTGATGATATTGTAATTTATCAACAAAAATATGAATCTGGATTCAAATCATGGTTTTATGGCATTCAAATTCCAAAATGGATGTATCATCAGGGTCCATCTGAATTATTAATGAAACGAGGAATATCTCCAAATATTCTCTTAAAAGAAATTGTTGATATCAATTATTTATCAAACAGATCATTCAATGCATCATATTCTAAATGGCAAAGATTCTCAAAATTAATATCTCTCATTGCAATCATATTCTTTTTAATATTAATGGCAATTCCAAGCAGTGGAGCAAGAATATTTTTCGGCATTATGGTATTTGGTATAATTATTGGTAATGTTATCAATGATAAATTCATCAAACCAACAGAAAATGCAATTAATGCTGCATTAAAAAAAGTTGTTGAACGTGTTCAAGATCGATTAAATCTCCGATATAAAAACAAGGATATTCGTTTTGAAATCGCGGAAAGAACCACAATAATCCATCATGAAGGATGTTTCTGTCAAGATACAGAACATCAATATTGTCACATAACAGTACGTTGTGTGGATAATACAATCGAATCATATTTAAATCAAGATAATGAGGCAATAGAAGTATTCCAAGTAGCTACTACAGAACCAATGGTAAATTCCAATAAAATTGGATCAGAAAATGAGAATAAAACACATCCACAACGACCAGATACTCCATATCCAACAAATGAAAATGCCAGAAACAACAAAACCACAGCAAAGACATTGCCTCAATTAACAGAATCACATGAAACATTGATTGAAGAAGAGGATGAGGAACAAAGATCTTCCATTGAAAGTGATAAATCTGAGGTAGTTTTTCCTGCAGTTAATCATCATCAAGTTGTGATACATGAAATCTCTGATGATGAAGATGAATTTCATGACGTCGAGGAATTCAGAGAGGAACCGGAAAATGATAATAATGCAAAGAAATCGAGACCAGATACTCCATTTCCAATTTCAACAAATATTCCGAATCAGAATAAGATAAACCATGATGTATTGCCGGAAATTACCGAATCTCAGCAAGAAAACATGGAGGAGGATGAATTGGAGCAATTGCAACAAAATAATGATAAGAAAAAGAATGGAAAAAACAAGAAAGTAAATAATCACGAATCAATGGGTACAATGCAACCAATATCAGAATGTAAAGAAGTGAACACAATTAATAATGACAAAAAGAAGAAACAACGAAAGGATTATCAGTATAATTGGGCACAAAATGTTGGAAGAAGGAGAGAAAGTTGGACTGATCCATATGCTGCAGCAAAAAGAGCAGATTTATTTCGATGAGCATCCACAATTATTCTTGTAACAGATCGATGAAAGTTGTGTGAGTCATGACTGCATGTTCTATGTATATATTATGACATTTTCCTTAACCTTTACATAATTTTGATTGCTATTAACAAATTGATACACTGCTTTTTGAAGAAAATAATACAGCAACGAATCTCAGAGATATTGAACTTAGAAAGTTCGTTTTGTTAATTATTAATCGAATTGATCAAAGGATGATATCATAAATCATGAATCATCCATTAATTTTGTGCCTTGACTTGTACCGAAATACGTTTACGGCTGACCCAACCGAAACGTCAGCAACGTTTCTTACTGCTACTTAGGATTTTGTGGTGTTTTCCTAACTTAGAATAAACTTTTCCCGTTTATTGCAAGCTTCAACGGCACTGAATATTCACCTGGAATGTTCGAGCAGGCAGCTATATATTCGGGGTTTAGCCGCTGCAATCCAGATTACATTGGAATATGATTATATATATGCTATTTACATCCATATTTTATTAGGTCTACAGCGGTACTGCTTCTCAAGAACAAATTATATCGCAATTAATTAGAAACATATGTTTCTTTAGACTATTCTAACGTTGGTGGTAGCAACATATGTTTCTAGTAAGACAGCTAGAATAGATCCGTAAATCCGGTATCCGATAAGTTCCAGGTTAGAAGTTTATATACCTCGAATCAAAATCACATTGCATTGTACTCTGGATAGCTGTGGCTAGAACAAGTGAAGATTTCAAGGAGGTTGAGGTCTACTCTTCACCGCATCAAACGGGAAAAGTTTAATTTGAATTACTGTTTTCTAATTTCTACCGTTTTAAATTAAGTTTGAAAACACTCTAAAAAACTAGAAAGTATCAACAAAATTAGAATTATAAAATGGTGCAGCAACGTATCAATAATTATAGAATTAGACATAGAATTAGACACAGTTTGAAGTTTTTTGGTTTGGAGATGACAACTCCTCTCTCCCAAACACCAAATGAATCTAAAGAATATTTAATAGATGGTTTTGTTCGCCATATCCAATCATTATTGCCGTATTCAGATGATCCATATTATATCATTCAAAATGATTTAATTAATATTTGTAAATCATATATTTATTGGTATAAATTAGATCTCACAAATCATGAAACAATACAGAAAAAGAATATTTATATTGATCCAATTATTATCAAACAAGCAAACGTATTGTTATTTGAGGATCAAGACTTTACTCCATGGACGAGACAGATGATACATATTATGATCAATAGATTCAGTTATGTTTACTGCAATATATTTTTACCTTGATTTGTATACATTATAATATTTGGTGCTCTATATTCAGAACATCTTGTTGAAAGAGGATTTCTTAATCCTCAATTTTTGAAGAAAATCCAGGATGATTCAGGAGAAATTTTAAGATTTATTCAACAAAATCGACAAGTTGTTGGTGATCAACTTGATCGTAGGTTAGGTCCTTCGATCAGGCCATCATTAGATGAATTGACAAAGTTTGAGATTTATAAAGATGAGGAGGATGAATGAATACAAAGTGGATTAAATAAGAGTACATCTCCAGATAATTATGTTTTATTTTATCATAGATGAAATAAATGAAGAATGTTCATTAAATCACAACAACAACAAGAGCACATTAATCCACCATAATATTGACTGTTCAATGATAAACTTAATTACTAGTGATAGTACTTGCACCAGAAACGTTTCTGCAGAAAACATAAGTTAAGCCATGGCAGAAAGTTACATCAGATGACAACAAACATATTTATTGGATCTTACAAAGTTATTGGATTTCTGCGCATAAAACTAAAATTAGCAGCTCGAGGGTAAAATGTCAACACAAAAATCAATCTCATGTTTATACTCTATCAATTGTACTGTCATTACACGGTAATTTATCTACCAAAATTGGAGCAAGATTTGATTATCAATGTGTGGTTGCACAAGAATGCAAACCAACTTTGTACTCATAAATTACTCATATGTCACATAGGCAAAATAGGATTTCTCAAATGAAAGAGTGCAATTTCCGATATATTCCTCTTATATCAGACCGCAATTTGAATATGCAGTCTGTTATATGATCAGGTATGTATTGAGAGATTGGTAATATTTATGACTTAAGCTTTTTGTTCAAAGATTTCTTTCATTTTGTATATATCTATTCAATGAACTGATGTTACAAATATTTTATCAATGTTTTGGTATTGTTGTATATATCATTTTTTGAGCAAAC
>JACLAD010006036.1_pt1 | contig 11048 bp, 7 predicted proteins | sample 8027901 | NCBI WGS metagenome assembly JACLAD01 (sample SAMN15725071, study PRJNA655200) | protist metagenome | isolation source: fluorescence activated cell sorting (FACS) single amplified genomes of... | place: Spain: Blaines Bay Microbial Observatory, Mediterranean Sea | collected 2016-07-05
ACTCTATGAGCGTAGCATCCGGCACACCCGGCATGGCGACAGAGGAAGCTGCAGCAGAGGTGGAGAAACCTCAGGACGCAGAGCCAGCCAAAGAGGAGGTGAAGGAGGAGGAGGAGGAGGTGCCCAAGACCAAGGAGGAGCTGCTGATGAAGATGGACGAGGTGGACAGCGAAATCGCAAAGATGGAGGCCCGCCTGAAGGTGAATTGTGTCGCGCACGAAATGCAGTCCAGTAGCTGACATACGCGTGCCAGGAATTGCGCGAAGCAGAAGAGGCTGCTCTAGAGGCCCAGGAGAGGGAGGACGAGCAAACGGTGGAGCTGGTGCCACCACTGCCGGAGTATCGTGTGGGGTACCAGGACCGGCAGGGCCAGTTCATCCACAATGTGATGCTTCACAACCAGAAGAAGAGCCGCAACTCCAGGCGAAAGCTGCTCATGGGTCGGCGATTGGCACCCCAGGATGTGCTTGAGAAGGTGCAACCCACACGCACCTGAACAACCGCTCTGACACACGCGCCTGTCAGCTCGCTGAGGGTGAGGTGCTCTACACGGAGCCTAGCGCACTGGAGTCGTACCATGAGAATATTCTGAGGCATGCAGAGGTGCGTGTATGCTCTGCCCAGTGTTGTCTATGGATGCAACACAGATGACATCTCCCCCGAGTGACTCGATTGTGCGCTGCCAGGTGCGCCCTGTGCTGGTGAAGGAGCTGCTGCAGCGCCGTCAGAAGGTCAAGCAAAAGGTGTGCTGCCCCTGTGCCGATGTTGCGCTTATCAGGCCGCTGTCCAGGACTTGAAGCTGCGTGGGACCTGGCACGACCTGCATCAGAAGTTCCTGAAGAAGCGCAAGGCCAGGTCCTCCTCCACGCACCGCGCCACCAGCGACTCGGGGGGTGGGCGCAGCTCGCTACGCAACTCTCTGGATGTGCCCCGCAGCAGCCCACGCGACATGGGAGTAGTGAGGAGCGACATGGAGATGGAGGAGATCATAGCGCGACTCGAGGCCGAGGAGGCAGCTCAGTCGCGCTTCGAGCGCAACCTGGCCACCATCCCTGCCCAGATACTGGACGCCAAGGAGAAGAGGGCCCGCCGCTTCATCGACTCCAACAGTCTGGTCCTTGACCCCGTGCACGAGGTGCGGCTCCATGCACTAGCCACCACATGGCAGGAAGCCGAGAAGAAAATCTTCCTCGAAAAGTGCGACCCTGCATGATCTGATCCACTCTGCTTTGCCTAATCGATTTCTCTCTCTGGTGCTGCTCATGTGCTGCGTGTGTGCTCATGTGTGTGTGCTCAGGTACCTGGCCTTCCCGAAGAACTTCCGCAAGATCGCCACATATCTGCCCCACAAGACCCCGAACGACTGCTCGGAGCATTACTACCGCGTGAAGAAGGAGCTGGACCTCAAGAACATGCTGCGCGATGTGGCGCTCAAGAAGAAGGCCAAGGCGGCAGAGTCCCAGGCCGTGAAGAGCGCCAAAGCAGCTGCACCGAAGGGCGCCCTCATAGGGCGGCGACGAGGCTCCAACGACGACGGGCTGCCCGGGGAGGAGGAGAAGCCCAAGAGCTCTCAGGGCAAGAAAAAGAAGGCCTTCACGGAGGAGGACAAACAGGTGTTCATCAACGCGATGAAGGAGCATGGCAAGAACTGGAAGGAGCTCTCCAAGCAGCTCGGGTACAGCTACTCCGAGCTGCGCAGCCTGTACACTACGTGGAAGGACATGATCGACCCCATGCTCAACGCACTGGCCCGGCGGAAGAAGCTTCGCGAGAAGGAGCTCAAGGGGGAGCTGTCGGCCCTGCAGGATGGCGGGGGGGCAGCGGTGGTCTCCCCGACAGGTCGTGTGCTGAGGCGGGACTCCTCGGAGGATGTGCAGCAGCAGGCGGCAGCAGTGGTGAAGCAGGAGGCTGGCAGGCTGGAGATTCCACCCGCAACCATGCCTCCTGCTCCGCCCACTGCTGCTGTGCCTACTGCTGCTGCCGTGCCTGCTGCTGCTGTTCTTGCTGCTGCGAATGTAGCATCGATGCCTTCAGTGCTAAGTGCAGCAGTGCCAATGCCAGGAGTACCAATGCCAGCAATGCCAGCAATGCCTGCGATGCCAGTAACAGCAGCAGTGCCACTGACACCAGTAGTAGCTCTGCCACTGGCACCAACAACAGGAGCGGTGCCACTGGCACCTGTAGTAGTAGTGCCTGCAACAGCACCAGCAACATCAGCAGCAGTAGCAGCAGCACCTGTAGCAGTAGTGCCAGCAGCTGCAGCATCACCACCAATGCCAGCAGCAGCACCTGTAGCAGCAGCAGCAGCACCTGGAGCGGCAGCACCTGCAGCAGTAGTGCCGGCAGCAGCACCAGTAGCAGCAGTGCTGGCAGCAATGGCTGCAGCACCAGAAGTGAAAAAGGAGACAGTCCAACTAGAACCGCCAGCACCCCCAGTAGCGGCTGCTGATGAGCCGAAGAGCGCGAAGAGTGGGGGGGCATAGACCCGTGCGGGCGTTGCGTTGTGGCCAGCGCAGACAGCCAGCTGAGCGCAGCCAACCGCCGCGCTCCTTTTCCAGGGGCCCCAGGCGGGGCGGTGACAGCAGGCTGCGTCCCACTACCGAGGTACTTTGTACCTACTTTGCAGTAACTACTTTGTAAACTACTTTGCAGGAAGACCGGCATATTAAAAGGTACATGATGAATGCGCTTCCACATGCAAAAGAGTGCACACGAGGTGGTGCTCCTCGTCCCCTTCCACAGCGGCGGTCATTGTCTAAGCACCTCCCGAGCAAACTGAGGCGAGGGAGACTTACGAGTCAGGATATGCAGCACAATCACTGTCTTTCGTCACAATGTCATGCTGGCTTCCTGGATCGTGCTCAGCAGGCCAAAGTGGCCTCGTACACGGCCGCGGCGGCGAACATACCTCGCGCTGTCCTTCTGCTTAGCGGTGCCTTTCACGCCGAATTCGAATGCGAAGACAGGCGCCACGATGGGCTTCGTTGGCGGCGGTAACTGAAACACTGCAGCTGGGAAGATGACGTCCTGCTACGGATTCTTGACAGAAAGGCCCGATAGATACGGATCAGCATGTCACGTCACGGTGTACGTTTCATACATGCGCTATAATATAGTACTAGAGAGAGATTGACTCTATACGTATACATGTACATACTCAGCCTCGACAACCACGGTGCCCCCGCGTTATTGCCGTTATATTCTACGGCAAGCGGGTGTTCTACGGCAAGCGGGTGTTCTACGGCAAGCGGGTGAATGGGTGAATGGCGCGCGCGGTCTAGCACCGACCCCGGTGGGGACTCAATTTCGGCCACTGCATCTGTAAGCCCAGTTGAAGCAGGTGCGACAAGGACCAGGGGGCCGCTCAAACGGGTAAGGTCAGACTCGAGACCTGCCAGGTGAGCGGTGAAGGTTCCTGCATCGCGGAGGGGAATGCTCATAGTTGAGAATTGAGATCGCCCGCGCAAAGTGTGTGTCCCGCAAAGAGCTCCCGCCCTCCGGGGGTTCCACTACCGCGCTATTCTAAGAGCGTAACTACCTTCCCGCACTAGCTGTCCCCCTCGCCTCAGCTGTCACCCGTCGAACAATGTTTAGGAGTTGGAGAAGTACACCGTTGGTCCATCGCCTAAGCTGTGATTAAGTACACTCCCGTCTCCCCTTCATGTTCTCGAACTCGCATTAAACTCATATACCACATCGTATGTTGACCGCGATGTAGCATTTGATTTTGTAAAATTGTATAATTGTAATATTGCGAAGCTTGAGTTCGTCTCGGTGGCCATCTGCTGAGGTGTTCCCATAGTGCGGTCGATGGCATTATGTGAATGTCATCGTCGGTCTAGGAAATCGGATCACCCACTTGGTGAGTCCTACCAGTGGCAGAAGTAAGGTAGCGTACTCGTCAGGACCACATGGCTTGGTGCCCAGGTCAGACAGCATATCTTTGGTGTCCAGAGCACGTATTTCCACCTGTCCTTCTGCTTCAAATTGACGAGGCTGGTGATAAGCCAAGTCGAGGTACTGGTTTCCATTGGTGATTTTCCCGGTCTTCACCCAATGGATTGCTGTGTTATTATCACAGTATATGAAGGTCGGTTTGTCAATTATCGCCCACAGGGCTAATTCCTCGAAGATGTTGCGAAACTTCTTCACCGAGCTCGCCGCAAATCGTATTGCCATGTACTCATTTGCAGGTGATCCCCATCCTTGATGTGGAAGCTTGCATGAGTCGAGTAACAGTGAGCCACCCATCCATGACACATTAAATGCGCGCTGCACCTTGCCATCCTTCGGATCGATCTTGTTTGATGAATCGCAAGTGCACACTAGACCATGATCATTGTTGGCGGAATCATAGCGCACGCCCCGGCTCTTCTGATCACGAAGCCACGCCAGGATTTGCATTCCATGACTCCACGCCTTCTCCGAGGGCCTCGACATCACTCTACACATACCCGACACACCTTGTGATGTTTCTGGATGTGCAAATCGTGATGTCCATATCAAGCTACCACATAGAGACATATATCCCCGTGCTTTCACTGTGTGAGCCTCGGAGTCGTCTATCGTGTCCATCAAAGACATGTATTCATTCGGTGGCACTGGTGTGTCTGGAGATTTCGTCGCCCAGCCAGCCAGAGCCAACTCCTCCGACCACGTGCCTACGAGTCCATCAATATATTCGGTTTGAGTGAGTGTAAGATGACGAGAGCCATCTTCCAGCCACGTCATTGTACGTCGTACGCCCAACATGAAGTTTGGTGATACGTTTTTCACCTTCCATCTCGCATCACACGCCTGCTCGATATATAACATGAGGGACTCGGACGATCCCGCCACGTCACAATCATCAGACCACGCCAGCAGGTATACCACTTCAGTCGTCGCTGGAGTGTCCCCCTGTCGTGGCTGTGCGATGCAGAACTCGAAGAGCGTCTGTTCCATGATGAGCTGCCTACATGTCCAGCCAGGATTTTTGTCGTCATCATTGAAAAAGTCTAAGATGAAGCCATCTCTTTCTTTATTCCATAGATTTCCACCATCTGGCTTGCCATATGTATTCCTATGCAGGCACATGTACAACATATCCCCTGCAGCATTATACTGTTCCATGCCTCGTGGGTAGCGCAACGCGAGTTTCTTCGTTTGCTTCGCCCACCCGTACGCATTGCCCACGTCAAAACATCTTCTCAGCAGGCCTAAGTATACTACTAATGCATTGAACATCATGATGCTGTCTTGGTTCGGAGTCGCAGCATACACGGAGTCAAAATGAACACCAGCTTGCATGTTGCGCTTTGTGCCCTCAATGCACATTCTTCCTTTAGCTGCAGCATCCTCTGGCTTGGTATAGGTCTCTGGAAGCTTATTGTCAAAGACCATTAGTGTCGGCACTGCTGGAGCTTCCACGACGTCGATGCCGCATTTGGATAGTAGCTCTGCTGCAGAATGAAGGTGCGAGATGGTCCCCATCTCTGTGAGGGCAGAAATTTCCTTCACCATGGATGCAATGAATTTGTTTCGCCGCACCACGTCAGTTATCTTGTACAGACCACTGACGCCTTTCGGAGGTGCTTCGAGACCATCGAGCCCATCTTTGGCTCGTTTCTTCGTTTTCGCCTTGCTGGCTTCGATAAGTCTCTCACATTTGTCTTCCTCATTGCGCAGATATGCATTGCATGCCATGACTACTGCTAGGCCTCGATGTTCCGCCTCACGAACATGTGCAGCGTTCTCATCGGCAGGGCCTTTGCGCTGTTGCTCGTTGTGCTTCAATACCATACTCGTCCACAAATCACCACCAGGCGCAGGGATGCATACCCCACTGCTGCACTTGGACTTACCTTTCTTGTTGAACAGTCCCAGTTCAGCTGTGGTCAGACGGCCTTCTGAGCATGCTATCAGCCAAGAATGGAAAAGTCGGTGGAACTGCTCAGGAATCTTGAGCTGTTTGCAGAGTTGTGGCCACGACATCGCTTGAGCAGTCGTGTGCGAGCGTATTTTGAGAGCTATCCTCCACTGTTCGGACAGTGTCGGAGTTTCCTTCGCTACCAGTTCACCAGCCATAGCACTATGCTGTCCCCCTGTTCCTGACATTGGATCATCCGATAGAAAGTCTCGTACAAGCTTTCGCTGGAGAGCTTCTAACACATCCGTCGCCATGGCAGGAATTGCGTCGTCGGGCTGAGTCAGAGATTCAGATACCTCAGCGACTTGAACAGCATCATCGTCTTGCGATGTGGTTTGGCTTTGAACAACAACCGCTGTCGGTTGCACAGGAGAAACAATTCTGAAGAAGCCACGAGCCCAGTCATGATAAAGATCAGCACGCTTGCCTCCCTTCTTGAGAAATTCATTCACGTTGCCCGCAAGTTTATACTCTTCGTACCGAGAGTGTGACGCCGATCCCTCCTGTTTGGGATTCTGCTGCTGGTACTGGATCTTGACATTATTTTCAATCATCCTCGTCACAGCAGCAGCCGAGAGCTTTTATGTTGGTCTCGTCGGTATCGGCACTTGGGGGTTGATCTTGCTCAGAGCAGGCTTGCTCTTCTTCTTCTTTTTCTCCTTTGTACGCATCCCTAGATGAGGGTCTTCCAAATTGAGCTGTACACCTAAGTGGTTGTATAAGTCACCATCAGCATCCACACGATGAATCGGCTTGTTGTGTCCTTCTACCGGGATCGTCAACATCGTCGCAGGAGAGCCAACAGCAATGTGCTGGTTCTCATTCTCGTGTGTCGCTGGTGGGGAAGAATCATCATCCATGATGGATTGAATGGCATCAGGCTCGGTATTGCTACCGTTGTCGCCTTGAACTTCGCCTTGAATCTCTGGTTGGTTGTCCGCCTGCAGCGGGGAGAGCAGTCGCTTTACATCAGGAGGCCTGATGGAGAGGAGCTGTTCTCCATGAGCTACATGTCGCACCATGTTGAGAGTCTTCGGAAGTCGCAACGCCTTGACCTGTTGCTTTATGTTCTCTGGAAAGAACAGTTCGACGAACTTGCCCATCACCTTCGCCTTCTCCTCCTCCTGCGTGTCCCCAGCGAGACGACTGGACTGTGCAGTTTTCTTGTGCGCAATCCCCATGAGGTCTCGCCAGTGCAGGCCATCTTCGAAGTCGAGAGAAGTGTGTGATTTAAGCTTACGCTCACCGCCGGTCTTCAGATAGAACACCACCAGCTCAGCGCCACACATTCCTTTGGCCACCATCCAGTCAGATTTGGTTTCGCCGAAGTGTGTGTTCTTCGTCTCTGGAGTATTGCACAGGACCAGTGATCCTGGATTCTTGTACATGACCAGCTCCTTGTTGATCCGACTCCTCGAGTACCAACCTTGAGTGACTAATTCAAGTGGCCTTGCAATGTCACCATCAGGGCTGGCTGTTGCAATTGCTGCTACTGGAGGAAATCTGTTCAACAGCCACACCGCCGCTAAATAGCAGTCAATGTGATCTTCCACTGGGAGACCCATCTGGAATGATATGCCTTTGGCAGTGTTCGTCACCACCTCCATGCACGACTCTGCATACGCATTAGTCTCCTTCCGCTGTGTGTCGGACCAGTTCATGTGAATGCCCAGATCCTCGATCAGCGCAATCCAATCATGAGTTTTCCTGCTCCACACACCATCGTTGTCTCCTTTCATCACAGTGCAGAATGGCCAGTTGTAACGCTGGTGTATTGGTGACTGGCGCATCCTACGAATCCATGTGTTGAATTGCACAATGAAGTCGTCCTTGAACACTAGAGGGAAAAGCTTGATGTACTTCGACCCTCGGTCACGCATGATAGCATAGTACTTGACGCCACAGTAACTGCGATGGCTCACAGTCTGTATGTCGATGTCAAAGTAATAGCCCATTCGCACCTCGTGGTACTTGTCGGTGATGGTGTGAATCATTCGCATACATCCCTTCAATAAGTGGCAGATTCTGCATCTTTTTCCACTGCCCATGTGTCCATGGCTTTTGTGAAAGTCATCCTCATGCGCCTCACGCAGCTTCTTGTTCGGCAGCAACTGCTTCACACCTCGGATCTCACGCTCATCTGGTGAGCGAGCGTACACCACTTCCACCGCCTTGTTCTTCGGCAGCGCTCGCATGAGCTTCTCGAACTCATGAGGCATGTCGTGATCTTCTAATCGATGAACCCTGCCATCTGCGATGATGTCGAGAAGACACGCTTCCACTTCTGTCATACTCATTCCATCATCGCCTTGCTGGTTGTCAATACACTCAGCTTGCATTGCCTGCACCTGATCATCACGCTGGTGCAGGGCGAACTGCTGGTAAGCCTGATCATTGCGAGCAAGTGGCATGTAGAAGAAGACCCATTCGCGACGAGATCGATCGTAATGCAGTGGAATCTCCCACCGCCTAGTCTCGTCATCAGGAAACTCTGGGTCGTACTTCCACAAGCATGACCGCCCCAGCTTGTATTGCCGGATGTCCATGTTGAATCCTAAGAGCTCATACATGACCGGACCACTGCCCAGCTGCTTGCGTAAAGACGAGCGAGGAGCAGTCACCACTGGTGTATTGATTACCTTGATGTTCTGGCGAAGAGCCTTCTCATTGTTATCACGCAGCAGTGCTCGTATTGTCTTCATGTCAGTCGCCATGAAGCACGCCATCAAAAGTCGTCCTCTTGATGTTGCACTGAATCCTGCTCCCGCCTTCACACCCATGATCGTTGCATTAGCCGGCTTTCTCTCTGCGAGGAATCTGTCCTGCTCATCCCACAGCAGAAATTCTGTTGCACCAGGATCCCAACACAGTCTGTACACAGCCTGTGTGACCTCGGACTTGTCGTACTCATCGGCAAGTAGGCGCTCAGCCAGCATAGCATGCACCGTCATCGTGTTGGCATTCAACAGTTGGTGCCAGCCCTCCTCATCAGCCATGATGTGGGTGACCTCAGCACCATTTACTACAGTTCGTTGGATGTCGAATGGCACACCAGCCAACCGCAGTGTGTGAAAGATCGAGGTGAAGAACACATGAGCGAACCTCATCGAGAATCCATTGCCCATGCACTTGTAAAGCCACGCATCTAGTGATGTGCAGTTCGTCGCCTCTGGATCTTGTTCGTAGATCATCTTGTACATGTCCAAGACACTCGAGGAGAGGTTCTTTTGCCTCGCCACATCTTGAGGTGTGAACATGTAAGTCTCGTCGATCTTGTCGCCACGCTTGTATCCTTTGGGTGTGTGCCTTCCTGCACCATGTGTGGTGCATTTCGGAGCAGGCCCCTTGAGATCATACGCAGCATTTGGCGCCCATGAAGGGCCATGGCCTGGTCTGCACTGCCCCACCTTCTTCAATCTCCCTGGTGCTTCATTCTTGACCTGAACTAGATAATCATTCATGAACCGTCGGAAGTGAAGAGGGATTTCTTCGGTAGCAGTCGCCACATCCTCTGCGCAGTACGAGACTGCATCAGAGAAATCGCCAGTTGGAATTCTGTAGTCCAGCGCAAACTTGCCCAGACATTTGTCAAATGAGACAATAGGGAGCCTCCAACAATTCTCCAGGTCACCATACTGCTGCATGCACACCGGCGCCGAGTGCACGATGTGGTTAGCATCATTCTGGAGACCAAGAAGAGTTGTCACCAGATCATCTGGAAAATCTAAGATTCCGCCCACTATCTCCGACATTTGGCAGATCGGCCTCAGCCTTCTGATTCGTTCTGGTATCTTGATGTACTCCTGACCCCCTTTCTCAATGTCTTTGCTTCCACCAGCTGTAGGGTTAGAGGTGGAGAAACCAGGACAAGGAGGAGTACAGTCCACCAGAATCGGACTGCGAATGTCGTACATTGGAAGGTCTTCTACTCGACCATAGCATTTGTTGCCAGCTATATATTCGTATACTTGTTGAGAAGCGACACAGATGTCAGCTCCAGCTATCGGTTTGAACAGAGCACGCACAGCACCCAGCAGACTCAAGCATCCACCACTGTACAAGTTGATCATGGAGTATGCAGGCCTCGAAGACCTGATGTATTCTCTAGCATCCTCCATCGAGAAGCCTTCACGGTACTTCTCCAGAATCACTTCGGTGGCCACATTGGCTTGAACCTGCTGAGCGCCTGTTCCCTATCGTTCACCCAGGGACATACTCTGGGATTTGTCAATCAGCATTGACAAGGCCTCATTGTCAGTCTCCTGCGTCTCTTCCACCATCCTTGACTGCGAGGCCTGAGCCTGCCGCAGAATCCTGACGGTTTCTCTGTCCAGCTTCTGTGTCGTACGCTTGCCACTGGTGTCTTCGAAAGACACCTCCATGACGTTCGCCCCAACACGCTGTCGCTTGTGTCGGAATCCATCGCGAGCTGCTCTGGGAGCTTCGATGGCTTCTCCATCAAACGTGGTCAGATCAGCTCCTGCTTGAAGCTTGAGATGGCACTCTCGACAAGACTTAGTTCTGAAGTTCTTCTTCTGAACACTCGAATAGCCACAAGTGCTCCTGCACCCTAACACAGGGCATCTCGGCCCTTTTGACTTGGCCTTCCGAGGATGAGGCTCCTGCTCCTCATCATCTCGTCCACGCTTCTTTGACTTGGACTGTCGAGGTTTGTCGTCGTGCCTTCGTCCATTTGGATCCCGCCTTTTCTTCCAATTGGCATCGGAACGAAGATCTCGAATCTTGTTTCTGAGCCTCGGCTCACTGAGCTCCACGCCATTTGTAAGCATGAGAGCACAGGCTTCGACCTGCTCCTCAACGTCGCCGAAGAGAAGCTTGTCGTTGGACTGGAGAGTGTCCGACATGAACCCAAATATCTGGTCATGGTCAGCTCGCTCTATCGATCTGTGCTGATCGGACTTGCGCAAACTGTGATTGATCCACTTGACCTTCTTCGAGTCCAGGTCCCCATAGCTCCCGAGAGTATCCGACGATGCTGCTAAAGCACCTATCTCGTATCTCGCCTGGGGAGCAGCTCTCGTTCCAGTCCCTGCTCGAGGACTGCCTTGCAGTCGTGCACGTTAAAATCAGATCTGTTTTTGATCTTGTCGTCCAGCAGCTCAGCATCAGCAAACGCCTG
>JACLAD010005138.1_pt1 | contig 11046 bp, 8 predicted proteins | sample 8027901 | NCBI WGS metagenome assembly JACLAD01 (sample SAMN15725071, study PRJNA655200) | protist metagenome | isolation source: fluorescence activated cell sorting (FACS) single amplified genomes of... | place: Spain: Blaines Bay Microbial Observatory, Mediterranean Sea | collected 2016-07-05
GATGGAGAGAAAAAGGGAACATCAGCTCAGTGTCGCTCGATGTGGGAATGCGTTCTTCATATTGTACTACTTACCTTTTGCGCTCATCTCAATCAGCCATCAGCAGCAGCAGCAGCTCTATCGATCTCAGCATCACATAATATGAACGAAACTTCTGTGAAAAAACATGGAAAAATTGTTCAAAGATGGTTCCACACGCAGCAGCAGCAGCAGCAGCAGCAGCAGCAGCAAGAGCGGTGGCAGGGGAGTCAAGAGCTATTTGGTATTGATCAGCTCACGAGCCATGTTGCAATATTTAGAAAGTAAGTAGATGGATGATGTAGCAATCGTGAGCTGCTGGACATCAACATCTCACAGCAGTAGCAGATGAACTGCTGCGATCGAGGAGAACGAACTGCAAGGTGGTGAAGAGGATCTCATAAGAATCACACGCTGAATTCCAAATTCATGCGAGAGAGGCGGTCGAGGCCCTTTCAGAGGGCCAAGACGAAGGTACAGCAATCTGGATTATTGGTGGGGATTTGTGTGAAGTGTTTCCTTTTTGTCGTGAGTGCAGTGCTGATTCTCTGCCTGGGCTACCTTTATACCCACCATGCCCTGATCACAGCCTCTAGTAGACAGCAGCTGGACAGCAAACCAGATCTGGGGACTCCTGGGCAAAAGACACTGGAAACAAGAGCGGGCATGAGTTACTATATCAACCCACAGTCACCTTTGTTCAATGATCCTCCCAATTCTGGCAACAGCCTGCGGGTTAGAGATGTGGAACAGAAACAGCAGCATGGACAGAAAAAGAGGAGAGTTGCATACGCAATCACGATCACAAAGGATGGATTCTTTCAGGACGGAGCAGCAGTGTTGGCATATTCCATTTACAACAATTCTCGGTATACTCTCTATACTATATATGCCAACCATTCATTATTTCATCATACTGAATCAACATCAATGCAATAATAAATTTTGTGCTGAATTCACCTCTATTCATAGACATGTTGACTTCGACATCAGTCTCCTGGCCTTCGTACATCCTAATGTATCTAGCTCTAGACCACTGTTGACCCAAATGGGGTTTCAGGTTATTGTTGCACCTACGCCTATCAATACAAGTGCAATTCGATATGAATTCTTGCGTACCAAGATCGACAAGAACGGATGCTGTGGGGCCTCAGAGCTCATTAAAATTAACTCGTATCGTCTGATAGAATATGATTATGTTGTACATTTGGATGCAGATACTTATCTCCTAAATCCTATCGATGAATTGTTCGAATTTCCGAACAGATACTCGTTACAGTATACTACAGACCCTAACATGGCATCACACAAGGGCAAGAATAAAATGCCTGTACAAGGTAACACGAGCGTTTTTTCCTTTTGTGTATTTCTATGATATCAGGAGTCATCTATGTAATCGACAAACTTCTCTCCTTTTGTTTGTTCATGTTGTGTTGTAAATTGATCTCATGTCAGGTGGCTTCATTGTGCTGAAGCCAAGTATCGAAGATTACAATAATTTGATATGGATACTCATGAATACCGAATTTGTGCAAGGTGGGGCATGGAATCGGTCAAAAATAGGTTGGTTCTGGGGGGGAATGACGGTACAAGGTGTACTGCCATATTACTATAATGAGGGAGGAAGCGGTTTGACAGCTTTGGGAAGGACAAAAGTGCTGGATAGGTGCTACTACAATACCATGGCTGATGTCCCAGAATGTATTACACAAGAGTTATACGAACTAAAGTCGGCCCATTTTACTATTTGTCAAAAACCATGGAATTGTGAGAAACACTATGCCAACAATTTATGTAAAAAGCTGCACCAACAATGGTTTGAGAACAGGAAAAAAGCCGAAGAGTTTTACGGTGTATCCGTGAATCCAAATCCATGCCCAACGGGAGGAAGAAAATGGTACAAACCAATGGATTTCCAGGGAGCAAAATTTCCATACTCAGTTGCTGTCAAATTTCAAAAGAATGAGAAAACCAGTTTTATGCCTCCGCTACCGGGTTCTGGATTTAATGAGGGCATATTTTGGTAGTTCTTTAATAGAGATAGTAGACACCAAAGATAGTTCACGACGTCGTAACCTTACAATTGTGCGGTAAGGCTATTATATGACAGGAATTTGAAATTTTTGTCAAACACTTTTGTTACTCCAGATGATATTAAAGTGCTCATAAAGTAAATTGTTATTGCTGTCGTCGTGTCGTCTTGCGTCTTGCTTCATCTTCATTGCTTTGTTGCTTGTCTGGAGCAGCCTTACATGTCAGGGGGCTCATATTTATGTGTATATAGAAATATTAATATAGAAGCATATAAGACTGGAAGTACGTGGTCCGCGAAATTGTCTTAGTCTTACGGTTATGTAGCTATCATTACTAGTTACTAGTTACTAGAAGTATTACTATTATACTATCTATTGTAATTGTAATTGTATACATGCAGCATGCAGCTAAAGTCGAGAATAATCAGAATATGTGAAAGAAAAGAGGAAGAGGAGCGAAGTACAAGAGTACAAGTACACCAAGTACAAGTACAAGTACAAGCACAAGTAATTGTATGAAAAACGCTTTCACATAGGCGCCCACAGTAACCTCACAAAAAGGAGCATTTATAATCCTCTGATTAAGAAAATCAAAAAGAGCCCCCCATGTAGTTTACCTAATTCTAATTATAATCAATCATATAATGCTCCGTATTACGTAATTCGTATTTTTATTAGATAGAGTGCACTTTATTATTTTTTAATTGGGGGAATATGAAATATTAGATATTAGTCCTTTTTGTGAGTGACCTCCAACCTAAGTAGATAATTACGAAATTACTTATCTATTGGTATCCTTCCTCATCATACCTCTCTATATTGAACTTACTGCTACATTTCAATTTCAACATCATGGTCAATTGTTGAATGATGATGTTAACCTAAACATTAGAAAGCGTTGGCGATATGAGCGATATCAACAGTGCCCCTTTGTCATCTTCCTCCAGGAAAGCAAGAAAGCATGCTCTTCCGTCAACTTACTCTGGGAGAGCAAAGCGACAGAAAACTGATGATTATGAATTAGCCTTGTCAGTGGTGAGAAATACCACGAGGCAGGAACTCGAAGAATTTGTTATCGCTTCTTTTTCTCCTACTGAAATCCTCTCCAAATTCGAAGAGAAGGCTAAGACTCAAGCAATTTTCACAGGAAAGCATACTGTAGAAGTATCGACTCTTGAAATCCCTGCGAATGCCGACTTGGGCTCATTCAATGGACTGGTCGAGCCCTTAATGATGTTCATATTCTCTTTTCTGAATACCAGAGATAGAGTCAAAATTGGCAGGGTTTGTAAGAACTTTTTATCAATTCAAAATGATGCTGAATTCTCAAATACTTTCTATCGTGAGATTACAGTTGGTGGCTCCACTGGCGTTCAAGTTTCTTCTCAGAGCTTACAAAATGGAGCGCTTCTCAAAGGACTTCCATTCAATCAATGCAAAAACCTGACATTACACCATGGATATGCAGGATATAAGAATGAATTCAATATTACTTCAGTGAAAACTTTCTTGAAACACCTGAACAATTCTGGCGTCCAACCAACTACTCTAAATATCTTTGGTTTTAAGAAGAAAGGTATATTTGACGCTCTCGCAAATACCAACCTATTCAATAGCGTAGAATTTTTGCAGGTAGGCGTTGGTAACCAAATATCTAGGGAGGCGGTGGCTCGCATCTTTCAACAGTGTACAAATTTGACCAGCTTAATCCTTCATAGCTCTACTTATCTGAATATTCGTGAAATAGCAAGAATCTTACGAGAAGCTAGGAATGGTATACCTATCCTGAAGACGTTCAGTGTAAAACCAGGCTGGTTTGATGTAGTTCCGTCGCCTTCTGATTTTTCAGACATTCCCATCTTGTTACCAGAGTTAACTGTTGTCGATATCAGGGTCCAAGATTGCGTTTACGAAGAATTTGGTGTAGCTGATCACAACGAAGTTGATTTAGCTCAATTGAATGCATCGAATGTGTCTCGTATACAAGAGCTACGCATTGGTTACCAATATAAGACACACGGAGACCTTCCAAAAATTACCAATAGAATCAACGATAAAATCAGTAGCTTTATCCGCCTAATAGATTTCGTTTGCCCACAGCTGAAAAAATTGGAGTTCAAAGCTCTGAATCGTCGATATTTCACCTGTAGAGACAAAAAAAAATGGCCTCGGGGATTTATCCCTGAGCAACCTTCTATTGGAGAAGTCTTCAATCCAACAAGTTTCAAATGTCTTGAACAACTCGTGTTAACAGGTGTACATATTACTGAGGGGATCCTTGAGCATATGAATCTTGATAACATGAGATGCGTCGAGCTGCCTGAGGATGAGAAAGCAGTCCTGAATTTGCTGAAAGAAAAGAAGCCAGGCATAGAAACGAAAGTTAATCTGTCGTCCCGAGAATATTGGGCCCAAGAATATTGGGGTTTCTAAATATTGTAAAGGCAAAATATTATAATTACGATAGATATTCCAGGCGATATTCTGTATAGTTGGCACTAGTATTAGTATTAGTATTAGTATTTGCAATTAGCAATTAGCAATTGGCAATTGGCAATTAGCAATGTAGCGTTAAGTAGATGCCTTGTAGATAGCTCATATATATCATTATAAAGTATACTAAAATTTGAGCTAGCTCATATATATTATTATTGATTATATCATCAAAAAAATAGCCAATTAGCAATTAGCGCTCAATAGTCAATAGCAATTAGTCAGCCAATTGCTTAGCATTTAGCATTTAGCATTTAGCATTTAGCATTTAGCATTTAGCATTTAGCATTTAGCATTCAGCATTCAGCATTCAGCATTCAGCATTCAGCATCTAGCATTTAGCATTTAGCGTTTAGCATTTAGCGTTTAGCATTAGCTCTCGACTAAAGAAGAAGGCTCGATAGCCATTAGCATTAGCGCTCTGCTAACCTAATGGCGTGCTAATGTGCTAACGAGCCTAGTTTGCTAATGGGCGCCCATCATCCCATCATAGATCGTAGAAACTAGAAGTAGCTACATCCTACTACCACTACCACTAACGCCCACTACCGCTACTACTACTACTATTACTATATATTACATTACTACTACTACTACTACTACTACTGTTATGAAGTTGTAGTATGCTTAAGTAGCTAGCTCATTAATTAGTAGAAGTAATAGTTTAGAGTTTAGAGCTTTGGACAACTACTTCTACTTCTACTAAAGCACTACAGACTACAACTTACAATTACTTCGAAGCTTCGTAGTACAACTAACGCCACTACACTACTGCAAGACTTACCAACACTAGCTATTCCTATACTGCCATCACTGGTCAAAAAGTGGAGAGAGTGTCACATGCCCTAAGATTCCCATGAACGTAACTAAAACCAAGCCAGAGTAAAGCACAGCAAACAAGTAGTCCTTCAAGGCATCGACAAAGTACATCGAATGGTGCTCATATTCATACTCTTCCGATAACTTGTGTCCGTAAAAATCAATAGAGGATTGTGGCTTGGCGCCACGTACCAAGTCATTCCCCAATGTACTAATCTCTCTGTCATCCCATCTCTTCATTTTATTGGAGGCGCTTGGCGACGCGGGTGACGTTTTCCCGTCTACAGCATACTGAAACTTCCTTGTTGTGCTTCCTCCCCGTATGAATCCTTTAACAATGTACTTCTCAGAGTCGCTTGGCAGCCTTGCTTGCTCTTCGCTCCCTCTCGAATCGTCTATAGTCGTAAATGAAGTAAACTGGTACAAAGACGAACAGCAGGAGAATAAAGAGCACGACGAAGCTATTGATATGAAACCAGGAGAAAGAATGAACGAAAGAAAGATCAAGCGACATCTTCTCATATCAACTCCACCAGTTTCTCCTGAACTAGCCCGACATTCAAAGTCCCTGTTCGCATACACGAAGTAGGTAATGCCATGCGCACCGCCAACAAAAACATAAGTAAAAGTACCTGAGTAGTAGGTAGGTACCTACCGTCCCCGTCGTATGATGTGTAGAGTGTGTAGTGTGCAGCTGCAAAGCCAACAAGCATAGCATGCAACAAAAAGTGGGAAATAAAAGGAATTTTTCTCTCCCCTCTCTTCCTAATCATTCGATAGCTTTGCACGTAACGATCGAAGATTGACGTATATCCTGATGGGATAGGTATCCACTTTGAGTATTTAGTGATGTAATGATGCGGGAATGTCCATAAAGGACAGGTACTTGATATACGAGAGCAAATGTCTCAGTCAACTTTGACTGTCTTTAGTGGAGGCACGGCCTTCAATAGTGTGTGCCGAGAGTTGACAGAAAGCTTGACATCACGTATCAATCATATTTTGCCAGTTTCCGACAATGGTGGTTCAAGCAGGGAGATAGTGCGAGTATTGGGTGGACCTGCGATTGGTGATATCCGATCTCGTCTGATTCGTCTTGCATCAGAAACCTCAGGGGAGCAGCGTGCAATCAAAGCATTGTTGGAGTATCGACTACCGAATGATGATCGCGTCAAAGCAAAACAAGAGATGCTGTCAATCGTAGACGGTACTCATCACATTTGGCATCCAGCCACAATCAAGAGAGATAGGAGTGGCTCGTGGTCATTAGATGGGAAACTTTCTGCAACTGACGCTACCTCATCATCTTCATCAATCCTCTCGAAGCCGATTATATCCGAAGCCTACAAGCAAACTGTACGGGCATTCTTGGTGCACTTTTTCGATGCCGTGCTACGAAAATCTTCTGTACAGGAACAATCTTATTCACCAACTATACACGGTGGTGTCTATCCTGGTCCTATAGAGGGTATCAATGAGTTCGATTTTCGGAATGGATCAGTAGGTAATTTCGTCTTCACAGGTGCTCGATTGTTTTTCAATTCATTACAGGCTGCGATCTTTTGGTTCTCCAATCTATCTAATATCCCAGAAAACTCTAGAGTCATACCAGTTTTGAATGTAAATACCCGTGTTACCATCGCAGGAGTATGTAAGGATTCAACAGTAATTATAGGACAAGATGAAATATCGCATCCTAGTAGAATGATGACAGGGGTTGGAGGAATGAAGAATAACGACGACGTTGGAAACTTTGTCGACAAATCAGATACATGCGCGCAATCGCTCTCATCACCTATCGATAGGATCTACTATGTCAATCAATTTGGGTCAGAAATTCATCCACCTCCAAGCAACGATGTAATTGAAGCCATAAAAGAGAGTAATGGTATCGTATATGGCATGGGTTCCCTATACACTTCCATTATCCCCTCTTTGATATTGGTGGGTATGGGAAAGGCTATACGAGATAAACAACTTCCGAAGATTCTCTTGCTCAACACGTGGGAAGATAGAGAAACTAAAGAATTAAATGCTATAGATTATGTTGTGGCTATCACTAAAGCCTTGCTACAGAATGACGATAAAGGCTTGTTACAACAAGCAGGATTTAGGTATGATGCGTCCAAAAATATTGGACACTCTTTCGGCTCAGACAGTGAATTGGATATAGGCGGGAAGCAATTTTCTATGAGAGCTCCCGATTATCAAACCATTAACTATTTGCTTCAGTGTGGGGCTTGTCATTATGTCAATATCATATTTTTTGTCGACTGTCTCTCTGTTCGGGCCAATATCATGACTGAGACTGTTCAATCGAGGCTAGACGATATGGGAATTAAATGTATTGGGTTAAAGGGCAGGCAAATAGAAGACAGCATTTCATCACCAAAAGCAACTCCCATCATGCGATATGTATTCGAAGCAAACGAGCTGATAGAAACCCTCCAGGGCATTCTGTCACGAAGCAAATACTGATCGTTTGTTTGGACTTTTGGTCGTCTTTTTGGAATTGGCTGCAAGAGGAGAGGTAAATAGGGTCAGAGACCGGAGGTGGGGAGAGAGAGAGAGAGGAGGCTTGCTAGTTGCGCTCTCTACCCACACTTGAATGTAGCTAGACGTCATAACACCTATGTACCTACCTACCTATTGCTAGGTGCTTGCTTAGCTAGGCTAAGTTAGGTACCTAGAAGTAGAGGCCAGAGGTATGCATGTAGTATGTAGGTTGTTGTCTAGTTGTATTGTAAGTTAGAGGTAGAGGTATTGTAAATTATAGCTAAGTAAGTATATATAAGTAGAAGTAGAAGTACATAGAAGTGGCAGTAGCAGGTGTACGGCAGGTAGCTTGTACAGGTTCTGCCTGTTTCTGCCTACTACTACTACTACTACTACTACTTATACTTAGAACTTAGAAGAAGTAGAAGCACCGTCTCTTCGAAGGAGTAGCTAGAAGCTACATTGAAGGAGCTAGGAGTATAAGTATAAGCACCTGGATATAGGGAAACATACATCATATATACTTCGAAGTAGTTGGTGTAAGGCACTTCTGATGGAAGAGCTGATGCTGGCTGTCGATTCAAAGATTTATCTACGCAGAGTTGAACAGTCTTGAGACAAAATCTAATCTTACGGGCAATTGATGCCAAAATACCATTTGCTCGGACTGCATAATGTACGGAAACATCCAATACAGCCACCTGAAAATCATGTAGAAATTTGTTGCAATATTATGATTGCGATTGTATGGAGATGCTAAAACGCCCCCTCTGTTAAAGACTATAAAATCATTGTCAATAACAATGGAATATAACCCATTACCATGTACAATTTCAGTGCTAATAACTCTTTCAAGCTTTTTTTGACTACCGTGGTCAGATAATTTTGCAATATAAACGCAATCCCCAACACTCACACTTTCAGCGGTCCGTATCATACTTTCACATCCATTGCACAATTTTAAATCATCACAATTTGCTTCATTTTCCACAGGTAAAAGATGATCTGGGGTCAGTCTGATATCTGCTCCACTTACAGTGACAATATGTACATATTCACTAGCTATTGAGTTGTATGGGTGAGGCACAGACACCACATTAGCATACTTCATCTTTCCACCGTTAGAACGATTGGTAGACAATACTCGATGTCCAACACGAACATTCTCTATTCTAATCATTTCTCCTGTGTCTAAAGTCACGAGCTCTCCCATGGGGAAACAGCCCGGGTAGTAGGCTGTAGGAGCCATTGTAGGTGGGGGAATCCCCGATGTCTCTATTGATTCAGACATGGAAGGCCGAATTGTGGGGACTGTTGTGACGCTTGGAGTATCATGAGAAGTGGCAGTTTTCGTCAAAGTGTCACATCCAAACACCTGATGATCATTATTCTTGCTGACTCGTTTGACAACAATCTCAGGATTATCACTACATCCCCGAAAGTCTGTCTGAGAGAAGTAGCCAGACAAAGTTATGTCCTGGCCATGTACCACCGGTACGATTCTACCATGCCTCTGGTTATATGATCGTATTGACTCATACTCAGTATGACATGTCGTCCAAGGCTCATCATTTATATAGTAACTTGGATCGCACTTGGGACACATCACGAACAATTCATAGTGAAAGTTATACGAATCCGGTATGTTTTCTACAATAGTCCCCAGCACTTCAATATGAGAATATGTTGGTCCTGGAGGAATATCTGTGGGTAAATCTGTGGACGTAAAAGTTAAAGTGGCAGTATTGATGTATATTTCAGTGTCTGTTATTCCAACAGCTCTCAGCTCCTTGCATCCAACGCTTGCAACATATGGCAGATGTTGATTTTCAAAGTATGTTACAGCAGGATAGTACACAATAGGATCAATAACTTCTTGTAATTGGACAAATGGTATACAAACAAAGGCGAGGAGAGGCTGTAGCTTCAGGAGCACAGTCATGGTTGTTGTAAACTTGTGGAAAGAAAACCTTTCCCTTTCTTGTACTGCGATGAAGTGAGTCGACGCGAGTCTATAGGTTGGTAGGCAGGTAGAAAGGTAGGCAGGTAGAAGTAATGGTACCTGCTCCTGTTGTGGGCAGGTAGATCGGAGATGAAGATACTTTTAACTCTCCAAACTCGATCTACGCTACTGCGCTCTACTAGCTGCTACCTATTATGCTCTGCTATGCTGCCGCTCTTTTTTTAGTTCACTCCCTCATCGATCCTGAGTCCGTTTGTGACGACAGGAAAAAAAGTAGAATGTCAAAATGTGGTCTCCTCAAATATGAAACAAGAAACTCTGCAAAAAGACATAATGTTAGGATAATGGTTATGGATACGGCTAAGGTTAGAAATTAGAATTATCTACTGTTTACATATTTTTGTCCTTCAAAATACAATGCTTATTCATCGATGTTTGATGATCACAACAAGAAGAGGAAAACCCGTCGTACGTCAACGTACAGGACGCCATCGTATTAATCAGCCCTATAATAGCAAGAAGAGGAGGTTCATCACATAGAGCAGTGATCCATTGAATTCCCATGGCGACAATGGGTGTCATGAGAGCCAAACCTTCTGTGATCATAATTGCATGACCGACGCATCGAGTGTAGGCCTTCGGGTGTTTCCTAGCAAGCTTCAGAAAAACGCTGTCTAAACACGATTGAGCTAGAGCTTCGTCGTCTATAACGTCTGAATAAGGTTTCGTTTCTATTGGGGTTGTCTGATTTCCCGAAGTTACCATTCCTTCGCTGCCTTGGACGACTTCTGTATTGATTTCGTCGGAGCTTTTCAGCTTGAACTCTTCGACAGCCTCCTTCAGCTTTAGTAAGAATTGAGGCTCTCTGATGAAGGGGTTCCAGATAATTATCCATCCCCTACATAACTTGATAACTGGAAGATATTCTCCTGTAAGGTAACTTATACCAGTGAAAGCAAAGAATGAGACAAAAACTATCCACGCAACTTTTTGCTCAGCGTAGTCGTTCAAAAATATGGACAACGGAACGCAAAAAACAAAGGCGATAGCGCCAACAGCGTGAAGAGAGTCGAGAAGCGAAGTTATGCCTTTATAGCTTGCACTATGGACGGTACTATTTCCTTCAAGACTCTGTAGATCAAATAAGTGACGAACGACTCGAGATCGATTGACGAAGCTTCGTAGCTGCGCGTCGTTGGGGTCTAGAGGAAATGGTAAGTCTTT
>JACLAD010014035.1_pt1 | contig 11046 bp, 8 predicted proteins | sample 8027901 | NCBI WGS metagenome assembly JACLAD01 (sample SAMN15725071, study PRJNA655200) | protist metagenome | isolation source: fluorescence activated cell sorting (FACS) single amplified genomes of... | place: Spain: Blaines Bay Microbial Observatory, Mediterranean Sea | collected 2016-07-05
AATATGGGATATATGCCACTATGGATTTGTTATTTCATTGACTGCAAAATATTATTTCATTTAAACCACCAACAAACACACATTAAATAAAATCCACCCAAATTGAACAATATCATTTGATTATTTCTAAGGTGCCTTTGGTAAAATTGTTTGTTTCCTTTTAACTGGTGATAGAATGATTAGATCTGGCGATGCTTCTTTTGAATGTGATTCTTGTTTTGACATATCATCACCATACTTATGCATAATTGATAACAACCACAAAGCATCCTCCTCTCCCAAACCAACTTCTTCTAAATCTATTCCGTCCAGATTATCTAATTCACGTAATATTTGTTCCTCTTCTTCATCTTCCTCTGTTATCACGAGCGAATAATTCCTCTTTTTGTCTCGATCTATATACACTGTCTTCTCCGATGGATTAGTGTTATTGTTATGATTATTACTAATTGATGTATCAGGTCTTGGTTTTCTAAGCCAATCAGATTTTTTAATGGCCACTTGCATCGATGTTGATGTCCGATGGTTTCTTCTTTTGATTCTTGATTCACGTATTCGCCTATATTCGATGCGATATTCAGTGACGGGATCATCTTGTTCTTCCCATGGCAGTTTATACGGTCTTCTTAATGGATTATTAGAAATGCAATATAACATTTCTTCCTGTCCTAAAATCTCAACAACTGTTCTAAGGGAAACCCAATCTTTATGATCAGGATATCTTTCAATTGCTAACCATAATGCAAATAATGTATCATTTAATCTCCGAACTCCACGATCACGCAATCTCAAAATATTATAAATGCTGGTAATGCGCACAAACTCTATTGATTTCCTTTTATCTTGATACTTATTTCCTAATGCTGTAACCATTCCGCGTATGGTTGGTATTGCCAAAAAACTACATTTCCATCTATTCGCCTCTTGACATTTTCTATCCCATTTATTCATGGCATTTGCTATATAATCCAATGCATCAATAGCTACATCTGATTTCACAGTATGGAACGTTGGTCCATTATTCTTTTGCCAATCTAGTAATTGATATGCCACTACCTTCAATGATTCGTATGTTTGCTGTTTGTAACGTGGCGTTGATTTTGACATCTTACTTCTTTTTGATGAAACACCCGAAACACCAGAAAAACTGCAGTAAACTTTGAATTCAACCGCTAAATCCTGAAAATGGCAGAATTTTCTGATGCACAACAAAACTTAATCAATGATATCGCGAAAAGATCAAGAGCACAGGTAGAGAAAATATGCAAAGCCCATAAACTAAAGGGCAAAATCGCAAATGTTAGCAGAGTAAATTTAGCAATAAGATTAATTAAAGATGGATATACCGAAGGTGATGATGATGATGATGATGATGATGAACAAGATAATGATCAAATTAACAATGATAACAACCACAATCACAATCACAATCACAATCGTATGCAATGCATTCCATTTTTGATATTTACACGTTATTTCTTGACTGCACTATACATTTTCCACGTGATACTAAGACCGTATATCCATATATATATATATATACACGTTAACGCTTAATAGGTAATAATCGCAATCAAAATGCAATGGATGTCGATGAAGACAAAGAAGAGGAAAAGAAGGATCAGAATTTACCGATTATACATTTTCATTTTGATATTTTAGCTGAAGGATTAAAAGAAAAATATCACAAATTCAGAAAATGTTTAATAAAAAATCAAAAATCGTTAAATGATGCATTATTACCAGCATTAACTACTCATTTAAAGGCAAACGGAATTATTATAAGTGATCAACAATTGGATAAAGTTCGTATATCAACACGAGCAATAAAACGATTAAATAATCCAATGGCATTATCATGTATTCCAGAGCAGGAAGGTGATTCAAGAGAAAATTGGAAAAGAAATAAAAAGAAGGCATTGGATGTACGTTTAAATAAAATTGTTGGACAATATGGCGGTGGAGGAATTTGTACAGCTGTTGATATATTATCACATATGAAAGGTTCAAAGAAAGCACTTAAAGTATCATATGTTGGTGATTTTCATAACGTTCCTAAAGAGCACAAAGATAGATTAAATAAACATGTTGGAGTATTTGTTGAGAAAGTACTTGAAATAAGAACAAAAGATGAAGAGACAAAACATCAGAAAGTACATATAATGGATCAAATTATGGCAGAATATGATAAAAACGAGGAAGATTTTGCAAATGGAGTTATTGGAGAGGAGGATCATCAGAAAAATCAAGTATCCTTATTGAGGAAACAAGCATTGATGTTAAAGAAAAAGAAGGAAATTAATAATAATAATAATAATAATATTGAGGTTGTTGGCAGTGAATTGGATGATAGTGATCTGGAGAGTGATGATGATGATGATAATGAACATATGGATAATGATAGTTCTTCTGATGATGACTAATTGTTTTGAAATTTGAATATAATTGTTTTGAAAAAGTTTTATTTAAATTGAAGTTTGTATCAATTGAAAGCGACACTAAACACACACACAATAACAATAAGCACAAAATATCATTTGCACTGTAGAGGGTTCAACAGTTTTTTCTAACATTTTTTTGTGGCAATGTTCACTACAGTTTGTTTCTTGATTTAATAAAAAACTAATTAAATTTCTTTGTTTCTTTCTTATTTTGTGTTTGCATAAAAAATGGTACTATTGTCTCTGCAATAACTCTTTGCATTTGTATTCTTGCTTTTTTTCTTTTATATTCTGCTTCTTTTGTCTGCATTGTTTGCTGTTTAATTCCATCAAAATAAACGTGTTCTATTGCAGCAACAATTGGTTTTGCATATTCCTTCTTACAATTTGGGCATTTATTGCATCCAACAATACAATCTAAATGAAATTTGCTTTGTGCACAACAATTCATATTAATAGAACAAACTATTTTTGAATGACCTCCACATCGTGAACAGTATTGTTGATTTTGCATGGCTGATTGTATTGCTTTGTTGCTGATTTTGATTTTTGCAATTCGATATTTCAAAATAAGTTGAAGATGAGCTAAGACAAAGAAAGTGATAAAAAAGTGTGTTTATTAAAACATTACCTATGACGTTGATTACGTCAAATTGACATATACCACATTTTGAAGTCATTGATCAATGTGAACGCCCAACACCATTAAAGGTAATTTTTTTCGCCAATACATACAAAACCTTTTGCAATCAAGTACTCATTATCCATCATGTTTACAATGGTTTTGACGGAACAGCATGGAAACATTACAATGTTTTTGTTTTCAGCTTGACTGAAACTTTTTGCTTTTTAACATCGCACCGTCACAAGGAAACAATGAGTTTATGTGAAATTCATAATGGTGAATACGATTTGGTGGGATGTCATCTTATTGAAAATGATGAGGAACATGACAATGTTGCATGTTATACAGCAGGAATTGGTGATGAACGACGTATACATGATGTTAATGATATTATGGAAGAAGCACATAGATTAACGGAGATTGCAAAGGATTCTACATTTACATCTGATCCATTTGTAATGCACCGAATTATTAATCAACCTCCATACTCAGCAATAGGATCTACTGAAGATGGCAGAAATGGAAATGAGACCCAATTAGACAGCAATAATTTAGGATCAAGGGTATGGGAAATAATATGGCATGGATTCTGGCATTTATTTCTAATTGAGGTAAAACAAAAGAAAGAAACATTACCACCATACGCATCAGCATTAGAGGGTATAATGATGTATTTTTACAATCAAATCCAAATCCAATTCATTTTAAACGATCATGGTAATCAAATATTTCCTGTTCAACAATGTTTATTAAATATGGCATCTGGAGAGGAACATTTTTTTACAAATGAGATTTTTGAAGTTACATCATTTATGAGATACAAATATCAAAAATTACAGAATGAAGTGGCTGCAACATATGATATGGATCATACTCAATTAAGCCGAGTTATTGTGAGTGAGCAACATTATGTTGAATATAAAAATACTGTATCAAATATCGTCTGTAAATTATTATTGTTTAAATTACGAGAAAAATCAGTAAGAAATGATAGTGATTTCATTGTTAAAGAGGATATATGTTATTTTCATGGATTGGATAAACAAACAGCTATGGAAAATTTAAAAGGAAGATATAAAGGATATACAATAATGTGCATTATGGTAAATATGGATGGAATTAGACCAATTTGCTTTGGTCCTACAGTGGCAGAAGATGAAGGATTATTGGCATGGTTAAAGTCAAATAATGATGATAAATCAGCATTAATGTTATCGTTGGAAGTCAATATTTTTGTATCATGGTCATTTAAAGATTTAATTGCTACTCCATCAGAGCTAAATTTCTGGAATTTAATTGAAGTAAAATTAGCTTCATCATTGCATGGATTAAGATGTGAACCTAGCAACGCTGTATTCGAAGTTGGTTGTCCTGATCATGTTTATCAACCTGTAATCGAGGCAGCAAATAATTTAAAAGAGGAAATGAGAACATTGATTAAAAAAAGAAAGAAATTATCTGAAGCACAAAAACAATTAAGAATTGCCGCAAAACATGAGGAATTGGAGATTCTAAATGAAGAGTTGATGCAAAATCAGGAATTAATTGATGAAGCCAAACGAAAAAAACATGTTTGGGAGAATCATTCAGCTGTATTTATTGCAAATCGATATCGAGTGGTTCCTGAATTTCGTCATTGCTCATTCCATTGCTGTAATGATGATGGTAATCAAAGGGTGATGTTTGATAAGGAGTTATTAAATAATGTTGAACATTGTGTGTTTCATACCATTGATATGAATATATCATTTCGTCCTCCAAACAATGGATATAATGCTAAGAAGCCTATGCATCCTCCGTTAGTATTACCAATCAATACATATTTATCGATAAAAACAGATGATTTAAAAATATTGGATTATGGCATTTACAATGAATCTAAACAAGATATTGATGAATGTATTCATAGTGCAGTCAATATGCAATTAAATAAATTAAAGACAAGACTCGATGATGAGGCATTAAAAAGATATAAAGTAAATATTACCGTGAAGGAAACAAGAAGAGTATTTGATCCATTGGCAGCTCCAATATTGTCGTATTTCAAATGTTCACATAAAAAATTAGGAATTATGTATGGTTATGAACGTCAATTTTTTGTTCGTTTGGACGATAATCATGATGAAATACAATTAATTTCAGGATTAAATGATGAAAAGCAAGAACGTGAATTGTTGGCATTAATTGGAGATAAATCTGGTTTAAAAGAGATGGGATGGTCAGGAAATATTTATACCTCAAAGATTATGGCGACATTTGTAAATGCATTAGATTTACAAAGAAGAAAGGAGATGATATTTTATTTTAATTTTGATGATATGACAGGGTTTAAACAAGAACTTTTGAGAAGAAAATCAGGGGTAATTTATGGACGCTTTCAGAGAAAAGGAAAACATAAAAAAGATAAAAGCAATAAAATAATTGGAAAAAAGAGAAGATTTTCTGACATAGAATAAAAGATTTGTTTTGTTGTTTCATCGTTGACTGCAAAATGCTTCTTGTTTTATATGCTTACCATTCACCTTGGATTCATTTAATCATTTCATTATAAATCTATTGCATTAACATTACAATTCAAGTCAGGAAGTGCTATGTACTGTTGGTTCTGTGCAAGGATAATCATTCATTGGTTCTATCGTTAAATTGTCAAATCAAATTAAATATCACTCAAAACAAATAAAACAACCAGAAAAGACAATATATAATTTCTCAGTCATATAAATATAAATGATTATCCAATATTTTGTGCATTTCCTCTTCTGTTTTGAAATAAAATGTTGGTTCCTCATTCATTTCATAACATTTCTTACCATTAATGACCATTTCCTCATAATGCTTTATTAACTTTTCTATTTTATCCAATCTCATTATCCATTGCAGTAATAATCTTTTCCTTGATTTCAAAAATACTCGGCGGTCTTCTAACGATCCTTTAATATCTCTATACTTATTTTCGTCTCGATATATAGGGCTAAATAATGTTTTATATCTTTTTTCTTCCATTTCCAATTTCTGTTCAGTAAGTGATTTATATTCTTCCCATAAAGCATCCCTTTCTTCCTCGATACCAGCAATATGCTCTCTAATCCTTGGCAATCGTCTCTTATAATCTTCATACTGTTCTTTAGAAATGTCACACTGTGTCACGATCATTTGGTCCTTATGTTTTTGATGAAGTAAAAAAATGTTGAAACTGCGGAGTTAATCAACTGCGTGACTGTCGAGCATGGCAATATCGGTGTTTAATCAGATCTAGAATAGCAACCCCCATACTATGGCTCATTTGTATGCAAAATGTTTTAATGAGGAAATGACTGAAGCAGGTACTAATTTGCGTGAGAAATAAATGATGACTTCGGTGTAATGTCTTTAGAATACAATGGTAGCTATATGTCTGAATGCGATTGATTGAATCCTTGCACACAGCTTAGTATATATCAATCAGAGTAAATATATCTTCATAGAACAATAAAACAAGACAAATGAGCAACATCATAAACAACAATTCAATCACTCGATGATTCATCATCATTATCATCCACTATTTCATTATCACTATCATCAATATTATGCATCAACGATAAATCCTCTTCTGCATCATTATTTTCCTGTCTTTTCTTTGCATCCTCAACAAATCCATTTATAAAGGTATTTAATGCTTCACTTAATTTATCCTTTCTTTCTTGACTAGCTTCTACAAACTTTCCTAAATATCCTATACGTTGTTTTCTTTGCTTTCCAGATGATATAGCTTTTACATCCACCATAGCCATTACTGCCGCTCCTTCATATTGACCAACTGTATTATGAACACGTTCTTCATTCATTGATTGTTGATTCTTGATCCATTGATATCTTTTAGCTTCATCTCTAACAGGAATTGTTGATAAAACTACCGGTCTATTTGGACCTGATATAACTCTAATTGTTGCAAATGCTTCTTCTTTATCTTTTGATGTTAATATTGCACCGTTTTCTTCCATAGTATCTAATATTTCTTCTTTTGTTTTATCCTGTAATATATCTAATTTATCTTGATTTTTTTTAATAAGATGTCGGAATCTGTGATGTTTCATATTCATTCCTTTCTGATATATATCAATCCCAAAATGTATTTTGTCTACTTCCTCATCATCCTCTTCTGTTGCTTCATTATATTCTGGATCACTCTCTGGATTATCTTGAACATAATCATCATCATCTGATGATGATGAACTATTGGCGTCAGAAATTTCCATATTATTCTCATTTTGATGATGATTGTGATTTTGATTTTCATCAGATTGAACTGGAACATAATCATCATCATCTGATGATGATGAACTATTTTCTGATTCTTCATATCCATCTTTTATTAATGCTACAGCTAATTCTTTTCTCTTGAAATTTCCGTATTTCATTTTACGGGATCGACAAATCTTCTGCAATTCCTTTAACGTAAATCGATCTTCCAATGCTGCTGCTTTCTCCTCAATTGAATCATTTTGACTCATATTGCCTCAAATAATGAACCTACAGTTGATGCTGATGAATGACTCTGTCTAAAAAAGTGAACAGAAAGTTTGAAGTGAGTTTAATGCTTACTTGGCAAGTTATCGACTAAGTGAGAATAGCTATTATCAAAAGCACAAATGGCATAGTACATCACATAGTGCATGTTAAATTATGAATCATTGTAACAATCGCATTGATTACATTTAATTAATACATTTTGGAGTCAAATTAAAAATCAGTCATTTGTTGAACGTTTCAAGATTGCTTTTCGTGATTCTATTTCGAGCATATTGGTTACAAAAGACATGAAAGTTTTTAAATGCATGTACATTGTGGATATTTTGAGATATTTTAAGATTCTATTTGTCTGTTCTATGGATGGATCATTGAGAAATGAAAACTCTGATACGTTATCTTTGTATGGTTTTACTGAATATATTAAACCACATTTGTGTCCAGTTGCATGCATTTCATCATTGAGGAATAATGTATTTTTAAATTTCGATGGTTCACGATGCATACAATATCTTTGTAATTGACAGGCATTGTCACATAGGACTACTTCAGGAGCAGTATTTCCAGGATATTTCATTATCATTAGACTAAAATAATCATTCAGTCCCTCAGGTTCACGCATGACATGACAGCCCGTCATCTCTCCATGATCCATACATTTGAATGTAACTATTCCATTGGACATTGAATTAAATTCATGGTAATATTTATTGCATTCTCCAACATATTGGTCTTCTTCATCAATTAAATTCGGTGCATTTTCTTTCTTGGATTGTTGATCTAAATCGTATGTCGGCCGTGTATGATGTACTTCGTATCCATAACAAGTTCCTGATACCACGCTGTTATCAAATACAGATTGATGTTTTGGTTCTGCAGCTGGAATGGAAGGAGATTCTCCTCGAATCAACTCTAGTTTTGAGACATATTCACTTGATAACATGGCAACTTCTTTGATCAAAGAAAACCATTCCTCAGGTACACCACCATTCCTTGTGAATTGTTCATGTATAGCATAAAACAATGGTTGGTATTTGACGACTTCTTCTTTAATTTGTATCCAGTTATCATTTGAATAATGGTCTTTTAATAATGCTGTTATTTGATACGGTACAATTCTAATGAATGGAATATATGATGCTAAACTACCTAATATACTTCCGATTGTCTTTACCAATTGAGGATCCATTTCTGACATATGTTCATCCATATATTTAAGCATATTCACCAATTTATGATGTTTCTTTTTACGTAAATCAGCATAAAGTTTTTTTTGAAACTTTCTCAGCGCTGCAGTGGATTTGTCTTTTAAGTTCTGTTTATCTTTTTTATGTATTCTGAGTTTCTTGACAATAAGATAATCTTTTAATCTTTCTCTTAATTGTGCGTCTTTAATATAGACAACTCTTACAGTTTTCAGTTTGTTTTTCATTTTAACTTTTACTTGATTGAATTTGACTGTGTCTTTTGGTGACACTGTGCCTTTAATATATTTCTTTTGCATCAATAAGGAAGTAGCATCACACATCAATTTACGTGGGAGTACTCCTTTCTCATGGCAACCTCTGCAGAATAATTTATTGGTATATCCTTGTAATGATGTGAATTGTTGATATAATCTGGAGAACATTGGGGCATTGAAAAATGATGTAATTGAATTATTTCCTTGATATAACGCTAAATGGGCAGTGATGAATGAATTTAATGGACATCTCGATGTGTTTCTAATAATTTGGAATTGAACAAAGACATCATGGTACACCAAAACTTTATTATCATGATTCATAATTTTATCGTGCAATCCGTCATAAACATGTTCTTTATGACATGCTGGACATTGGAAATTGTAAACATCAATATAATAATTTGTAGCATTATCAAACAGCAATGCATCTTTTTGTTTTAGAAATGAATGGCAATCCAATAATTCTTGACCACAATCGCATTTTGTTACATTTGGAATCAAACGGTAAGGAATATTCCGTGGTTTAGTTGCAGCATAATATATATCCTGATCAGGAGTATCATCATATTTAGTTCGATAAATCTTTGGAACTGGTATTGTTTGAAATGATATTGGTTTGGATTTCGATGCTAATGAATCCCAATCGGCAAATCCTTGATCCTCATCCCAATAAACAGTATCTTCAGATGCTTTATTGGACTCATCAATGATATATTCTTTGGCTTTTTCTCCGATGGAATCTAATAATAATCTTCGATGTACGCATGTTCGTGATCCTCTGTGGTTACTACAAACTATATTCTTAAATCCTTTATTGATATGAACAAACGCATATCTATTATCAATATTTGCAACAGAATATATAACCATTTTTCGACCTAATGAAGGTTGGTCAATCATCATCACGGTTGCTCCATCATCACGCTCTAATGTAAATTCTGATTCTGGTTTATAATCATATAATGGTAATTTGGTTGGATTTTCATTACTAAATAATATTGCCAATAATGTATGATCACAATATTGTCTATCATTTTTCAAAATAAAGTTATCGCAATTACAAACCCAACCTGATTCATATTTAGTTACATGTCTATATGATGCATATTTGATCCTTTGTTCTTTGTAATTATAATCAGGAATAATGAGAGTTGTGTTGGTTCTATTTCTACTCATTATAAACAAATTATTCTTTGTTTTTAAAATCTGATCATGATACCGCGGAAATTGTGATGATGGATTGTATTCTAGATTTAAATGCTGTAAAACTGTCGATATTGCCGTAATTGGATCTATTTTGGAGTCAATGTTCGGTTGTGACTCTACTTGAATTTGGTTATTTATCTCTATTTCTAATTGATCTATTTGCTCTGCTACATCTAAATCGATTTGCTCTGGTACATCTAAATCCATTTGCTGACCATCTAAATCTAAATCATGTGATTGTGATTCTGAGTTATTTGATGTGTTATTGTTATTTGACTCCTTTTTGATTGAATTTGTATTTGCTTTTTTGATCTTATTTTTATTTGCTTGTTTAATTTTATTTTTATTTGATTTTTTCCTTTTGTGTTTACTAATGTTGGTCGCTGATTTGACATTTGACAGTTTCCTGCGTTTTGAATTTGGTGAAACGCGTCCTGTCGATGATACAGACAATTTCCGTTTGCGTGATGAGGAGACTACTTTGAGAGGCATCGACAAGATGATGAAAATACAATCAGAATTCAGAACAAGATTTCAATCACAAGTGGTTGACGTCATGACGTCGTGTTGACTCAGCAAAACTTCAAGGTTCTGAAAATGCATTTGGAGCATGTTCGTTTGAACAAATATAGCAATTAAAATACATACTGATATCTCGTTTTGTAATAATTATTTGATAATTACACAGACGTATGAATATGGGTATTACGATATGGGTATTTCAGGACAAGTGTTTCACAGAAATACGGTGATCGAAACAGGGGGATCAGTTGATATCTCATTATCAATATGATTTTGAA
>JACLAD010012333.1_pt1 | contig 11040 bp, 11 predicted proteins | sample 8027901 | NCBI WGS metagenome assembly JACLAD01 (sample SAMN15725071, study PRJNA655200) | protist metagenome | isolation source: fluorescence activated cell sorting (FACS) single amplified genomes of... | place: Spain: Blaines Bay Microbial Observatory, Mediterranean Sea | collected 2016-07-05
CGCTTCCTCCGAAAGTGAGTCCACATCTCGGCCCAGTACAGACCTTACTGTTTGTACCGTAATAAGGATCTCCAGGGGAATACTGACGATAATCTCGCCGGGGGATATGCTACGCGTCGCCATCATGCCCCGATGGCTGCTGCCATCGCAGTTTTGAAATTGAGCGCACACCAGGGGGACCTTGGAAGCCCTTTTTGACACAGCCCGCATCATGCTCCTCAGTTGGCCGAGGCGCTCATCTGCCACCCGACAGGGCGTTCCCTTGCCGCGCTGCGCTGCCATGAATATCACAGAACCTTGGCCGGGCCGGGCCTTCAAGTTCTTCAAGTCCCCATATTAGAGTATATTAATACTAGATCGAGTAAAGTAACGATAATTAGAGTATTACTCTAGAGTACTCTAATACTCTACTTATGTACTAGAGTAGAGTACTCTACTCATAGAGTAGATCGAGTGCACTGCATGTAGATAGTCACTGGTGTATGTATTAATGAAGTACGTGTACTAGTATTACCTTACTAGTAGAGTACTTTAAGACTTAAGTGCACTGTAGTCACTGGTGTACTGTACGTAATACTCTACTGAAGTGGTACTAGTACGGTGGAGTACTAGTATATAGAGTAGGAGTCATGTTTGTAGCAGCAAATTAGAGCCACCGCCGGCCGTCCAGTGCACTCTATTACATTAGATACTCGTATCAAGTTAAGTTAAGTTATTTGGTGCATACATACATAGCGAGCGAGCGAGCGAGCGACCCATTAGAGAGAAATTATCATCCCCCCAACCCTCGAGCGATTACCACCCATTCTTAAATATGTATGCCTATTATTGTTTCGGATCCAAGGACTCGGTCCGCTACCCTCCTTTTTTTATTCTGCTTTCCCTTCTACTTTTTCTCGCTGCTTCAATGACTTACTCAGCCGTTACTTCTCCGGATATTCCTTCAATGGGAAATGATGGGATCATATCTCACTCCATCGGCCGCCATCTCCTGCAAGGGGGTGGCGGCGGTGGCGGCGGAGGAGGAGGCGGCGGTGGCGGAGGCGGTGGTTATGGCGGCAGTAGTAAGGGAAGCAAATGTGAAAAATGCTGCGATTTCCCCGATGGCCCTCAATCTATCAGAGACGACACGTAGGATTTTTGTTAATCTTTCTCAAAGCTTTGTCCTCGATATATCAGCACAAGACTCACAAATCTTCCTACTTAATATTATTTTCTGCACAAACGTGAACGCATAATACGATAACAACAACACTAAAGCATTCTTGGCATAATGATACCAACGACAATCGTCATCCTTTTGGCGAGCTTTTTCCTTTTATGTAAAAGATTGGGTTACATATTCTTATACACAAGTGTGATAGGACCAATGACATCAGATATTATGAGATGGATAGACCAATCACTATCAGCAGGCATAAGTCAAGAGGCCGCAAAAGAGGCCTTAAAATCGTCCCCTCTTTTGTTATCATCACCCGGAACTCCCATATCGTTTATTGGATATTACCGCCAATACAGTCGTTTTACACATATGCCTAATCTTAAGCTAATGATCAAGAACGGTCAAGCCGGTCAAGTGGAAGGTAGTGGAAGGGATGAAGTTGGAAAATATCAACTATCGGGGTTTATAACAAAATCAGGTTTGGAACTACAAAAAAACTACATTTCCGGAACAGGCAATTCACGCGAGAACTATGGACATGCGGTTCATATCTCAATGCGTGCTTGTTTACTTCCAGTGGTCCTTGAAAATCGCCAGAAGACTTCTATCTCAGGGTTCTTTGGTTATTATAGAGTGCCAAGAAATAGCACCTCTGGAATATGGTATAATTATATTTTATACTCGTCCTTCAAAACCCCACACTGATAATTGACTTGTATTTCTGCGTTAAGGTATATTATTCCTGAGATGACGCCCAGCCCTTCCGGAGATGTACACGGGCATCAGGACACTAAACTTCCCATCGAAGAGTGGCCTCATCATGTGTTACAATATAATTCAGAGCCGGAACCAAGTGGTTTTGAGCAACCAAAAAAGGCCCGCGGGGTATTTAATATTAATTCGTTCTACCTGATACCCTGTCTTACTGCCGCTGCCCTCTCTGTATGGATCCTCTCCGTTAGCACATCTTTCACTTATGAAGTCGATATGCATGTAGAATGGTAAGTGATTATCCAGAACAGCATTGAAATTAATACTGTCGGCGTTCTCACAATTGTTAATATAAAATAATTGATTGGCACCAAGGTATCCAGAAGGAAAAAGCGTTATTGGGGGAGTGTGGGCAGTGACTGTGAATCTTTTTGTTCTTGTTCTGTGCCCCTTGCCATATCTTATGAAGTTTCGAAGGTCCGATAGAAATGTTTGTTGTAATCGCAGAAAAATTGTTCATGCCGTATATTTTTTTCTCCTCCACCTGGTATGCCCTGCTCTACTAGTAACTGCTTCTTGGCTCGATATGAACACAAATCACTTTCTCATCAAATCGGAAGATGAAAATAAGTGTGTTGATACGTCTGTATTGGTGGCTAATTCAAGTTCATCGCTCGAAATGACAGAAGTGTATTTTAAATACCAAGACTCTCCTGTTCCTTGTGTGTGCTTCTGGACTGCCCAACGCATCAAACATGACCACACGTGTGGTGAATACAAAGTCATGGGAGCAGAGTTCATGAAAGTAGGTAACCGTACCTGCCTCGATACCAAACATGAATTCCTCGATAAGGGCCTGGGCATGAGTGTGTGGGCTTTATTTGGTCTTTGTTGGGTTCAGCTTATTTTTCAAGTAGCATTTTCATCTTTCATGGGGACGAACGAGTATAATTCTTCCGAAGAGACTTGGCTTACAACCATAGATAAAGTCGAAGCCCCTTCAAAAGTCATAAATCAGGTTGAGGCCATATCTTTCGAACCTGGTGCATCTTGTAATTTTGATGCTGAATTTGAAAACCTTCCGAAATATAATGACATTACAAGATAGAATTCTTCGTTTTTGCAGTTTCATCTGAATCATCTCCCCGCCTTTTTTACTACTACCATCACTACTACCACTATTATTCCTTCTACTTCTGCGACTACAGTTGGTGGTCGAAGCATAGAATACCATTTTTTTCCAATTGCGTTATACTATATTTTACCAAATCCTCTTCGACATCAGCAAATCATGATTTTATTTTGGAATTAAACTTGAAATGCCTAGACATTGTTATATTCTAATATATTGCGATTGATATACAATCGGTAACTTAAACATGTATTTTTGTCTGTATGTTCGTCAGTAGCTAATACACTCTGTAAGTCTACTATCAATAAGCTCTTCTTTCGGAAACAGACCGTAATTAATAAGTAGAATGATACAGGATATTGATTTTGAGTCTAATACTAACAGTAGAAGTCTAATACAGTACTTGCTTATGTAAAAGATACCGTAGATACGATATCTTCTTACTCTACTGACCTAAATACACGGGGGGTGATATTCGTGTTTGTATCATGTATTAGTGTAGTTATTATACTGTACCAATATAAGTACTTAGTAGTATTGTGCTTGCGCAAGCACCATATGTATGCTAGTACCTGACGTAACCCCCCCCCCGCACCCAACCCCCACTAGTAAACCAAACACACTTAATTATTACTACCATAATAGAGAGTACCCTACAGTACTCTAAGTACTTACGAGTATCGAGTAGAGTATGTACGAGTCGAGTACTACTTTAGTATTAGTAAGTAATACTAGTACTTACATAGATACTCGTACCATAATTAAAGTATTACATTACCAGCTTACTCGATCTAGAGTAGAGTACTTGTAATAGAGTACTATTACTCTAGTACTTAAGTACTAGTACTTAAGGTACTTATTAGTATTAATTGATCCACCCCATGCATGCTACTAGGACGTTAGATAATGTGCTCACTTCGCTCGTGTAGCTCATTTTTCTCTAACGTTCTAACCTACACTGAGGAGGTTAGAGGATGGGCTCTATTTCGAGGGTGGGCATTGGCCTTCTAATCCCTTATGCCCTCTTATTTTTGCTTTTGTGGCCAATCACGGCCCCTGCTCGTCAACACAAGCGGAAGAGAAGTCGGAGGGCACCCTTTGACCCCTGTGGTAGAAGAGGGCCAGCTGTTGGGGCGTTGAGCCTTACGAACTTTAAACCGTACAGGGATAAGAGACGAGTGCACGGGTCACAATGCGAAACACCAATGTACACCCAGGGGAAAGACTTGATATTGCGCGTGAGGGGGTACCAAAAATACGACCTCCTCAATCATCAAATTATAGCAATCCACCCCGAGTACAACGAGAAATTTCTTCATATCAAAAAGGTCCTTGCCACATTACACAACAAATATAACTTTGGTTCCCTTATTGATATCGGTTGTAGTGCTGGATTAGCTTCCTTCCTTGCCCACGAAGTCGGATACAAGAAAATTCATAGCCTTGACCACGACAAGGATTATATCGCTATGCTTAAGAAAGTTGTGGAATTGGATGGTTTGGTGCATGTAATACACGCCAGTGAGTTTTCCTTTGGAGAAAGATTGCGCAGAGCGGATGTCATCTTCATGGGGGCACTTATACATTGGGTTTTCACTTGCACAGCTAATTTTGGAAAATTTGATGCCATATTTAATTATTTACTAACAGCGTCGCCAAAATCACTGATTATTGAGTGGGTAGACCCTCAAGACCCCGCTGTTCGACTTTTCCGTCATACAGAGTGCGGTTTGGCGCCATTGGAAGAATATAATCATTCAAATTTTGAACATTCCTTGTCTCGAATAGGAGGCCGAGTAGGTAAATGGCGTTTGCCACATCGAACTACCCGCGTTCTTTACACGGTGATATTTTAGATGTTTAAACCAAAGTTAAAATATCGAATTCAACCAGTTTGAGCTTTGAACAGACTCGCGCGCACGTACCTTACTGTACTTTACTATTCAAACTCTTTCGCCATATGCACATCAAATCTAATGAGGCTTACCACAGGGCCCCAAATTGCCTTCACCCAAAATAGTTAGTATTGCAAGCTTGTACTTAGAGCCTTTTTGGAAATGCGCGTTGCTATGCGCGAAAAATATTTGGAGAATTTTTAACGATGCAAATGGCTTTATTGGCGGTGTGCCAAGAAAATGATGCGCTGTCGGGGCCCAAAACAGAAAATAAGGTATTTTTAACGCATTTTGAAGATTGCATTTTTAATACCGGATTATATATAAAGACGTACAGAGCCCTGGGCTCTCCTTACTTAACATCCTTAGCAACGACATTACGTAAAATGAGTTTTTGGATGCGATAGACAATTGATGAAACCCCCATTTTTGCTGGAAGCTTTGTGTGCCCTCTTTGTTAAAGTTATTATTATGAAAAATCACATCAATTATTTCATCTGGCAGGCATTTTCGGTTATCAAGTAAAATTTGAAGCATACTTTAGTTAGTAGGAGAATACAGTACTCTATCAGATACCGCTGTTTACCAGGGGGCTTGCTACAAAATCCGGTATTAAAAGTGCAATCTTCAAGGTGCGTAAAAAATGCTTCATTTTCTGTTTTGGACCCCGAAACTACACTATTTTTCCGGGAACATCGCCATGATTTTTGCCGTGGCAGCAGCTATTTCCCTCGCAGGTGTTGCTGGCCTAGGCCCTCTTCCAGCGGTAACGAACATTTCTATCGATTCGAGGATGACTGGGCTTCGGTTTGACGGCAACGGAGGCCTCTCTGCTGGCGCCAGCTCTCGCCTTCTCTATGACTATGAAGAGCCCACTCGATCCGATATCCTGGATTTTCTCTTTAAGCCCAAATTCGGGGCCAATTTGCATGTCTGCAAGGTGGAAATCGGGGGTGACACGCAAAGCACTGATGGCACAGAGGCTTCGCACATGCACACAAGAGAAGACCTAAACTGTACAAGGGGATATGAATTTTTTTTGATGAAGGAGGCGAAGAGCAGAAACCCCAACGTGGTGACTTACGGCCTACCTTGGGGGGAACCTGGCTGGATCAACAACCAGACAGGCTAGTTTGTGCCCCTCGATCTTGTTTTTTTCTTCCTTTGTCATATCATCAGGCCCCCCTTTTATCTCACGATCAATAAATTCAGGCTATTATGGTAATGACACGATTTATTACCAAGTTAATTGGCTAAAATGCGCGAGAGATTTTCATGGGATAGACGTCGATTATCTTGGCCTCTGGAATGAACGCCCCTGGGGCACGGCAGAGTATGTCAAAAGTCTAAAAAGGGCCATCGAGGCCGAGGGGATGCGGACGCGCTTGGTTTTGGGCGACGGGGCGATGCCCGATATTTGGACACCATTTGCCTCCGATGCCGACTTTGTGAGCTCTTTTGCCGGTGTGGGGCTACATTACCCCTGCGAAGCTGATAGACTCGAGGGCCACGGCCCCAGCCTCCTGGAGGCATCAAAAACTATTTGGGCAAGTGAAGATTGGTGGAGCGAGGCGGAGTGGGGGGGCGCGGCCTGTTGGGCAAAGGAATTCAATCAGAACTTTATCAGGATGAACATCACCTCGACGATAGCCTGGAGCACGATATGGTCGGTCTATCCATCCGTCGATGTATTCGAGGGCAAAGGAGACACGCTCTCTGGGGACGGGTTTTGGGGCCCTGGCTTGATGTATGCTTGGCAGCCCTGGAGCGGCCACTACACCATAAACCCAACTGTATGGGCTTCGGCTCACACCAATCAATTCGTAGAGCCGGGCTGGAAAATACTCCACCAGGCTTCCGGGTTGCTGGAGGGCGGGGGGAGTTTTGTTTCTTACGTCTCGCCTGATAATCTGGACTTCACGATTGTTATTGAAACCGCACAAGCAGCCTGTGCGCATTGCCGCTATGACAATAAGACGTACGCTCAGGCTAAGCAGTGGATAACGCTGACGCTTGCGGGTGCTTTAAATGAGGTTCAAAAACCGATGTACATCTGGAAAACTACAGAGACTTCTGCCTTTCAGCGGGTTGCTCAACCTCATATCAATGCGGCTAATGTTGAAATTGAAATCAGCCCCGATGCAATATATTCCATAACTACCACCGTCGGGCAGCAAAAGGGGAAACCACCTAACCCCATCCCCCCACCACATCGTTTCCCCACCCAATACGAAGACAATTTTGATTCCACACCCCCGGAGGGCTTGGCCCGCTACTTCGCTGATCAAGCAGGTAGTTTTCAAGTTATGCCAACCACGACACAAAACATGGCGCTGCGCCAGCGGTCTGTGACACGCCCTGGAGTAAACAAATGGGCCACGAACTTAGCATTTCCACTAACAATAATTGGGGATTATAACGCATCCGATGGCCGCGTCTCTGTCGATGGGGCCCTTCGGCTGGCAGGTAAACCCTCTCTCGATGACAGTGGTTCCAGCTTCGAGTACCGCCAAGGGCGGATAATCGGTGGGGACTGGGTCGAATCTAGGACATTTGGATCCCTCTCTGAGGCCGAGGATTGGTGCTCTAATGACAGTAGATGCAGGGCCTTTACATTCGAGAGCAGCAGCAAAAATCCTGCAGGCGCCATGCTGTTCTGGTTCACTTCAAAGATCGAAGTGCAAGATTCGGGCCTTTGGCAGAGCTACGTTTCCGATAAACGCCCCCCAGCAGTAATTTCAGGGCCCTTTGTAACCCTCTGCACACGATTGTCATTTGTAGGCATCGGCGGCCCAATAAAAGGAGTGTGCCTCCATACGAACGGGACCTATTACCAGCTCAAAGAAAATGAAGTGGATGTTCTCATCGAGGGAGTGGTCACAAGCGCGAGGGGCTGGGGGGTTTGGAACACCCTGGAGCTTGAGGCCATTGGGGACATGGTGACTGCCTCAATAAATAATGTAGTGCTGGGTAATGCTACCGTCCGCGCAACCGCAGGGATGTCTGCGGTTGGCTGCGGTTGGCACGAGGCAGAGTTTGATAATTTTGAGATCGATGCTGGAAAGACATAGCAGTAATTAAAGCTATAAGATAAAATTAAAAAGAAAGAGAAGGGGGGCCCCTACCTTGTAGGTTGAAAATAAGTGTCAACTTTGTTGATCTAGAATGCTTTACTTTGGGAACTTAACTACAACTAATACTACTATAGTAATTATGAAAAATTAACTATTCTTATTTACACTGTTTCATTAACTGATGCACCGGTGCCCCTCTTGAATTTCAGCAGAAAAAGGCCTTCTCCTTCGGATAGGACTCCGAGGTGCGGTAAGAGGATTTCATTCTCCTTTCCCGATGGGCCAAATCTGTACGAACGGAGGCTGACCCCCTCTTCACCTCGCATCGTTATCGATTCCTGCCGCTCCTCCTCCTCCTCGAAGCCGCAGGGCCAGCCATCGGAGGGGGGCGGGTGCAGGTGGGCCAGGGCCCCGTCGGGCAATTCTCCATAAGAGAGTGGCATATAATTTATCCATATATTAACAAGGAAGGTGACACGGGATCGACCAGGCTTGAGCGGGACTGGAGAAAGGACACCGTGCAGAAGGCGTCCATCTGCAATATGAAATTAGTCAGGGAAGAAACTTAGGCAGCTGGGGGGGAAGGGGGGCATTGAGCGGAGAAGAGACTGGATACACTACTACGCAGACAAACGTTTAAAAACTAACCAAAGCTGAGATGGGTCCAGGCTCTCGGGTGACTGACGACGGCAGAAAGAATGAGCTCGTGGCCCGAGGGGGAAATGCGGCGCGGCCCTGCGCGCCCTTCCCTCTCAAGCACGATTGTAGGGGCCCCGTCAGAAGTTAAATATGTAACTGTAGAGATGTGGGGGTGGACTGTCACCCCACACTCATCGCAGAGGTCCTCATCTTTATCATAATGAAATGCGAGACCCTCGTCCACACCCTCCCCCCCGCCCCCTGCTGGGACCAAGGGCTCGCGAACCTGGCTCCAGAATTCAGCGTAAGAGTTCGAGCGGTTGACAGGGGAATTTTTTGTGTGAAAGTCGAAGACGGCGAGGGCAGCTGCCTCGAGAGAGCAGCGTGGGGTTGCATCGGCGCGAACAAAGAAGCTCTCCCCGCAAAAGGCGGCGCGGCAGTCGTCTTCAAGACATTTGAGGGCGTCTCCGGGGGCAAGCTTGCGTCGGCGAGTTCCGTAATCGATTGCCCCTGCGGGAGGGCTACCCTCAAGGCGGCCATCGGCCCCTAGCCGCACCTCGTGCTGATAATCCTCGGGCCCCCCGAGCTCTTGTTCCCGGCCCTCGACAATATGATCAGCCATATTTATTACTTTAATATTTATACTTAGTAAGTATGTTCCCGGCCCTCGACAATATGATCGATCAGCCGGCCATATTTATATTACTTATTTAATATTTAGAGTAGTAATAGTAGAGTACTTACTCTCTACAGTACGACGTACTACTCTAGTACTTATGTATGTAGAGTATTACATAATTAAGTACTTTACGTAAATTAAAAATAATACTGTACATACTCTACTCTACTTAAGTATTAGTAGAGTACTTAAAACTTTACAATGTATGTATGTACGAGTATTAGATTACTTAAGTAATTACTGATCATTATCTTACTCTATTACTTTATTACTAGAGTATGATCGACTAAGGTACTTACCTTAATACCTTACTCTACTCTCTAAAAGTAATACTAAGTATTACTATTTACCTTACTATCAAAGTATTACGTAGAATACAACTCGATCTATTAGAGTAGAGTAGCAGCTGCTGCTGATAAGCAGCTACTCGTAGAGTAAGTAATACGTCGTACTCGACGCGCGCTCGTAGAGTACTTAATTAAATTTTAATAAGACTTAGTACTTTAGAGTGATAGAGTACTCGTAGAGTATGACATACTAGTAAGTACACTACTTAGTTACTCTACTTTACTATCTAGATTCTACTAATAAAATATGTAATACAATGTAATACTTAAATTTTAATACTTAATAGCTAAGAATACGAGCATTCATCAGAGTAAATTACCTTTGTATGGGGGGGCTCGCCCCCCAGGGTCCAGGGCTAGTATCTAGCTCGGGCCTGGACCGTAGCCTGACCACAGATTCTTCGAAACATTGCCGCATTAATTCAAACGTAATTGGGCCTCGTCTTCCTCTAAATCTTCTCCGCTTGTTATACAGAATAGGGTGAGTTTTAAGTAGGTAGGCTGCGACGTTGTCAAACTTACAGGAGCGAGCTTGTTTCCCATCCATCTTCGTTTGATGATAGCGAACCCACTGAAGCGGCCTCTGTCTCTGCACCGAGCCGCGCACTACCCAAGTCTTCCATTATGTCCCTCTCAAACGAAATTAAATTATCGCGTTCCGATGAAGTCAGATTTCCATAATAGTCTGCATACTCTCCGAGGTTGTCAAAGTCTCCGCTTAAAATTTCAAGAGCCCTGCGCTCTGAGGGGCCGAGGTCTTGCCAATACTTGTCGTAAACAGCCTGCGTGATATCGTCTGGTGTTAGGGAGGGTGTTATCGCACCCCCCGCGCGGTCGGGGCGTTGGCTCCGAACAACAGCTACCAAGCGCTCATAAATTACTGAACGAATGAAATGGAGCGGAGGACTTATGAGGGGCTCGCGGAAGGGTTGCATGCAATAGTGGGGAAATAACCTGGGGGGCGTGGGCCTGCCTGCCCCTCGAAGGGCACGTAAACGGTCTCCGAATTTTTCCCGCCAGCAAGTGCGGGGTGAGCTGAACGTTGCATTTCCTCAAGAGTCACATATGTCGAGTCACCCTCAGGGGCGATTTCGCAGCCAGTTGCCCCAGCACCAACCATACCCATCTCGATTGGCCCCTGTGCGTTAGGTAATAAGTCTAGTAAGAAAAGGGCTACGGGGGGCGACAAGCACGTGTATGCGCAGCCTGCGACGCACCGTTCCTGATTTGATGGATATTGTAGACGACGAAGCTGACCCTCTTGTACTCAAAGCCGTTGTGGCTGTTGCGCCTGTGCCATCCTTGGGGCCCAGCGTCTCATAAATCGGGCCACCTTCCAGATTGTAGGGTATGCCCTGCTCTTTTATTGTCGCAGGATTGTTTTCCGGACAGCAGACAGCC
>JACLAD010012860.1_pt1 | contig 11036 bp, 6 predicted proteins | sample 8027901 | NCBI WGS metagenome assembly JACLAD01 (sample SAMN15725071, study PRJNA655200) | protist metagenome | isolation source: fluorescence activated cell sorting (FACS) single amplified genomes of... | place: Spain: Blaines Bay Microbial Observatory, Mediterranean Sea | collected 2016-07-05
TGATTGGGGGAGCTGCTGGTTGTAGAGCCAGACATAGCGGTGCAGCGTTGTCTCCAATTCCTCACCCGATCGGAAGTGGTGGCTTTGCAGCACCTCCTCAATGCGGCCGTTGAACCGTTCCACCATGCCGTTGGTTTGCGGTGACTTCGGGGGTGTCAGGCGGTGCTCGATATCGAGGGCTTCACAGAGCGTGTCGAACTCATGCGCGCCCGTTGCGGCGCGCTTGCGCAGGCCGAACAGGCGGTCGGTGAACTCCTTGCCATTATCCGTGAGAATGGTGCGGATGCGGAGGGGACACGCCCGCTCAAGATCCCGCAGGAAGCGGCGAGCGTTGACCGCAGTCCTTGCTTCGAAGATGCGGATGAAGACCCAGCGGGTTGCCCGGTCGATCGCCACGAAGAGATAGCGCCGTGCTGTTTCATCCGCCATCTGGGGCAGGTATTTCACGTCGATGTGGATGTAGCCGGGCTCATAGGCCTTGAAGGCGCTGTGTTTCGGTCGGGGGACCTCAGCCTTCAGATCGCGCAGGTTGCCCACGCCATGCCGACGCAGGCAGCGGTCGAGACCCGAGCGTGACGCGTTCGGATTGAGAAATTCCCGCACCACCGCCAGCAGGTCGTCGAGCGAGACCAACAGCGTCTTGCGCAAGGCCACCGCGACGGCTTCCTGCGCAGGCGTCAACGTCGTCTGTAGCCGATGCGGGGTGTGGCTGAGATCCTCGACGCTGTCGCGCTTGCGCCACTTGTAGACGGTCTGTTCCGTGATGCCGAAGCGCTCCGCCAGAACCGGCGCAGGCTCCGTGCTCGTCTGGATCAGGGCCCGTATTCTGGGCGTCGTCGTGGCTTGCTTGTGAAGATGGATCAGCATGATCGTGCTCCGCCCTGGGCATCCCTCAGAGCCGATCTTGCCATGAACAGCGCAGATCGCCGAGGACTTATGTGATCATCCGGGATGGAACACCTAACTTGGTCAAAGAGGCATTTATTAACCTATCCTTTGGGCTCGCGCCGTTCGTTAATAGAAAAACTATTAGAGCGCGAACTCCTGACGCAAGGCTGGCTGGTAGATTGTTCGACTTCGACGATATTGTTGAGAAGTTTCTCGGGGGGGAGGCTGAGGAGTTCTATGATAAATCTCGTGAGGTTTGGCGCTGGAATTCCAGGTTTTGGGAACAAGCTGCTCTGCTTATGCTTGAGAAATGGAGAAGAGAGCCGGAGAGTTCGCGGGGCAAGGAGTATCTTGAAGAATCTTTGCAGAGAGCTCGTTACTCTGTTGCAATTGAGGAGCATCCTTTCGGCCTCACTACTTTAGGGACTGTATTGATGTCCGTTGCCGAAAGTATGGCTGCGACGGGTTCTCACGCTTTTTCGGAAGGGGTGGAAGTTTTGCTCAAGGCTATCGCACTTGAACAAAAGAATGGTCGGACTACGCAGCACCCTTACTCGGCGGCCATCCGTGGGGCTATCGGCTATTTATCTAATGGTGGGGCTGTCAGCGTAACTCAGAAGCATGATCTCAGTGCGCTAGCTCAACATGCGTCGTCGAGATGGAGTTCAGATAAAGATATTAAGGATCCCGCTGAGAGGTTGCTTAGAATAGTATAATTGTTATCCTCGGTTAGTAGCCGCATCAAACTTCTGTAATTAAATAGTTTTTTGTTCTGCGAGAGAATGCCCAAGTCCTGACCTCTTCGAAGGAGGTCAGGATGAAATCTTTGCAGGCTGAGACATGTTTTCCAATCGTATTGCGGTTCGAGGGACTCTACCCGCATCACCTTGCAGGATACGAGGCCCATCGGCTTCGGAAGGGCGGCGACCTAAACCATGTCGACCGCTCACGCACGCCACTCAACGACCCTCTGCTGATCGGCGATGACAACTGGGCTGCTCGGGCCTTGGACGAGATCCGCGGCATGGCTGCCAAGAACTTCGCTGCCGAACTCGGAGCACTTGAGAAGCGGAAGCGGCGCAAGGACATCGAGCGCCGTCTCATCGAGGGGCCTAAGCAACCTTGGCGTCCGACGCGCCATGGCCCAATGCGTGAGGTCATCCTGACTGCAAACAAAGACTGGTTCGCGGGTGATCTGTCGATCTTCTTCGGTGAGAGCGAGAACCAGAGGGAGAAGGCGTTCGGTGAATATGCCGTGGCGTGGCTGAAGGAGCATTTTGGCGATGATGTGATCCATGCGCGCGCTGACCGGGACGAGGCCGCCTATCACATCCACGCCGTGATCATGCCGCGAGCGAAGGTGGAGATCGCCAAGCCGAAAGCCAAGACGCCAACGGCCTCGGCGACGCGTTGGATGCTGCAACCGTCGATCCACCCGATGATCGAAGACTACGAGGCTGCGCAGGACAGCGTTGGGCAGTGGTTCGCCGACCTCGGCCTCGTTCGGGGTGAGAGGCGGACAGCTGCCATCAAGCAGGCTCGGGACAACGGGACGACACCGCCAAAGCGTCGATACCACGCGAAGACCTGGAAATGGCGAGCCGAGCAAGAGCAGCGCATCCTCGCCGAGAAGAAGGCCCTGGCTGAGCGCACGGCCCATGTGGAGGCCCGTGAAGCTGAAGCCGAAACGGTTCTGGCTGTTGCGGAAGGGATCGCAGCCGGAGGGCTCGTCGCTGACTCTGAGAGCGAGGGACCATCGCTGAAGGAGGCGCCGCCGCCTACCCAGGCAGACCCTTCGAGCCCGTCGCTTGATGCATTGCGCGAACGCTCACCGACCGGCTTTGCCCGAGCTGCCAGCGTGTTTGCCAAGGCTTGGCAACGCATGTTCGGCGATGCTCGCGCAGAAGCGGAGGCTGTGGCGCAGCGCGGCGTAGCCGAGGCAGTTGCCGAGATCGCCGAGGCCGACGAGAAGATAGTCGAAGCGACGCGTCATCTGCCTCCCGACAAGCGCTCCGTCATCGCCAAGATCCGGCGCACGATCCCGAGCATTTTGCGGCGTCTGGAAGGGCGGGGCCAAGCGGCATCTCCGAACGAAATTTCCGCCGGGCAGAGCCCAGGAAGCCACGGGTGTGAGGAAAAGTAATCAATTGATTCAGATACTTACCGTTTGCGTGCGAAAAAACTTCCGAAAATCGCTCTTCCTCGAAATCCATCAGAGCAATCTACCGTCCAGCCCGAGAGGATGCCGCCTGATGCGGGGTCGGATCGGGGCCCACTGATCGTATCAAAGGACGACACCATGACCAAGTTTCTCGACCCCAAACTCGCCACCTCGAAGACCTCGCGCAAGAAGCGCATGCAAATCGAGGATATCCCCGACGAGGCCGCCGCACTGCGCATCGCGGCCATCATGCAGCGCTCGGCAAAGAAGAAGGTAGAGAAGGCCAACAACGAGGCGCGCCTTCGCGCCAAGGCAATCAATACCACGATCCCCGACTTCATTGCCGCGCTTGACGAGGATGCGCTGGCGCCGTTCTTCTTCGCCCTGGAGCGCCTGGCGACGGCTGCCAACCGGCGCCGGATCGCGTCGCATCCGCTCCGCCCCGAGATCGTCCACGAGATGCATATTGAGGCCGATGAAGAGGAGGCCGCCGCCGAGGAAGCAGAAAGGATGGAGCAGATCAAGCTTCAGAAAGAGCATGGCAAGACTGACGATGGCACGCTGCGCGAAGCGGGGCCGACGAACTGATCGGCACCCATCTGCGGGCGGGGGCCGCATACAAGCGGGCTCCGCAGCATCGCCTACCGGAGGACGGGAGCGAAAACCGTGGTTTTCGCCAAAGTCCAATCCGGGCTCCCGCAACCAAACCCCACATCGCCATTGCGCTCGTCAGGCTCATAACCTGAAGGGTCGAGACCGTCTCGGAAACGCTCCGGTGGAGCGTTTCAGGTCTCGACGGGCAAAGCCCCGGCGCAGGTTCAAATCCTGCTCCCGCAACCAATACCCCCATCGCCAGCGCGCTCGTCAGGCTCATAACCTGAAGGGTCGAGACCGGCTCGGAAACGCTCCAGTGGAGCGTTTCAGGTCTCGACGGGCGACAGCCCCGGCGCAGGGGCGACGCCTGCTCGCGCACCCAACTTCGCAGCTTCAACGCAGCGCGCAAGCATCAACCATCCCTATGGTCCGCAAGCGGCCCAATGAGCCTTTCCAGCAGCGGATGCGGAAAGGTTCGCTGCGCGGTGACGGCGTAGAAGCTTTCGACGATGTCGAGCGGGAACGGCGCGCTTGCGAGCAAGCCCTGCGCCAGCTCGTCCGCGAGCACGACGGCCGGGGTGATCGCGAGTCCGAGATCGCTGCGCGCCAGAAGCCTGACCATCGCCATGTCGTCCACGATCGCGGCGATCCGCGGCGTGACGCCCAGCCGGGCGACGAGGCTGTCGAAGCCGGTGCGGATCGAGCTTTCGGTCGGCAGGATGACCGGCTCGGATGCCAGAAGCTCCGCCAGCGTGCCATGCGAAAGGCGGTGAGAGGTGCCATGGATGCCGACCGACTGCTCGGCGATCCGATGCGCGACGAGGGTCGGAAAATTGTCGCGCGGCGGCGGGTCGGTCAGCAGCACCACGTCGAGCGCGAGATCCTCCAGCGCGCGCAGCAGCGACAGGCTGCCGCCCGAGGACAGGACCAGCTCGGCATCGGAGGCCAGCGCCGGGCGCAAAAAGCGAAGCTGGAAATTGCGCGACAGCGTCGACAGCGCGCCGACCCGCAGCGGCGCCTGCGCCGCGCCGCCCTCGCTGAGCGTGGCCACGAGGTCGTCGCCGACGGCGAAGATGCGCTCGGCATGGTCGAGCGCGATCCGCCCCGCCTCGGTCAGCAGCATCGCCCGGCCGGTGCGCTCGAACAGCGCATGGCCCAACCGCTCCTCCAGCTGGCGGATCTGCGTCGAGAGCGCCGATTGCGACAGGTTCAGCCGGGCCGCCGCGCGGGTCAGGTTCCCCTCGCGGGCAACCTCCTGAAAATAGCGCAGATGGTGATAGTTGAGCCGCATGGCGTTCTATTAAACCGAACGATCTGATCCAGACAATGAATTTTTATTCAGGCCGCTCCGGCTTTACGTGGGTCGAAATTCCACCCCCGGAGGATTTCGATGAGTTCCCTGCTCCTGATGCCCCCGCTCGTCTTGGCCGCCGCGGCCCTCGCGATGCGGCTTTTCCCACCCGCCCGCGGCAGCTGGCGTCTTCGCCTGCCCGAGATCGCAGCGCTCGCCGCGCTGGCGGTGGCCGCACTCGCCGCCATTCAGCTCGCCGTGGCGGGGCCGTCGACGAGCCCGCTGTTCGGCATCGCCTCGATCGGCCTCTCGGTGCGCAGCGATATCGTCAGCGTGGCGATGACGCTGACGGTCGCCTTCGTCGGCTGGGCGGTGTTGCGCTTTTCGCGCGTGGCGCTCGACGGTGAGGCGCGTCAGCCGGCCTTCATGGGCTGGATGGCCGCGACAATCGCCTGCGTGCTGCTCCTGGTCGGGGCGGGCAATATCGTGCAGCTGGTTCTGGGCTGGGTCGCCACCGGCTTTACCCTGCATCAGCTGCTCCTGTTCTACCCCGAGCGGCCGCGGGCGCGTCGGGCGGCGCGGAAGAAGGCGCTGAGCGGGATCGTGGCGAGCGCCGCGCTGCTGATCGCCGGCGGCATCCTCGTCGCGGGCTACGGCACCTCCGACATCGCCGCGATCAATGCCGCGGCGCAGGCGGGCGAGGGGCCGTCGCTCTTGTGGCTGGCGGCGCTGCTGATCGCGATCGCGGCGATCTTCAAATCGGCGCTGGTGCCGACCCATGGCTGGCTGACCGAGGTGATGGAAGCGCCCACCCCCGTCTCGGCCCTGCTGCATGCGGGGGTGGTGAATGCGGGCGGCTTCGTGCTGATCCGCTTTGCCGATGTGCTGGTCGCGGCGCCGGGGGTGTTGGCGGTGCTGGCGCTGGTGGGCGGGTTCAGCGCCCTCATCGGTGCCGCGGTGGCGCTGACGCAGCCGGCGGTGAAGACCTCCTTGGCGTGGTCCACCTGCGCGCAGATGGGGTTCATGGTGCTGCAATGCGGGCTGGCGCTGTTCCCGCTGGCGCTGCTGCACATCGTGGCGCATTCGCTCTACAAGGCGCATGCCTTCCTCGCCTCCGGCGGAGCGGTGAACGAGGTTTCGGCCACCCGCCGGCCCGGGCCGGTCGCGGTGCCCGGCCTTGCCTCCGTGGCGCGGGCCTTCGGCCTCGCCCTCGCGCTCTACCTCCTCGTCGGGCTGGGTTTCGGCATCCTGTCCAAGCCGCCGCAGACCGTGGCCCTGGGCGCGATCCTGATCTTCGGCGTGGTCTATCTGATCGCCCAAGGGCTGGCGGACCAGGCGCCCCGCGCGCTGGCCTGGCGGACGGTCGGGCTCTCGGTTTTGGCGACAATCGCCTATTTCGCCCTGCAACAGGGGGCGAGCTGGGCCGCCGTCGGCACCCTGCCGGCCCCGCCGTCGCCCGACGGGCTGATCTGGGCGACGATCGCCCTCGCGCTGGCGAGCTTTGCCGTCGCCGCCGTGGCGCAGACGACCTTCCCGCTCTGGGCGGGGCATCCCGTCGCCGCCGGGCTTCGGGTGCATTTGATGAACGGCCTCTACATCAACGCCATCCTCGAGCGGCTGTCGGGCCGCTGGACCTCCCACACCGGAGCGACGCAATGAACGCGCAAATGAGCTGGCCCGGCCAGACCCTCGAACTCTTCGCCCTAGCGGAAGAGGCCATGCAGCAGATCCCGCCGGCCTTTCCGCTCGACGCCACCGTCGCGGTCAACCCCTGGCTGGGGCAGGCGGGCGAGGATCGCAGCCTCGCGGCCGCCCGGCTGGCCCGGCTCGGCGGGGGCCGCATGTTCCTGCCGCGCGAGGCGGTGGCCGCGATGATCGAGACGGGCGATATCGCGGCAAAGGACATCGCCGCGGCCGCCACGGCGCAGGGGCTCGCGCCGCAGGATCTGCGCCGCGCCGCGACCTTTGACGCGCCCGCGCCTGCGGTGCTGGCCACGCTGGCCGATCTCGCGCAGAGGGCCGACGGCATCGACTGGCCCGCGCTGGTGGAGGAGCGGATCGGCCTCTGGGCCGCGGGGCAGTTCGACCGCGGACAGGCTTTCTGGCCGGCGCCCGTCAGCGGCGCCTGGGCCGCATGGCGCGGCTTCGCCAGCCGCGACCTGACGCCGGAGATCGCGGGCCTGCCGGGCTTCGCGGCGCGGGTGGCGGCCATGCCCGCCGATCCGCGCGCGGCCTTTGCCCAAAGCTGCGCGGCCCTTGGCCTGACAACTGAGGCCGCACCGCTCTACTTCCACCGGCTGCTGGTGACCCTTTCCGGCTGGGCGCAATATGCCCGCCATCTCGGCTGGACCGCGGAGCGCGACGGCGGCCGCGACAGCACGCTGTTCGAGCTTCTGACGATCCGGCTGACATGGGAAGTGGCGCTTCTGGAGACGGGCAAGGCCCCCGCGCAAGCATGGGAGCGCGCGCGCGCGGAGTGCGCGCTGCCGGTCGAGATCGACCGGGAGACGGCGCTCGATGCCGCGCTTCAGGACGCCCATGACCGCAGCGCGGAGCGGCGGCTTTCGGCCCAGCTCGCGCAAAAGGCAGGGACGGATGCCGATACGCCCCCGGCGATCCAGGCGGCGTTCTGCATCGACGTGCGCTCCGAGCGCCTGCGCCGCGCGCTCGAGGCCTCCGATCCGCTGATCCGCACCATCGGCTTCGCCGGGTTCTTCGGCCTTCCCATCGGCCATCGCGGCCACGCCTCGGACATCGTCGAGGCGCGCGCCCCGGTGCTGCTGAGCCCCGGAATCGAGACCCGCGCGGCAGGCGAGCCTGGCCGCGATGCGGAGGAACGCGTCCGGCTGCGGACCAGCCGCGCCTGGGGCCGGTTCAAGCGCGCGGCGGTCTCGGCCTTCGCCTTCGTCGAGGCGGCGGGGCCGCTCTATGTCGGCAAGCTGCTGCGCGACGGTCTCGGCCTCAAGACGCCGTCGCGGAGCGATCCGGCGCCCATGCTCTGATGGATTTCGAGGAAGAGCGATTTTCGGAAGTTTTTTCGCACGCAAACGGTAAGTATCTGAATCAATTGATTACTTTTCCTCACACCCGTGGCTTCCTGGGCTCTGCCCGGCGGAAATTTCGTTCGGAGATGCCGCTTGGCCCCGCCCTTCCAGACGCCGCAAAATGCTCGGGATCGTGCGCCGGATCTTGGCGATGACGGAGCGCTTGTCGGGAGGCAGATGACGCGTCGCTTCGACTATCTTCTCGTCGGCCTCGGCGATCTCGGCAACTGCCTCGGCTACGCCGCGCTGCGCCACAGCCTCCGCTTCTGCGCGAGCATCGCCGAACATGCGTTGCCAAGCCTTGGCAAACACGCTGGCAGCTCGGGCAAAGCCGGTCGGTGAGCGTTCGCGCAATGCATCAAGCGACGGGCTCGAAGGGTCTGCCTGGGTAGGCGGCGGCGCCTCCTTCAGCGATGGTCCCTCGCTCTCAGAGTCAGCGACGAGCCCTCCGGCTGCGATCCCTTCCGCAACAGCCAGAACCGTTTCGGCTTCAGCTTCACGGGCCTCCACATGGGCCGTGCGCTCAGCCAGGGCCTTCTTCTCGGCGAGGATGCGCTGCTCTTGCTCGGCTCGCCATTTCCAGGTCTTCGCGTGGTATCGACGCTTTGGCGGTGTCGTCCCGTTGTCCCGAGCCTGCTTGATGGCAGCTGTCCGCCTCTCACCCCGAACGAGGCCGAGGTCGGCGAACCACTGCCCAACGCTGTCCTGCGCAGCCTCGTAGTCTTCGATCATCGGGTGGATCGACGGTTGCAGCATCCAACGCGTCGCCGAGGCCGTTGGCGTCTTGGCTTTCGGCTTGGCGATCTCCACCTTCGCTCGCGGCATGATCACGGCGTGGATGTGATAGGCGGCCTCGTCCCGGTCAGCGCGCGCATGGATCACATCATCGCCAAAATGCTCCTTCAGCCACGCCACGGCATATTCACCGAACGCCTTCTCCCTCTGGTTCTCGCTCTCACCGAAGAAGATCGACAGATCACCCGCGAACCAGTCTTTGTTTGCAGTCAGGATGACCTCACGCATTGGGCCATGGCGCGTCGGACGCCAAGGTTGCTTAGGCCCCTCGATGAGACGGCGCTCGATGTCCTTGCGCCGCTTCCGCTTCTCAAGTGCTCCGAGTTCGGCAGCGAAGTTCTTGGCAGCCATGCCGCGGATCTCGTCCAAGGCCCGAGCAGCCCAGTTGTCATCGCCGATCAGCAGAGGGTCGTTGAGTGGCGTGCGTGAGCGGTCGACATGGTTTAGGTCGCCGCCCTTCCGAAGCCGATGGGCCTCGTATCCTGCAAGGTGATGCGGGTAGAGTCCCTCGAACCGCAATACGATTGGAAAACATGTCTCAGCCTGCAAAGATTTCATCCTGACCTCCTTCGAAGAGGTCAGGACTTGGGCATTCTCTCGCAGAACAAAAAACTATTTAATTACAGAAGTTTGATGCGGCTACTAACCGAGGATAACAATTATACTATTCTAAGCAACCTCTCAGCGGGATCCTTAATATCTTTATCTGAACTCCATCTCGACGACGCATGTTGAGCTAGCGCACTGAGATCATGCTTCTGAGTTACGCTGACAGCCCCACCATTAGATAAATAGCCGATAGCCCCACGGATGGCCGCCGAGTAAGGGTGCTGCGTAGTCCGACCATTCTTTTGTTCAAGTGCGATAGCCTTGAGCAAAACTTCCACCCCTTCCGAAAAAGCGTGAGAACCCGTCGCAGCCATACTTTCGGCAACGGACATCAATACAGTCCCTAAAGTAGTGAGGCCGAAAGGATGCTCCTCAATTGCAACAGAGTAACGAGCTCTCTGCAAAGATTCTTCAAGATACTCCTTGCCCCGCGAACTCTCCGGCTCTCTTCTCCATTTCTCAAGCATAAGCAGAGCAGCTTGTTCCCAAAACCTGGAATTCCAGCGCCAAACCTCACGAGATTTATCATAGAACTCCTCAGCCTCCCCCCCGAGAAACTTCTCAACAATATCGTCGAAGTCGAACAATCTACCAGCCAGCCTTGCGTCAGGAGTTCGCGCTCTAATAGTTTTTCTATTAACGAACGGCGCGAGCCCAAAGGATAGGTTAATAAATGCCTCTTTGACCAAGTTAGGTGTTCCATCCCGGATGATCACATAAGTCCTCGGCGATCTGCGCTGTTCATGGCAAGATCGGCTCTGAGGGATGCCCAGGGCGGAGCACGATCATGCTGATCCATCTTCACAAGCAAGCCACGACGACGCCCAGAATACGGGCCCTGATCCAGACGAGCACGGAGCCTGCGCCGGTTCTGGCGGAGCGCTTCGGCATCACGGAACAGACCGTCTACAAGTGGCGCAAGCGCGACAGCGTCGAGGATCTCAGCCACACCCCGCATCGGCTACAGACGACGTTGACGCCTGCGCAGGAAGCCGTCGCGGTGGCCTTGCGCAAGACGCTGTTGGTCTCGCTCGACGACCTGCTGGCGGTGGTGCGGGAATTTCTCAATCCGAACGCGTCACGCTCGGGTCTCGACCGCTGCCTGCGTCGGCATGGCGTGGGCAACCTGCGCGATCTGAAGGCTGAGGTCCCCCGACCGAAACACAGCGCCTTCAAGGCCTATGAGCCCGGCTACATCCACATCGACGTGAAATACCTGCCCCAGATGGCGGATGAAACAGCACGGCGCTATCTCTTCGTGGCGATCGACCGGGCAACCCGCTGGGTCTTCATCCGCATCTTCGAAGCAAGGACTGCGGTCAACGCTCGCCGCTTCCTGCGGGATCTTGAGCGGGCGTGTCCCCTCCGCATCCGCACCATTCTCACGGATAATGGCAAGGAGTTCACCGACCGCCTGTTCGGCCTGCGCAAGCGCGCCGCAACGGGCGCGCATGAGTTCGACACGCTCTGTGAAGCCCTCGATATCGAGCACCGCCTGACACCCCCGAAGTCACCGCAAACCAACGGCATGGTGGAACGGTTCAACGGCCGCATTGAGGAGGTGCTGCAAAGCCACCACTTCCGATCGGGTGAGGAATTGGAGACAACGCTGCACCGCTATGTCTGGCTCTACAACCAGCAGCTCCCCCAATCA
>JACLAD010006401.1_pt1 | contig 11034 bp, 4 predicted proteins | sample 8027901 | NCBI WGS metagenome assembly JACLAD01 (sample SAMN15725071, study PRJNA655200) | protist metagenome | isolation source: fluorescence activated cell sorting (FACS) single amplified genomes of... | place: Spain: Blaines Bay Microbial Observatory, Mediterranean Sea | collected 2016-07-05
AGATGGCGCAGATGTTGGGGACAACGTCGGGGAGAGTGTTGGCGAGAATGTTGGCGAGAAAGTAGGCGAGAATGTTGGAGCAGAGGTAGGTGACGATGTCGTTGCTTCTGTATCAATGTTCGGAAGGATCACGTCAGAGGCAAGGGAGTCAACATCTAGATTCAATTGACGTTTCACTACATTACTACCACTTTTTCCAGTTGCTGCATGCGCGTCTACACAACCTAATATTGCCACCGCATAGAGTACATTTGTATAACGAGTCATTTTTGTTTTTTATTTCGTTGCTTTGTTTTGTCTTGTTTTATCTTCTTGGTTTTTTGGTTTTGTTTCTTGTTTTGGTTCTGAATCGAAGAGTTGCATTTTCTTTTTTTTTCGTCATCTAGTCCAGAGAGGTTGGTCTTAGTAATTATCGTAGATAAGCTATTATCGACCAAAAAAAGTTCAGAAGTTCAGCCAGAACACATCGAACAACGCTCCTTTAATGCGTCAGGGAACGCCCTGAAGTTCAAGCGTGCCTGAAAAAGCCTTCAGCCGATGGCGTCCGTGGTATCAGGGTCGGTTCCCGGTGTTGTATCCACAAGTTCCTGCCTTTCAAGAAGTCAGACTGGCGTAGTGACCTGTTCCGAGATCCCTAAGCAATCGTAGGGACGCCTTTAGTTCCGGCCCTGAACTTTAGGGCTTTTGACTTGTATAACAGGTCGCTCCTGCTATAAGCTTGAGCCAGTCGCTCGCATTGTCGAAAGAATCTCACCCGTCGATACAGTGAAGCTCACGCGTCGAGCGGATCGGTGATGGTGAGAACCAGCTGCACTATATATTTACAACCGGGGAGCGACCGTTCCTGCAGAGGCTGCAGAAAATCGCTCGCAAAGTTACATGATCAGCAACAGAAATACAATGGACTTCAATTTGGGTAGCGCAAATTTTTCGGAGCGTCGCTTTTTTCGGTTGGTCACTTTTGTCACTAAAGCGAAGTCAGCTCTGAGTACTGAGTTGACCTTTTTTTTTTCTGCGCTGAACTACCAGGTATAGGCAGGCCAACCCTGTGAGATAATCTCAAACACGCTTAAAACACGGTAAAACACGACACGGTAAAACAAACACACCAGAACACGGCCGGCCATCCTTAAGCACATCTCTTGGGGGTTACGACACGCTTAAAACACGGTAAAACACGACACGGTAAAACAAACACACCAAAACACGGCCGGCCATCCTTAAGCACATGCATCTCTTGGGGGTTAACTACGACACGGTTAAAACACGATGGGCCAACAACCCTGTGCGACAAATCGGAGACAAACAAATTTGACAAATGGACGAGGTAAGAGCCGACAAAAAGTAGCCGTTATAACTTGAAAAAAATTTGCACAGAAAACAGGTAAAAAAACTTAAAACCCGTGGAGTGGATGATGGATCGACGATTGAGAGGTGGGGACAATACTTTACCAGTGAGTTATGTAGGTAGTAGTGGTACCAGTGGTAGTGATGGTCTACCTGGTGGTGTATCTAGATTTATGAGACCTCCACCAGTGCCGAATCGGTTGAAACGGGAAAGGGAGTTGTATAGTCCACGTGATGCAAAGTACCAGCAGGCGGTACAACAGGGAATCAATGCGGGGATGAAGAGCGGGATGCAGAGTGGGATGCAGAGCGGGTATAGTGGTGATTTTTATGATCCTAGAGTTGAAGCTTCTTCTTCAATTATGAGACAAGACCCTGCTATTGGTATGCTGGAAGCAAGAATTAGTAAACTTGAGAACGAGAGAAGACGTGATACAGAGGTTTTAGCCAAGGCATTGGGCGCCCTGGAAAGCCGACAGCAACAAAAAGGGGAAGCACCAATAATGAATAACCAAGTGATTGATAAAATGGAAAGGCACATAAGTTCACTCCAAGAAGTAATTTCTGCAAAGAATGAAAAGATCTCAAGCTTAGAGACGCAAGTGTTACGTATCGGCGAAGCGATGACAACTTTGGAGCGTACAAATGCTAGCGATATCAAGTCTCGGGGAGAGCATGCAAATAGTACAATTGAAGAGATTGGTCGTCTGGGGCAAATTTTGCGCGCGCAAAATCAACGTTTGGATCTGCACAAAGAAAGCTTGAAAAATCTTGAGCATCTAGTTTCCGTGACAAGGGATAAAACGAATGCGATTGCGGCACGTGAGGATTCTGACAGACAAGCTCAGTATGATTTCATGAAGACGATAAATGGGCGTGTAGACACTTTACATCAACAAGTAAGCAAGCTGGAGAATATTAGTGCAAATGTTGAGCGCTCGAACTCGCACATAAAGGAGGACTGTTTTCAACTTCGTGCAAAGGTGGAGTCGTATGTGGAGCAAATAGAATCGAGCATGCAAAGTAGATTTGAAAGGTTTCAACAAGACATTAGTGCGGCGTTGGCATCAGATCGTAGCGCAGATCATGAGCGACACACTTTCGAAATGAAGGAAGTTGAGGCGTTGGTGAGCAACTTGCGCGATGCCCTGGAGCTGGAACGGCGAGAGAGCAGCCTTGGTCTCCAGAGGCTTCGCGATGAGGTTTTGCACAAGGGTAGTGCAGAGGATCATGCCATAGCCGAGGTTCGTCGAGAATTAGAAGGACGCGTTGAAGCGCTGGCGGCGGACTTATATCGCGAGGAGACTGCACGGGTTGATTCTGTTCGGCGAATCCATGAAGACTTGTTGGAGCAGATTTCGAGTGTTGAGGGCACAAACGGGTCAAATAACCACATTCTTGATTTAGGTAAGAAGCTTGTTGATCTGGAAGAAGTCCTGCGTGCTGAAGTGCGTTCTCGAATGAGACACGAGTCGCGGGCACGCGAGCATGTGGAGAATACTGTAAAAACTCTGCAGGTAGATACTCAAGGTATGCGCAGTGAGCTTTTGGAGCATAACCAAAAGCTTGCGAATGAGCTAAAGCGGACAGCCACTGAGTTGACCCAAAAGGTTGAGGAGAGCAATTTGGAGCTGACGAATCGTTTTCTGGAGCATTCCCAAGAAACCACGTTGGAATTGGGTGAATTCAAAGAGCGGGTAAGTTCGTGTGAAGCAAAAATCGCCAAGCGTGCGGCGTTGTACCAGGTGAGCATGGATAAACTTGATGCACAAATTGAAGACCTCGAGGCACGAATGGTTGATAGGGTTGACGCCACTCGCGGGGAGATCGAGGGCAAGCTTGATGCGGCAAGTGAATCAACTGAGGCCAAGATCAAGCTGTTGCAACAAGCTGATATAGAGCAAGAAGACCGAATGAATGCAGCGATACTTTCTTGTGCAGGCGAAGCTGCTCGAGGATGCCAAGAGGTTCGTGGGCACGCTGATTTCATTCACCGTGAACTTGACGAGGTGCACAAGGTGCGAGTGAAGCACGTAGACGGGGAGTTGCAAGCATTGACCAAATGTATTCAAGAAGTAGACGTAAAATACGGAGCTCAAGGTGCTATGGATAGGCTGACGACAGCTATAGAGACTGAGGAAGCACGAAAGTCAGCGGAGCGCCACGCAAACCGTCAAGCTAGTACCATAAACGACGATATGCAAGTAAAAGTGCTGGAATTGCAGCAACTTGTTTCTGATAAGGAAACTAAACTTTTACAACAGCTTGAGGCGGTAGAATCCGCGCTTGCAGCCAGGGCAACCACGAGCGAGATGTGCACAGCCACGTTGGGTGAGAAACTTGCCAAAGAAGCCGAAGAGCGAGATCTTGCAATAAGTCGACTTGACGCCAAGTTGGGTTCAGCAAGAGCAGAGTCTGTGGAAACAACTGAGCAGGTCAGGTTAGGCCTTGTTGCCCAAATCGAAAAGGTGGCTACAGACGCTGCGCTGCAGCAAATGGTTGCGACTGTTGCAGAAAGAGCTGCAAGTGAAGAGCGAGAAAAGCTGCGCTCCCACCATGCTGACGCGATGGAAGCAACTATGAAAGAGCTCGCCCTTATCAAAGGCGAGATTCAAGATGAAAAGTTAATTACAACGAAATTGCAGGGCAACATCGAGTCGATGTTAAATTCTTTCGAGGAAGAAAAGTTGGAGCAGGATCGCGAATGGGAAAAGGCTGTCAACGATGCACAAGGGTTTTTGGACGAGCCTGTTGCTGTTTCTGAACCAGAAGCAGTGGTGGAAGTGGACGAGCCTAATGCTAATTTTGTCCCAGAACGAGTTGCGAAATTGGATGAGTCTGCTGCTGTTTCGGAAGCACAACCAGCCGCGGAGCCTTACCATGTTTCCGAGGATCTTCCGCCAGATGAAGACGAAGACTCATTTGCACTATAAAATAATTATTTTAGAGCATAGGCGACTGTTTTTGGCCAGAGTCCTCTTGTTGGAGGGCTCTGGAATTATTGAACTTTTCAATCATGACTTTAAAAGACACGAAAGATGTCTCTACATCATCTGAGGGTGGCGTGATGGGGTTACCTTGATCGTCATACTTCAACAGAGGTACAGCTCGACTGTGTTTGGTGTTGAGTCTATTTCTAAATTCTGAAAGAGTAAAGCGGGCTTCACCTATTTTCACGTTGGGGGCGCCAACTTCCCAATGAAAGACAGCCACGGAAACTATCTCATTGCCGCGGATTGGGTGATCGCGCTCTTTCCCGAAAACGAACTGCTCTTCCCAACAGGGCGTCCTTGAATCGCGGATTGTGACAGTCTTTTTCTTTTGAGACACTTGAAAATCGTTCAGAGGATCAAGAAAGGAAACTTCACAAAAGGGGTCCAAGGCCATGTCAGTCTCGGAGCCGCTCCATGGCGTCTCTAAGCAATTAAGAATGACGGCGTCTTGCAGGTATATCTTCACGATATACTCGCGTTCATCGGATGTGCTGACACTGTACTGTATCCATTCGGGGGGTGCCTTTGTGGAAATGACCCAGGCTGGGCCCGGGGTTTCCGTAGCCGCAGGAGCTGGAGGAGTCCCGCCATTTACCAACGCCTGTCGAAGTGGTTGAGATCCTCCAGAACGCGATGACCCGGGCGAAGAATTGGCTACTCCTGGACTAGGACTGCTTGAAAAATTGACCAATTGGCGAAATGTCCACGAGGAACCAGAGGTGCTTCGATTAATCATATTTCTCCGCGACTTGTTTGATCTTGATGACACACTGCGGTGTAGACGAAAGCTGTTGCTTGATTGAAGAGCGCGAGGATCTAGCGGCGGTGGCGTGGTAACCGGTATTGTAGGGGCTTGTTGTGGGCTTGTTGGTGTTCCCCCGTTGGTCGTTATTGGAGTAGTGATAGTTGATACGTCGCCTTGTTGCAGTTGAATCTCTTCTGTAACGATTTCAAAGCCCAAGCAAACGTACCCGGGCATTTCCGCGGCAGATTGTTCGGAAAATAGAGGCACGAAAGACTGCCATTCGATCAAATGCTCGTTCAGGCACTTTTGGATGACGGTGGACAGATCCATCGTAATGTTTCCCACGAGTTGTTTGTCCATGGTGGCGAGCATGCGCCTTCCCGAGGTAATATGTCGGTTAAAGGTAAAATTAGATGCCCCAGTCTCGAACGTACTGGCGGACACTGGAGAAGCATTTGGGTTGGGCCTTGCTCGGAGAGATTGCGAGGACGATTGTACGGAGCCAGTTTCGCCCAGGTCAGGCAACTTGTTGACATCGTTATCGTCGGTATCAACCTGGGCGCCGTCATCCCACAACCCATATATATCAATTTTTATTTTTTCAAACCCGGTTAACGCTTGGGTTTTCCCGAATGAAAACACCTCATTCCATAATGGGGCGCACACGTCTTCAAAACCTACTGTCGTGGCTATCTCTTCGCCTACGGAAATTTCGCACACCACGCTAGAGGCAGCTTTGGCACGACCGCGTTTCCAGTCCAACGTACTGAGTGCGGCTTTGAGTAATCCAACTCGGACCACCATTACCTGCGATCTGGGATCAAAATTGCGAGTGACCCGAAACAATGCCATGTACGGAGTAATCAGATCGGCGTCGTGATACTTGCTCTGAGAAGATTCCTCTTCATATCTGTGATTCGAGACATCGCCACTGCCCCCTCCATTTGCCCAACTTGCACCCCCCATCGAGTCTAAGGGAACCGCTCCGGTGCTCTCAACATGGATTTTGACCATCAATTTGGAAGTATCACCTTGTTGTTGCACGAGCCCCTTGAGCTCAATTTCTCGGGATTTACCCTCTTCACTTCCAAGTGGGAGTAGGCTTTTGATGGGGAAACTTGCCGTGCCAAACAGGCCGAGCGCGGTGTCATATGCACTCAACGTGATATGAGCACAGGGTCGCAACTTTTGGTAGGCTCCAAACAAGATGGGTTCGCTGTCCTCAAAATTGGCGACACGAGCTGTTATGCGCTCTAGTTTGTAGGGCTGAACGCCCACTTTTAAGCGCTTTTCATCGTCATTCAGCTCGTGGTGGTCGTCGTCGTCGTCGCCATTAAAATTTCGCGGAGAACTGTCTCTATTTGTCAGCAGCATCACCTGAGCGATCGTGGACGTTTTGAGTTGAGCAACGCCTGTGGAGCCAACCTCCCAAAGTGCGCTGCTTATTCCTGGTGGCCCACACGATACGACAACCATAGATTTTTCTGCCCGGAGGCCTGTGATTTCCTTTACCTTGAGTAACAGGCACGCACCCTCCATGTTGGGTCCTAGACCGACGCTAGAATCTTTCAGGTAGGCTGTAACCTGCCCAGATCGCCATGAATCTTTAGTCTCTTCTGGTATCTGTTGCTCCTCTTGGTACCCGTGTAACGATGACACACTAAAGGCGCGGCCAAGGCGACCAAATTCATCGGCATTGTCCATTCGCGTGATCGGGCTTTGGGTCCGCTTCACATCATGAAGTGCGGGCTCCCAAAGTGGACGGTAAACCTTACCGTAGAGACGCTGCGACCATTGCATGAATGATATCGTGTATGATGCCGTCTCGTGGGCATTGAAGCGCTTACGAAGAGACTTTTTCATGAGATCTACCTCGAGCCAATCGGGTGCGATGACGAGATTGCCAAGACTGTCAAACAGAGCCAAAGTCCCAAGTCGTACAAGGCTGAGCGTGAATTTAGGTGCTTGAAGTTCGTACAAGTGCAAGTCGTGCATGGAATCACCCACATTGGCTACGTCAAAATGACAAAAGACCTGATCTCGATACTGGTGCTGGAATGCCGCGTTACAGAAACGTGGGGATCCGTATGTGTACACAGCCACGGGGGGCGGGCGTTTTGATGATGTCAAGTGATAAGCGCACAAACTAGCAAAAGTTCCACCCGTACCGTGACCTGTTAAAAACACCGGCCGCGCTCGTTGCTCCTGCAACAAACATACCTCTCGCTGTATGTGTGCAGCAAATCGATTGAATCGCGTTAGCGCTTCACCCCAAACCCTTGGAGCGTGGTGCCCTCTCAGGCCGTTTTTCGCCGCTGAGTAAGTAGCGGCCTTCGTAGTCTCTCTTCCCCTTTCTTCTCCTTCAGTAGTCCTTTTGGCCGAGATATAGTCATATTGGATAATATCCCCGTGCAATTCGACCAAATCCATCATCAAAAGCTCCTTTTCGCTCACAGCGTCTCCCCGAAACGTAACAATGATCATCTCTTGTGACACAAATATGCAACAGTTCAAACCAAGATCTCCGTCGATGTCTTCCCGTATCTGCCGAACCAGCGCAAAGCGCTCGTCCTCAACTAACAAAAGAACATCAGGATCTGATTGGGGATGCTTCGCATTGCCCGTCAGATTCATCGTAATGGAAAAGTTCCACATCAGCACGGCCATGTCAAGACTGAAAACCAACTTGGGAATGGGGAAATTATTTCGATACGCCCCGGCCCTGCCAATGCACTGTTGTATTATCTCTGCCGATACCGTAGTTATGTTCGAATCGTGCACACCTAAATCTTTGCTCTGGATCAGATTCTCTTGCACGTAATGCGCAACCGCAACGTCTTCCCCAACCAAGCGAGACAGCACCCGCAATTTCTCAAGGTTAATCCAATCATAAGCATTCGTCAGATCTTCGTAGCACTTGACATATATGTATTCGCGCTTATCGAGCGGGACGCAATACGGAATTCTTGAAAACCCAGATTTTTCTGCGTCTGTGTTGAAATCAGAGACCGTGGTTACATTTTCACGCATCTTTGTGTACCTCTTCAAACCAAATCTAGGCGTGTCGCAGGGAGCCATAAAGTAACACAAAAACGTCAAAAAAGACGCAACTAGCATAGCCACCGGGGCTCCAAAGTCGTTCAAGGGAGACTTCTCCATTCCAATCACGTCCAAGATTTGCTCCGGAACGGACACCAAAAGGATTAACCCCAAAATGAAAAACGGAATGAAATGAATCAACAGCAGCCTGACAAGCAACACATAAGACACTAAACAAGACCTTCCTTGCAATAAAAAAAACATCTTCAAAACACCAGATGCCCTTCTGGCTTCAAGACATATCCATACCATCATAAAAAACTCCCACACACCAAACAAAAACGTAAATGTTATCTGCGCGTTCAAAGGGTAAGACGCACAACTATTATTGGCACAATAACGAGATGCAGATATCCAATCAATACACGGAACGAAGCCCATATCAAAGCGGATTATTTGCCCCAAAACAAACCGGAATATGAAATACAACAGTGCGACACGGGGAACTACACCCTTCGTAGACCGCACTTGAAAAAAATCACTACGCGCCTCTCGGAAATCGCGCTCAAAAGCCTGCGAGCCTTGAGATTGCTCCGTCTCATAACGTAAAAATCGTTCCCTTTTCAGAGCCTGAATTCGAATCCATTTAAAGAGATAGATTATACCATAGAACATGCTTGCCACAAAAAGACTACAAGCAAAAGTATCATATCGCTGAGAGTTCCAATACTCAAAATACACCAGCAGGCTCTCCCCCTTTCTTGACAACGAGTACGCGTACGCATCCACCGAAGTCGTGATAGGATTCAATGGCGGAATCAACCATGCTGGCCAAACCATAGCCACAACGACTATTTGCGCTTGTCTGCGAACTCGCGTCAACACAAACGTCTCGTCTTGGAACGACTCTTTCAACTTCTTCACCTGTTTTTTTGACATTTGGTGTAGTACTACCCAAGTATACCATATTGCAACTATAGAAACCCATATACTCGATGCGAAACGAATAACGAGTACCAGTAACAAACCATTCGAAGATTCCGTTGAATCTATTATCGCTTCTTTCTTCTCGTTTACTATACCCAACACCACAAACGTCAGAACTGTGCTCCCTGTTACCACGGAGAGCGCCATGAAAAAATGTAGATACATCGAATATCCCGTCGTCGCGTGCATATTCATCGTCGATTCTGCAGATCTATCGTTCACCAAGATCGCCAACGGTGCATACTTTTCACCAAAACGACGCTTCAAAGCATCAAAATCTACTTGACTTTCCAGTCTTGAAATTTTACCTTCCTGCTCAGCCACTTCAACGACGCTATCATTATCATCATCCGTATCGAGGTCTCGGTCCCTCTCACCCATAATTACACTACCATTGTCTTCGCTCTCTTCATTATAACAGTGAGAACTTTCACCACCAACAGAAACAAACGACCCATCCGTTGTGTTTAAAACCCCCTCTCCTTCTTTTTCACCCTCTTTGTTCTTTACATCAGAGTCATCCTTTTCAATTTGCACTAATTCAACTTGATTGTCACCCACTTTTTCCTTTTCAAAGCCTTCTCCGTCCTTCATGTTTACAACGTCTTCAACCCACTTCCCTGTCTGTCTATTAGACAGTCAGTGGTATAACCCTTTTTTCCCTCTGTTTCATACCCAGTCGCGTCCTTCTTTACAATCCCTTCCTCCCTGTAGCTTCTTTATCGTCTCTCGTGTCTCGCCTCTGTCTCTCTCTCTCTCTCAAGACCTCCTTACTCCTCTTCGCGTCAGCCTCTTTCTTAATCTCCACCCCAAACTCCAAAATTTCAAGTCCACCTTTTTTTTTTATTAATACTTCAATGAACATCAAAACGAACAATACTAATCAATCAATCAATTGAGAACTAAACCTAATCTATCTATGTTTCTGTCTACACAATTCACCAGCAAAACAACAAATTAACAACGAATTTTCATAAAATTTAAATTTTTTTTTTTCTTTTTGTCTTTTTTTTCTAATCTCCACTATGGTGGACTTTATGCCGGAGCAACTTGCAAGTTGCCGGGGAAGTGATTGAATCAGTCCTTGGATCCACTTACAAGTAAAGAAGCAAACATAGTTGAGGACTTCATCTTCCAAGGATAGCTCCTATATATTCTTGTGTATAGTTTCTTTCACCTGATTTTACCAAACACGTGTCCGTATACGTGTGTGTGCTCTTTCCCTTTCTTGTAGTACTTCGCGAGAACTCGAGAAAACAAATGTATCCAGGCGTTATTTCGTGTAAAAGACAAGAGAAAGAATCAATCCTCAAACGCATTTCGAGCACTTGCTATATATCTTCTTGAAAATGATCGGAACTGGTACCACCGTACCATAGTGTACACCACCACGCTGGCCAGTTTTCACCACTGGTGTATGTAGTTACAGTACCACCTACTGGTCACCACTTTCAAGACCCGTGGGAAGCTCGTTAACCGGACGTGAGGTCGTTGACTCTCCGAAAAAAAAACGGTTGAAATGCAAATTTGCACAAAACCGAAATTCTTGCAAAAAAAGAAAGTTTGCAACGTAAAGAATTTTGATGCCAAAGATACCGAGCATACGTATATAATGGCGGAAGGATGTTTGAAACAAGATGAAGTTATGGTGAAACCCAATTTGAATTGTTTGAGGATAGCGTTTCATGAAGAAATTAGAAGAATTAGAATGAAATCGATGCATGTCCCCATTCCTGGAGTGCTTAGTAAGCTCCCTCGTGCACTTATGAATAAAATTTTTGAAATGCTGGATGGGAAAGATCTCATCATGGTGTCTATGTAAGTTTGGTGTTGTTGTTCTTTTGTAATCATATGTATGTATACTAACTTTTTCTTTGTAGGACGTGTAAAACTCTAAATAAATACGTTCGCATGTCGAAGTCA
>JACLAD010014776.1_pt1 | contig 11032 bp, 3 predicted proteins | sample 8027901 | NCBI WGS metagenome assembly JACLAD01 (sample SAMN15725071, study PRJNA655200) | protist metagenome | isolation source: fluorescence activated cell sorting (FACS) single amplified genomes of... | place: Spain: Blaines Bay Microbial Observatory, Mediterranean Sea | collected 2016-07-05
TATATTCCTATATTAAGCAATATATTATAGTCTAATAAGTATATAGTGGTCAACAGCTTCCTATATAAAGCAATACTATTTAACCTTAACCTATTTTTACTACAAACAAGTTATTATAAATATTATAGTATTAATTGAATTAAATTATGATGGTTAAAATCTAAGTTATAATATTTTTACACTTCTTGTGTTAAAGTAATATGCTCAATACTCAATCGCAAGAATAATAATGTTATCCTACTATAGTAAAGCTCTAATGCACCTCTGCAAACTAATACTCTACAAGCACAAGTAGGTTTCTATCCTTCCGTGCGCAATCGTTGAACGCGCTGGACGTCGGGTTCACTCGATAGCGGTGAGGCTGTCAAAGTGAAAGATCCTGTTGTGAACAACAATCGGTAACTAGCCGGATAAAGATCTTGAAGTGCACAGTTGTGGCAAAATTATAATTTATACAAAATATTAATAATTTTATTTAATTATTATTATCTATTTACACATGCAATAGCGAATGCATACCTACACCGGTTCTAAGACTTACATTTATTATATAAACCCGAACTGCAGATGGATCCCCATGCCACCAATGCAAATATCGCATTGGGTAAAATTTTTGCCACTGTGACAATTTACCGTACAACATTATTTTGCCTTTTTGTTTTAACAGATTTTTCATAGCATGTCTTAAAATTTCTTCGTTTAAATAATGTAAATCTTTTACATCCTCAATTATATCATTATCCTGAAAATATCGTATTTTTTTTTGACTACCGCAAATTAGAGTTATTCCATTTAGATTACCTACACGCTTTTTCAAAACCTCAAAAAAATAATAAACAGGGTCATACCTCAGCACAATCATTCCAACATATGTATAATTGCAAAATTTTGCACATCTGATATCCTTGTCCTCTTCTGTAGCAAAGTTGCTTTCTTGATATGTCATTGGTATTGCTATTGTATTTTCATTTAATTTCAAAACCGTTTTGCCAAAATACAACCGTTCGTCTACTTTTAAGCCATACTCTGTGTCAGTAGCTGCCCCCCTCAAAATCCTGATATATTGTGGGAATTGACATCGCAATTTGTCCAGGTGTGGTTTCGTTGTTGCATTATAAACAATTCCTACTCGGGGATAAAATAATTTTGCAGTGTTAGGTAATGAGCCTAATATTGCTTTAACAAGTTCATAATTTTGCACTGTTAGGTTAGTGATTCCCGTATATCCGTGTGTCTTACGTTCTTTCCCACACCCAAGAAATATTTCTTTTGCCTCATTTCCTAGCGTTTGGTGATGCTTACCATATGTTGTGGGATTTTTTAATAACGATAATTGAAATGTCTTTTGCACATAACTCCATAACTCTATTTGCTGACATTTTGTTGTTCGCTCTAAATTCAACTGTGCTGGACACCGTTCCATTTTTTTCTTCTTTACTGCTGTCAAACCTAACTCTTGTGTTGAAAACGCATACCCTTTCCCATTAATTTGGAATAAAAAACCTCCTGGAACAGGCATACCATTTGACAAGTTAAACTTTTTCTTACTGTACTGGTTTATTACCCATTCCCCATCTTTTCCCCCATCTCTCCTTCTTGGTGTTTTAACTAATTCAAAGTGGTAATCACTTTTCGTAACTGATGTTGTTGTTGTTGTTGATGATGTTGCATTACTACTATTATTATTATTATTATTATTATTATTACTACGTTCTCCATTATTACTATTATTATTATCCATATGGGTACCACCTGCATTATTACCACCACCACCATCAGCATTAAATCCTCTTTTTTTAACAACACTTCCATTTGATGAACTTGGTGCACTTCTCTTGCCTAAAGCTCCGCTGCTGCTTGTTCTTCTGCCTTTACTGTTTCTTGTGGTATCTAATAAATATATATTTTGCATTTTGTTAAATGCTGATTTTAGTACAATTCCAAGTAATTATGAAGAACCGTGTAAAGCAAAAGAAACAAATAAGAGAATTATTAAGTTGTTGTTGCATAAGAGCCGGCACCTTGGAATTAGTGATTCAAGAAAAACAGGAACAGCTGGATGAATCATATATTATTTGTCATATATTATTTGTCGTGAAAAATGAATCTATTAGAATTAAGCATTTTTTCTATTTTATGTATATGTATTATTATATTTTTTTTTCCATGATGATGATAATGATGATGTTGAAAATAGTATATACAGTAGTATAACAAATACTGTACCTGTATTAGATAGGCAAAAATTCATCAAATAATTCTGCAGTTCAAGGTTTTTTTAGTTTTAAAGAAATTTGGAAATTTTTATTTTGAGTTTTAGGTTTTCCAATATAGCAAGGTGTAATATAAAGTAACATGATGTACACATCATTATCAAAATTATAAATGACATCGAAAACAAATTAATTTGAAAATGATACATACACATAGATATAGAAAGAAATATAGATATATTTTAGAAAAAGAATTGGATATAGTTTTTGATTTCTCTCTCTATTTTATATTAAAGGAATTGCATTAACAATGGCAAACGTAGCTATGGAATTACCAAAAAAAAGAAAGACAAATGAGGAAGAGGAAGAACAAAATGTATTGTTTGAGATTATGGAAAAAGTATTTTACAATGATGATTTATCAAAGTATATATTGCAGTTTATTACATTCGGTAACATACAGAGTGGTGATATACTAACTTTAAACATATGGATGCAAACATGTAAATTTAATCGTGGTATATATACAATTAAGATGAATGAATTCAAGTTATTTAGAGATGAAATGATTGCAATGGGATTTATCTATGATGGTGATGTTACAAATGGTAAGAAACACAGCGAAGGAAAAATTATTTATCAAAATGGTAATATATACATAGGTACATGGAAAGACAATGTGAAAGATGGTCATGGAAAAATGGTGACATCTGTTCCGAAGGTTCAATTGTTATATCAACTTTACGATTATCCTTGCAATGTATATGAAGGTGCATATGCAGATGGCAAAAGACATGGACAAGGAAAATGTATTTATTCTAATGGTGATGTATATGAAGGTGCATTTAAAGATGACAAAAGACATGGACAAGGAAAATATATTTTTTCTAATGGCGGTGTATATGAAGGTGCATTTAAAGATGACAAAAGACATGGACAAGGAAAATGTATTTATTCTAATAGCAATGTATATGAAGGTGCATATGCAGATGTCAAAAGACATGGACAAGGAAAATTTATTTATTCTTATGGAAATGTATATGAAGGTTCATTTAAAGATGGTATAATACATGGACAAGGAAAATATATTTTTTCTCATGGCGGTGTATATGAAGGTGCATTTAAAGATGACAAAAGACATGGACAAGGAAAATGTATTTATTCTAATGGCAATGTATATGAAGGTGCATATGCAGATGACAAAAGACATGGACAAGGAAAATGTATTTTTTCTAATGGCAATGTATACGAAGGTGCATGGAAATATGGTAAAATGCATGGACAGGGATAATATATTTTTTTCTAATGGCAATGTATACGAAGGTGCATGGAAATATGGTAAAATGCATGGACAAGGATAATATAAAAAATTCTCTTTATTTATTTAGTGTGTGTGTGCTACGGCCAATTTTGAACTTAGCATGGAACTATCTATCAGTAACAATCAGGTAGCATCACATATTAGCTACATACGTTTTTCTATGATATAAGAAAAATACTTTATATATTTTTATTTATTATTATTACCCCCCGAACGAAATTAAGAATTACCATCACCTAACATTTTTGTTTGACCTGGTGTTTTAGTTCCATACGTTAAATAATAATCTCGCTTTGCACTTTCGGTTTCACTGACAAATAGATCATGGCTCTGATCACGATATTCCTCCCAGACACTAGAATCTGCCAACATGCTAACTACCATTGGGCCATATCGTGCATCTTTCTGCATTGCTTTAACCGTATCAATTGCATGAACTTTTGCAATATTGTAATCCTCAGTAGCAAGCTTAGCAATACCATCAGCTTTCGCTTCAAGAATGGAAGTTAAGAAATTAACTAAATTAACCTCTTCCTTTAATGCTTCGCCGATTAATTGAGATTCAGACCTTGCAGCTCCTCCAAGATCACTACTACCAGGAACGCCATTATTTACACCTTTGGCAGCATTCGCTGCTATAATTCTTTTCAAAACTTCAAGTGTAAACGCAGCTTCAGGATGCAATGGCTTAATAGTTGATAAAATAGGAGCAATTACTGGTATATTCGCCTTTGCAATTGATTGCACTACACTACGAGATTCTCCAAATTGATGCAATAATCGCACACAACTAACCGCAACAACATCTTGCGGTGATACAGGCGCAACTTTGATTAACAACTGCACAATTTGTGGCCCATATCCAAGTTCACCGATATGACGTAATAAATTTTCACGCACTTTTAATAAACAAACCGCCGCAGATGTGACTGGGGTCAATAGCGGGTCTTCTTTCGAATGTAACGTGATTTGGCCAGTATCAATGAAGCCATCACCGATGGCAGGTGCTTTCGTTGATGGTATATCTTCTTTTGCTTTTGCTGTATCGCCACTTGCTGCGATTTTATCAACCCGGTGGCGACTTTTTCCAATAAACAAGCGTAGTAATTCATCCAAAAAGTTTCTTGGTTCGCGCAAAGCATATTTTGGATCTTTCAAATAGTTGCGTATGAAAACACCACCAACAAATAATTCTGTCTCCAAACTTGGATATCGTAGTTTAAAATCTTCCGCTAAACTCCACGGTACTTGCTTTTCTCCAGGTATACTTAATTTATACAAATGTTTGTATTGCGTTTCGGCATAGATACGGAGTGTTTTCCGCGTAGTTTTATTCCAAATTAATTCAGGACTTTCATGGTCACGATCATATGTGCGTACTGTATTTTCCCCACGTGAATCTTCACGAATAACATGTACAAGCCCCGGAGGTATAATTCTTGACAAAGTTACCATTGCTTTCGCACCATGCATGGTATCGAAAATTATTTTGCAAAGTATGCGCGCACTGAGAACGCGTATTTGTTCAGGGACATTTTGTGATAAAAATGCCAAGCAATCAATTAAACCGCCCAATTTCAAAACTTCCCCTACAACGCTGGAGCTTGAGCAAAGCGCTAAGATAATTTCTAATGCCGATTGCCTCGCATTTTCATTCCCTACTTTAGATAATACGTTATGTCGTCGCATCACATGGAGCAACGTTCCAACTAATTTCATAGAAGCAATTCCGTCCGCAACAGTCTTATTGCCAGATAATGCATTAATTACACTCAAAGTTAATCGTCTCACTTCGACAATTTCTTTGTCATCTGAATAAGTAAATTTCGGGCTTTCAACATCTTCTTCTAAGAATGTAAAAATAAGCTTTAACCCTTTTGCATTTCCGGATATCCTGTCGTAGATATCATGGGATGCAATTACGTTTAAGAGTCCTTGTAAACACATTTGTACGCGCTTTACTGAATTTGTTTTACCATCATTCATTACTCCAGCGCCTCTGCCGCGAAGTTCCCCTCGCTCAGCTATTAGTTTTTTAATATTATACGAGCCTTGTGTTAATAACTTTGTTGCTTCAATAATACTTTTTTCCTTTTCATCTTTTACATTCTCTTCATCGCCTTCATCTTTCTTTCCCGTCTCCACACCTTGATCAATACCCATGTGTTTAATTAATTCCGTCAAATTGTTTTTCTTGACGAGACCAGGTGATCGTTTTGAAATTTCAAAAAATTCACTACCCATATACTCTAGGAACGAGTCAGCAACGTCTGCTGCACCATCTAATAATGTATCTGGGTGCTCATTATATACACGAACATAAACGCCACCGACGTATAGCTCCGATGCCAAATTGGCATATTCATACAATGCACCCATTTGATGCAATTCAATCTCATTACCATCACGTAATTTACCTATCAAATTGACTGCAAAATCCATAAGATTTTTTCGCATCGTTGCATTCCAAATTATTGTTGCAGTTTCACTATTGTCGCTTAATAATTTTAATAATTCTGTTGGTGATTTGCGTTTTAATTTATTAGCAAGTACTGGAGTCAACAATGCACTCATAGTTAGGCGGAGAGGGTCGTTTCTTGGGCTTTTCAAGGAGCCACCAAGATAACCACCCATTCTACTCAACGCACGAGCAGCTAATTTTGCGCTATGATTTGCTAATTCTTGAGTATTATCACCTTTACCACCTTTAGACTGCTGCAATTCTGCATCCCCTTTCATCTCTGGTGAGTCTTTTTCCTGGAAAGGTGCCATACCATCTCTACCAGCATTAGTATTGCTACCTTCCTTTTTATTGGCACCTAGGGCGGCATCAAAGGGCAATAACAGTGGAACTGCATAAAGCATAAAACCACGATTCAAAAGATGAAGCTGTAAACGTCTATCAACGGTTAAGCGAGCAATCGTTTCCAATGAGTAATGTGTAGCTTTTGGGGCTTGTGCAAGCGCTGTGGTGCGGCATAATTCTTCTATCAACGGCATGAGATTTACAATCCGATCTCTTGCCGGTTCAAATGCAGCTAAACCGGCCATCGTATGCAATATATTTCTAGAGATAGAAATATTCTTATGCTTTCCTGGTGTATGCTGCGTGACTGTGCTCATACATTCACTTAATAATTTACCCATTTTTTCAACACCATCTACACGCACTAGCTCCCTTGCGTTTAATGCACAGCATAAACATGTTAAATACACTAATTGAGATGCATGGACCATAATTTTAGTATTCTTCGTTAATGAATGAAGTGGGCCTGATGTCAACGCATCCATTAACATCGGATATCCAGCATATTTATATGGTGCTAATTTTTTCGTGAATCTACGGAACAGGATACACTGCAATCGAATTAATAGGTGAATATTAATTGGATCCGGACCTCTTAAAGATGATGGTCTAGCACTAGAAAGTAGTTCATATGCTTTTTGTATCTTTTCAAAGGTTTCGCGACCTTGTGGGTTGCGATCTGGGTGGTACTTTCTAGCTAATTTTCTGTAAGAATTCCGCACACTATCTTCCCATGCCTTTGCTTTATTTTCATCTTCAGCAGGCCTTGCTTTTATATTTAAAATTTTCAACGCCTCATCTTCGCCCATCATTTTCTTCACATTGTCGCTTTTCCCTTTATCCCGTTCTCTTCTCCATCCATCGAGCGCAGACTTCAGTAAAGCAACTGGATCTGCTATTGGCCATTTCGGAAATCGCTGTTCATCGCACAAATTTCTCAGGTAATAATTACCACACCACAATTCATTGTCCAGCTCGCTATAATTTACTGTCGGAATAGGCGCAAATTCTAAGTCGTAGCGGGTAGATATGTTTTGAACTAACCTCCCACGTAACGTGGCAAGATGTTGATCAATACGACGAATGAGTATTTGGCGCATATTGTAAGTCCAAATTACTTCTGGCGTATCAAAGTTACCAAGGAAAACTTCTGCAAATCGTTCAGGTCCATAATTTTCTAAAATGCACAACATACACTCCGGCAACATTGTCCCTAAAATGCTTCTAGATTTCAAAAGACCACCTTGGAGTAAAGTTTCTCTTCCTTCACTACGAAAGTGCTGTTTTAAGTGTGTTGAATGCAATAATTTACCAATTTCAACGAAATTACTACCAGCATATCCCATCACCATGTAATAAACTCCAGTCAAATACAATTTAGATGATGCGCGCGGATTAAATTCGCACACTTTTACTAATAAGCGACACGCAGCATCGACCACTTCTGGTTCAGCCGTTAAAATCGTTTGCGATATATGTGTCAAAGGCATTTCCGTACGATCAGTTAAAACTCGTTTTGCTCGCGGTGGTGGAACTACAGCAGCTTTACGCGTATCTATAGCAGGATGTAGAATAACCAATTGTTCAAGTATTTCTAGAGCTTTCAGCCCTATTTGTTTCGGCGATAATACCCTTTCACCTTCTCCTGCAACTTCGAACGTAGATGCGCCCATGCTAGGTGAGGAAGGGGCGTCCATGCTTCCAGATTTGCTTTTGGATCTTTCACGTCCCTCATTTTCTTCATCCAATTCTGGATTCCAAAATTCAATTTCTTCTTCAGTTTCTTCATTCTTATCTCCAGTCTCAGCTAATAACTGCCATCGTAATTGTGGGACTAATTTCAAAGGCATCCATGCTCTCATACCATGTGCAAATACTGGGGATGACTCATCGATTTCACCATCCTCAAATAGCATTTTTAAGGTATTGACTGTTACTGGGTCCGGTATAGGATCGCCCTTTTTCGCTTTTAATGGCCGATATTTCCATTCTTTAGCTGCTAAAACTTCTTTAGCCATATCATCAGCTCTACGTTTGGACTCAGCATCCCATTTTGCTCGTGCATTTGCATCCTCTTCATTGGTACTTGATGGTGCTGGCATTGGTACATTTTCGCCTGTGGATTGACCAGTTGGTCCACCAGTTAATAAAAGTGACGTTTGCATCAAGTTTGCCGATCGCTTTGCCTCTTGAGTGTGCGCCATGCACATTAATTGTATCAACATTCGAAATGCTCTATCGGCATCTAAGCCTGCCCCACGTGGTACATGACCGCGTAAAATCAATTTTGCATTCGCTTTTTTCTTCACTAGTTCATGAAGCAGAAGCAAAGCACGATCACGAATAGCTGCATGTCGTGTTGTGCCAACTACTTGCAATAAATATGCTATATCTTCAAATGGGCGTATATTTTTCTCATGATGTTCATGTACAAGCGCCATAGCTCGTAGACATAATGCTTTCAACGAAGCACGAGATTCGCGCAAAAAGCGCCTATATAAGCACTCAAAGAAATTTTCCGGGTTTCGTAATTCCTTCACAGCCCCGTCACCCAATCCTGAACTGTCAAATAGCAATCGAACATAATGATCACCAATATGTATTTCATTATCTAGGCTTGGATAATATACTTCAAATTCGCTATGATTCCATGATATTCGGCTTTTCCCAGCTAGTTCTCTTTCTCTTAAAAAATCTCGTAATTCAGCCTCCAATGCACTGCGTAATTCCGTTCTTGTTTGCTGATTCCATATTAAATCAGGCAACATATGGTCACGCCCAGACATTAAAAAGAAGCTAGTGAAATTCTCTCCTGCCATATGCTGATGCACTGGTGCTGCTGATAATTTTTGAATCGTCGTTCGTAACTTAGCGAGCCTTTTGCTTTTTTTTTTCGCAGCTGCCTTCTGTTCTTCATCATATTCAAGGCTTTGAACAGCATGTTTTGATAAATTCGGTGTATTTAAAAAATGTCTTAAACCTGGTGGAACTACACGACGTAATAAATCGTGAGATGCAGGGTGCTTCGATGACATCCATAACGAACACAAGTATCGTGCAACAAAACGTTGTTCCATGTTTGGTGCAAACATCGCTTTTGTAAAATATTTCAATACAACCGCTTCTTCCAGTGCTGCACTTTTAATCATTTCTACCACTGCTGGTGGACTTTCAACAATTAAGGTACGCATCAACAAGGAAACCGATTCAGCTACGCCATAGCATTTGCTTTGTAAATGGCCCAAAAGAGCAACATGTCGACCTGCAATCATTTGTAAACAAGTTGATGCGATATCGCGATGTGTAGTTTCGCGTGAGCTGCACATAACGCTTTCAAAAATTCGCAACAAAACCATTGAGATTAATGCAGAACCACCACCTTCTTTACTTTTGTTTTCTAAAAGCCCGACCAATAGCTCACGCATATCTTCCGTTAATATATCTGTCTTATTTGCCATTTCTCCTTCCATATCCCGTTTTTCTCCACGATTAGGGCATATCAAAGACGCAACAACCTCCAACGCCCAATATACAATGCTCAAATGGCCAGAGCAAAGGGCATTGCGTAAACTTTTTTTAAATTTACCAACTAGCTCAGCATTTTCAGCTTCCCGGCTGCTTAACTTAGACCATCCACGGTATCCATATTGGGTAGGTATTAAACGTTTTGCGGCTTGAAGCAAAGCAATAGCAACCGCTGGGTTTGCTTCTGTTTTGTTCTTGAACACCGTTCCCATTTCAGCAAGAACGTTTTTCAATGTTGCGAGCAAATAATATTTAGATGATGCAAACGAAACGCCTTCCACGCTTACATTTGCGTTAAATTCATCAATCATTTCAATAAAATTATTGCCTGAGTCCGGCTTATATGCCGATATACGTGTCAAAAACTGAGATTCTAGTGTTTCATCAGATACTGCATTTCTTGGAATGACTCTGTGGCTACCACCAGTAGTACCTGGCATACCAGCATTGATGCATACATTATCAATTTCAGAAGCGCGACATGCATCAATCAATGAAGCGATAAACGCATTTCTTTCCCCACATAAATACCATCTTGTTTGTCCATCCTTATATTCAATTCCTACTTTTTGCGGATCATCCCAGGATTGTACAATAGCAAAGATTTCATTCAATCTTCTAGCAGAAACGACACCATAAGTTTGTGCATCAAGTTCGCAGAATAATTCTTCATTTATAACGAATCTACGACTAACTGGCATCCCATATTTTGGTGTAAGTTTTGCTCCTTTAAATTCTGCCAAAGTAGGCAAACCTTGTGAATTGCCATACCGAGCACGTTTTGCACGTGCACTTAATAAAGTTACTTTCTCATCATCTTTAATTTTCAAATTCAAACCAAGTTCACTAGCTCCTGTCACCAAGTCACTCATGACTTTCGAGCGTTTCTCAACTTTAAAGGTTCTTCCTCTTCCATATATTTGTAATATAAAAGCGTTTTCATCATCGTCAAGTTTTTGTAAAAACTTAATATCTTTATATAAATATTCTGACATTAGTCTACCACTTACATCGTCTGAATGTACAATTACACCTTGTGGTGCAAGCGTTAACGTACATAGTTTCTTTTGGTCCGTCCTAGTAATTTTAGTTGCTGGAATTGGAGTTGGCATGCCTCGTCCCATATTATTCGTAGCAGCACACCGTAAACGATGCATTTCCGTCAAC
>JACLAD010014036.1_pt1 | contig 11019 bp, 15 predicted proteins | sample 8027901 | NCBI WGS metagenome assembly JACLAD01 (sample SAMN15725071, study PRJNA655200) | protist metagenome | isolation source: fluorescence activated cell sorting (FACS) single amplified genomes of... | place: Spain: Blaines Bay Microbial Observatory, Mediterranean Sea | collected 2016-07-05
TTAATATTATTGCCATTTTCAAATTTGGAATCAAATGATCTACAACAAATGAGTGTGTACATATAAATTGTTGAAGCAATACAGAGTGCGCGATTTCCGAAGTAAAAAACTTGCAAAAAACTCTAAAAACCCTAAGAGTTACATGACACTCAGCTGCGTGGATACGAGCCAATTACAGCCATTATGGATTTTATTCATTGGTGTTGTGATCCAGCAAATCGTATCTTGGGCAGTCATCACTCTACGTACAGCGGAGATCAAAAAGATTAATCCTACCATATTGGCTATGAAAGCAAGCGACAGTATGCTCGATCCTATAATACAACCAACTCCTAAACGCCAATACGTTTGGTTTAAAAGAGCATTGAAGTACTTCCTTATCACTTATCAATTAGTATCAGTTGTAACCATATTTATCATGGATATCCAAACTATCTATACTAAAACTCAATCATTGACCTCATCTTCAGATCGATACAATTGCTATTCATCGGTCTTAATTTATTCATCAAATTTCAAAACGATCTGCATTAATCTATTATATATGGGATTTGTGTTCATGGTTGGATTACAACATGCCTTGGGAACTATGATGCAAGATGAAACAAATTGGAAACATAATGTTATGAATAAATATGATGGATGGAATATGTTGATGTTAATAGTGATGGTTATATTAAGTATACCGTATATACCCATTATATTCAGTCATTTGTTACCTGGTATGATAACTTATATTTGGTTCACCCTTTCATGTATCGGAAGTTGTGTGATCTTATTTGGATTGATCTGTTGTGTGGATACACGAACAAATATTCTTCAAAAATTCAATATTAAGAAAAAATCCATTGATATATGGCCATTGTTAATGTTTGTATTTACAATATTAACTTATTTTTGGATATTAATGACTTGTAGCATGTTTGCACATAAATGGTATTCAACTAAATATGGTGCGTGGAAATCAGTATTTACAGAGAGAAATACCAATGATTATTTTAATCATTTGATTTATGAAACAGAGGCTATGTATCAAAGTATTGAAAATTTCTGGAGATTTATCACCTATTTGTTGTAGTATGATTTATGTAATTGTTAATTTTATCCTTGTACGGAGTCATAATTCATCATCAAAATTGTATGCTCTGAACTACATCCACCTGATTCAAATTTTACAAAATGGAGCAGGATCATAAGCTACAAAATAATCAAGATTTGAGCATCTGCTGATCTGCATATTCATCATAGTATGGAGCAGGATCAAAGAAGATATCCAAAGAAGGATCGATAGCTGATTTTGGATACTTTTTTAGCCGAAAAATCCTTTGTTTTCCTCACACTGTTCACAATCGCTCGGGCTAACACTAATATCATTCGCGTCATGAATAGAATGAACCTTAACAATTTCATCAAACAATCTAACTGTATCACGCTTTTTGAGCTTCCCAATTTTGACATTTTTTTCCTGTTTAACAACCTCAGCATACGGACCATGATGTAATATCTTGTTTTTCATTGATTCTTGTCTCATCATCTTTCTTCTTCGAACATCTTTCTCAAATTTAACTAATTGTTTAATATCAAAAGAAAAATATTGTAATAATCTTAAATTTTGAGGTTGTTGCATGTACTCACAATATTCCTTAAATGATATTTTATCCACTTTATCACATTGTATTTGATCAAAGGTATTTTCAATGATAATATCAACAATATCTTCACTTAATTTTAATGGTTTTAACTCCTTTAAACTATCCATGATTAATTCCTTTAATTCCATTTTATCAATAAATCCATCATCATTCAAATCATATAAAGAAAAGGATAATTTTAATTTCTCTGAATGTGATGCCTGAATGCTTAAGATACTCATTGTTGTTGCAAATATACGAAAGGTTAATCCAACCTGGCGATTATCCATGAATTTAAAGAATCGGGTTAAAAGTATGTTGGATGGAGATTGATTTATGCATTTTGCTAATTCTTGTAATGAGATCCTTGCATCTTTATCTATTGATTTATCAATGGAGAGGAATCGAACATGTAATAACCGTAATGTTTCTATATCAAAATGTGTAATTCGTGATAAATATTCATACTCATCTTCATCACTTTGAAATTTATGTAATGCATTGAAAAATTGTGACTTTTTCTCTTTTGGTTCACTAGCGTTGCCACCCATGATCCGACAAAACAGTTGAACTAAGTTTTTTCTTGACAATCATAAAGTTTGGACGTTTAAACAAGTGAGCGCTCCATTTTCTAGACCCCACAGCGCTGTAATCTTTCTCAATTGTAATATTATTCATATTATTAGCACATTTAAAAACAGCCAAAAAAGATCAAGAAAATAATAACAAATATTATCTCAATGTCGTTCAAAATAGCATAATGTCGGTTATTGGTGGTATTTGAGCTCAATTATATGCCATATTGTTTATATGAATAACACTTTCATTTCATGGGATTATGATGATAAAATTACCTGAGCTGCTGCTAATATAGTATTTTAGCAGTATGTTTTACTACCACCAATTAATGTTTTCCTTTATTTCTCATTTACATTTCATATTCAATCAATTTTAAATAAACCATTTTCTGGATTATTCAAAATATGGATGGTTGTGGTAGTTTTATTATGTATTTCATTATCAATTTGGGTGATTGTTGCTGATGTTAGATCATTTTCTCCTGGAGAATTACCAGATATTCAAACAACGTTTATTAACGCAGCAATGCTGGATCAAAAATATAAAAAATATTATAATCAATTACCAATTATCTTTTACACGAAATGTAACAAAGAGGAGACGAACAGAGAATTGTGAAATGACATGCACCAAAAATCAAAGTGTGAATACAGTTCAGATGTTGATAATTAGAAATTAAAGATCTACCGAACATTCTGTAATTTATGAACATATGAAACCCCCTTTTTTTTTAATGAACTCTATCCCATGAATCGATCATTAGGTAGATTTTATCGTTTAATACGGTTTTAATTTAATGTTTAGTGATTATAAATGATCACTCCTCTTTCGTCACAATGTCTTTTTTTCGAACTATAATTTTCTGCTCCTAAACAAAATCTACTTTATTTATCAGATTCTGAAGCATCATATATTGCAAATTTGCAGTATTATGTGTCATCCTTACGTGATGTAATGAAGATATTTAATAAACAGAGTAATGAGGGAGTTAAAGAATTAATATTATTACTTTTTTCGAAATGGTTCAGTGCTGCTTTTTGTTATTTTGTTTAAACCGTCAAAACAGTTGAAACTGTCAAACGGGTAAAACTGATTGATATGTCAGGAATGTCCAAACCGTCAGAAGCGTCTTTTCCCTCAGAATACAATGATAAATCTAGGCATATATTAAGGTGCTGAACACTCCGGACACTTTTGACACTTCTGACACTTTTGACTCTTTTGACGGTTTCGACACTCCCAACCATGTACTAAACAGTCTCAAGGACGGTTTTAACGGTTTTAACGGTTTGGACACTTTTGACGATTGGAACACAACAAAAACTACACCGTTTCGAAAAAAGTAATATTACCATTTTCAACCAGTATTTTCGTTTTATCTTTTGTATTGATTGCAGTATTTTATCCATTACCGGAAGTTGGAGCAATGGCGTTTATAATTTTTACAGATAATATGTGTTTATTTTTATTAAGTAAATGTGGTGTGGGGAAAATGTGTTTATGGGAATCAATATAATGAATATGATAAAATATTAAATGGAGATACTCATGCATTAATTTAATTTGATATTAAATTACAGTCAAGATTAAGATAAAAATGAAAATGAATATGCTTGAAAGGACATAGTCAATACCGATTAAATTGGCACATTGCATAAAAATACAACCGAAATTGTGACAGTAAATAAACAGCAAATTTAGCAAATCCGCGAATCTCCTCTTGAATGAGTCCAAACATTAGGCATCAAATTGGCATAATTCATTTCTCAAGTTACTGTTACTCTTGAGTTTTTTTTGTCCAGTTAATGATGGCATCATTAGATACACTTTGGTTATTCAAATTTGGCACATATTCCAAGACAAAGAAATCAAGAACCAATCGGTATATTCCTCAAAAAGGATTTGATTTTCTATCCCAATTTCGACAGTTTATATCAACAAAATCTATTGAACTAATCTATTGTGGAAGCAATGGACCAATAATTATGTCAAGACCGGAAAATAAAACAGCAATTCCAACAAAACAATTTGATTTAACAATAGTTACAAAAGTTAAATCAAATAATCCTTCCTCCATTGATCAAGTCAAACAAAGCAAAGATTTCCTTAAATTAAAACAACAATTCGGAATCGATATTGTTTATACAATTCATTTTAATATAAATGATTCAACATCTGATCATGGACAAATTTTACCAACATTAAAATCTAAAATTCCATCAAGACCATATCCATCAGGTAGTTATGAATGGCTCGCAAATAATCCAGATAAAGAGAGCATAAATGAGGTTATCAAATTATGTAAGATTAAGAATCAACCATTTATGATGTTAAATTTAATGCAAATTGTTAATGAGAAAGAGGATAAAATCTATGCATCAAAAGTAATGCCATTAGCATACGGTATTGGTGGCAGAGCAGCAATTATTGGAGATACAAAAGATTACTGGACACAAATTGTATTAATGTATTATCCAAATTCCAAAGGATTTTGGGAAATGATTACAAGTTTTTATTATTTACCAACATTTATTCATAAACATAGATCAACCAAAGATGTATTTGTTCAAATGACAATTCCATTATATTGCCATCCTAAATATCAACATGGAGAATTAAAGACATCCAAGTTGTAATAATAATATGTTTCATGCTTTGTAACAGTCACTAATTAATGTATATCTGAGGATAAATCTTCTAAATAATTCAATATTCTTTCTCTGTTGATTGCGATTCCAGTGAGACCCAGCTCATCCCTTTATTTTGCGCAAATTTGTGTGCTTGTTTACCGTACATATATTCGTGCAATGTGCCACTTTGTAAATATTTTTTTAAAGAGAATAAAGTCCTAAAAACAAAAACATATTTTTCAAACAATACAGTAATTATTTTACACAATGAGTTGAAGGTACGATGTCGAATACATTTATTTTCCAATGCTCACCCGACCAACATCCAAATAAATGAATGAATTCGTTCAAATAATATGAATTCATCAACTTGATCAAATATTGAGGCGGAAATAAATGATCACCAATTCCACATAATCTCCATTGACCACGAACGAATCCAGTTGTAATCACTTCATCCTTTACTTTATCACATACTGTAATCGCCTCAAATTCCCCCTTTCTTGGACATTTCAGGTTTGATCTCTTAAATTTCTCATCACGCACCGAATATATCCAAATATCATCATGTAATTTGCCATTAGTTTGTCCTCCAAATAATAACACATATTCATCATTTAACACTGCAGTTAATCCAAATGCAATCAATTTCTCTGGCATTTTTAACTCCAATCTCCACCATTCATTCTGTATAATATCATATTCACAAATTCTATCAATTTATGTTTTATTTTAATCATACCATGAATACCAAATTTATTTTCAAATCTATGTAATACATCAAATCTCTTTATCTTTGGATTGTATGTTAAGTGTTTACTATTTTTATATCCTCCGATGATGTGATATATATCATTGATTATAATCCCTTTTGCTCCATATCCAATTTCAGTTAAATTATGCATTACATTCGCTTTGATTTGATTGTTATCTTTAATTTTTAATGTTGCTAATTTTCCGTCATGGTTCATTAAATAAACGGTATTTGTATTAAAGTCAATTGTTGCTGGATGGAATTTGGATGATCCAAAGAAATTTCGTTGTAATTGACTGATAAAATGAGGTCTGTGCCATTTATTGGTATTGAATGAATATTTTGTCAATGCGTTATTTTGTTGAAGAGTGTATAATGATACTTTCTTTGCATTGAATATTATGATAAAATGAGAAGATGAGACATCTGGAACATCTGAGAGAGATTCCCAATTATTTACTTGATTTGAGGAAGTCATTGTTTGAAAGAAAATCACTTTACTAACTTCAGTAGCATTTTTTGAAAAAGGTTGTGAATCATCTAACCCAACTGCAAAACAATGCAAAGCTTGAAAATAATTGAGTATAAATGTCCAAAGGCATGTTGCTGGATACAGTGATCATAAATGATGGAAAAAAGATAATTTGCTTTATGGAGCTTATCAGCAATGAATCATCGCCTATTTTCGCCTCATTGTATCATTAAGATAATGTGTGTTAGAAAGTCTTTCATTCAATTGGAGCGTTGGAAAATGGATGTTTCGAAATTTATATATACGTAAAAACGGATAAACTGCGCCATGAAACATATAGTAATTACCAAATACTATAATACCTCAAATGCACATTGGTAGAACTCATTCCAATTAAAGTTATGAAACATTTCTCTTTGTACAGTCCGTTAAAATGCAACCTAATGACCACAGATAAATTGTGTGGACAATATCATTTGGATTTCCTAGGAATTCCCAAGCCATCTTATATAACTTTTATGCATCGGTTTTTTCCGGGGTGATTTTGTACAAAGTAAGGAAAATAATTTAACAATTTTACACACAATTTAAAAGTCAGCGGTGATCATACACATTGTATTCATTTTCCAATGTTTTCCTGAATACCAATCAAATAAATGTACACTCTCATTAAGGTAATATTGATGCATTATTTGTATCAAATAATGAGGTGGAAAATAAAGATGTTGCATTGTTGATATCTTCCATTCATTCCTCACAAATCCATAAACTATCAACTCATCTTTATTTCTATCACACATTTTAGCAACATCAAATGCACCTTTTCTTGGACATTTTATATCTGATTTCTTAAATTTCTTACTACGAACTGAATAAATCCAAATATCATCTTGTTTTAAACTCCATATATTATTAAAATTAATACCAGCATTATCATCTTTAACTCCCATTAATAATACATATTGATCATGTAATATTGATATACATCCACATGGTATGAATGGTGTTGGTAATTTTGTATCTAAAACATACCAAAAATTGTTATTTATATCATATTCACATATTCGATCCAATATTTTATTACCATTGTTTGGTTCTCTTCCTCCAAACAAAATCAATTTATTTTTAATTTTAACAACTTGATGCAATCCAAATCCACATTGATTTGAATTGATTTTATTGAGATTATGTAATGTTTCAAATTGGTTTAAAGTATCATTCCATTTTACATGATAATTATTATAATATCCACCAATTATATGGAATGTATTGTTGAGTATTACTGCTTTCGATCCAAATGGAACTTGAAATGGATGGACAGGATTGATTATCTCCCAGTTGGTTGGAGTTCTGTCATCTTTTATTTGTAATTTTGCTATGGATCCTGTTGAAGAGATGAAATATATGGTATTGGCTTTGGAATTGATTGCTGATGGATTAAGTCTTGATGCATATGATCCAAAGGATGGAAAGTATAAAGGTCGAGCTAATTGGTTAATGACCATTTGTTTTGTCCATGAATCTGTATTAAATGAATATTTGAGCAATCCATGACTTTGTGATATTGCGTATAATACATTTTTGGTTTCATGTTTTAAGATGATGAAACAATATTTGTTGTAATCCATTGGAACTGCAGATAAGTTCAACCAAGTTGCCATGACTTGTAGAACGTTTTTTTGTGTTTCGATTGTTAATGTTAAATCTAATGGTAATTGTAGCTGATGGACATGTTATGATCATAATATCGATGTTATCTTCCAAGAATATCAGAAATAGAAATGCAGCAAATAATAAGAATAAACTTAATTTTTTATGGGTATTGTACATAGTAGAGAAAACTTTAAAAACGCTTGGTTATGCCCTTTCGAACATATTCGTTTCCATTGTCATCTTAATATTAAATTAATGCATCAGTATCTCCTCCTCCTCCATCCTCATCTACATCTACATCAGCATTACCATTTAAATTTATCATATCCATCATATTGATTTCCATAAACACATTTTCCACAACAATTTCCAGAACAATGTCCACATAAACCCTGAAATATATTATCACCACGTTTACTTAATAAAAATAAACACATATTAGCTCCCCAATATCTCAATGGTGTAATAACTGTGATTAATAAGGGGCAATAACAACTTCTTGAGGAGAAACTGATGAAATATCTGGTAACAATTGTAATATGTTGTATTTAATGTATATGGATTATTATTCGTATTATTATGGCAATTTATGAGATTGCTTTTTATTTATTCTGAATGTATATGTGTCAATGAATACTATTATCCCAACAGTAAACTGATGAGAGCAACTCAGGCAACTAACAACATTTGAAAACAGCGCACTTACCAACTGAATGCGTATTTGGGCTCGAAAAGATTACAAAACAGAAAAAACAATTAAAATTTTTATCAAACGTGTGATTGTTAATTTCTTTTGGGTGTCATATAATCTGGTCCATACTGACACTCTAACACTTTATCAGATTTATTTGGTACATGTACTAATTTACCGAGGAATATCACATTTTTGAAAGGCACAAATTGATCCAATGGATAACTTGTTTGACAATCGTGATATGCTGAATCAAATTTAACAAACAGCTCAGGTATATTTAAAGTAATTCTATCTTGTTCAGTATCCCTTTTATAACTATATATATCATAATGTAATTGTCTTTTAGTATGTGATATCACCAATTTCTTTTCAAATTGATTATTTTCAAATTTCAAGATTCTGTCACCAAACTCCTTGTTGTAATCATTAACTTCTTGTCGCAATGATGTTTTCAAGATCTCGTACTCATTGGACAAAATTCCTAAATCAATGTCATAATCCCATTGTATCATGTCATTTTCACGATATTGTCCAAGTAGCGTCCCATAATTTAAAAATGGGATAACTCCATGTTTTCTGCATTTACCCATTACAAATTCATAAAGAAAAACCAATGTTTCTCTTCTAATGTTATCGTTAATTGATCTCGCTTTTGACTTCTTCCTTTCTTGATACGTTGAGAGTCCATAATGTATCAAGCCTACACTAATACACAATATCACAATTGGCTTCATTATCATCATGTCTATTTTGTATTGTTTTGATCTATATTTGATCTATATTTGTAATTATGAACTCTATATTTGCAATTATTTATGTTTGAGACACATAATCCAGCCAAATAGCTCTTTTTTTCTTCATGAAAAGTAGAACATAAACCATGCACAACTTGTAATGCCAAGTTATCATCACAAATATTCATTGCCTCTCTATATATTGTTACAGCTTTTGAGATTTTCTTTTGTTGAAGTAATGCATTGATTTTTCTGTGATACCCTTTAAACCATTCGGGCTGCATTTTAATACACATATCTGCATCATTTAGTGCTTCTTCTATTTTATTCAATTTTGTGTATGCTGCAGCTCTATTTTAATATGGTTTATAATTGTATTTTTCCAATTTGATTCCTTTTGAATAAAAATAAATGGCCGTTTCATAATTATTATTCATATATGATACATTGCCTTTTTCCTTCAGTTTATTAGACTGAGATTTAGGGTTGTTGTGAATCTTCTTTTTGCCACCTCCTTTCTTGTTACCTTTGCGTGGCATTCTCAAAAGTAACTCAAAAAAATGGGGCAAGTTTTTAGGTGATGGCTTAGATTGATTCTCGCTTAAATCGAAGCGAATCGGTAAGACTTTTTCATGCGTCTCTCAGAAGTGATTATTGTCCAAAACGAAATATGCATATTTTAGCAGATTATTTTTCCTTATATTTTAAAGGTTTCACATTTTATTACTAATCATCAATATGTACAGAGCATGAATTTAACATCATTCAGGTTCTACTCTGTTCATTGAATGTTAGACAAATTCCCATGTGAATCTGAATAACAGTCAGCGTATGGGGTATGTAATCGTGGATTGTCCCATATCATAAAAATTATTCATTTTTTATAAAAATCTGTTTACATTCTCTCAGAGAGTCCCCTTCATAAAACAACAGAAACAATGTAATGATGCTATATGTCAGATTTGTAGGTATCAATTGTGGTTCATTTTCATTTCCCCCTTATTTTGGCACCAGAGCATATACAACTCATAGACACTCCAGAATGAGTATCTCCAATGAACAAAAAAAATTATCTCATATGGGTATAAATATAAATTAAACAAAGAAACACAAATTGTACAAAGCTTAAGACACACATTGCAATGTTATTATATTTTTATTTACATTTATTATAATAATTCTCTCACTTTTTCTGCTTTGTTTTCTAAATTGATTAAATAATAAATAATAGATAAACAAATCATTGATACCATAACACATATTATCGCTGATATTAATATATTGTTCATAAAAAACTGAATATCATATTTATGTCCAGCTTGACCATCTTTTCCATAATGATTATCCATCAAAATATGGAGCATTTATAGAAATTGATCATGGTGAGGAAAATGATAACAAAGAGGATATTGTTGATATTGCTGAGAGAATAAAAACTGAATCATTTATTGGGATTTTCAAAGAAACAATGAATGGATTTGGATATGATAATATAATGGTTATTGGATATAGAGGTTTTTATACTCCAATGATGAATGGATCAGGAGTAAGAATTGCTAATCGTCCACCATCAAAGAATCCAACTGTTGATGTTGATTGTAAGCAAACTGAATATGTAATACATTCAAATGGAAAAGTGGATATTCCAAAGAAGTATAATCTAAAATTATCAGCTTGCAAGAAACCAAGTGTGATACCTTCTGCTCAATGAATGTCGATCATATTCTTCCAATGTATTTTATCTTGGAGAATCTGATGTTGAACATGAGTGAGCTTTTTGAGTTATTTTAAATTAAAACGAGTTTAATCTTGCAGAATCTGAATAGCACCGTTCAGGAGCTGTCAGCTTTAGGAAATAATTAATAATTTGAG
>JACLAD010005139.1_pt1 | contig 11012 bp, 7 predicted proteins | sample 8027901 | NCBI WGS metagenome assembly JACLAD01 (sample SAMN15725071, study PRJNA655200) | protist metagenome | isolation source: fluorescence activated cell sorting (FACS) single amplified genomes of... | place: Spain: Blaines Bay Microbial Observatory, Mediterranean Sea | collected 2016-07-05
ATTGTAGGACGCTTAACTAGCTAGCTCAAAAATTAATTAGTGATATATATATAATGAATAATGAACAAATAACTATACTATCGTGTGTATAGCTGTATAGGTGGTAGGCGCTTATCTGCTGGTGGTACCTTATTATTATACCTAGTAAAAGTAGGTAGGTACCTACCTAGAGGTAAATAGGTTGTAAAATTCTAAAAGTAACACACCGTACCTACCTGCTGGGGTACCTCTAGTTTTAGGTAGAGGGTAGGTACCTATATCCAGGTATGGTACCATTACCTATGATGATGCGATGAATGAGATGAGAATGGAATTGTGAAAATAGGTAGTGCACACATAGAAAAGCGTGCAGCGCACGCAGAGCAGAGTATCTTCAGGATCTTCGTGCAGTACACTCGTTATTACACCAGGAAGGCGCGGTCAGTGAAAAGAAGTGAAGGTCATAAGTGGACATTTAGTACATCGAGCATAGAGTGAAAAAGTATGTTCAACTCTCTACTTGGTGGTCAATCGTCGACATCAGCCACTTGGAAAAGCACCGGGAAGGGCCCCAAGAGTTATCAAAAGGACAATAAAAGTGAAAGAAAGAATAAAGATGAAAAAGAAGAACGAGATAAGACTCTTCTCCTCGATAAAATTAAGAGTAAACCTACCATGCTTATGTGCATAGAAACGTGGGTTGATGCAGTATTCGGATGGACTCCATTGCGATATGTATTCTGTTCGTACCATCCTAGAGATATGGTGTTCGGTAGTAGACGAAAGAACCTTTTTCCCAAGAGATGGATCAAGTTGCTAGGATATGATGAAAACTTGGAAGAAGATGGAGAATTTGTGGAAAAGAAGACTATAGATCAGGCAATGAGTGAAACTGAAACTCAAGATTTTCTACAGGATAGGGATTTAGCTGTTAAAGTTCGTGCGATGAGCAACATTCGTAATATTGTTGATTTGGCGTCTTTGTCATGGCTTTCATACCTCACGGGTGAATCAAAGTATAGAAAAATTTCAAAGAAAGCTATTCTTGAGAATCAATGGAATTCAGTCGGTATCTTAAGTGCTTTGATGGCAACCATTGCCATCGAAATGGCAACTCTGGCCAGCGATTCTGATTACGATGAAAGTCTATTAGTTAATCGATTATATGTTTTTGTTTGGCTAGGCGCTTTCACTGCACTTATCATTTCTACCTGTTGCTCCATCATGTTAATTGTTGCGACTGCTGAGACTGCTGATGAGGAGGCATTCGAAGTCTTCATCAGTTTACTTGATGGAACATTTTACGGTGCTTCGGTCGCACCATTCTTTTACTTTTATATTGGAGGAGTTGCGACAATAGTTGGAACATTTTTATACACATTCGTATTTTATCATGAAATAGAAACTTCAATCATATGCTTAGGCGGAGTGTTTTTTCTTGGTTTTTTCTATGCTGTCCATCTTTTATGTGTAACATCAGCACTTCAAAGCACCAATCAAATGGACAAATTTTTACAAATACATTACCCAAAATGCACAGAGCTTAGTATGATACATATCAGAGATTTATTGAAAAAATATATTGAAGAGGAGTTAGAAGGTCGGATTGAAAACTTGGGTGCTGATATAACTGACACAGAGGAAAACTTAGTGAAATTTGCGGACGACTTCCTTGAATTTGTCTCTCTACAGCATGTTAAAGATGATAAAGGGAAAGTTGTGAAACGTTTTGGTTGTGATCTATCGTATGTGTTAAAAGAACGTGCTCGGATACTCTTCACAGAGTATGTTCGTAAATCCTGTTTCGTGGAAAACTTGTCTGTGGATTCTTTTTCCCTTGACAACAGAGCCCCAGTTGACGTGATGAGTCGAAAGTAGTGTCTACTGGAAGCATCTACTTCTGCTGCTGTCAGTATTGGGTAGAAGTACTTCCTTAAATCTTTTGTTTAATGTATTTCTACCCTGTCTACCATTGCCATTACATAGTCTGTGATTCCAGCCACGGATAAATGATAGATTGGGCTAAAAGGAAGTGACTTTTCCCGGATGCGTTGATAATATTTCGAGGAACATCATGCCATGTTTCTCCGCCGTCTCGAGTAATAACGATGAGTCTTCTTTCTTCAACAACGATCACGTTATTTTCGCAATAAATGCAGATACTTTTTACATCCACCAAATAATATGTATCGATCCAAATGGGTATAAATGCGTTCGGATTTTTCGAAACAGAAATAATACCATTCCCGATGGCAATAAATAAGTTATTTCGAAACATCTCAATTTTGGTGTAATAATTATCATGTAGAATATGTAATTGTTTGATCATTGTAAGTTGTTTAAATCGTCTAATTCGTGTCGGAAAATATGATCGTCGCCACCCACAAAAATACAATTATCATTTATTATTGATAAACACATGATGTCAACGTCAACGATGGGTGTATTGGTCCATCTACATCTACTGCCCATTATGATGATATAAATATCAAAGAGAAACATCACCACTGTATATGATATAAGATATAAGTAGAAGTGCCGTAGGTAGCGATATACTTCTATAAAATATAAACATGAAACACGAAGTATACATATAATAATATTAATATGCAGTAGTGAAGTACTTCCTCCACTTACTTTTAACTTTTAATAGACACCCCTGTAATTTTACAACCAAGTCGAGTTTTCGAAAGATTAATAGCTTTAACTTTAAATCATACTATACTCGTTCAGCTTGACTTATTACGAATCTGTTAAGTTCGTTGTAATCTGACCGATGCACCAGCTAGCTCAATATATATAAGTATAATAATAATAGCGATCTAGCTACAAACGAATTACAAATATACATATCATACCATGAAGTGCCTAACTACTATAATTGCGCTTGCGCCTGGAGCTAGAGCGCAAGTGCAACCCCTAGTTCATAGCGCTTTATCAGCTTCATGTTCTATGTCATACATCTCACAAGTTCATACTTGCATATGGCCCTGCAACTGCTATATCTCGTAAGTTTTGTCAATCGCGTCATCTCATGATATATCTATAATTAGTATAATTCTTCAATTCTTCGATCATAACAATCATAAACATTATTTGCTGAGATGAATTTCTTCGAACATCAGTGTACATGGGAGAGCCCTACAGAGAAGTCGACACTGGAAGCGCTTCGCTTGCTAACGAATCCAACTTCATTCATTCAAGAAGAAGCGCTGGTGGTTGTAATGGAAGGGCTTTTCAACGCATTCCCAATATGGATGAGCTTTTTTGCCTGCCTCGGCTTTCACTCGATTACCAATAATCTTCACACGAACATATTCGATTCTCTGAGCATCCTCTGGAGAAAGAGGCCTAGATTTCAAAGGAAACTTGGATGTTCCTGGCGTAATTTTGATTTTCTCCTTCGCTATGTAGCTCATGGAGTCTGCCTGTGGAGATCGATCCATAGCATAAACAACAACTTTACGAACAAGCTTGAAGAATCCAACAGGAGGATTTGTTATCGTCAATTTACCCGTGATAGGGTCATAATCGATGTCGTCATAAGCAATGCGTTCTTCAATATGCAAATTGGGACAGGGACTCCAGGGCCTAACGTAGTCAGATGGTTTGGTGACGTTGCCGCTACCAAGAACATTCGCTGCGCAATTGTTATTTGAGTAGCATCCAATATCAAGTCGATACGAGTAGCATTGGACTGGGTCGTTAGTTGCGTTGCCGACGTTGTATGAAATTTTTGAATGTAAATCGCTGTATGGGCATCCATAATCGTCGTCGTTACTAGACACCTCTATATCATCTTGAAATAGTCGGAGGTAGGTGTCCCCAAGAGTGTCTTTAGAGCACGTGCTGAAAGTGAACGAGTCTCCATCGCACGCCAAGAAGCGAGCCGTTGCAACCTTCTCTCGCGCGCTATTTGTTAGCTCGAGCTTATCGGTGGTGAAATTAACGGGAAATTCCACAAAGTTAACTGAAGCAGAGGGCATCATCGTTGGGGCGGCGGTAGGGGAGTAAGTACATACCATAGCGTTTGGCGCTCCAGCGCGAACAACTCGGGATACCAACGCTTGAGAGTCGCCGGGAGTCCAGACACATTGAAGTTTATCGCATGCAGCGAAAGCGCTTTCTCCTATAGTCACATCGTCGCCGTATACAGCGATCTCTGTAAGATTAGAACAAGCCTCAAAAGCAGAAGATCCAATTTCGGTGACGTTTGCAGGAAGATGGACTTCCTCTAAAGTGGAGCAACCAAAAAAGTGTTCGTTTGGCACAGCTGTAGCGTTCAGAGGAAACATATTGACGCTAACGATAGGACCAGCGTCGCAATCAGGAAAGCATTGAGTAGCGCTCGATGCGCTGTTGTCGACATAGTCTGCCTGACGAGACGAGCCATACACGCAAGTAAGCTTGGGACAATTAATAAAGGCTGAGCTGGACACCGAGGTGCTAACTCCTAGAAACGCTACCGACTCCAGGCTAGCACAACCAGAAAAAGATTCAGAATTAACATACGAGACAGATTCTGGAATGGCGACTCTGGTAAGGCTTTTACAGTCCTGAAATGCGCTGGAAGAGATCTGAGTCACATCAGGGGGAATGTTTATGCTCTTTAAATTATCGCACTCCCTGAAAGCGCGAGAACCAATGTATCTCAAGGTCGAAGGTAAGGAAACGCTCTCTAACTTTCTTGACTGATAAAACGCCTCAGTTGGCACCGAGGTGACGCCTTCTCCAAAAGAGGCTGACTTCAAATTGGGGACTCTGTAGAGGATTCGATAATCAAGAAATTGAACGCTACCAGGTATATGGACGCTTTCTAACGAGTAACATCCCGCAAACATGTATATTCCAATCCTTCTAGTGAAGCGTGGAATGTTAATTTCTGTCAATCCAGTTTGATAGAAGGCCCAATCCTCTAGCTCTGTCAAATTGCTCGGAAGCGTCACAGTCTTCAGACGTGTAGAGTCAGCAAAAGCGCTATGTCCAATAATGGCTACGCTCTCAGGCACATGAAATACGCTTAATCCCGTGCGATAGAAAACTCTTTCTTCTATCTTGGTTACTCGAAGAGGCAACGTAAAATTATCTGAGCGAAGCGCGCGACACTCCTCAAAAGCCATTTCTCCTAAGTAAGTAACTTCATCATCTCCCAGTTTGACGAAGGACTTCATGTTGCGACAGTTTTTGAAGGCCCTTTTGCCAATTTTGGTGATTCTTTCAGGTAAGGTGATTTCGTCGAGACTACTACATCCGTTGAAAGCGTCGTCAGGAATCTCGGTGCAGTTCCAAGGGAAATCATCTGCAGCGATAACAGATTGACAACCAGGAAAAGTCTTTATAGAGGAAGTAGCGTTTGCAGGGAAAGCGACATTTCCATCCACAAAAAATTGATAAATTCGATATCCGCCAAGAACGTCGTAAACCACCGACGAGTCGTTAATTAGAGGGGAGTAATCAGTAGAGTAGCGAATAATTACAGCGCCAGCTCCTCCATTCCTTCCTTTGCTTCCACCGCCTCCAATGCCATCAGTTCCACCGCCTCGGCCATTGCTACCAGTGCTCCACTATGGCTTGAGTCCATAACCGCCGCTAGATAATTCATGGCGAACTTAGTTAGCAAAACGAAGGACTCGAAGAAATATTTAGATAGACTTTACCCAGCGTAGTAGGTAGAGTAGCCGCTAATAGACGACTCAAATCCATCTCCACCGTCGCCGCAAGTGCCGTTGCCTCCTGCTCCTCCGCCCCCTCCAGAACATCTATCGCTATCTGAGTTATAGCGGCCTGTAGAAGAGGACATCGTCATAGCAAGCACACAGATTTTTTTAAGGCAGAATTTACCTGTTCCTCCTCCGAATCCTTGACCAGCGATGCCTTGACCGCCAGGGTGATTGCGATTGCTACCACCGCCTCCACCGCTAGCTCCATCTCTACCAGCATAGAATACGCCGCCTGCTCCTCCACCGCCGTAGGCTATTAGATCGCCAAAAGCGGTGTCGCCTCCGTTTTCGCCAGAAGGTTTGCTTTCGGTGCCTCCAAGCGCTCCACCCATTCCTACGCGGATAGAGACATTATGCGAGTTCATCTCTTCAGTAAACAGGCTGCCTTCAACAACTCCGCCGCCACCGCCTCCAGCTCCGCCGGTGCCCCAGCCTCTACGTAGGTAAATAATTCAATAATTTAAACGCCTCATTAGAATATTTGATTTCGTAAGCACATAAATCACTAACCCTCCACCTCCTCCACCGATCAAAAGAAAATCGATCCTGTAAGACCACGTTAACGCTGGAATGTATAGAAGAGGCAAATTGTGTTAAATAATATTGGCGTTGGTGTGCGAATAAATTTTATTAAAACTTACGGAGTAGAAAAGATCCGAGTGCTAAAGCTTTCCAAATAACAGAAAGAGTCATTGCATTGACTGGAGGCGAGTCGGGTGTTGTCGAGCGGCGCATGCTTTGATATTCGTTGCTTCTCCAAAACAAGTGCAACGTGGCATATCTTTATGTTGGTGCCACGAGATCGCTTCAAGCGATCGCCCAAGGAAGGGCAGATGCAGCTGCTATGCTGCTCGCCGCGATAGAAGGATACATGTATATGGTGTGGATGTACAAAATAATAGGAGGCAAAGAAGATCACTTTTCCATTTTTATCATGAAGAGCGAAAGCCAATAAGCCCCACCACCATATCATACCACCGCACCGCCACAGCAGCAGCAGCAGAGATGTATTATTTGTGTTTGGTTTGCTTTCTTTCTATTTTTTTTTTTTTATAGGTTTCTACCTCTACCCTCAACAGAGCAGATGGTAGAGAATAGGTATAATAGGTAGTTACCTAGCCCAGAGGTAGGCAGGTAGGATTTACCTTCCGGACTTCCCGATACTAATATATGTGATTGCTCGCAAGAAGGTGTGAAACACCCAGCCATCCACCTGCTGATATACATTTTGCCAGAACACAATAAAGACAACACACAACGTTTATCTCATCATTCTGTGGGATAGTTGGAAACAAGAAGCTGCCAGTGTATAAGTGCTAAGACGAAAAAAGCGATGTCCATCAAGGTGTATCTGCATTTGGAGTTGGATGGCTATCCAGAGAAGACATCGAAACTTTCCATTCCCAAAGGTTGGGTGACTAAAGGTGAAAAGAAGGTGGCTGATGTGATTGACTTGTTTTTGGAAGGATACAATAAGGCTTTGATAGATAAGGAAGGAGATGGTTCCTTCAAGGGTCCGTTGAAGGTGGATGAAGTGCATCTGGCAACGACCACAGATAGTAGCGGAATCAAAGTGTATTCTGACGCGGTGATTCAAGGAAATCTAGAAGATAGAACAGATTACTTCATTACTCTTGGTGCCTATGTTAAACCAGCGAGTTCTTCAATGGGTGTTAGTGGTGGAGATGAGGCAGCAGCGACTAGTGGTATGCTGAAATGTAAAAATTTTGGTTGTCAGAAGATGTTTCGTGAAGAAGAAAATCATGACCAAGCATGTCACCATCATTCCATGCCTCCCTTCTTTCATGATACTGCAAAAGGATGGCAGTGTTGTAAGGACGGAAAAAAGGCATTTGATTGGGACGACTTTCAAAAACTACCTACTTGCTGCATAGGACGACACAGTACTGAAGAGAAACAAACAATATTCAAGGCGTCACCAACCGTGGAGGCGGCAGCGACAGCACTATCCAATGCTCCACCGGTAAAAAGTATTGCTGAATATAACAACGCAAATCCAACAGGTGTCACTGCTGCATCTGCTGCTGTAAAAATGATGCAGAGAAAGTCCACACGAAAAGAAGATGGTACAGCAAAATGTCTCAGAAAGGGTTGTCAAAAAACTTTTAAATTTGATGAGAACAGTGGGGATGCATGCTGTTACCACAAAGGAGAACCAGTCTTCCATGATACATACAAATATTGGAGTTGTTGTTCAGATAAAAAATGTTTTGAGTTTGATGCATTTATGGCTGTACCAGGTTGTTCAATCGGCTTCCATGATGATGGCGTCATTGACCTCTAGTATTAATATGAATGATTTGGACAAAGAAGCTGTCCTACATCCGTCGCTTTGATTAGTTCTAGGCACAACCAATCGTTTGAAAATTTGTTTGTCCATCGAGTAGTTTTTAACGCTCCATACTATCTCTTTGCATGTGAGTTAATGATCTAGCTAATCCAGTAAGCAATCCAACTTGGAGCAACAGCGATGATAGTTTAATAAATGTTTCACGTTTCACTCTTGACTCTTGAACTTGAACACTTGAACTCTTGAGCAATCATTTCTTGCAGACGATGGAGCAGCATTAGGGACTAAAAGTAGCTACGCACTACGCTAGACTAGAATGAGAATGATAATAGGTAATAATAATAATGATAACTACTTTTACTTCTACTTCTACTTTGTTGTTTTACAATCTTGACGCTTGAATATTTAAAATGGGAGCTACATTTTGAATATTTGGTCTTCAAGCTTCAAGGGTCATATACAGCCAGTAACGAATTAAAATCCAGAATTCCTTTGGTGTTCCATTTCGTGATGTACTTCCAGCTATTGTACCTTTGTCGCTAGTGCATGACCTGAATATGAATACACCCTGCTAGTCTAGAAGCTAGAAGTAGGTACCTAACCAGACTAACGCTAACACCGCCGCCCCCACTGACTGTGCAGACGTTCGCGGAATTCAGTTCATCTGCATATACACTTAAAAATAATGTCCAATTCAACTTTTTCGTTCATTATCGAAGGCAAAGATAGAGCTTCCATCTCCATTTGCCATGCATGTCCATGGCTTCTCCTCGAATGCATTAATGGCAATGCGAGCCTTATACCAATGTCCCTTCAACTCAGCTTCGCCCGAGAGCACTTTGCCCAAGGTAATATCGCTTGCCTCTTGAACCCCTTTGAGTTGAGCAGATCCATATGGACCACCAGCATTAGCTTGAATGATATCAACAATGCTACCTCTCGTAGACGCTTCCTGTCCAGCTGCTAGTTCCCCTTTCATCCTCCTATCAACAGATTTCTCCGCAAATGATATATCATTTATCGTAAAGTGCACAACTAATTTATTATACTTTTCGGCTGGAAAACAGTAATCGATATAATCAAACATAGCAATATCTCTACCGCTAGTTTCTACAAGACAATTCATACATTCTTTGTTGACTGCTTTGCAAAGCAACATACCCAAAATTTCAGCCATCGTCCTGTATCTTGCAAAGATGGCATCCTTGTGCTTAGCATACATGTCTACTTCTTTCATTTTATACAACTTTTTGAATTCATTGTTTGCAATCGTTGCGACCATGAAGTCTAATTGTCTAAAAAAGGAATTTTTTGCAGTAGGTAAATCCTCCACATCAATACTTCCATCAACATTTTGCAGTTGTGATGCTAACGCTTCATGTAGAACAGTCTGAAACCATGGTTGCTGCATCGCAGTAGTTTTTCTAATACCATTAAGTCCTGTCACTAAAACTACCCATGGCTTGTGCATCTTCTTGGTCCTATGTTGCTTTTTTGCATGTTCCAAGGCCGTTGAATATCCCCCTTCGTTGAGCACTCTCTGAAACATTGCCTGAAAAGCGGCATCATTGGGATCCTTGAGGATTGTGTGCAGAATTTTGGCTGCTTCATCTGTCTTTTCCCAAACCTTGTGTGTCATATGTGCATACTTCTCTATAAACTCTCTCAATTTGGATTCGTCTATTTGTGCATCCTCGGGAATGATGTTCCTGAAGGATGTAAGAATGGATTCTTTCTCTTCTTGAGTGAAAGGAACATTTTTTTTAGTTCTTTCTACTAGTTCTACACGCTCTGCCTCCAGGAATGAGTTAAGCACTCTCCTTGCTTTGTACGGTTCAGGTTTCTTGAATGCCTTGGATTGGCTCATGAAAATACCCAGGCAAATGCAAACAAAGAGCGCGAATACGAGCTTGTACAGATATGATTGGAGAATAGAGACAAGTTTTGTGTTCTCTGTAAAGGGATTCATCGTGATATCTGTCTTCGTCGGTTGAGTGCTTTATGTCTCGTGGCTGTGATGTGTCACGATGTCGGTGGACACAATTGAAGAGAAAACACAGTTTGCGACCAACCACTTTTTTGCGGCCGGCCCTTTGCAAAAAATTACACGAGTAGAGTGCCACCACTGCTGCTGTGGACAAATATTTCATGTGTGCATAAAGAAGTTACGTACATCCAAGTATTTAGGGACGAGAGTAAGTACCTACATATACATCACCTAGAATTAGAATTATTTGTTACTCGCCATTTGAACTTCTTTAAAGTAGCAGCGCTTCTACTTCTACTTTCCACATCTACATACATATCTACTTCTTACTTCTAGTTCTAGCTTCTAGCTTCTAGCTTCTAGCTTCTTGGCAGCTTCCAGCTGAAGCTCACCTCCACGTGGTGTGTCCAGGATCCCGAACGCGTATGTTCGGAACTAAATGAGCATTTTTTTCTAATATTTTATGTGGAAGGGACATTTCGTGGTACAGCTTCTAGCTTCTAGCTTCTAGAAGTACATAGTTAGTTAGGTTAGGGGAGTACATAAAAAAGGATAAGCTACTTCTGAACTTCCGGAAGCTGGAAGTGGGTATATTAAAGTAGATGTATTGTAGCTAGTTCATTATTGTTATCATTATTATTATATATTATGAATATATGTTTCCATTCAAGATAAAGTAGTAGTAGTAGTAATAGTAATACGTAATACATATTAGAAGTATATAAATACTGAGCTAGCTACTTAAGCGTCCTACAACTTCATCATTTGACGATAGTAATACATATTATTGTAATGAATTCTAGCTACTTGGACGTAAAACAACGAATCAAACAAATGAATCAAAATCTAACTGAAGATCGCCAAGAGGAAAAAGCAATCCCAACGAGGAAGGCCAACATGTATTTATTAGAAGTAGTAGTTATAGTTATATAGTTAGTAGTTAGTAGCTAGTAGTTAGTAGTCTAGTACTAGTAGTAGACTAGTAGCTAGTAGTAGGAAGTAGTAGTGTTAGTAG
>JACLAD010014460.1_pt1 | contig 11012 bp, 8 predicted proteins | sample 8027901 | NCBI WGS metagenome assembly JACLAD01 (sample SAMN15725071, study PRJNA655200) | protist metagenome | isolation source: fluorescence activated cell sorting (FACS) single amplified genomes of... | place: Spain: Blaines Bay Microbial Observatory, Mediterranean Sea | collected 2016-07-05
CCTCGCCCGTCGCGGGGGCCTTGCTGGCGCGTTTTTGATCAGCCACCGGTAGGCTCTGAGGACATTCACGGCCCTGAGAACAGCGTTCTGGCTATCCACCTCGTCCCCGCGTCATGGGGCGAGTTTCTCCAGCCTCTCGCGCCCCTCCGAGGATTGCCGGCTTCAGACTGACTGAGGGTTGGGGGACGATCTCGGCGTCGAGGGGTGCGTCGACCTGCACGCTCGGTAACGCCGCCAAGGCTTCGAGGGTCTTCAAGCCGCTGGTGTACAAGTATTTCCCGAGCCGTGAGGCTTTGCTTGGCGCCCTGCGTCTTGGGAAGGTCGAGCTGGATCGCGCCGCAGACTTTTGGACGGCCTTCACACTCGCGGGCTGGGACGCTGTGGGTCAAACATTCAGGCATTTAGCCGTGAGCTGGCTCAGAAGCCGCTTCGACAAAACTGCCCTAGCCGCACTGAGGGTTGCTCGGCTCGCCATGCGGCAATCCCGATTGCGATCTTATTGCGAGCCCTACTGATTCATCAGGACTTGACGAGACGGCCACGCAGCGCTCTATCAAAATTTGCGTCGGGAATGTCAGGGGGATTCAAGTGGTTACCAGTCGAAAACTGGGCTCGTCCCGTTGGCAGACGAGCAAACTTCCAGCGACGAACGCAGCAGCTCTGGCCGCACCGGCTCTAGAGAAGAGCGTCGACGAAGCGACTGATCCGACCGCATCAGGCTTTAACCGGTTCACGAGCAGCGCCACGGTGGCGCGCAATACTGACGACAACCTCTCGATCACTCCCGACGACGATTTTCACGGCCCCATCGACTTCACTTTCCGCGTCAGCGAAGAAAGCGCATTTGCCCCCGCGCCGGGATCGCCGGAGCGAATCAACGTTATAACGCCGCTAGTACCCGAGCCGACTGACGCGTTCGAAATAGCCCAACGACCCGAGGCGCTGCTTCAAGCTGGCGAAATATTGGAGAGTTCAATATGAGGATCCCGGCTGTAGGTCCGTCCGCACGCGCGCCCTTGCCGAGTGTACCATTCAAGCCGATTGAGCACTTCGGTTGGCGATCCACTGCCGATCGTCAGACCGCAGCACGCCTCCCGGTCCGCTGGTGGGACGATCCCGACGCGCCGTCGCGAGCCATCCGGACTTCCCGCGCGCCTTTCAGGAGCATAAGCTCGCGCACCGGACGAGCTGCCGAAACCGTCTGCGTTGGGTCTTCCCTAGATGCCTGATAGCGAACCCAATACCGATGGCGGTCCTGGCAAGAACGCCGCAAATCGACAGCCGTCCGAAACGCGACTGTCCGATGCTGATATCTGGGTGGTCATCCCATGCTATGGGGTCAAGAACCAGATCACGCGCGTGCTCGAAAAAATGCCCCGGTGGGTGAAGGGCATTGTTCTAGTTGACGACGTCTGCCCGCAAGCGAGCGTCGACCACGCGATCTCTGTCTGCCGGGACAAAAGGCTACGGAGCGTCCGCAATGAGACAAACATGGGCGTCGGCGGGGCCGTACTCGCAGGTTATGCCGAAGCCATACGCAACGGCGCCAGGCTCATCGTCAAAGTCGATGGTGACGATCAGATGGATCTCCGGCTAATGCCGTTGCTCGTTCTGCCAATCTTGCTCGGTAAGGCTGACTATACGAAAGGAAACAGGTTTTCCTCACTATCTCACGTGCAGGGTATGCCCACGATGAGAGTGTTCGGAAACTCGGTCCTCAGCTTCCTTTCAAAGATCTCTACGGGTTACTGGGGCGTATTTGACCCCACCAACGGCTACACGGCGATCGATGCGCATGTCGCGCGCGAGATCCTGCCCCGCAAAATCGCCAAGCGGTACTTTTTCGAATCCGACATGCTTTACCATCTCGGGAGCATTAGGGCGGTTGTAAAGGATGTGCCGATGCCATCCAAATATGGAGATGAGCAAAGCAACCTGCACATATTCAAGATCGTGCTTCCATTTCTGCTGCGGCACATCAGAAACACATTCAAGCGTTTCGTCGGCCATTATCTAGTCCGCGAATTCGGAGTGGCCACCGTCGAGACGATTGTCGGGCTGATCGCTGTGGCCATCGGTCTCTGGATTGGGGCCGACTGGCTGATTACGCGTCCGCCGGGGGTCGCAGCAAGCGCTGGCATCGTTATGGGCTCGGTTGCGCCCGTTATTGTCGGCGTGCAGCTGCTCCTCTCGGCGCTCAATTTTGATGTGCTGAACACGCCGAGGGACCCGATCCATCCTTCCTTGCGAGCCATGGATGAGTTCATGGACACTCTGAACTCCTAGCTGGCGACGAGAGCCACTGCAAAGCTACCCACCTGTATTGGCGAACGCCAACGCCGTATCGAACATGATGCATTGCGGCGTGCTGATAATGACGCCGGGCTGTTCCGGGGCCTCGACTGGAAGGTTTTCCACTAACAGCAGCGGATAAGCCGAGAGTTCAGCAGCCATCTCTGGCGGGAGTTCCGCCAGCGAGCCGCCGCTGGCCGCAAGGCGATCGGCGATCTCGCTGCCAGGGCCCCAGTGGCCTCCAAGCTGGATGTTGTAGATTCCAAACTGGGACATTCGGGTTCGCTCATGTATAAAGCGGACGTAAAAGATCATCCCAGCGTCACGCCTGAGCTCATTTGCGACATCGCTCAGTACCTGACATCCCTCGGTTGGAGAAGGCGCCAGGGCGTCCAGATCGCGGGCCTGCCCCAAACTTCCAAATACGCCATGCAAGCAGATTGCAAGCAGCGAGAGATATCGACCAATTCGCCACTTGAACGCCATTGTGCACGACGAAATTACAGTCAGGCCGAAAACTGTGAGATAAAGGACTGGTGACTCGTTGTACCATTGGCCTGCATTTTCAACACCGCCCGCCTGTACAAGCGCAGACTGACCGCTGAAGACTGAAAAGTAGACGCTGGCCGCCGTTGCGAGCGTGGCTAGCACGATGGCGACTCTTACAACCTTTGTGGGCGCAACGACTGCGAGCACCAGGGCCATGCTGAACACTGGCAGGGCAAACGAATAATAGCGCGCCAACACCCGCGAGAACGTCGAGGGCTCCACCAAACTGCGAGTGATGGAGAAGAAGATCGCCTGCGCAACCAGCAAGGCGAGACCGACAAGACCGAGCAGCATTAGCAGCCGCGCGCGCGGCGCCAGTTGATATGCACCGATGGCCATCGTGATGAGGACCACAAGCGCGGCCGGGTAAGGCGCCAGCGATACCGCTACGTGCGCAGATAACAAATCGAGTACGGCGGGGAAATTACTCGCGACCTGCGAACCAAAAATAGTGAGGGTGAACTCTGCCGCGACATCCGCATAGAAGTCGGCTGACGGTCGATAAACCCAAGCCTGAAGGCACACATATGTAATCGATACGGCGACGAGAAATGCAGCGCCTCTCATGAGCATTGACCGCTTCGCAATGCTTCCAGCGCCTGACCGCAGCTCGACCATGAACCACGCGACGCCGATCAGCCCCCACGAGAGCATGACGACCGTCAGTTTGGGACTGCTGGCCACCGATAACAGGATCAGCACAGCCAGCCCAACGGGCGGTGCGAACGAGGCGGGCGTCAGATCCGGCCTCGGCCAATGATCAATTGCAGCACTGCTCGCTGCGAGCATCAACCAGAACAGCGCAAACAGGAGCGGTTCCGTCATCGCGTAAGCGGATATGCTTAGCCATCCGCTGATAGAGGCGACCACGGCGACAAACAGCGCCTTGCGGACTCCCATGATATGGATGCCGCACAGAAACACTCCAAGGACGCCCAAACTCGCCAAAGTGAGATTGATCGCCTGAACCCCATCCCGGAATTCTTCGGCTGTGAAGAAGCTGAGCTGCAGCAACCACGGATAGAGAGGTTCGGAAAAGATGTACCCTTCGCTGGCGCCCGCAAAGTGGCGGCGGGCATCCTGCAGGTATAGCGCCTCATCCCATCCCCATAGGGGGGCATCCGCGATGATAAATGTCCGGAACAGAAGGCTCGCGACCAGCGCAGAGACAAGACCGACAACGCACCAGTCAATACGTTCAGGGACCGAACTGGCCAGCGGCGCGGCTTCAGCTGAACGGTTCGGCGCTGAGGTCATCTTCAACAACCATGTAGGCGATTTGATCCAGACTGTCCGTCAGGGCGCGATAGGGCCGATGGCACGGTCAAGTTCCGACATCAGGGTCAAGAGCGAAGAGGTGAAATGTCGTGTCCTTGGGTAGCGCCCAGGAAACCGCCAAATAGCCGATCGCCATGCCGTAGGTGGCAATCGCTGCTAGCCTGCCGAACTCCCCGGTGTAACCAACGCGGCTGGACAGTCCGCGCAAGGAAATCGCAGGCAGCGCGCCGCTGGCGACCTCTTGAAAGTTGAACTTCGAGGAAATGCGCTGCAGTAGTTTCGGCGTGAAGTAGTGTACATGCGGCGACGGGTAACCGTACTGCCACATCCGCTTGTAGGGAGCCTCCCAGCCTACAGCTGAAAACACTGCACTGGCGCGGAACATCGCGCCATCTGCATTCGGCAGATTTATGAGAAGGATCCCGTTCTCGGCGAGCGACGAAGCGGCCGCTTCAAACACTGCGTGCGCATCAACGATATGCTCCAACACGTCATTGAAGGCGATGACCTCGAACTTCCGGCCTTCGAACTCCGAGCTGGGAAAAACATCCTCGACAACTTGGTGTCCACGCGCCCTCAGGTTTGCGGCCATTTCGCTATCAGGCTCCGCGCCCACACAGGCGAAGCCGCGATCTCGCGCCATATCCAGAAACTGTCCCGGCCCTGGCCCGACTTCCAGCATACGGCTTTGAGTCCAACCGGTCTGGAAATGGCGAAGTCGATCAAAAATCCGCTCGAAGTTCCTACGACGAACATCTCCCAGCGCTGTAAGGCGCTCGTCCTCTGCAAAGTTTTTTTGCTTGTCGAACATAGGCTGCAGTGTCGACGATAACATGGAGCAACTGGGGCACTTCATCACCCAGTCGTACCGCGTCTGGCGCATTGTCGCTCCGCACACCACGCACGGCATTGTAGATACCAAGCTCATTCGAAAACCGTCAGTGAAACGCCAGCAACAATTAGCAGGATGCCTAGCCAACCCAGTGCAGAAACCCGTTCAGCAAAGAGGAGGATGCTGAGCAAGGGTACGATGGCGTAGCTGAGCGCAGAGACTGGGTATGCCTTGCTGAGATCAATGGATCGCAGCGCTATGATCCACAACACCGACGTGCCCGCGTAGAGCAGCGCTGCGCTCCCACCAAAAAAGAGCGCATTCGGATTGCTGAGGGCTGAGAACATGCCGGTAGAATTCTGAAGCGCCCGTGCGGTAAGCTTGAACAGAACTTGTCCGGTCACCATGCAGACGACCACTGCCAGAAGCAGTGCAATTTGACGCAGGCTCATGCATCTCCCCCGGCCGGACTACCGATACGTGCTCTACACAGATTATCTGCGATATCGATCCGGCTAAGGCCGGCACGCGAAGACAGTTATTCCACTGCCCGGCGAGAAACAAGTTAATTGGACGCTGGCCGCTCGAATCATGTAGCGGAGCAGCAAGGCAGGAGGATGAATGGCGGCCGGACTGTGATGCGCTCCCAGGCGAAATTCTTGTAGGGCGCGCCTCAGGCCATCAGGATTTTCGTCATCCGCCAGCCCGATACGTGTGTCCCCGCATCTCCAGCGGCCACGATTTCTTCCAGGTCGCGGTAGCCGCAGGCCAGGTAGAAGGGTCTGCCCGATGGGGTGGCCATGAGCTCCACACAGCCAAAACCCGCTGTCATCGCCTGTTGTTCAGCCCAGTCGAGGATGCGTCGACCGACACCGCGGCGCGCGTAATCTGGATGCGTGTACATGGCCCGGACGCGGGCGGGCTCGGTCGCGGGATCGAGCAGCCTGTCGTTACGTTGCGCTGCTGTGTGATCGCCCCCGAAGAGAGTCGCGCGCCTGCTCCAGCCGCCACACCCCGCGAGCCGCCCCGCTGTCTCATCGCAAATCAGGACATAGGTCGCGTCTTTGATCAGCGTTGTGTCGAGCCCCATGATCGAACGTGAAAGAGCAATCTGCTGGCGCGTAAGGATATCCCTGAAATGCGCCTCAATCGCGACATCCATCAGCGCGCGGATATCGGGGACATCAGAGAGCAGCGCGAGGCGAGAAACGAGTTTGTCCATGTGATTGCCAAATCGGAGCTTCCAACATTCGACACGGATCAGACCCTGCTGCGCGCTGCCGCCGATTTCGTCACGCAGCGGGGATGATCCATGGCATTGTGAACCGGCGTCTGCCTACGCGAAGTAGGCCTTCAACGCGGCGCAGTACCTTTCAACATCCTCGATCCGGCCCATCGAAACCCGCGACCATTCCGTCAGCTCGCCGTACGGTCCACGGATCATGACCTGTTGTTCCGCCATCGCCTTTCGAAGCATTTCGGCGTCTGGCACTTTCACGTAGACGAAATTCGTTTCTGACGGCAAATGCGTGAGCCCCGCGCTCTTGACCGCTTCGAACACCATGCCACGCGCCTCGGCGACCTTCTGCTTGGACATCGTGAGAAATCCTTCATCGTTGTACGCGGCGACGGCGGCGGCGACCTGAGGGGCGCCCATCCATGACATGACATAGGATGCGATCTTGGCGGAGTTTTCCTCGTTCGCCATCATGTAGCCGATGCGCATACCCGCCATGCCGTAGATCTTGGAGAAGGTGCGCGCGACGATCACGTTTTCACCTGCCCGCACAAGATCCATCACGCTGTTGCTTTCGGGGTTGTCGGTCAGTTCGTTGTAGGCTTCATCGACGAGCACGGTGCATTTCTTCGAGACGCGCTCGCAGAAGCCTCTCAGCGCTACCGGATCGAGCAACTTTCCGGTCGGATTGTTCGGATTGCACAGGTGGATTAGCGAGACGTCCTCATCGACGGCGGCCTCCATCGCCTCGAGATCGATGTCCCATCCCTCGGTAAGCGGAATACGTTTGACCTTCGCGCCTTTCTGCTCGGCATAGATGACCGTCGTCTCCCAGAATAACGAGGGCACCACGAGCGTACCTTGAGCGCCCCAGGCCATCGCCACGGCGGCGAGCGCTTCTCCGGAACCGGTAGACAGGACAACCTGACCCGGCGCGACGCCATTTTTCTCGGCGATCATGGATTGCAGATATGCGGTGTCTGCGTAGTAGGCGCCCTGTCCGGTTGCCTCCGCGACTGCCGGCATGACTTTCGGACTAGGGCCATAGGGGTTCTCGTTTCGAGAAAGCAGCGCGACACCAGGCTGGGGGCCAAACAAGTTCGGCGGCAGAGGGCTCCGCGGCGCATTGACCGCCTCCAGTTGTGGCGAGGCTTGGGTTGCGCAGGCCGCGGCCAGCGCCGCGCTGCTGCCCAACGCGCCGGTCAGCAGGAGGCGGCGGTTCATAACATGCTTCATGATTTCTCTCCTCGTGTTGTGCAGAGTGAACGTCTGATCTCTGTGGGTTGAGCGGCGCACTTCGGCGCCGGTTTCAGGTCCTGGTTGGTTGCTCATGGAATGCGGCGCTCGGCGCGGGCGCCGCGTCAGCGAGAGGTGAAGCGCGCAGCATGAATGCCGCAGTCACCAGCAGGTAAATCCCGAAAACCCGCTTCAGCATTTTCGGGTTGAGACTGTGCGCCATGGAGGCGCCGATCGGCGCCGTGATGACGCTCATCACGGTGATGGAGGCAAGCGCGATCAGGTTTACGTAGCCCAAAGACCCAACAGGCAGACCCGGCGTCTGAGCTCCGAGCGCCATGCTTGCGAGCGCGCCGGGGACTGCGATGATCGTGCCGAAGCCGGCAGCCGTCGCGACCGCGCGGTGAATGTTGACGCCGTTCAGCGTCATGATCAGGACGGCCGGCGTGCCTCCGCCGATACCCAACAAAGCGCAGAACGCCCCGAGCACGCTGCCCAGCCCGGCGCGCGTTACGCCCGTGGGCATCTTTTCCTCTGACCGCGCGAAACGCGAAAGCACCGGGACGAGGAAATGAATCCCCATCAACCCGACGCCCAGTCCGAAGATCGCGCGCAACCATGAGCCCGACACCCGGTCGGCGATGACTACCCCTGCGATGACCCCCAACCCCACCCAGGGCAGCCAGCCCTTCAGGATTTTCCAGTCTACCGCACCGCGCTTGGCGTGCGCCTGCACCGACCTGAGCGAGGTAAAGAAGATCGTCGCAAGCGAAGTCCCAATTGCGACATGCATCGTGTGGGTCGGGTCGCCCCCACCCGGCAGCACCGTCAGAAGTGTCATCAGCGCCGGGACGACCACGAAGCCCCCGCCTATTCCGAACATCCCCGCCACCAGACCGGCGAACAGACCGGCCGCCAGCATGCCAGCCACGAGCGGTCCGTAGGTCATCGCCAATACTTCCAGTTCCAATCCCCCAGCGGGGGCTGCACTGGTAAGACTCACAAACATCATCCCGATATTTCCCGCTTCCGAACTCGCAGCCCGGAGCTGCCGCTAAGCGGCCCCGGGCGCTCGCATGATCTGTCTGGATCAGAATGAGTGAGTGGCTTTGAGGTATGCGAAGCCCCCCTGCCAATCGACTACAGAGTCGGAGCGGTAGATTCGGCCATTGGAGGTTTCGCGCAGACGATACTCACCCGGGTCCGGATACTCGTCGAAGACGTTGCGCACGCCGAATGCGATCGACGTGTCTTCGGTGACCTCGTACTGGACCTCAATGTCGATCAGGACTTCGCTACCGAGTTCCTGTATCTCGAACGCCGTGTTATTCGCTGCAAGGTTTGCCGGCGAGCAGCTGTTGGGTACACAGTTCGAAACCCGATATGCGCCGTAGTAGTTCGCACGGCCCATGAAGGTCCAGTCGCCGATCTGGTGCGTCGCGGTGAACACGCCACGGGTCTTGGGCTGACCGTGTTCGAAGTCGTAGATGTTTTCCACATCGAACAGGTCGGAGCCGTTTGCGTTCTGGATGTTCACCGACACGATCTGGTAGTCGTTGTAGTTGGCGCTGGCGGTGATGTTGGTGAAGCCCGCCGAGCCCCAGTCGAAGTCGTAGCTGGCGACAAGGTCGACACCGAACGTCTCACTGTCGAAAGCGTTCTGGAAGAAATTGACCTGACCAATCGTGTCTGCGCCCGGCACGTTGGCCGCAAGCAGAGCGGCCCGAATGTCAGGGGTCACTGTGATTGGGCTGACTGCGTAGAACTGGTCTTCGATCTCGATGAAGTAGAAATCGAGCGAGAGCGTCAGGCCGCCAAAGCCGGCTGTCGCGCCTGCCGAGTAGTTGTTCGATACCTCAGGATCGAGATCCTGCGCGCCTAGGAATTGCGAGACCGGATTTGACGCCGGGAAGAGCCCCTGCGCTATCGGCTCACCGCCGCCAGCGAAGACTGTCGAGACGTTGGTTGTGCCAAGCTGTCCGGGTGTCGGCGCGCGGAAACCCGTGCCGACCGAGCCGCGGAGATTGATGCCATCCGTAAGCGCGTAGCGGCCAGCGACCTTGTAGTCGAACGTCTCGCCAAAGTCAGAGAAGTTCTCGAAACGCATGGCGACATCGAGGAAGAGCGAGTTGGTTACGTCGGCGGCAAAGTCGACATAGGCAGCGTAGCTGTCTCTGCTGGACGCTTCCGAGAAGGCCGGCGGATAGCCCGGGAAGCCGTCCGAACCAACCGAGTTCTGGGTATAGACCGGGTCGTCCGGATCGCCGCAGTCGAGCGTAGATCCTCCCGCTATGACGGCGAGACCGGCCGCGGATGGCGTCGTGCCGTTGCAGAAGCCCCACGGGTCCTGAAGGCCGTATGGCCCTGCGATGTACGATGCTTCATCGCCAGCGACGATCTCGTAGCCTTCATCGCGGTATTCGACACCGAACCCGATGTCGAGAGGGCTTGCGAAGGCGCTGACGGGCAAGGAATAGACGAAGTCTGCGTTGAACGCCATTTCGTCAGAGACCAGATCGCCTGGGTGGAAGAGCGTCGGAGAGACATCGCCGAGCGATGGGTTCAACGAGTTCCAGAGCGTGTAGTAGATCGTGTTCTTGCCGTAGCGACCCGAGAAATCGTAGGTGAAGCTCTCCGTGAACTCACCACGCAGACCGCCAGTGAACGAGTAGTCGACGATATGGCCGGCAAAGCGCGGCGTACGTCCGGCAGGATAGTTGGTCACGAACTGGAAGACTGAACCATCCTGGAGTCGGATGGCGTTCTGGTGAATGCCAGCGTTTGGGTTGCGATAGTTGAAGTCGCCGTTCGAGTCGGAGTTCGAGTAGTTCGCGAACGCGTACGCTTCCATCGTATCGGAGAACGCGTAGCCCGCATTGATGAAGCTGCGGAAGGCTTCGGCCTCCGGCTGGCCCCAGATCTGAACGTTGGCGTGGTCGAAGTCTTCGCCTGAGCCAAACAGGTAGGCATATTGCGGGTTGGCCGCGACAAAATCGAAAACGTCGAATGAGCTCTGGCCTCCGTTCGCCGGTGTGCGCCACTCCGCACTACGGTTGGTCGGCTGAACCGATGTCCCTTCAACGCTGACATTGATGAAGCCGCTGGAGCCGAGCGGAACGCCAAGGTTGGCGGCTATCAGCAGGTCCTCGCCATCTTCTTCGTAGTACTGGCCCGCCTGGAAGGTGACTTCGCCGCCTTCGGGTGAGTCTTTCAGGATGAAGTTGATAACGCCGGCGATCGCGTCGGATCCGTACTGGGCCGCAGCGCCATCGCGCAGAACTTCCACGGATTTCAGAGCCGTAGATGGAATGGTCGCAACGTCCGGACCCTGTGTGCCTGACCCCCCGGTCGACACGAGCGCCGCGCGGTGGCGCCTCTTGGAGTTCACCAGCACGAGCGTCTTGTCTGATGACAAGCCGCGCAGCGAGGCGGGGCGGATGAACGTCGCGCCGTCGGAAATTGGCTGGCGCGTGGTGGTGAACGACGGAACGAGCGTCCTGAGGACGTCCTGCGTATCGGTGAAGGAAATATCAGCGATGGCTTCTTCGCTGATGACATCGACCGGCACAGCTGAATCCAGCACCGTCC